>JAABUK010008989.1_pt1 | contig 13815 bp, 18 predicted proteins | sample 5559141 | NCBI WGS metagenome assembly JAABUK01 (sample SAMN10711869, study PRJNA513367) | rock metagenome | isolation source: Antarctica rocks | place: Antarctica: Victoria Land, Pudding Butte nord | collected 2016-01-03
GCAGCCGTGAGCAAGCTGACTTACTCCGTAGCCAAAGGCATGACAGCTACTTTTGGCGCCTCAGATATGGAGTGAGCATGCCATCAATGCCTGGAGCCATTCCAGCGTAAGACACTTTACTTCGGTCTTATTCTTACATCGGTATCTCCTCAGCATCAGTCCTGGACTAAGAACGACATTGCATTGATCTAATTTGCTTCCTGACACAATGCTGGCGTTACAACCTTGCGCTATTTTGTGTGCGTGCGTGCGTGCGTGCGTGCGTGCGTGGGGTGCACTGGTTTCAGCATGTCATGATCATCAAGTTGACAGCAGCTGCTGCCCAGTAGTCTTTGAAAGGCCTGAGTGAACACGCTTGGCAGAGTCCTGTTGTCCAGGCAGTGTGAAATGCTAGTATGATTGTTGATTGTAACAGTTGTCAGAATGTCGTGGCCACCAAAGTGATCCTGCAGCTGCTGTCCGGTAGGAGAGTATATGCACTCCCACCTGGCTGCTTGACAAAAGTGATTGGTGACAACCTCACCTCCAGAGGGTCTATCGTTTAGTCGTCTTGCGCTGTTACAGTGCACACCTCGATAAGGTACCAAAAGGTGTTTTCCCAAAACAAAAAAAGGCCTCAAAATGCAGCATAGCCCATGTTGGCTGCCTTGGCAGCCAACAGGCATCCATATGGGGTTGAGCAGGCATGGGCTTTAGCAGGACTAAGGCAAGGCACCGAGCGAAGCGAGGGTGCCTCGCCCTGGTGGAAGCATGCAAGTGTTGCAACATGCACATGTGCGTTGTACAAGGCCTTGGCCTTGGTGGAGGCCAACAAGGCACCAACATGAGAACGCCGCATCTGCTGCAGCAATGCCAGTGCCGCCACCATGCACATGCTGCACCCATGCATATGCAGCCACCATGCACATGCTGATCTCCCCCAGAGGTCCACCCAGCCTTTGGTATAAGCTGCCATGTGTCAGGATGTGACACAGCAGGTCACGGGTTCAAGCCTCAGTGGTAACATGCTGATTTTTCAGGCTTCCGTGTCGGGTAGTGGGCAGAGGTTTTTCTGCCTCGCAAATGCGTCTATGGCACTCGCCCTGTCAGCGCACACCCCTTGGGTGCAATTTAGTGTCTCATGTTAGTGCATGTTGGCTCACAGGACTAGGGTTTAGGCACACCTAGTAGGTACCTGGCAAAAACGATTAGCTGGAACGCCTGTAAATTATTATTATTATTATGCACATGCTGCAACCATGCAAGTGCTGCACCCATGCACATGCTGCACATATGCATCTGCCGCACCATGCAAGTGCCGCACCCACAGTCATGCAAGGTAATGTAGCGTAAGAAGGTGATGCAGCATAAGAAAAAGTTTGCGACATCTACTTTGTGGTGTCACCATCACTATCATCTGACAACACAACAACAGGGGCAACATCAGACACCATAGCAGGTGGGGCAGGCAACAAGAGCAAAGGGTTTGCTGGATGCCTGCCATAAGGCCTAAAGACAGGTGCCTATGCAAATTGGACTGCACCGGCAGAATGGGCATGGGCTGCTGGGGAGGCATCACAATCTCCCCCCCTGTTAGGTCTATGTAGTCAGGCTGGATGTCCAGCAACCATCTCTGAGCACCCAAGTGGCATACAACACCATGCCTTGCAGGATAGGGGCATATTCCATCCTGTCAGGCTAATACAAACACATGCTCAACACTGACCTCCACTGAGGCAACATCTCTTGCACCAAAGCTTGCCCTACTAGCTTGGCAGATGGGCTAGGATGAGCTAGCTGCAGCTTTGTAGCCCGGTACGACACGCCTGCAGCGCAACGGCTCACTCATGACACATACAGGTGAGCCGGATGCGTCTATGTATTTTGGACGTACCAGACCCCAGCGCCTTCAATGCCACGCTGCTTCGTTGACACTGACTATGCAACTCGTCAGTCAAGCCATGCCGGTCTGTCGCAGCGACCTTGTCGAGGCCCGCCAATGGTGTTTGGAAGTGACATCGTGCGCAAAAGTTCAGGTGAAAAGCCGCGCCAGCACAACGCAAATCACAGCATCATGGTCGCACTGCAACCGTTTGCAGTGAAGAACACCTCAAGTCGCCAATTCAAAGGTACGACAGCTGAGCTTAGGGAGTTGGATAAGCGAAGAATCACTGCTTACCAATAGGATTATCGCACGCACATCCACCAGCACAGACACAGTACTGCTGTCTTGTCCCAGTTGTTCAGGACCGCACCGCACCGCACCAGGGCTGCGCTGTGTAACTTGCCGTTGCAAAATATGCAAATGCTGTGGCTGCTAGCTTGGTGATTGATAGCCAACGCTAACCACACACTCTGCCACTGCAGGCTGCGCACCGGACATCGACCTCCTCACAGATTCTTTTTCTGAGGACGAGGACGACGGTGCTGACCATCAAGCGCCTTGCGCAACCCCCCTAGCCTCAGCTGTTAGTAAGTAGAAGCCCGATCGAACAGTACGTGTTGGGGCTGAGCACACACTTGTTTTTGTTGGGCTTGTTTTTGTTGGTCCTTAGCAATTTGCATGTGTCTTCAGGGGTGCTGTTTGCTGTATGATATTGTCGATAATGTGGTTTGAATTTGTCCTTCATGCAATAGCCAATCGTACCATGCCATGTGTGTATCCCACGGTTTGTGAGGGCTTTGCTAAGGACGTAAAGGTGTGCAGGAGTTGCTTTGCCCCATGTAGAACAGCGTCACTTTGAAGAAGATGAACCAAAGGCTGACTCTGGTGTGTTGGAAGTGAAAGGCGGCGTCTTGCAGCCGCGAGATGATGCATTATCTGTTATAGCTGCTGAGTTGTTATTGCCTGAGATGGTGGCTGGTGCTGATGCTAATGACGTTATAGAGCTGCGCAAGCAGAATGCGTTATGCTGCACAGATGTGTGACTTGTACAATAGGCCTGAAACCTAGTACCAGAAAAGGCCTGTCCAGTTTATGTGCTTATTTATATTTTCTAGTTTTTTGGGTTGTGCCCGCTGACATAGTGTACATTTTGTTTTTGTCTCATGATGGTGAAACCTCCTGCTCTGTTTTGAGCAACTTCATTCAAACTTGTTTTTTTTTGTTTTGTTCGCCGCCATAAGGTACCAAGAGACCTACCTAAGGTACCAAGAGACCTACCTAAGGTACCAAGAGACCTACCTAAGGTACCAAGAGACCTACCTAAGTGAGACGATATGCTGGACTATCAAGAAGCTATGCAACATGTACAAATACGCAGAACAGCAACATTGTAACATCACTTGACCAACATTGAAATGATGTATTACCGTACAGTGCACCTGAGACTTTTCTAGCACTGGCAGTTTTGTCTTCCATACTGAATGCGATTGTTGAGCAAGGTCAGTGACTCACTCACGAGAAACCTCTCAGAGCTCAGAGTCGATTCGAAGCCTTCGCATAATTTCGAGCAACAAGCCTGGTCAAACGACATTTTCCGCAACTGAAGCCTTGTCGTAGCGATTGCAGCACGGCCGCAAAGCCCATCCGGAGAGATGAGGCATCGTAAGTTGGTGACTGTTGTGGCGTTTGCAGCCGCTACTGCCGTGGGCTGCATTGTCGTTAGAAATCTAAGACAACGGGTAAGCACTTGCTGTGCAGGTGCAGCATGCCCTGCTTCATCGTGGATGTGTATGCACGTTGTGCAGGGTCACGAGTATGGCAATCTGATTTGTTTTACTGGTCGTTGCAGGGCAAGCCTGAGAAGCAAGAGCCCAAGAGGCGTACAACAAAGCAGTCTGATGGGCCTACGACTGGTACAGGAAGAACAACTGAGCAGACAGACAGGGCAATCTTCAATGATATCAAAGCAGGGCAGGATGGGGTCAAGCAGCCTGCTGCTCGGGATGCTTCTGCAACAGGCCTGATAGCTGCATTCAGACCAGTGGAGCAGCTTCCTGCCAGCTCTGCTGCAGCTTCATCACTAGCCAGCTCTGCAGGCAGCAATGCCTCAGACAGGCAAGCAGCAGATGATCTGTTGGACTTGAGATCCTATGTGGATGCTCTGCTACTGAGAGCTAAAGTTTTGCGACTGGAGCTGCCAGCACACAGACCAGAGGATGCATATGAGAAAGAAAGTGCAGGTACATCAGTTTCTCAACATTTGCCCTGTTGCTGTAGTGCAAATTGCGCCATCCTTTGCCCTTTGTTTTCAATCCCTGCCAGCTCCTGTACTCTTTGGTACTACTCTCCAATTCAAACTTTGAGCTAGCACCGTTCATCAGCACATTCTGCAAATGCCGTTTTGAATCAAGACTGTGGCAAAATATGCCTGAATAAAAATCTTTTTGGCTGAGCCCTGTCTCCCCTTGCAGCCTGCGCTTTCAGCTTGGAGGGGGAAGTCACAGCAGTAGCTGATGAAGAGGCTTCTGCTCCTCATGATACTGCACCCGTCAACATGGCCACTCCCTTGCCCTCCTGGCCAGACTTGACGACAGGTGAGCCATCAGAGTGCATGATCCATGCTAGCAGCATCCTGACTCGTGCACCTTAAGATCACCATGCATATTTTGAATTGTCATATGACTGTCTGCTGACACAGGCTGAAAACGCTGCATGCATGATCATTTCAAGCTAACTAGCAACAGCTCACAGCAATCTGCAGGCACAATCCTGCGCAAGTTTCAACTTTTGATCAAACAACTGACCATGGGCTGTTGCTTGATCCTTACAGCATTGCATCTGTCCTTTCATTGAAGCATGTGTCTGTCTGTGCAGGTGATGCCAGGGTGCCCACATCAGAGAGTATGCCCGGGCGGCAGTCACAGCTTCAGAGGCAGCACAGCCCTGACAGCTCAGCAGCAGCCTCAGCTGTGGCAGCTGCCATCACACCTGCTGCAGAGGGCAGCATGTCCAGCACAGATGTGAGCACTCAGTCATCACCTACAGCTGTGACTTTGATCCAGGCTGAGCAGGCTGTTGGTGAGGCTGAGAGCCTGACATCAACAGGAGACGCCGGGCCCCAGGTGCAGGGCCCACCTGTTGACAGGGCAACCCAGTCTGTCAGTGCTACTCAGGCTGTGTTGCCAACATCTGATACAAACTTTCAGCAGCAGGATGCCGCTGCCATTCAGCCCTTAGACCTTTCCAACGCATCAGCAGATGTGGTGGTGCCCCAAGTGCAGGGCAGGGCTGATGTTCACAGCTCAGCAGCTGCAGACAGTAACCAGATCTGCCTTGTCAAGGATGACAGGCAGTCCGTGACTGATAGTCAGGCTCATGCATCAGCAGTAAGGTAGCGTCCCGGGTGCCGGACGCAACTGCTGATGCCAGCCCACTAGTTCATGGCAGAGCCACCGTGGCGCATGCAGCTCTACCAAGTCCTCCAGCAGAGGATGCTGAGTCAGCACCTGCAGACGCAGCAAGTGCTGAGGCAGCTGCTGCAGCAGAGGCCCGTATGGTCTCAGATGCTGCCATGGCTAGCTGGTGGCAGGATCAGGAAGACTCTATGATTGCAGGGCTGCTGCAGTATGTCAACTCAGGCTCAGCTTTGCAAGCTGAAACTGACACTTTGCAGGCAGAGCTAGACCAGCTGTGCTCTATTGGGACATCTGACCAAACACCGTCTGGGCTGTCATATGAAGAGGACATGAATCAGCGGTTGTTTGACCAGACAGTTGCCAATAGCCTTGGAGAGTATGCCTGTGTTGGGGACAAGGTACCTCTGGAACCAAGGGCAGGGGTTGACAAAGACAGCCCACACGGCCGCCTGCCGCACAAAGTCTCTTTTGTGCGGTCTATCTTAGGTGAGGAGAACATTGTGGCATGGCTGTGCGTCTGAAGCCAACATGCATGGACTGTCCTATGTAAACATGATGTTTGGCAGGTTCTCAATGGATGTTCATGTTATCACACTCATCTGAATGATTGCATGATTGCTGCTGAAAGGCAGCATAGCACCCCCATGCACTATCTTTCACGTGTGATGCTTCCTGAATCCAAAGTTTCGTGCATCAGCATTTGCACTACACACACAGGCATCCATACACCGACTGTCATGCTGTAGACTTCACGTGCTCTTGATGTCCTCCAAGCTTGGTGTGTCTACAGGGGATGGGAACTGCTTCTACCGGGCAGAGCTGGCTGCTATTGTGGAAGGCCTCTGCCATGACCCTCAGCCTGCGCACATTGCAGCCCTCTCTGACGCCTTCACTAACCAGCGGTGGGCTTTGGAGTCCTGTCCTATTGTGGACGATGAGACCAAGGCAATTGCTGTTCAGGGTCACAACTTTCTGCAGGTGCCTTTGTGGTGCAAATGTCTGATGCTGCTTGCTTGACATGATGCTTGCATCTGACATCAACTGGCAGCAGCCTGATGCAGCTGTTGCACACATATTGCAGTGCACTCTGTTCACTTCATGGGGTGCTTCTGATGTGATGTTTGCATCCTGTTTGCATATCTGCAATGGGCAGCAGCCACTTACACCACAGGGCAAAACACTGCATAGGACTTGGTCCTGCGTACGAGGCAGTTTATGCCAAACAGGTCAGAGGGTTCAATCTGCAAAGCTTGTGTGCAGCTGAACTGCTGCAATCACATGAGCCTAGGGTCAATGATGTCTCTGCTAGCCTCCTAGCAACTCTGGCAGGTGATACAATCTGAGCGCTACTTTGGTGCAGGACATGCTGCAAGGCATTAGCAGGCCAGGCAACACCTGGCAAGACATGCTGGTGTTTCTGAACCAGCTGGACTTGGACCGGGCTATGGTGCAGTTCCTGAGGGCTATCACCGCCAGGGAGCTGTGGGCAAACAAGCCTGAGTATGATTGCGGTGTTGCGGGCATTGATGCATACAAGTGAGCTTTGAGTCCTGCTGCACATGATCTGTGCAGCAGCTGCTGCCTATGCGTAATGCTCACGGATGACATACAAATTCCTATCATGCATGCTCATGTATAGTGGTCTAGCTGTATACTGCATGACACCTGGTTGTACCTTTGCTGAAGCTTGAGTATTGTTCGTTTGTTTGTTTGTTTGTTTGTTTGGCTGTTGGTTTGCTCAATCCACTTGTTTGTTCACACGTTCAAATTTTCATTCATGCATGTGTCCATCCTTCCATTTGTTCTGTGACGTTCCATACAACTTTGCAATAACTAAATACTTTAGCCTTCATGCAAGCTGACTATACTGTCCAGTTGACGCACAACACCGGCTTGTCCGATTGCCAAACAGTCATGTGACTCTGCAGGGACATAAGCTTTGCCCGGATCATTCAGAAGGACACACTGCGCATGACAGCAGAGGCTGAGATCCTGCAAATTCGTGCCCTCTCAAAAGTCCTGCCTGTGCGTGTGAAGCTGCTCGATACTGCTGGAACACAGCCATATGTAGCCAACTTTGAGCCTGGCGTGCCCCTCAGCAGCCCCACCACCTCAACACAGGCCCAGACAGCAGCATCAGCAGCAGATGGTGCAGCAGAGGAACCACAGCAGGTGTGGATCAGGTACCGGCTAGGGCACTACGAGGTGGTGTACCCTGCTGAGGGCTTTGAAAACTACCATGGCGCAGTATAGGCGTGCCAGCAGTGTGCACGTCCACATGGTTCACCTGACTCAGCTGAGCAGCTCAGCACTCAGCATGGTAACTCTTCCTGAAGTTCCAAGCTAGTGCAGCACAGGCTATGGGATCATTATATATTGTTTGTCCAAGAAATGCATGGCAGCAGTCTCAGGAGTGCTGGGTCCCCAGAAAAGTTTCCAGATTTGAAAGTAAACCTCACCTTTTGAAGTGTAGCTGTTGCAATATTGCCTCCCGCAGCATAAGAAGCAGCATCAACCCGGGTGACAGCGCAGCTTTTGGCAGCAGCAGCACCCACATCAACAGGACTGGACTGAAGGGTCCTTTAGCAGCAGTAGACAGCAACATTGCTAAGGTCAGGGTTAGCAGCACAGCGCAAGCAGCAGCAGGTGCCCTGAAATAATGTAGATCATTGTCCTGTAGGCTGGAAAGATGGAAGTTCAAAATTGGGGGACGTATTTTGTAGAAAATGTGAGAAGTGCGTATGACTGTGTCTGTGATTGTTTTGAATGTGTCATGACCTTGACTACCAAGATTACACAAGATGTACAGTTACACACGATATCAGGTCGGTCTTGGCACAAACCTTTAAGGCTCAAAACCATTGAGATGATGCACTACTGTACAGTGCAGCTTGCAATAGACCTTACAGTGAGCTTTTTTGTAGTTGACGCTTTTGATTTCCGTAATGAGAGCTGTTAACAGCTTGTTTAGCAAGTTGTTGTGGTCATTGACTGTCACATGCAAAGTCAGTGGCACGTGAATGCACACCCACGAGAAGCTCAGAGCTTAAAGCTCAGAGTCCAACTAGCTCCCTCACAAATCTAGATCTGAGCGGCAGCAAAGTTGCAGATCTCGACCAGCTTGCCAACACTGACTGACTGGCAGACGCTGACACTACCAGCAGCGCCATCTTCAAAATCTGCAGTGATGCCTGAAACAGACAGTCAGGCTCAAGCATGTGATCATTGTAGAGCGCAAAGGTTGGCCTACCTATTGCAATGCTGCAAAGTCATGACTTAAGTCACTGGTTTCTCTTGGCGTTCAGCGCATAACTTCTGTCAAATGATATGAGCACTGTCACCTGCTCTGCCGCAGATTGTTTCACAGGAAGCTGTCGAAGTGAAGTCTTGATTAGGCACTAATGCTTTGACAGCTTAAGAAGTCATGTGCAGGTTATACAACTTCTCTTGTAGAAGATAGCAGTTCATAGGCACTGCCAGGTAATGTGACTTTTGGTCTGGCTCAAGCACTGCAATCTCTCTCTCTCTCTTTGGCACTGCATTCCTCCAGATTGACTCACAAAAGAAAGATCAGGCACTTTCATTGACACTACTGCTGTACAGCTGCTTCTGCTTGTGTCACTGGCACTTCTGGTACAGCTTGTCCTATCACCTGCACTGCTGGCATCTCAATCACAGGCAATGCAGCATCAGGCGATGCTGGATCAGGCTGCTGCTGAACTTGTTGGTCTAGTTGCTGACTAACCAGCTGCTGCTCTGACTGCTCAGCACCGACTTCATCGCCTTCAGGAGTACCGTTTTCACCCCTTAGCAAGCATAGACCAGCTGCAGCTATGCGCCCTTGTTCATGCTTCTCCTTGTACTTCTTCTGGCGAGTCTTACGGAACTCTCCAGACAATGGCAAGCCCAGACGCATGCGGTCAGCCTCTTCTTTGCAAACCTGCCACCATGACATCTACTGATGACCATGTTTCAGCGATGCAGCACATGATGACAAATCGAGTTGACTACCCACATCAATCAACAGCCAACAAAATGGACATGCGACTTGGAGTCTCCATGCTGCAAGTCAGCTGCTTTGTTTGATGCCAAACTTGAAGGACGACCCACCACCACAACACAAGATGGTCTGGAGCAAATGGAACAGAAGCCAACTGTGCTGATGCAGACACTCAAGCATGCAGACACTCGGGCATCCAGACATTCAAGCTCATGCAGACACCCAAGCACGCATACATTCAAGCATGCATATGCTCAAGCATACAAACACTCAAGCTCAGGTCTCACCCCAGAGTACTGGTTGTCAATGGACAGCTTGGCGACGCTCTGCATGGCTCGGTGCGGCCAGCGCTTGATGTTGGCCTGTCTGCATGCGCTCTTCAGACATGTCTCCCCGACCCCCAGTTCCCTTGCAGCCTTTGCTATGGGGTACTGAGCCAACACTGCCAACACGATGGGCAATCCAAGAACCTGCAGGCAGACAATTGATGAAGAACAGAAAAAGAAAATACTACGCCTTTCGGCGTCAATTTAATGAGAAGCCAAAAAATTATACCGGGCTGCCCAGGTGGCGATTGATGAACATGCAGCTCCTGGAATTGCACAATCATCACTGCTTCAAACACTGTCTAATTCTACATTATAAGCTTCGGTGTTGAGAAGTCCCGGAGCAGTCAACGGCATTTGTGAAGTGAAGGTCTTTGGCCCTGGAATCTTGGTAGAAGCGGCTGTTTTGTGAACTATATTGAATGCATGCGATGACAACACATCACCTGGGCATCAGTGCAATCATCTCAGATGGGCACAAGTATGAGTGCAGCGCAAAGCTTGAAGGAGTACAGCATTTGTCATGCATAAGTCGACCATGAAAGGGGGGGGCTGACAGTTATCTGACCTTGGCAAGGGCTTCCTGGGGCCGGGTCTTGCGGCCCTTGGGGCTGCCCTGCTTGGTCTGCTCCATCAGAAAGTTCTTGGCTGTCTCCATGATGTCCTCAGGCGTAGTGGACTGTATGATCAGCTCTGCAGTCACCACAACAGTTGTGTACAAAGAATGGACAGATGCATGTATGGCCTACCTGAATGCAAATGTTCCTGTGTGACATCAGACATGCACACATGACCATGATGCAAGTGTGGACAACGGTCCTTGCCTGTGCTGTAGTGTACTCGCATAGCTGTATAAATCAATCAAGGTGACATGAAGCTCAAAGGGCTGCACCAACAGAACACCAAGTGAACAGTGCACTGCGTTGTCATAAATGACTTGGCATGATAGCAACAAACCTGGACAGTCCTGGTTCTCTCCCTCCAGACACTGGATGGGCTGAGCTTGGGTAATGGCTGCAAGCACAGGGGTGACAGCAAGCGTGATGGGCGTGGGCGCCTTTCGGCTGGTCTGCTCCCCTCCCTCTCGTGCTCTCTTCTTCCTCACACTCCTCCTGAGACGCCCTTTCTTGGTGCCAGGGGATGTGTTCAGATCCTGTGTCTCTACAGAAGCCTGGTCATCTTCCTGAGCCAGGGGTCTGCTGGGGTCCAAGGGAACCTCCCCATTGCCAGGGACGGCATCAGCTGGGTAGCCACTCGATTGGGTGATTGCCTGTTGAAGCTCTCCTGTCAAGGTGAGACCAGGTTCTGCCTCTGAATGATCCAAGTTGCTGGGGGTTGCGATGGGGTATTGCACGAGGGTATGGGAGGGGGCGCTGTAGCGTGCTGTGGCCATAGCGTGTTGTGCAGCCAGCATTGCTTGCTGGGTGCCTGACAGTGCTTCTTCAGGTGGCTGCAGCATGGTGCTGGATGCTGCAGCATTGCTGCTTGGGCGGCCCAGACTTCCTAGCTGTAGGTCTGCTGCCAAAGCCTGATAGTTCTGCACTAGGCCATCAAACTGGAGGTACGATGCCTGTGAGGGCAGTGGCTGTGACTGTTCTGCTTGGTTGGGGACTTGACCAAAGCTCAGGCTAGGAGCATAAGGCAGCTCTGACAAGCTGGCAGAAGCAGGCTCTGTCAAAAGCTGCTTACTGACCTCTCCAGCTTCAGTTGCACTTGCCATACTCTGCAGAAAAACGAGCCCTTTTTTTGGGATTGTTCTGGAGAAAGATGAAACCTGCCTTGAACAGAGAAGTTGTTACTTGCAGTGTAAGTCTTATCGCTCATCTGCAAACAGACCCAGCGAGTTCGGCAGGCACCTGAAGTGTTTAGAAGCTTGTTTGTGCGTTCGCAAACCCCGCAAACCCCCAGTCAACACCAAACGCTAAACAGAATATGAATGGGTGCTGCAAGCTGGCCAAGCTGACACAAAGCGGCAGATTCGCCGCTTGACGTCCCAACGGCTGCTGCGTCTGGGCCGCAGTCTAGAAGGCGTGCGCTGAACTGAGTCTCGAAGCTCAGTCACGCGGTAGCGCTGCTCACACCGATCAGCAAAAGCGAAGATGAACAGGTGCCGCGAAACTGGCTAGTCGAAATCAGTCAATTAGTAATTGATAACTACAATCAATCAACGAAAGCCTGTGCTTGTTTCTGGTTTTACAGCCTTGGTTCGGGGTGTAGTTATCATATGAAAATTCGGTCACGTTGCCAGGACTTCTGACGAAGTACGACTCATTGTTGCAGCAACGCAGCAACTGCTTTCGCCTGTTCTGCAGTACAACAGCAACAGTTGCTGCAGTGAACAGAAATATTAATATTTCCTCAATGGCAATGACACTTGCGCCGCGATCCTGGCCTTGGTGGCTAATGTGTTTCACATCGGCCTTCAGGCAGTCCAGAAGGTGGCGATTGAGTTTGCTTCAATGGACCTCCCTGGAATTCAATCTTGCAGCCAACAGTGCGGCCCTCTCAAAGTTTATAACGGGCTCAGCTGAGTTGCCATAGCGGCAACCCTCTTTGATCATATTGACCTGGCAGTCCTTGCCCATTACGTACCTGGCCACAAAGATAGGCCCCAAGAAAATGCTTGTGATCACTGACCACAGCTTTTAGTCAAAATGATTAAGCAAATTTGAATTTCACAAGTTGGCCTGTGCAAGGCCCGTACGCTTGTGTAAACGAGACCATCAGGCGCGCCAGGTAGCTCAAAAGCCTGCGCATACTTTGTGCCAAAAAACGGGTCAAGTGCCAGACTTGCTCTCCACCTTCCGCTCCGTGTACTGGCTGAAGATCAGCTTGCAGAACGCTCAACCTGAGCCGCTTCGGACTAACGTTTGCTCGTCCCCGAGCACGCAGCAAGCGAGTGAGTTTCATAGGCTCATACCATTACCCAGGCCATCTGCACTTGTACATGAGGAGCTCAATTTTGCCTGACTTGTGCAGTTCGATAGCATACAAGCCTATTGGGGGGCAAGAAAAGCTGTGGAACCTGTGCTATGTCATACAAGTCGTTGATGAGGCGCAGCACAAGGCGGCATCAAGTCGAATTCCTATCTGACAGTGACTCAGAAACAGAGGTGCCTTGCCGTGTTCTAAGACATACTGCCACAGCAAAGCTGCGCAGCAAACAAGCACAAGCACAAGCACAAGAAGCCTAAATTTCGAAATTTGACTGCAGGACAGAGGAAGCAAGCGCACACCTCTGTCAGCGCCAGCACTACAGACTGAGCTAGCCAAGTCTTTGAGTGGTAACCCTCCCAGGCCAGCGCCTCTGAGTAACCCCCCCCTACAAGCTGCCAGTGCTGGCACCCCTGTACTGACATCAATGTTAACCAAGACAAGCAACCGTACGCAGCAAGACCTGGTCTTTCAGGTAAGAAACATGACTGTCACCATGGCTCCCTGTGCCATCTCTCCTGGTCCTTCAGCACAGGTGCCTATAGCAAAACATGTGTTGCATATCTAAACCACACTTGGCATAGAAAGCCGCCCTAGCTGCCTCATGCTAGACGACGTGTATGGCAGTGCAGGCTCCAATCCACCAAGCCTGTTATTTGTGCCGCAGCATTCTGCTAAATATACATGCCATCAGGCAGCATTACCTTGTTTGGCTTGCCATCTGGTTACATCACTGACTGCAGGGTTTCGACAGCCCACAACAGCCCCAATTACCAGCCCCCAAGTCCCCTCAGTGGGCCAAGCCTGAAAGCCGCTTGTCACCCCCCAAGTCCCCCCAATGTATCAACCCCGACAACAAGGAGAATGCTCTGCCTGAAGTCAGCAGTGCCAGAAAGTCTCCTGGATCTCTTATGGCAGGTACACTCTCTCACTGTATGTCTCCTGCTGTCACAGGAGGATGCTGTTGCTGGCACTCTGCGGCCTTTGTGGGCTGAGACCTTGCTACCCATTTATTCAGGTAGCATTGCACCAGGAGGCCACACTATTGCATTGTTTCGAAAGGGACACAACTGCATGGCGTTGCATTAAAGGCTTGTCCATTGCAGGGAACATCAGGTCTTGAAAATTTCTTTTCTTGCTTACACTTGGTGCTTGCAGAGTGTTGTCCACTGCATCCATAGCTTTGGCCAGAGATTTGCAATACATGCTGACACCGGGTTGCTGGCCACTGCGCCTGACCCTGCCAAGGTTTGATCATGGTTTGTGACCTGCAGT
>JAABUK010008990.1_pt1 | contig 13815 bp, 7 predicted proteins | sample 5559141 | NCBI WGS metagenome assembly JAABUK01 (sample SAMN10711869, study PRJNA513367) | rock metagenome | isolation source: Antarctica rocks | place: Antarctica: Victoria Land, Pudding Butte nord | collected 2016-01-03
GATTCGTCGCGTCGTACCACAACGCGCGTCGCCAGTTCTCCATTTTAACGACGCGCAGATCGCACCCGATTTTACGCTCGTCGTTAAAGAGGCGCGCGAGTTCGCCGATGGTCATGCCGTGCCGCACGGGGATTGTATGATAAGCAGTGAAGGAGAGCTTGTCCGCGTCTGCGACGGGGCCTTCGATTTCCGTGCCGTTAATCGGATTCGGGCGGTCGAGCACGAAGACGGGCAACTTCGCGCGCGCGGCTTCCTCCATGATGTAGCCGAGCGTGGCGATGTATGTATAAAAACGCGCGCCGACATCTTGAATGTCGAAAACGAGCGCGTCTATATCCTTCAATTGTTCCGGCTTCGGGCGACGGCTTTCGCCGTAGAGCGAGTAAACGGGAAGTCCCGTTCGCTCGTCTTTTGAATCCGATACTTTTTCGTCGGCCAGCCCGCGAATGCCATGCTCCGGCGAAAAGAGCGCGACGAGACGCACGCCCGCCGCTGTGCTCAAAACATCAATCGTCGAACGATTAAAGGAATCGCGCCCAGTGTGATTGGTGACGAGTCCGACGCGCATTCCTTTAAGAGCCTTGAAGTTATCGCGTTCGAGCACATCTATGCCCGTTAAGACTTTCACCTCCGCGATTGTCGCCGCATCGTTGGTCGCGCTCGAAGCATTGTTGTCTGGGGAAACAGTTGGCGCGGCATGGCGCGCAGCCATGTTCGCCAACATCTCCGCCGCAAAGCGCGCTGATTCGGCGCGTGCGTTATCAACAGGTTCGTCCATGACAGAGGCGGCGACGATTGAAGCGATACGCCCGCGCACCGCAGACACATCGCCTTTGCCGTTCGGATGCACGCGGTTGCTCAAAAAAACGATGAATGTTTCGCTCGCCGGATCAATCCAGATACTTGTGCCTGTAAAGCCCGTGTGACCGAATGAGCCAAGCGGAAAAAGATCGCCGCGATTCGACGAGAAGCTGCTCGACACATCCCAACCGAGTCCGCGCGCCGCGCCTTCATCGTTGACGATGCGCGGGCGCGTCATCATCGCCACGCCCATCGGACTCAAGATGCGCGTGCCGCCGTATTCGCCGCCGTTCAAAATCATCTGGCAATAGATCGCCAGATCGTCAACGGTTGAAAAAAGACCTGCGTGACCGGCGACACCGTTCATGCGAAAAGCCGTCGGGTCGTGAACTTCGCCGCGCAGCCAATGTTCGCCTTCCGTTGCCGCAATGCCCTCGCCGCGCCCTCCCAAGTAACCGGTCTGCCCGCGTCTTGTTTCCGTCGGCGCGATGCGTGATGTTAATTCCGCGCGCGGACGAAAACCCGTGTCGCGCATTTTGAGCGGCTCGAATATATTGCGACGCGCAAACTCATCGAGCGTCAAACCGCTCACCCGCCGCACGACCTCGCCGAGCGTGATGTAATTGAGATCGCTGTAAACAAAGCGCGTTCCCGGCGTGCTGCGCAGTCGCTCCGTCGCCAAATGCTTAATCGCTTCATCGTAGCCCGTCCATTGCTCGCTTAAATCGAAGTCCGGCGCGAAGCCGGAGCGGTGCGTCAAAAGTTGCTCGATGGTGATTTTCTCTTTGCCTTCGCCTTTGAGTTCCGGCACGTAAAGCGAAGCCGGATCACTCAAGCGTACTTGCCCGCGCTCGATTAAGATCATTATGCTCGTCGCGGTGGCAACGACTTTCGTGAGACTCGCCAGATCGAAGATCGTCTCCGTCGTCATCGCTTCGCGCGCAGGCAAAACGGCACGCGCTCCGTAAGCCTTACGCCATACGACGCGCCCGCGCCTTGCCGCAAGCACAACCGCGCCCGGCATCTCTCGCCGCTCGATTGATTTCTGCGACACGTTATCAATCTCCGCAAGCCTCGCGGCAGACATGCCGACGGCGGCGGGCGCAGCTTGAGGCAATGTCGCCGCAAAAGCTTGCGCGGTGAACGCAAGCAGCGACAGCAGCGTGAGCGCACGACGAGAAACAATAGCGGAAGAAATCAGCCGGAAACTATGATGGTGTTTATTCATGAATACCGTTGCACAACATATCGCGCTTAGTTAATCACTTAATCTTTTTTTTAACTTTTTCATTGCGCCAAAGTCGTTCATTTCGTCGCCGCGCGGTTAGCGGTTGTGGCCTTCATTTGAACGCCCGTTCCGCGCGCGTAAAGCGAGGGCAGCGTGATCGGCAGTTTGCCTGTGATGTCTGTTTGTCCGAGCACGGCGCGGGCGGCGGCTTGTTGCAGGCTCGGCATATCGCCGTAAGCCACCAGATATGTTGGCAGCGCAGGGAAACCTTCGAGTAGATACGGATTGCCGAAGCTAATGCCGATGACGGGAGCGCGCGCGTTGATAAGCGAGGCGAGCGCGCGCGCGCCGGGTTCGGGCAAGCCGACGCTGCGCGCCTGCCCTGTTCGCACGCGCCCGTAGAGCGATGCGAACACGATGTCCGCGCCTTGCGCGCGCGTGAGAGCCTTCTGCACTTCCGCATCCGACGAACGATCATCGAGCACGATTGTTTCAAGACGACGGCCTGCGCGCGACATCGCTGCGATGAAGGACTGCGCGACGTACAAACGATCATCGCCGTTGGTGATGGCGATGTTGACGATGCGCGCGTCGGAACGAAGATTGGCGAGAGGCAGCAGCTTCGCGTCGTTGCGCACAAGCGTAATGGCGTGTTCGGCAATCTCCTGCGCGAGCACAAAGGCATCGCGGTTTGAAACGAGGCGATCAATCCGGTCGAGCGGCGTAATGCGTTGCTGCGCCAGCCCCAAATCATACTTTGCTGCGAGCACGCGGCGCGCCGATTCTTCGATGCGCTTTTCCGTGAGGCGTCCAGAACGCACGGCGTCGCGCAAGCCGCGCACGACGGCGTCCGTGTCTGCGGGCTTGAGCAGCATATCCGCGCCCGCGAGCAAGGCGCGCACAGCCGCTTCGTCCTGCTTGAAATAGATTGTCAGCCCGCTCATGTCGAGCGCGTCCGTGACGATCAAGCCGTTGAAGCCTAGGTCGCGCCGTAAGACTTGCCCTAACACGACGGACGAGAGAGTCGCCGGAAGCGTCGCTTTTTCGGAGATTACTTCGCTGCCTTCTTCTGCATAAACGGGACGCACGATTGCGGCGCGCGGAAGCGGGCTGACTTGCGTGGAATCTATTTGCGGCAAGCCTATGTGCGCCGACATGATGCAGCCGACGTTTGACGTAATCGCCGCGCGAAACGGCACGAGTTCGATTTTGTCGAGGCGCTGGCGATTGACGTTGATGACCGGCAATCCGCGATGCGAATCAACGCTCGTGTCGCCGTGTCCCGGAAAATGCTTTGCCGTCGCAATCACGCCGCCGCCTTGCGCGCCTTCGATAAAGGCAGACGCCATGCGCGCCACTTCCGCAGGGTCTTCGCCGTAAGAGCGCACATTGATAACAGGATTCGCCGCGTTGTTATTTACGTCAACGACGGGCGCGAAAATTTGTTCGATGCCGAGCGCGCGTGCTTCCCGTGCCGTGATTGCGCCCTGCCGACGCGCGTACTCCGCGTTACCCGTCGCGCCGACGGCCATGTTCCAAGGAAAATTCAAAGTGTCTTCAAAGCGCATCCCCGCGCCCGCTTCCAAATCCGCCGAGATCAACAACGGCGTGCGCGCCATCGACTGCAAGCGATTGACGAGCACGACGGATTCATAAACGGGGCTGCGAAATAAAGTCACGCCGCCGATATGATTATCAACGACTTGATGACGCAAAGCGCGGTATGCGTCGCTGTCTTCGTTGAGAAATGTCGCGTTGACGCCGATTGAAATTAGTTGGCCGATTTTTTCATCGAGCGACATGCGGCGCAACTCCGCATCAGCCCACGCGCTTGCTTCGCGCGAAGGTTGACGCGAGTATGGTCGAACTTCCGGCGGATTATTCGTCGCGGCAGACGTTCCGCTTTGCTGCGCCTGAAGTTTTAGCTGCCCGCTGCCCGAAACACAGAGCGTCGCCAGCCACAGCGCACAGATGAGACAAAGCGATGCGGCGCGTTTGAAAATTTTTTGAAAGCTGATTCGTTTCATTTGAGAATTTCTGTTTCCGCGAGAGCGCGAGAAGTAATCTTCAAACTGCGCTATCAAAGAAAAGCGATCTATCACTTGCACCTGCTTTAACATGCCAGCGAGCCTCGTTGCAACTTGGAAACAAGGCCGCCCTGCGATTGTATGGACAGTAAGCGCGAGAGCGACGACTCCGCCTTCGGTGCGGATAACGAACTTGAGGAACGATAAAATTTATGCAGGGACGATAAATATTTATGCGCGGAGCCGCTCAACGGCTTGCGAGACGATGCCCTTCGACTGCGCCAGCGCGTGCGCCGCACCTTCGCGTGAGCATCCCGTCTTTGCCATCACGAGCGCCGTGCTCAAATCGCCGCCCGCAGCAATCAAAGCCTCGCGCGCAGTTTTTTCATCGAGGTCGGTTTCGGCGCTTAGAATCCGCGCCGCGCGTGCGCGCAATTTATCGTTGCGTGCCTTCAAGTTCGACATGCGATTGCCGGAAACGTAGCCGAGTCGAATCATCGTCGCCGTCGAAATCATATTGAGCACCATCTTTTGCGCCGTGCCAGCTTTGAGCCGCGTCGAACCGGCGATTACCTCCGGCCCGACGACGACGACGATGCTCACGTCCGCCGCGCGCGTGATGGCAGAATCGGGCGCAGCCGTCAGCGCGACGGTGAATGCCTTCAACTCGCGCGCATAGTCGAGCGCGCCGATGGTGTAAGGCGTGCGCCCCGAAGCGGCGATGCCGATTAACGCATCCCTCGCATTGAATCCGCGCTCAAACAAGTCATGCGCGCCTGCCGCCGCGTCGTCTTCCGAAGCTTCTACAGCGCGATAGCAAGCCTCGTAGCCGCCCGCGATAATCGCCTGCACCAAATCGGGCGCGACGCCGAACGTCGGCGGACATTCCGCCGCATCCAGCACGCCGAGCCGCCCGGATGTGCCAGTCCCTATGTAAAAGAGCCGCCCGCCGTTCTGCAAGCGTTGAAGAATGCCTTCGACGGCCTTCGTCACGTCGGGCAACACGCGCGCCACCGCATCCGCGACGCGCGCATCTTCCTCGTTGATTAAGCGCACGATCTCGTCAGTCGGCAATGAACTGATCGAAGTCGTGCGCGGATTCTCCTGCTCTGTGACGGAGAGAGTCTCCATAATTTTGAATGGCAACTACCTTCAAACCGCGACTGCCAGATGATGCAAGTGTTCGCGCGCCATGTGTGTAGCAGCAATTGCCGGAGACAACGCGGGCGGCGCGAGATATGCTTGAGGGGCGACGCGCAATGCTTCTTCGCGCAGCGTTGCGAGCACGAGTTCGCCTGCGGCAAAAACGCCGCCGACATAGGCCACGCGAAAACGCTCGCGCTCCATATGCAGGCGGCGAATCACAGCGGCCGCCGCAATGCCTAGTTCGCGCCCGGCCTCTTTGACAATCTCTATCGCAACAGCGTCTCCGCTCTCTGCCGCTTCGATAACTTCCTTGCCGAACCCTGCGATATAATCATTGGTCACGCCCGGCGCATAAACCATCGTCGAAAGATCGGCCACCGTTGCGGCGTTAAAGTAATCGCAAGCCTTTGTTGTCAGCGAAGTCGCGTTTCCGCGCCCGTCCGCTGCCCGCGCGACTCTTTGCAGCGCGTTGCGAGCAATCCACAATCCGCTGCCTTCGTCGCCCGCGATAGGCCCCCAGCCGCCCGCGCACATTTGTCGCCCCTGCGCATTGACGCCGCAGCAAATCGAGCCTGTTCCGGCGATTACTACAATGCCCTGCGCGCCGCCCGTTGCGCCGAATAACGCAATCTCTGCATCGGTCACGACTTCGAGCGAATCGATGCCGAGTCCAATCAACGTCTCGCGCATACGTTCGCGTATGTCTTTGAGCTTGACGCCCGCCAGCCCGATTTCGGCAGCGACGATGTCTGCGCGCTGCACGGCGGCGTCGGCACATGCCTTGTCAATCGCTTCGCGCACGGCTGCCGCCGCATTGCCGATTCCCACACGCAAGGGATTCGACGGCCCCGCGAACCCCTCGCCCAAGATGCGCTGCCTGTCGTCGGCAATGACGGCGTGAGTCTTTGTGCCGCCGCCGTCAACTCCCAGAACGAGTTCGCGTAACTCTACTTGTCGAGAATTCATTAGTCCTACTAACCCGTGCTTTGCTTTCATCGCTTCTTCTAATTCCGTGAGGCACTCATTTATGATCTTCTTACTTCTTTAACATAGACGACTTTAATCTCATATCGTCTATAATAGAAACGAAAAGATTTTATCGTTACGATAAGTTTTACTGATGGATAAATAATATGGAAATACGCCAGCTAAAAGCTTTGATGGCGATTACTGAAACAGGCACGTTTACGGCGGGCGCGGTTCGCGTGCATGTCACGCAGGCGGCCATTAGTATGCAGATTCGCCAGTTGGAAAGAGAAGTCGGCGCGCGTTTATTTATACGCGCGCCGCGTCGCGTGATTTTAACGGAAGCAGGCGAAGCACTGATAGAAAGGGCGCGAAACATTTTGCGCGAGCATGACGCGGCGCTCGCCGAACTTGCGGAATTGAGTGGAGCGGAACACGGGCGTTTGCGCATCGGGAGCGCCTCCGCAATGGTCAGCACAGAGCAGCTACCGCCAATCTTGCGGGAAGTGCGCGCCCGCCATACGCGCGCCGAAGTGTCCGTCGTTTCGGGAACGAGCGAGGCGCTGGTGAGGCAAATTCTCGCGGGCGATCTGGATGTCGCATTTGTTTCCCTGCCGGTTGAGGCGCACGGCATTGAAACGGAAATCCTGAGCCGCGACGAACTCGTGACCATCGCCAGCCCGCGTCATGCGTTGGCGAAGCAGCGCGTTATCAGCGTGCAGGCGCTCGGCAGCGAGAAACTGATTCTAGGCGAGCACGGCGGGAACACGCGGCGATTGATCGACGAGTTCTTTAGCAAGGCGGGCGTGCATCCGACGATCACGATGGAGTTGAGCCGTCAGGACGGCATCAAGCGCATGGTCGAGGCGGATATGGGCGTCGGCATCGTGCCTTTGAAATCGACGGCAGAAGAAGTTGCCGCCGGACGGCTCGTGACATGGTGGATCAAGGGCGCACAAATTAATTGGGAACTCGGACTCGCGCAATTAAAGGGAGACGCCGGTTCGCCGGTTCGCCAGACTTTTATACGATTGTGCAGGGAGCGCTTCGGGGCATCCCGCCGTGCGACGCGCAAAAAAAAGTAGCAACGCGACACCTCCTTTCACGCCGCGTTAGGTTCTGTTGAGACGCTATAAATTGCCACTAGTGCTGTGTAAGAAAAGTTATCGGATTTAATCATTTGCCACTAGCTTCAGCTAGTGGATAGCAGCAGCACAGATTAATCGGCTTTAGCCGAATCAGTTCGGCTAAAGCCGACATTCCATTCTTAATTGTTACCCTCGAGCTAAAGCTGGAGGCAACCTATAAAAACTAACTTTACATTGCACTAGTGGCAATTGAACAACAAAATGTCCATACCGCCCATAAATTTAATCGCTAGTTTTCCGTGCGCCTTATGCCGGAGCAACGCCGGATTCACGAAGCGTCAGCGTGCCTTTGTCTGCATCGAGCGTTGCGTTGACGCCGAGCGGAAGCGTTAGTTGATCGTCCGTATGACCGATGGCGAGACCGGATAGCACGGGAATTTTCAGTTCACCGAACGCATTGTCTAGAACTTCGCCGAGCGAATACGGATTACTGAGCGACGGCTTGTAATCGCTCGCGCGGCAATCCTTGCATTCGCCGAAGATGAGTCCGCGAATGTCCTTGAACTTTCCAGCGAGCCGCAAATGCGTCAGCATACGATCAATGCGGTACGGCTCTTCGTCAACGTCTTCGAGAAACAGAATCGCATCACGCGTGTCGATTTCATAAGGCGTGCCGAGCGTCGTCGAAATGAGCGTCAAATTGCCGCCGATTAAGCGCCCGCTCGCCGCGCCCGAACGAACCGCGCGCAATGTGTGCGCGGGTCGCAGCGAATCATTTTCTGGAGGATTCGTTAATTCGACAATCGGTTCGGTCTGGAAAAGAGATTGGCGAAAGGAGTTCTGCGTATAACTCGAAAAGCGCGAGAGCGCGACGGGGCCGTGAAAGGTAACGAGCCGCGCGAGTTTGTTAATCGCCAGATGCAAGGCGGTGATGTCGCTGTAGCCGAGAAAGATTTTCGGGTTGCGGCGCACAAGATCGTAGTCGATGCGGTCGAGCAATTGCGCCGTTCCGTAACCGCCGCGAATGCAGAAGACTGCACGCACTTCGGTGTCACGAAACATTTCGTGAAAATCGTCGAGCCGCCCGCTCACGGGATTGCCGAAATACCCTGCGCGCTTGCCGACGTTTCGCCCCATCTTCACACGCAGCTTGAAATACCGTAGCGTGCGTTCGGCGAGCGCCAGTTGATCCGGGTCTGCAACATAAGTCGCTGGTGTTATTAGCCCGACGGTGTCGCCGGGCCGCAGCACTTTCGGGTGAATCAAATGCAAGGAAGAGTTTTGCGCCTGTGCAAAAAAGTTTGTTGAAAGCGCCGCCAGCGCGCCGCCCGAAGCCGCGAGAAAGTTTCTGCGTTTCATCCATCCCGAAGCAAACTTGTTGCGGTCAAAGTGCTTTTTCAATATTGTAACGTCCTTTGAAGCCTCATAAAGTCGTCGCCCGTCACGTTCGCGCGCCGACAATTACCATGTCGCTTTTGCGGTGTCAACAAAACTGCATCCGTGAAGGATAGGCATGAATAGCTTTCAGGAGGATAAAAATTCCTTGTCGTTAATGCTTCAGGAGATCATCGAACAACCGCAAGCGCTCGCCAAAACATTGAGCGAAGAGCGGAAAAGAGTGGAGCGGCTCGGCTCATTCCTCAAGGGGCGCGATATAGATTTGATTGTTCTCGTCGCGCGCGGTTCATCCGACAATGCGGCGCTCTTCGGTCGCTATCTTCTGGAAGCGACGACGGGCATTCCCGTGTCGCTCGCCGCGCCTTCGCTCTACACGCTCTATGATGCGCAGTTGAAACTTTCACGCGCGCTCGTGATAGGCGTTTCGCAATCCGGCGAAGGCGAAGACATTAATCAGGTGTTACAGCGCGCGGGCGCGTGCGGCGCATACACCATCGGCATCACCAACGAGCCGCGTTCGTCCATGACGAATGTCGTGGATGAAACGCTCTTGATGCACGGCGGGCGCGAACGCTCCGTCGCGGCGACGAAAACTTACACGGGGCAGATGATGCTTTTTTACATGCTTGCGCGCGCTCTCTCCGATGATCGCGGCAAAAGTCTCGTGTCGACTTATGAAGCGATTCCCGAATACGCTCTGCGCGCGCTTGAATTGCAAACGCAAATCAGCGAACTCGTCGAGCGCTATGTTTTCATGGAGAACTGTGTGGTGGTCGGGCGCGGCCTTCAATACGGCAACGCGTATGAATTGGCGCTCAAGTTGATGGAGACGTGTTATGTCGTGGCGGAGCGTTTTTCCTCCGCAGACTTTCTGCACGGGCCGCTCGCGCTCGTCGAACGCCATTTTCCGATTTTCATATTTGCGCCGCCGGGCGTTACCCTGCCGGGCGTCAGGCAGTTAATCGCGCGCCTTCGTGAACTCGGCGCGGATTCTCTCGTCATCACGGGCGATAGGGAAACGGCGGCGCTCGCTTCGCGCAGCCTTTGCGTGCCATGCGAGACAGATGAATTTCTCTCGCCCGTTCCGTACATTATTCCGGGACAGCTTTTCGCCGCGTTGCTCGCCAAAGCAAAAGGCTTGAACGCGGACACGCCGCGCTCGCTATCGAAAGTAACGCGCACGCTCTAGCCACGGGCGAATGAAAGCGGATATGGATTGTTTCCGAAAACGCTTTACGCGTGATTTATCTTCCGTCGTTTAAGTAAAGGGATGCGATTTGGTAAGGCAATACATTGTAGGAATCATTCGTGCACAAACTAAATTCAAGGAGCCATGTTTATGCGACACTTTAAGATTTTAACCGCTGTTATTCTCGCGTGCTTGACACTGATTGCCGGATGCGTCAAAGCGCCGCAGGAAGGAAATGGCGCAAGCAACAACAGCGCGGCGACAAGCGGCGGTGGCAGACAATCGAGAAATCCGAATAGTCCCATCAAGATAGGGTTTTCGATGGACACGCTGAAGGAAGAGCGTTGGCAGCGCGATAAGGAATATGTAACGGCGCGTGCGAAGGAACTCGGCGCGGAAGTCAAGATTGAAGTCGCCAACGGCGATGACCATTTGCAAATAGATCAAGCGGAGAATCTTTTGACGCAGGGCATAGACGTGTTGATGATCGCGCCGCACAACGGCGAAGTCGCGGCTTCGATTGTCGATGCGGCGAAGCGCCAGAATGTTCCCGTCATTAGCTATGACCGATTGGTACGCAACAGCGATGTCGATTTATATGTTTCGCATCAGGCAATAAGAATGGGTGAGATGCAGGCGAAGTATTGTCTGGATCGCGCGCCGAAAGGCAATTATGTCGTCGTCGGTGGCTCGTCAACGGACTTCAACGCGCTGCTGCTGCATCAAGGACAAATGAATATCTTGAAGCCCGCCGTTGACCGGGGCGACATCAAAATCGTTGCAGACCAGTATGCGAAGGAATGGAAGGCGAGCGAGGCGCTCAATATCGTCGAGAATGCTTTGACCCAAACAAGCAACAAAATCGTCGCGGTGGTCGCATCGAATGACGGCACGGCGGGCGGGGCGGTGCAGGCGCTCGAAGAGCAAAAGCTGACAGGCAAAGTATTTGTTTCTGGACAGGATGCGGAACTTGCGGCGTGCCAGCGCATCGTCGAAGGCAAGCAGTCGATGACCGTTTACAATTCGATCAAGCCGCTCGCAGACGTTGCGGTAGAGTCTGCCGTTAAGCTTGCGCGTGGTGAAAAAGTGGAATCGAAGGAGACGATCAATAACGGGAAAAAGGATGTGCCGTCGATACTGCTCGAACCCATCGCCGTCGATAAAAACAACATGGTGGAGACGGTCATCAAGGACAATTATCAAAAGCTCGAAGACGTGTACGCGAACGTGCCGAAAGACCAGTGGCCGAAGCAGCAGCAGCAGTCGCAGAACGCAGAAAGTGAAAAGCCGAACGCGTTGAGCCGTGTTGTCTATGCCGCATTCTATATGCTGCTTATGCTTTTTTAACTTAGGCGAGGCCGCAAATTGTACTCGCGCCGGTGAGTATGTGATAACCGCGACGGCCACGCCGGAACACGCGGCTGCATAAATCCAATTTTTGCAAGGCTATCTCCAAATTTTCGTATTTACGAAAATACTTTGAAAGATAAAAGTGCGTAAATGCTAAAAGTTTCAATTGAACGGCGTTGTTGGAATATGATTTGCCTGCGCGATTAATTAATCTACAAAGTCTTGTTGTCGCCGCAAGTTCGTGGTGCGACACCTGCCCCGCACTATTCGTTCAAAACCTAGAAGGAGCTTCGTATGAAGAGAAATAGCTTTATGCCGATCTTTTTGTGTAGCTTGTTATTGCTTAACTTTGCCGGAACAGTTTTAGGGCAGGGAACAACCTCGCGTGTTACCGGCACGGTTCTAGACCAATCCGGCGCGGCTGTGCCGAAGGCCGCCGTAACGCTCACGAATGAAGGCACGCAAACATCGCTGACGACTGAGACGACGGATGCCGGAGTTTATTCCTTTGAATCGATCCAAGTCGGTCAGTACACGGTGACTGCGGAAAAGTCCGGCTTTAAGCGATTCGTTTCAACCAACAATACTGTCAACATCAATCAGCCTGCGACTGTCAACGTGACGTTTGAAGTCGGTGGACTCGATGAAAGCGTGCGAGTTGAGGGCACTGCCGAGCTTGTGCAGACGAGCAGTTCCGGCAATTTCGGAAATACGGTTGAGCAGCGCACACTCGTGCAGCTTCCGATTGTTGGTTCGCGCGGGCGCAACCCGCTTAATTTTATTCTCTTTCAACCGGGCGTAACTCCCGATGCGAACACGGGCGGCGGCGTTCATGTTCACGGCGCGCGCGACCGTGCTTTTAATTTCACGCTCGACGGCATTGATATTAACGAAACGAGCGCGGGCGGATCGAACTTTACGCCGATTCGCACAAACCCGGATTCACTGACGGAGTTTCAAGTCGTGACGGGGAATTTCACAGCCGAACTAGGGCGCAGCAGCGGAGCGCAGGTCACGCTCGTCACGCGCTCCGGCACGAACAATTTTCACGGCACAGCCTTCGAGTTTTATCAAACACCGCGCTTTCATGCGAACGAGTACGAGAACACGATCAACACGATTCTCATTAACGGCGTCCGGCAAGCCGCGCCGAAGCCGCAGTTCGTGCAGCATATCTTCGGCGGCTCACTCGGCGGGCCGCTTCATCTGCCGCGCTTCGGGGAAGGCGGCAAGGCTTATATTTCCGGACGCAACAAAACATTTTTCTTCGTCAATTTGCAAGAGCTGCGCACGAGCCAGAGCTTTCTGCGCAACCGCACCGTTTTTACACAACAAGCCCGCGCCGGACAGTTTCGCTATGTCATCGGCGGCGTCAACGGAAATGCGTCATCGAGCACTCCGTCCGTTGATTTGAACGGCAATCCGGTACCGGGACGCAATATCGGAACCTTCAACGTTGTCGGCAATCCGAACATTCCGCTCGGACTCGACCCGACGACGCAAGGTTTGATCGGGCTAACGCCTTTGCCGAACAATTTCAGACTCGGCGACGGCCTGAACACTGCCGGATTTACTTTCGTCGCGCCGCAAAGCGAACGGCAATACGACTTCACCACGAAGATCGACCATAATTTCAATGAGCGTAATGCGGTGTACGTGCGTTATTCGCGCGGCTCGCAAAACACTGTGGGCGACAACGGCAACGGCGGCTTGCAGGCTTTTCCGAATACGCCGAACATCGTTAACACGTTTCGCACGCCGCGAAACTTAGCGGTCAATTACCGCGCGACGTTAGCGCCCACGCTTGTCAACGAGTTTGTCATAGGCTTCAACCGTTTTGCGTTTAGCTTCGAGAATCCTGACCCGAACGCGGCCGCGAACTCGCCTGTGGTATTAGGTCTCGTGACCGATCCGCTCAACGCTTCGCCGACCGTCAACAACGCGCGTCGGATCACGACCTATCAAATTGTTGACAATATCAGCTATTTGCGCGGCGCAAACACTTTCAAGTTCGGCACGAATTTGCGATTTCAAAAGCACATTGATGATCGCAGTTCGGTGGCGGGCGTCAACACGCGCGAGACGGTCTTTCTCGACACCGGCACAAATCAGATTCCTGCGTCTTTCGGCACAACTGCTATCAGCGGCATCAATTCATCGGATCGCACACGCTTAGATAGCACCATCAATATCCTGCTTGGGCGCGTCGGCACGATCAATCAAGGTTTCGTTGCTGTTGGTGACAATGCGTTCGGCCCGGCGGGTACGCGCTTTAATTATGACGCGCGTTACCCAGAGCTTGATTTTTACGGACAGGATTCATGGAAGGTGCGCTCGAATCTGACAATTGATTTCGGCCTGCGCTATGAAGTGCGTCTCAGCCCGCGTGCGCCGAACAATATTATTCTCAGGCCGGATCGCCCGGTTCGTGTCGGGGCGCCACCGGCCAACGATATTCGTTTCACGGAAGGCAAATTGTACGACGACTCTTATCATCAGTTTGCGCCGACAGTCGGCTTTGCGTGGGACCCGTTTAAGTCCGGCAAGACTTCCATTCGCGCCAACTATCGCCTCGCTTATGACCGCACGAACACGTTCGTCTTTTCGTCTTTCATTTTTCAA
>JAABUK010008993.1_pt1 | contig 13814 bp, 12 predicted proteins | sample 5559141 | NCBI WGS metagenome assembly JAABUK01 (sample SAMN10711869, study PRJNA513367) | rock metagenome | isolation source: Antarctica rocks | place: Antarctica: Victoria Land, Pudding Butte nord | collected 2016-01-03
GTCCGCACCGCCAGCGTCGACGAACCGTTCACCTTCCGGGGCATCGCCCGCCCACGCCAGCTCGCGGCGCAGATCGACCGCTACGTCACCGCGCTCCAGATCGGCGCGCAGCAGGCGCGCCACGACGCGATGCGCGCTGAGTTCTCGCGCTGGCTCACGACGTATGACGAGGTCACGCACGAGACACACACACGCGGGGAGCAACAGGATGAGGCGATGGAAACCCCGGGGACAAGCCCACTTCCGCGCGCGGGACGCCACCACCCGCCGCCCGAGTAATCGCCGCGCAAGGCGCGTCACAGGAGGCAGGGTCTCAGGAACGCAGACGGCACGAGCGAGGCGGCAGCAATCGCCCTGATCCACCTGACAGACGCTTATTCCGCGACGCAGAAGCGCCGCACGATCGTGTAGAGGCTGCGCGTGGCGAAGAGGAGGTCGTCCATGCTGGTGCGCTCGTTGTGGTTGTGCGCGAGCGCCATCGGGTTCTCCCCCTGCGAGGGCATGAAGCCGTAGATCTTGATGTCGCGGCGCTTGCGCGCATCCATGCCGCCCGACACGAAGAAGGGTACGATGCCCGCGCCCGGATCCAATTCGGCCATCGTCGCGGCGATCGTGTCGTAGAAGGGCGACTCGGCATCGGCCGCGATGCCGCTCGCCCCCGCGTTCAACAGTTCCACCGTCACCTCATCGCCGACCGCCGCCTGCACCTGACGGACCCACTCGGCGGGCTCCTGGCCGGGGAGGACGCGCCCGTCGATGTCGACGCTGACCTCCGAAGGGATCACGTTGATCCGGTGGCCGCCATGCATGATCGTCGGCACCGCCGTGTTGTGCGTCGTCGCGCGCAGGCTGAGCAGTTCCCCCGCGCTGAGCGGCAGGGTGGCAAGTTCGTCCCAGTTCGGCCCCGCCAGCATCTGCTCGACCTCCAGCGGCCATCCCGCGCCCCAGACCGGCGCGAGCTGCCGGAGCTATCTGCGCGACCGTCGCTCAAGAAGAAGGCGCTGCCCTGTGCAGTCGCACAGGGGTGTATTTCGCGCCAAATACTGCCCCCTCGCTACCGCGCCTCATCCTTACCCACCGCGCGCACGCCGACGACCTGCCAAGGCGGCGTACCAATGGTGGCGCCTCGCCAGCCTTCGCCGCCCTCGTCGCCCTGCGTGCCGAGGCTGGCCGCGAGCTGCTCGCGCGCCCAGCGGATCGCCTCGTCCGGGTCCATGATGTCCGTGGTGATCGTCACCGCGAGCGCGTAGCCCGCGATCGCCTTGCGGTCCGGCATATGCCCCTCCCTCTCACTCGGCGCGCATCGTAGCACAAGCCTGGTCGCGCCATGCGGGCGACGGCTGTACTGGCCCGAATGTACCGCCCGATCCCGCCTTCGTGGGGATACACTGTACCGCGCCATGTCGCCATCATAGACAGGTGCAGTGTAAATGGGGGGGCCAGCGTGAGTATTCTCGGACCGATCGTCGCATCGTCACCGACCGCACCGTTATCTTGGCGCCGAATCCTCGCGCGCTCCCTATTATTGCTGGTGTTCGCGCTCTACGGGGCGCTGCTCGCCGTCCGCGTCGTCCATGCGCCGACGCTCTGGGGCGATGGCGCGGAGTACGTCTACATGGTGCGCTCGTGGTACACCCACGCCTCGCCCGATCTCCGGCCCGCCGACATAGTGCGGCCGCTCCCCTTCGCCCAGGCGTCGGCCCCGCCCGCATCGATCGGTGAGGTGATCGGCTACTTCCCGGCGAAGAACGGTGCCTACTTTTCCTATCATTTCTGGTTCTACTCACTCAGCGCAGTCCCGGTCTATGCGCTGATACAGGCCGTCGGCGGCGATCCGGGGCTCGTGCTCTCGCTCACTAATCTTCTCTGGCTGATCGGCGCGTTCGTGGCGATCGGCTTGTCGCGGGCGCTCTCGCCCCGCCGCCGCCTGGCCTTCGCGGCATTGGCCGGCCTCTCACCGGTCCTCTGGTACCTGACGTGGACCGGCCCGGAGGTGCAGACCTGGTCGTGCGTGGTGATCGCGCTGTGTCTCCTGGTGCAACGGCGCTATCCGCTCGCGGCACTCTTCGCAGCATTCGGCGCGTGGCAGAATCCTCCACTCCTCACGCTCGCCGCAGTCATAGCGGTGATCTGCTGCACGACCCGCGATCGACGCACGATCGCGAGCACCTGGCTTGCGAGCGCGAGCGCGCTCCTCCCCAGCGCCTTCACGCTCGTTTACTTCGGCACGCCGAACCTGATCGCCTCGATCGGCATGGCCGACCCCCGCCTCGCCTCGACCGCGCGCACATTGAGCCTCCTGACCGACTTCAATCAGGGATTGCTGCCATTCGTGCCGCTCCTCCTCCTCTTGACGCTGGTGGCCGCCGCGCTCGCCGTAGCGCGGCACCGATGGGAAGCCACACTGGTGGCCGCCGCGCTCGTGCCGATCATGCTGCTGTGCCAGTCGACCACGAATTGGAATGCCGGATGCTTGGGGCTGATCCGGTACGGTGTCTGGTTGGTGCCGATCCTCGCGTGGTTGGTGGCCACACAGATTCCCCGGAAGCGCTGGGCGCTGGCGGGGATCGGGCTGGCGGTGCTCGTGCAGGCGGCGATCGTCATCGTACCGGGTATGAGCACCGCCCCGGACAGGGAATCGCCGGTGGCGCGCGCGGTCCTCGCGCACGCGCCCGCACTCTACAACCCTGTACCGGAGATATTCATCGAGCGATCCGGACTGGCGGAGGATCCGCGGAGCGGGGCGGTATCGCCGGAGCGACTCGGCGACGCCCTGCCGATCACCTTCGTTGCCGACGATGGTTCGGTGACCAAGATACTGAGCGATGCGGCCGGGCTGGCACGCCTCTCCGAGCGCTACCAGATAGACACCACCTACGCCAGCCGACTCGCGGCGGAATATGCTACTACACCGGGACTCTTCTACGTGACGCCACCAACTGGCACGGTACGCGCACGCTAGTGCGTTCGGTTGTGCGCCGCAGATAAGAAGCCCCCGCCGCGCTGTGACACGTGACGAGGGCCGGGGGGTGGGGAATGGAGCGGTGAAGTAGGCTCAGGAGGTCGGCGCGGCCAGCGGCACCGTCTGCACGGCGATCGCCGCCACGGGCACGGGCGGCGCGGGCGTGGGCGCTGCCTGAGGGGTGCCGGGGTAGACCCCCGCGAGCGCCGTGGTGATCGCCGCGATGACCTGCTCCGGCGACGGGCCGCTCGGCACCGGGGGCGCGGTAACGATCGTCGGGCTGTCCCCGATCAGCACCACGCCCGGCCCCGCATTGGCGGCGGCGTTGGCCTGCCGGACGGTCTGGACCGCGCCCTGGATCAGCGTCCGCAACTGCTCGCCGCTCAGCGCGATGCCGTGGTCGTTGAGGTAGGCGGCGCTGCGGTCGGCGGCCTCGCGGTATTTCTGCGCGCCGTCCAGGCCGTGCGTGCGCCCCAGCTCCTCCGCCGCGCGCACGGCCTCGCCCGTGATGGCGATCGCCTGCGTCGTGTGGAGCGCCCCGATCCGCGCCTCCACGATTTTGTGGAAATAGACGACGATCGCGCCGAGCAGGGCGAGGAACACAGGCGATGACAGCGCCATGATGATCAGCGCATCCGCGCCCCCCCCTTCTCGCCGGTCTGGACCATGTAGAAGCGCCGACCGGCCGTTTCGAGGAGTTGCCCGCTCCCCTCGTTGAGGCCGTATTCGGCGTCGATCAGGTCGGGGCGGTTCTCCCAGAGCCACTGCGCGCCCCAGACGCTGCCAGCCTCCTCATCGGCGGGCGCGGCCATGAGCATGTCGCGCGAGGGTCAGCCCCTCACGCTTGAGGAGGGGCAGCACCATCAGATTCGCCGCGACCTGATTCTTGGTATCGACCGCCCCGCGACCCCAGACATAGCCATCGATCAGCTCGCCACTGAAAGGGTCGTGCGCCCACCGGTCGCGCTCCACGCTGACCACGTCGGTATGCGCGAGCAGCAGGACCGGACCCCCGCCGCCAGTGCCGGGGAGGCGGGCGACGAAGTTGTCGCTACCCGGCTGCCCGCCCACCACCTCGTGGAGTATCCCCGCCTCGGCGGCGATGCGTGCCAGGTAGTTCGCGGCCTCGGTTTCGTTGCCGGGCGGATTCACGATCACGATACGGATCAGGGCCTGGAGATGCCCCGTGACCTCGGCGCGCACCGCGTCCCAATCGATCGTCATCGCGCCTCCTCAGCTCACACGCACGGCATCAGACCCGGCGGGTCGCCCCGCAACGGGATGCGCGCATGGTATACCAGCGGGAAAAGGCGTGTGCTGATCTGCGAGAGGCCGAAGAAGAGGAGGGGATATGTCGTCGCAATGGTGTACGGAGGAAGAAAAGATGCAGCCGGACCCGAGGTGAGCGGCACCGCACCATATCGGCCAAAATACGGTGCGCTACCCTCTGCCAGGAAGATCAGGCCCGGCTGCGGGGCAAAGTTCATCCCATACCTAGTTTCCCGTACCACGCCCCGCAGCAACAAGGGGGAAATCCGCGAGATTACCCGCAGTTTTGCCTGACAAAACAGCCCCGTCGCACGATCGGCGGCGCGTTGCGGCAGCCTGAGCGCATCCTGTAACCTTTTCGCACCAAGCTGAATTGTAGTACCGAGTTGCTATAGCTAACACGATCATTCGCACCGGATAATAGGGAAACGGTACCAGCGCACCGAGACCATTAGCTGCGAATGAGGACACGATGCGAACCGAAACGAAGGGCACGACCGGGCGGCGCGGCGGCAGAACGCCCTGGCCGGTCCGCCTCGCCCTGGTGCTGACCTGCCTCTGTTGCGTCATCCCGCTCTGGTCGCCCGCCGCGAACGTGGCGGCGGCGACCAACCCCTTCGCCGGGACGAGTTGGTTCATCGATCCGAACTCCAACGCACGCCAGCAGGCGACGGCGTGGCGCACCTCCCAGCCCGCCGACGCGGCGGCGATGGACCTGATCGCCGGGCAGCCGCCGGCCGATTGGTTCGGCGACTTCAGCGGCGATGCGCGCACCGCCGTCGATGCGCGCGTCGGGCAGATCGCGGCGCGCGGCGCGCTCCCGGTCCTCGTCGCCTACAACCTCCCCAACCGCGACTGTGGCGGCTATTCGAGCGGCGGGCTCAGCACCAATGCCGCCTACCTGGACTGGGTTCGCGCCTTCGCCTCCGGGATCGGCACGCGCAAGGCGATCATCATCCTGGAGCCGGATGCGCTGGTCGTCACCAATTGCCTGAGCCCGACGGAGCGCCAGGAGCGCTTCGCCACCCTCAAAGGGGCGGTCGCGATCCTCAAGGCACAGCCGGGGACCAGCGTCTACATCGCCGCCGGACACTCGGGCTGGTACACGGCGGACGAGATCGCCTCGCGCCTGAACGCCGCCGGGATCGCCCAGGCCGACGGCTTCGCGCTGAACGCGGCCAATTTCCGCCCCAGCGCCAACGAACTCGTCTATGGGCGCACGATCGCGGACAAGGTCGGCGGCAAGCACTTCGTCATCGATACGAGCCGCAACGGCCTGGGGCCGGTCGATGGCCCGAATAGCTGGTGCAATCCGGCGGGTCAGGGCCTCGGGCATCGCCCCACCGTCGTCACCGACGATCCGTACCTCGATGCCTACCTCTGGATCAAGCGTCCGGGCGAGTCCGACGGCGCGTGCAGTGGCAGCCCCGCCGCCGGGCAGTGGTGGCCCGAGTATGCGCTGGGCCTCGCCCAGCGCGCGGCGCTGAACGAGACGGTCGCGTGCTTCGCGGAGATCGGGCAGTGCTCGGGCGGGCAGTTCTTCGCCTACTGGCAGGCGCATGGCGGCCTGGCGATCAACGGCCTGCCGCTGAGCGGCGTGCGACTGGAAACGCTGGAGGACGGGAAGCGCTACGCGGTCCAATACTTCGAACGGACCCGCCTCGAATACCACCCGGAGAACGCCGCCCCATACGATGTGCTGGTGGGCCAGTTCGGGCGGCGCGTCGTCGCGAACGTCGCGGGCGCGCCGACGGCGGGGGCCGACCCCCTGGCCGGGGCGCAATACTTCCCGACAACGAAGCACAATGTCGGCACACGGTTCCTGGTGTACTGGCAGGCGAACGGCGGGCTGACGCAGTTCGGCTACCCGCTGACCGAGGAGTTCACCCAGAAGCTGGCGAATGGGAACACTTACACGGTGCAGTATTTCGAGCGCGCGCGCTTCGAGTACCACCCGGAGAACGCCGCGCCATACGATGTGCTGCTCGGTCAGTTCGGACGGCAGATCTACGCCGAGGTCACGGCGGGCGAGGGGCGCTGAGCACACGAGGCGTATACCGGGGGCGGGCGAATCGCTCGCCTACATGATTGTTTTTTGGCGCGCTGGCGCTATAATTAGCGGCAAAGCGCCGAGCAGGACGAGCATGGCGGGCTACGGATCACCAGGGAAACGCGGCCAGGGACTGGAAGCCGCCCGATCCACCGACCCGCCACGCGGCCCCCTGTGAGCTGGCCCCGCACCGGCACGATCGTGCCGCCAAGGAGGCCCGGCCGCCACCGTTATGGCGCGGGATGAGGGTGCCGCGCGACTGGCGTGCGACACCGAATTCGGGTGGTATCGCGGAAGAAACCTTTCGCCCCGTGCGGGGTGGAGGGTTTTTTGTTGCGTGCGGCCAGATCGACGCAGGGGCGAATTTGCCCGCGATAGAACGCAAATTCGCCATCGGAGCCTTGACATAGTACGTTCGCGGCCCGATAATGTACGTACATCTGGGCCGCGTTGACGGGGGCACGGAACGCCGCCAGGGTTCCGCTCCGTGCCACGAGTCGATGTGGGGAGTAGTTGAGATGACGACCGCGAACCTGCCACAAATTCAGCCGCTCCCCGGCCCGGAACTCCGCCGCCGCTTCGTCGATTTCTTCGCGGAGCGGCTGGGGACGGAGTTGCCATCGTCGTCGCTCGTCCCCAAGAACGACCCGACGGTGCTGCTGACCGTCGCGGGGGTGCAGCAGATGGTCCCCTTCTTCATGGGCGTCGAGACGCCACCGAGCCCGCGCCTCACCTCAGTCCAGAAGTGTTTTCGCACCGTGGACATCGACGAGGTCGGCGACGAGAGCCACCTGACCTTCTTCGAGATGCTCGGCAACTTCTCGGTCGGCGATTACTTCAAGCGTGAGGCGATCGGTTGGGCCTGGGAACTGCTGACGCAAGTCTACCGGATTCCGCGCGAGTATCTCTGGGTGACGGTTCATCCGAAGGACGAGGACGCACGCAAGATTTGGCGCGATGAGATCGGTATCCCCGCAGAACGTATCGTGGACGATCCCTCGAATTGGTGGGGACCGATCGGCACGTCTGGTCCATGCGGGCCGGACTCCGAGATTTACTTCGACTTTGGTCTCGGCGAAGGTCGTACTGGTACTGTGCCAACCGACGATGGGGGACGTTTTCTTGAAATCTGGAACCTCGTCTTCGTAGAGTTCTACCGCAACGAGGATGGCGTGGACAGTCCTCTGCCGCGCAAGAACATCGACACCGGCATGGGGCTGGAACGCCTGACGATGGCGCTGCAGGGGAAGCAGTCGGTCTACGACACCGACCTCTACCAGCCGATCATCGCGCGCGCGGCGGAGCTGACCGGCACCACCTATGGCACCGACCCCAAGACCGACCGGGCGTTGCGCGTCGTGGCCGATCACAGCCGCTCGATCGTCTTCCTGATCGGCGACGGGGTGCTGCCGGACAACGAGGGGCGCGGCTACATCCTGCGCCGCATCCTCCGCCGCGCGGTCCGCTACGGGCGGCTGCTCGGGCTGGAGCGCCCCTTCCTCGGCGAGACGGCGGGCGTGGTCCTCGAACTGATGCGCGATCGATACCCGGAACTCCTCGAGCGCCGCGAGCGGATCTTCCAGGTCATCTGGCACGAGGAGGAAACCTTCGGACGGACCCTGACGCGCGGCCTCGGGCGCTTCGCGACCCTCGTCGCGGGGCTGCGAGCCGAGGGGAAGGATGCGATCCCCGGCGCGGAGATCTTCCGTCTCTACGACACCTACGGCTTCCCATTCGATCTGACCGTCGAGTTGGCGAACGAAGCGGGGATGGAGATCGACCGCACCGAGTTCGATCAGGCGATGGACGTGCAGCGGCAGCTCAGCCAGGAGGCGTCGAACTTCCGCAAGCAGTCGCATCAGGGCCTGGAAACCTACGCCGGGCTGAAGCTGCCAGCGTCCGAGTTCGTCGGCTACGAGCAGGAGCGCTCGACCGGTACGATCACGGCGATCATCGGGGCGCACGGCGCGCAGGAAACTGCGACCGTGGGCGACGAGGTCGAGATCGTCCTCGACCGGACGCCGTTCTACGCCGAGTCCGGCGGGCAGGTGGGCGACACCGGCCTGCTGACGAGCGGCGCGGGACAGTTCCGCGTGCGCGACACGCAGCGCCCAGTGACCGGGCTGACCGGCCATCGCGGACAGGTCGAGGAAGGGCAGTTCGCCGTCGGCGACATGGTCGAGGCGGGGATCGATGTGGAGCGCCGCGCGGATATCCGCCGCAACCACACCGCGACCCACCTCCTGCACCGCGCGCTGCGGCTCGTCCTCGGCTCGCACGCGCAGCAGGCGGGCTCGCTCGTCTCGCCCGACCGCCTGCGCTTCGACTTCACGCACATGCAGGCGCTGACCCCGGAAGAGTTGCGACGGGTCGCGGAACTCGCGAACGGGGCGGTCCTGGAGAACGACGCGGTCTACGCGGACGTGATGGATCAGCAGGCGGCGCTGGCGACCGGCGCAATGGCCCTCTTCGGCGAGAAGTACGGCGATCAGGTGCGCGTCGTGACGGTCGAGGACTTCTCGAAGGAGCTCTGCGTCGACGCGACCGGCGAGATCGGCCCGATCGTCGTCACCGGCGAGGCGGGGGTCGCGGCGGGGGTCCGGCGGATCGAGGCGCTGACCGGGCGCGGGGCGCTCACCTACCTGGAAGGGGTCCAGGCGGCGACCAACGCCCTCTTCGCGCAATTCCGCACCCGCGCGCCGGAGCAGTTGCCGACCCAGGTCGATGGGCTGCGTCTGCGGATCCGCGACCTGGAACGCGAGGTCGATCAGTTGAAGGGCCAGGTCGCGGGCGGCCAGGCGAGCGGCCTGTTGGCGCAGGTCCGCGAGGTCGCGGGGGTCAAGGTGCTGGCGGCGCGCGCCGATGTGCCGGACGCGGGCGCGCTGGCGCAGCTGGGCGACCGGCTGCGCGACAGCCTTGGCGAGGGCATCCTCGTCCTCGGGGCGGTCGTGGGCGACCGCCCGGCGCTGCTGACACTGGTGACCCCGGAACTGGTCAAGCGCGGCCTCAAGGCGGGCGACATCCTGGGCGAGACGGCGCGCGCGCTCGGCGGACGCGGCGGCGGGCGACCCGACCGCGCGCAGGGCGGCGGCGGCGACCCGACGAACCTCGACAGCGCCCTCGCCGCTGTCCCACGCATCGTTGAACGAGTACTCGGTTCGGCGTCCTGAGATCGTGGGCGCGGCGACTCAGCGACTCGCCGCGCCCACGCCCCTCGGCACACCCGACCGGCACTCCCTGGGGGTAATGTGAGCGACGTGATGGCCGGCCCCGCGCGACTTGCCGTGGCGGCGGGCGATTCCCTGGATCGGGTGCTGGCGGGGGTGCGCGCCGCCGAGGGGAGCGATCTGGTCCTCGATGTGGACGAGCACAGCCCCCTCCTGCTCAGCCTGCAACACCTGCACACCCTCGATGAGGTGGCGCAAGAGTATGGCGTACGCCTCACGATCGCCACGGCGAACAGCAAACTCCTCAACGCGGCGCGGGTCTTCGGCCTGGACGTGCTCGATGCGCGCGCGATGCCGACCCCCACGAGCGCGGCGGGGCCGACCCGGCTGCTCGCGGGAGAACCGCTCGACCGCCAGGGCACACCCGCCCCGGACGAAGCGCCGCAGACCGACAACCGCCTCGCCGACGAGACGCCGATCGTGCGCCTCACCCCAGCGCGCCGACAGGCAGCCCCCACGGCGGAGGGGCGTGCCCCGTCGCGACTCGATCCCTACGGCCAGCCCTACGACGAGGCCGAGGACGAGGACGAGGACGACGGCGACACGCCCGGACGAGGGCGCGGGCTCCGTTCGCTCGGGATCGCGGAGCGCGCCGACGAAGACGATGAGGACGGTTGGGGCGACGCGCGGCAGACCCGGGCGCGGTCCGCCGCGCGTCCAGGCCGGTTCGGCGCGTTCTGGCAGGATGTGCGCGATTGGGTCGAGGCGCGGCGACAACCCGCCGCAGACGCCGCGCCCGTAGCGGACGACGATGAGGCGGGCTGGGACGACGCGCCGCAGCCCGGTACGCGCGCCGCCCGACTCGCACCCGTGCCGACCGCAGCGGCGACCGACGACGGCTGGGACAAGGACGACGACGAGGAAGTGGCCCCGCCGGTCGCCACGCCGCGTCGTCGGCTCCAGTTCGGTCGCGCCACGATTCGTCCGGCGACGCAGGACGAGGACGAAGAGGAGGGCGAGCGGCGCGAACCGACCGCGCGCCTGCCGACCGTCCCCCCGGTGATCGCCTACAACGATGCGCGCTACGAGGACGACGAGGATGACGACGACGAGGATGACGACGGGGATGAGGACGACGAACGCTCTGTTGTTGCGCCACAGCGCGAGCGGCGGCGCGGCGCGGCCGGCCTGCTGACCGGTGGGCTGCTCTTCACGATCATAACGATCGCGGTGGCGCTGCTGATCGCCCTCTACGTCCTGCTGCCGACCGCCACGGTGACGCTCGCCGCGCGCACCGGGCAGGTGACGACCGATTTCAAGGTCGTCGTCGCGGAGATCGACCCTACAAGCCCCCAGGGACAGCCGACGAACGAGCAGATCGTGATCCCGGCGAAGCGGCTGATCGTGCCGCTGAGCGCGACCGCCTCGCGCAACGCGACCGGTTCGCGCGCGGAGCCGAACACGACGGCTGGCGGCCCGGTCGTGCTGATCAACCGGGCATCCACGGCGGTGACGGTGGCGCGTGGCACGACGCTGACCTCGGCTAATGGCGGCGAGTACGTCACGCAAGAGGCGATCACGATCGGCCCGGCGGACCCCCTCTCGAATACGTTCGGCTCGGCATCGATCGGCGTCGCGGCGGCGCGCAAGGGGGGCAGCGGGAACGCGGCGACCGGGGCGGTGAGCGGCCAGCTCTCGAACGACGTCTTCTATACCAACCGTAATGCGCCGATCGCGGGGGGGAGCGACCGCGTCATCTCCACGATCTCGAAGCAGGACATCGAGGCGGCGAGCGCGGCCGCAGAAGAGGCGGCGCGCGGCAAGGGCCAGGCGGCGCTGGCGGCGGCGATCCCCGCCGGTGACGGCGTCATGCACGACACCACCGGCGTCGGCAACTTCAAGACGACGACGAATGTCCAGGCCGGGGCCGATGGCGATAGCGTGACCGCCAAGACCACCGCCGACGTCACCGCGCTGATCTACACTCCCGGCACCATCGAGGGGCAGGCGCGCGCCGAAGCCGAGCGGCGGATCGGGGCGGCGGTCAAGCCGAGCGAGCCGATCGTCTCCGGCTCGGCGCAGATCACAGCACCGCAGGTGGTCGAGGATGTGCCGGGTCGGCTGACCTACCGGATCACCGGCACGGCCCAGACGCGCGCCGCCATCGGCACGGACGCCGACCGCGCGGCGCTGGCGAAGCGCCTCGCGCATCAGGACGACGATCAGGCGCACGCGATCCTCGCGGCGCTGCCAGGGGTCTCCGCGACGCGGATCGAATACCAGTCCGGTCCCTTCCCCCAGCGGATGCCCTGGCTCGCCTCCCACATCACCGTGCAGCTCGCGGAGGGACGCTAGAGGATGCGGGCATTGGGCATCGATGCGGGCGCGCGCCGGATCGGCACCGCCCTCTCGGACGAGCTTGGCCTGCTGGCCGCGCCCTGGCGCGTGGTGCGCGTGGTGCGCGGCCAGCAGACCGAGTTCGCGGAGCTGGCGGCGATGGCCCGCGAGCGCGCGGTCGAGATCGTGGTGATCGGGCTGCCGACGAGTCTCGATGGGACCGAGGGGCCGCAGGCACGCACGGTGCGCGCCTTCGCGGAACGCCTCGCCTCCCATCTCGACGGCCTGCCGATCGTCTTCGCGGACGAGCGCTTCACCACCGCCGAGGCGGAGCGGCAGATGATTGACCGGCGGATGACCCGCGAGCAGCGCCGCGACCGGATCGACGCGGCGGCGGCGGCGATCATGCTGCAAGGGTGGCTCGACGCCCGCCGACCGCGTGGGGCGCGCTGGTTCGCCTTCGAGGACGAGTGAGCACCGGACGGGGCCGCGTTCGATGTTATGTCCATTCATGCTATACTTGTGCGACGATCGGGTCAGGATGCGCTGAAAGCGCGTTCGGCATCCGACGAAGGCGGTACCCGGTGAGTGTGAATGCCAGTCCATCCGTCCGGCATGGAGCTACGTCGGGGCCAACAAGCGCGATGATGTAGTGTTCCCGCAGGATTGGAAAAATACGTGGATACGATCGCACCCGGAAATGGGTCACAACCGGAAACCCCCGCCGACCTCCCCGTTATTTCACCCCCCGCACCGAACGCCGAGAATCTCCCCAAATTCAGCGATTTCAATCTCCGACCGGAGCTACTGAGCGCGATCGAGGCGGTCGGGTACACCCACCCCACGCGCATCCAGGCGGCGGTCCTCCCGGCGTTGCTCGATGGCCGCGACATCGTGGGGCAGGCGCAGACCGGCTCCGGCAAGACGGCGGCGTTCAGCATCCCGACGATCAACCGCCTGCGTCCGACCGGGACGGTCAGCGCGATCGTGATGGTGCCGACCCGTGAACTCTGCCGCCAGGTCAGCGAAGAGATGGAGCGGCTCGCCAAAGGCACCGGGCTGCGCGTCCTCTCGATGTACGGCGGGACGCGGATGCGCGGACAGTTCACCGCGCTGGAGGAGGGCGTCGACATCATCGTCGGCACGCCAGGGCGCGTCCTCGATCACCTCGGGCGCGGCACCTTGCGCGTCGATGGGGTGCGGATCGTGATCCTCGATGAGGCCGACGAGATGCTCGACATCGGCTTCGCGGAGGACATCGAGAACATCCTGCGCCGCACCCCGCGCGACCGCCAGACGATGCTCTTCTCGGCCACGATGCCGGGGTGGGTGCAACGCCTGATCCGGCGCTACCAGCGCAACCCGATGCACATCGCCATCGAGCCGGAACACGCCACCGTCGCCACGGTCGAGCAGCGCTATTACGAGGTCGCCGAGCGCGACAAGCTGGCCGGGTTCCTCTCGTTCGAGGAGGACTTCGGGCGCGACGCGCGGCTGCTCGTCTTCCGTCGGATGCAGGTCGGGGTCGATCGGCTCGCCCAACAGCTTACCAACGAGGGCTGGCTGGTGCAGGCGCTCCACGGCGGGATGGCGCAGGCCGATCGGACGAAGACGATCGATGCCTACCGCAGCGGCACGCTGCGTGTCCTGATCGCCACCAACGTGGCGGCGCGCGGCCTCGACATCCCCGATATCAGCCATGTGATCAACTACGACATCCCCCAGAACCCGGAGGAGTACATCCACCGGATCGGGCGCACGGCGCGCGCCGGCAAGAAGGGGGTGGCGATGACCTTCGTCGGGGAGTGGGATTATCCCTTCCTGGAGGCGATCAAGGCGCAGGTCGGCGCTGCGCTGCAACCGGCCACCCTGCCGATCTACGATCGCTGATCGGATACCGCGAACACTCTGTGTAACGGCGGCGGGCAGCCAAGGCATAGCCGCCCGCCGCCGTGCGGATCGCACCAGTCTGGTGGCATCACGCGCAGATGGCACGCCCTGGCCTTCCGGCGCGTAGATGCGCGGGGGA
>JAABUK010008994.1_pt1 | contig 13813 bp, 16 predicted proteins | sample 5559141 | NCBI WGS metagenome assembly JAABUK01 (sample SAMN10711869, study PRJNA513367) | rock metagenome | isolation source: Antarctica rocks | place: Antarctica: Victoria Land, Pudding Butte nord | collected 2016-01-03
TCAGGATCTCTGGCTGGGTATTCTCGACTCTCTGATAGTCAATCTTCCTTCCAATCTTCGTATGAACAGCTGGATTTCGCAGGAAAAAGTGTGGAATCCAGTTATGGCCAATAGTGGGATTAAGGCCTGCGCAGACACGTATTCGAGCCGCAAATTCGCGTACACGCTGATGGATAGGAGCGTGTCCTAGGCGTTCTTGCTCCAGAATCCAACTAACAAGCATCTTCTCTTGCGTAGGAGATAATAATTGTTGACCAGCATGGGCTTCTCCACGTGTAAGCCCTCCATCGGCTCTTCGGGAAAGGGTACCCGGGGAACGTTCCAAGAGCGCGCTAGAGGGCGAACTGAGAGGGTATCGCTCGAAACAACTTCGTGAATGGCTTGATCCATGTTGAAAGCTATCAGAATCGAAGAACTAGCACTCAAATAACGCTGTTGGTGGAGAAATGGAGAAAAAAGGTGGATGTAGGACGCGCGACGCGTGTAGAAAACGCGTTCCATTACCCGGGTGTCCCATTTCCCGGGTGCTTGGCTTAATGCCCAGCCTTGTCACGCGTGATGCCCAGCTTTGTCATGCATGCCAGATTAGATAACGAAGGACCCAACTCACTTCCACTCGCCTCAAAATTCTGTTTTCGCCTTTTATGTTCCACAAATGTCTTTGGTTCAACTAGCCACTTGAGAAGTTACTTGACGAGATCTTGAAGGAAAAGCAAGCCTTAATTCAGGTTCAAGACCACGCTATGGACAGCCTTGACGTGTTCACTGTAGAACAAAGTTGTAGGGATGTTCGGGACAGGTTCCGCATGGATCCGTGGCCAGACGTTACGGATTTATTCGGACATGTCACGTGAAACCAACAGGCCTGCTGAGGCATAGATACGAAAGGTCGCCGCCGCCACTCCTTGAATAGCCGTGGCAGCGAGCTCTGCGCCCTCATTGGGCCTGTGTGTGTGTCTCTTCTGGATCCACCCTCTTCTTCCCTGCCCTTTTTCATCGATTTGTGGGTCCTGGAGCAATATTCGTCCGCGTGGATTTCGTGCGTTTTTTCTGTGGATTTCGTGTATAAACAGGCTGCGCTGGACGCAGATAGATTAGGAGAATCAGACGCAGTTCTCCATCCTCCCCGTTTGACAATCTTCTTAGCTTTTCCCTGATTCTGGCACTAGGACAGTCCGCAGCTGCAGTCATCACTTTTTTTGCCTGGGTGGTGTATACAAATTGTTGAACTGTCTGATTGACAGGCTACCGCGCTCTTCAGAACTAATTCTACTGTGGAATCAGCGCCCCTTTTATCTCCTCACCCTGCTTGCCACCTCGTCACCTCACTGTCGCCACTATCTCCACATACCCTTGTCAGTGCGCCACAGCCACAGGGTGCCGACGCCGGTCACGTGCCACGCCAGGCATAGTTTGTTGCGAGTGCATAAAATCCATGTGTGGTTCGAAACCCACCTGCGCTGTCCTTTTGGCGGAATGGTTTATGCACCCGCTTTGTAGCCCCAACCGAATAATTATCCAGCCGTAGATAATTGTGCTAATTATTAATCGCCGCAAAAAGGACTCACGTAACCAAGTGAGTTAGGGGGTCACAGCGGCTCGAGCTCGCACTTGTACTCGGCTCCAGACGGGCTCGACCTTTTATTGAGAATCTTCGTGGCCTTGAGTTTCGAAATGGAAATGTAGACTATTGCTGGACCGTCCTCATCGAGGTCAGCTAAGCTCGAGGCCGAAATGGCCATTAGGGCGAGAGTCTGTTCGGAAGATTCGGCGACCGACAGGGGTCCACAGAACCTCGCGAACCAAAGAATGTCTTGGGACAGGTAGTCTAATTTATATCAGTCTTGATTGACCAGCATGAAAGGTGGGGAGTATCCCTTTCACCAAGATCTGTTTGCCAAACCTCAGCCCAGGAGTGTGTTGACTACCTGGGCTGTTCACTACCTGGGCTGTTCGGATCTCAATTGTCGATCTGGATGTGTAACCCGCCAGCTCTATCCCATTGTTTGACGCTTCCGTGACCTTCTCGCTATCGAAAGATCAATCGCAGGCCATCGCTTTTAGTCTGCTGCGTGAGTGCAGATCCATAGCTGCCTTTCTTGCTCTAGATAAAACATCTTCGTCAATGGCTCCATTGAGATGTGCATCTTTAGTCTCCTCAAGACAGCTGATTAGTCTTTGAAAATTGAATATAAGATGCAACCCATAGGCTTCCGTTTCTCATTTGACTTTGCTACACTTCCATTCGGTTCACCCAAAGTATGATCCGTATACTTCTTTGCTTCCTCAGCTAGGGTTCCAAAATTCTTTGGGACAAAGTCAGGGTGTACATAATCGGGAGAGGTTAAGGCGCATTACTCTCAGAGTGAAATTGGGATTTTGAGGATGTATTGCAATAACGGCGTAGGGAGCAATGGGTCGGGAGAAATAGATATATTGATTTTTAGTGTCTTGAATGAGAACTTGAAACTTAGGGACTGAAGAGCAAAGCACCTGGAAATGCAGGGGGGAAAAATTCACGTGATTACTAGCAGCAGCTACGAAGGCGTGCTCAATCCTCATGCCTAACAGTTAGAACCACTTGGCGAGCCACCCCACTTCGCGAGCCACTTTCGCGCTTGACGCGCTCGGCGACCACCCATCTTCAAATGCCCACAACTCCACCAATATAGGTCGAAATGACCTCTAATCAAGGGCATTCTATCAAGCGGGCTGTTAATGAGTATGAGCTAGGTCTATTTAGCTCGATTCGGAAGGCTGCGGCCTACCACAAGGTTCCGCGGTCAACAGTCGCCCATTGACGCGCCGGCCGCGAGTCCATTGCGAAAACCGAGCGCAAATCGCAACGCTTGTTGAATGAAGAGGAGAAAGTCTTACTTCAGTATCTTCAAGACCTCCAACGGCAGAATCTATGCCCAAATTACTCTTAAATTTGTCAGATTATTCATGATCTTCTTGAAAATAAGGGGGATCAAAATCAGCTGGGGAGACACTATATTACACGCCTCATTTCTTAATATTCAGAGCTCAAAGCAGCTAATGCTCGCATTCTGAATATTAAGCGCCTCTCAGCTCTCAATCCTACTATTATAGAGCGCTTTTTTACTGAATTTAATTACCTGCGAAATAAATATAAGGTGGAAATTATCGTTGTCCTCCCATATTTGTGATCATTTGGGTCGACCTAGACACTAGCCTGCGAGGAGTCCCGGCTAACAGGTGCTACGAATCAGATGCAACAACAAGACCTTAAATGCGATTACCAACAAAGTGGCAAAAAGAAACTGTGTACGACAACGACAGGATTCGAGCCTGTGCGGGCGAACCCAACAGATATCGTAGAGCGGAAACATTCGAGTCTGTCGCCTTAACCACTTTTGAAATTAGAAATGACTTTCAGAAAAGTATGTCAATTTACCTCGGCCACGCTGTCTATGGATAGTTTTGGCCACAAAATATACATTATATAGTTTTAAAAGATTCGTCGCAAAAGTCTCCTTCTCTTCTTGAGGGCATCACTGACGACAATACCTCCGTCTGGCACTATCAGGACTACAGCAATCCTACGAAGCTCGTATTTAACGCCACTCCCTACGTCAACCACCATCCTAACTGTTTGTAACGAGTTCGATATAGTCTCGCTAACAGGAAGAGAACAGGCAGCCTAGACCCTCCCGGCTCTTCTTTACCTGCTAATCTCCCCCAGTCTCAAAACCTTTACGTATCTTCTGCCGTAGAACGGGTGGATCTAAGTTAGTCTAAACGCCTTCTCCTTCATTCTTTGGCTCGTAGTAACTGCTTCATCTCCGTACGACTGCAACGGTCTTTACAGCGCCCGTTCAGCGGCCGATAAAGGTGCTGACTTCTAGTTTCATGCCGGTCCACTCTTCCGTAAACGTCATACCCCCGGAGACAACGGTTTCAAGCGCCGTAACCTTGCACGTATGACTTGTTGTTTATTTCGGACGCTGTGACTCGAAGCTTCTGATGAAAGATTCGTGTACGGATGGAACTTGGAAGATGTTTTCCATCCTCACGGAAGGAGGTGGTGGGTGATCTCGTCATAAAGTGATGTTTGCACTGGTTGTTACGATGTGATTCTTTCCGGTCTGTTGTGTTCTCCTGACCGCGCTGCCTTGGTGTGAGGTGTTAGGCAGATTATTAGAACACATTCGAATATAGGAACCTACCAATTCTTATCTCTTATAAGTAGTACCTTGACCATAGCAGTTCTATAGAAATATACTGTCTATGTTATCTCTTTCCCTAGTGTCTAGAGCATAGTGAGTAGGTAGAGGCGTAACTTCCAGTATGCTACTATTGCGTAGTAGAGAATCTGTGATGCTGTGTTATGGGTAAAAATCTACGAGGAGAGGAGTGAATGTAGCCGCCCCACTGTTAGGGACTACGGGCCTAGGCGGACAGTGACAGGTCCCGCCATATAACACACGCTGTGCGCGTGCGTCCCGTATTCATAGCACTTACATAATAACAGTGGTTCGATAGTAGCCGCTGATGTTCAGAGACTTAACGCTGGCCTTCGATTCTGTATTTTGGAGCAAGAGATCTCAATGTAATCAGGGGCTTTAAGGGGTGAGGTCGTTGCTGGACACTGGAATCAAGAGGCAGAAAGAGGGGAGGGGAGGGGAGGGGAGTGTGAGTCCAAATTGGGACCCCAGTGGGACGCCAAGGGATCCTAAAGTAGACCCTTGTCTAGCGTAGGTGCCAAGGGAGCGGAAGGCGGCGGCAAAGGACGCCAGATTCGGCGCCCATTTCACCCAGATGTACAGATTCCCCGCATTCGAGAGATCGACTTTGTATGTACATAGATGCAGAATGCCTGACCTTCCCTCACATGCCTCTCCTGTTCTAGCACCACAACCACTTCGTTCTGCGCAACATCTTACAAATTGGGCTCAGGATGGCTCCTCCACGCCCTCATTACCTGGAGCGCTCATCTCGCCCGCTTTCACACCTCCTGCCACGCCGGGAGCCAGCGGAACATCAACGCCTTTGAGTCTGAAGTCGAAGCTGAGACACGATGAACGGCGTGAGCCGAGCTCTTTCCCAATTGATACCGAAAATGATGCGATATACGCGAATAGCAAACCACCTCGATTAGTAGACCGACTGCCGACTGTGGATTGCGTCGTCCGAGCCAGGATCCCAACCGTCATTTCCGGAACCGACATGTTTCTGCATCTATATCAGAATGATGTGGACAACAAGGAGCATCTTGCGATTGTATTTGGCAACAAGATTAGGAGCCAAAGCCTAGATCGCGTAAGGGAAGCAGAGACAGAGATGGATCGCATGATCCGAGGCGCCTATGTGGGCAGGTTGAGACCTGGCAGAGTAAGCAGTTGGGTGGACAGGGAAAGCGTACCGAAAAGAAATGCACGGACGAAAAAGAACGAGAAACCCCACGGCGGATTAGGCATCGTTCCAGAGGATGGAGCCATTAAAGACCAGAAGCACACAAACTCTGCTACATTGGAACAAGCAGAAGAACCCGAAGAAACGGAAGAAACCAATAGTCAAGACATGTCGAAGCCGCCCCTTGTGCGGATACATTCTGAATGCTACACAGGGGAGACGGCATGGTCGGCACGATGCGACTGCGGAGAACAACTGGATGAAGCCGCAAGGCTCATGTCGCTTCATGGCGGAGGCGTGATAGTCTATTTGCGACAAGAAGGGCGAGGTATCGGTCTTTCGGAGAAGCTGAAAGCGTATAATTTACAAGATTTGGGATCGGACACTGTTGAAGCAAATCTACTGCTACGACATCCAGCTGATGCTAGAAGCTATGGTCTGGCAACCGCTATACTACTTGATCTGGGATGTGGAGGCGACAAGGGAATCAGACTGTTGACAAACAATCCCGATAAGGTAAGGGCTGTGGAGGGTCCAAATAGGGAGATCATAGTCCGAGAACGGGTTGCGATGATACCCTTGGCATGGAAATCAGGTGGGAAGAAAGGCATTCATTCCAAAGAAATCGAACAGTATCTGAGCACAAAGATCGGTAAAATGGGACACATGATCAATGATTGACTGGTCTTCTCCCTTTCCCCAACGAAAGACCAGGAGAAAGAAATTAAGACCCTGCACGTCTATTGCAGGATGTTCAGCTTTTTGCTGTTTCGACCGGAACTCCAACAGCACAGGACACTAGAGGTGGCTTGCCTTGCAACCGACCATCTGCTCCCAGTCTCTTACTGCCAGCCACGCTTCGCTAACGCGCTGTGGCGTTGACAGCATGATTACAGCTACAACAGTTGACCCACGCCTCACATATTTGATCGATCGAATGTTAAAGTCAATATTTCACGCTTCATCACAGGGCTTACGTGCCAGCACCGAAGAGTCTATTGACCCTGGTTATTCCAGTCCGAGAAGCCTGTGCAGCTGTGTCAGGCGATCTTGAATTTGAAATGCAGAAGCAGATACTATCGTCACAGAAGCACTTAATCCCGAGCCGGTACTCGTCCTAGAGATGAGTTTGTTGCCGGAGAACAAACCCTTCGGTCAGTGGATTGAAGGAATAATGACAATGACCTTGGGGTGGTGATAGAAGAAACTAGATGTTGGATCTTGAAGAGAGCGGCATGTACGACCTAGCTTTGAGGAGTCCGATATGTGTGCTGGTGTGATGAGGGTCTGGACAGCCCCAATAGCATTGAAGTCTCTTGGATCAGGCGTGCCTACGATCAGCAGTAGCCTCGGTCTCATGCCATGAGAATCAAACAAAAGACGGTGGGCCTCATAAGGCAAGGCAATCTCCTTCATTATCACACTCTTCACGGAAGTATGACAGTAGTTCAGTACCTAGGAACATAGTGATAAGGTGTAGTGGACGGAACCGGTGGGGCAGATCAGTGCCGCCAATTGACGTAGCAACCTTCACCCCACACCATCAATCCAAAAGCAACTTTTTTCAGGTCTCGTGATTATCCCGTCGGGCATCAATATTGTTTAGTACAATAAAGATCGAAAAGACGTGAAGATCTACAGATCTAGACCTGGCATTACACATCGCGCCCACCCTGTTGATTCCGCGTGGCCTTTGTCGAAGACTTCGTTTGTCCCGCCATTCTTCAGATTGCTTTCGAAGCAATCTTTGCCTCGGGATACCTAAACGACGAGCATTTCCAGGCCAGAACCGTCCTCTACGTCCCCTACATAGCCTTTCCTGAGGTTGAAAACATGAGTGAAATTACGCATCCCACCATTAAAGGTACAATCTGCGCTCGGGCAACTTGCTAGCCTTGTGGACGTTACAGTACTGATGGATTGGGTACAGATGGGTGGTTTCGCGAAATCTCGGATATGTGGCCAGGCCAGGCTATGACACTCAAAGTGAATCAGATACTGCACCATGAGAAATCGAAATATCAGGATGTGCTTGTCTTCGAAAGCAGCGATCATGGCACAGTACTTGTCTTGGACAATGTTATTCAATGTACAGAAAGAGACGAGTTTTCGTATGTCCCATCTCTCCGTTGAGTCAGGTCGCAGTATCCAAGGATCTTTGGAGCGAGTCCTTTGAAAGTTCCTGAAGGCCCCAACTGAAACCATCCACAGCTACCAGGAGATGATCACACACCTCGCCATGAACTCCCATCCGAACCCGAAATCAGTGCTCGTTATTGGAGGAGGTGACGGAGGCGTTCTTCGCGAGGTAGTGAAGCACGACACCGTCGAGACAGCTATTCTTTGCGATATAGACGAAGCTGTCATCCGGGTCAGCAAGAAATACCTGCCAGGCATGAGCATAGGATTTCAGCATCCCAGCGTGCAGACACATATCGGGGACGGGTTCAAATTCCTGGCAGACAGAAAGAACGAGTTCGACGTCATTGTCACGGATAGCAGTGATCCAGAGGGACCTGCAGAGTCGCTATTCCAGAAACCATATTTCGAATTACTACATGGGGCATTGAAGGAGGGAGGGGTCATCACCACTCAAGGTTGTGCGCACTATCCTCCCAGTTCTCACACCTGAATTCCATTGGAACGCTTATTCTATGATCACCACAATCTGCCTGTTCTCATAGTAGCTAACGCTTTTGTTCTCCAGCCGAAAATCAGTGGTTGCACCTATCTCTAATCACGTCTCTCAAGAAGTCCTGCGGAGAAGTTTTCCCGACCGTTGAATATGCATACACCACGATTCCAACCTACCCGTCTGGTCAGATCGGATTCATGGTTTGTTGCAAGGATGCTAATCGGGATATCAAGGAGCCAATTAGGAGTTGGAGCGTGGAGGAGGAAGAGAAGCTGTGCAGATACTACAACAAAGAGATCCACCGAGCGAGCTTTGTGCTACCAACCTTTGCGAGAAAGGCACTACGATGATGACAGCATGACTGCGCGTTTTGAAGGCAGGAAGCTATGAGTGATAGAGCGGAAAGAGTAGAGATGAATTGGTATCATTTACCAATGCCAAGAAACCTCCTTTTGACAAGCCTCAGGGGTAGCCCTCAATCTCACCTTACCATATCAGTAAGCTATCAAGCGCCCATTGAATGATGTTGAGCCCTGCATCACAGACAATCCCTCGCAAATCATACATATGCCTAGAGCACGAATGAGGAATCCGCATTGATTTCCTCAATGTGGAGCTCTGCAGAACTATGATGCAGAGTGCATCATCCTGAGGTGGTGGACTTTGGAGTTGACACCACTTTCACAATTTAGTACCTAACTCTAGAAACGAGTCTCAACTATTCAAAACGGAGAGATACATCTATTCCGTTGATCTAATTACATCGAACGTCCTTGTCCTTTTACGCCCTAATCAAAACAACCTACGAACCATGGACCAGCAAGACAACCCCATTCCCGCGAGCAGCAGTGGCACGAAGGTGAGTCGCCTCCCTCGCACCGAGTTCATCTCGCCTTAGTAAACTCCCAAATGATCCTTCTATACGTTCATTTCAAAATCTGATGTCTTCTCTCTTCGAAAAATCATCTTAAGCCTGCTTCACTCCCACCTCACTCTACTAACCAGCCATCCCCACCATTCAGGTCAAATCCGACCCCGCTCCACCCCTACAAGAAGGCCGCGGCCCCATCGCCACCGATTCCCTCGCCGCCGAGTCCTACAAGCAACACGGTGCCTTCTCCCAAAACACCGACGCAGCCCCCTCCTCCGTCAAAGCCGAATCCTCCACCTTCGCCAACGACAACACCTCAGCCGCCAACGTCCTTCCTCCCGCTCCCGACACCGAAGCACGTGAAAGCCAGGAGGCGTGGAGCGAGAGCTCCAAGTTGAAAGGTGCGAGCGGGTTGAAGTACCACGAGGGAGCGGGTGGCCAGCCAAAGTTCGATGGCACACATGATAACACCGGGTACTGGGGTGGACCTACGAAAGACAAAGCACGACCAACCTCATGGTGAATATGCATCCGGTCAATCCCAATCCGGATCCGGCCGCACCGGCGGAGAAAGAATACCGTGCTCACGCTCACGCTGACCTAGCCCTAATCTACGTCGCGAACGTCATGGGGGACGCTCTGGACCTAGGTCTGCTGAAGCCCAAAGGCTGGAATATCAGCGAGGGTGGGTTTGACGCCGATGAGAGTAAGAATGCGACTTTCACGGGGGAGATTGGCACGGAGAAGGGTTCGGGAAGGGCGGCGGATTTGAGGTTTGAGATGGAGAATGCGGAGTCCGCGGAGGATGCTGGTTGGGGGCCTATGCAGAAGGGGATTGAGAAGGAGGGGGTTGGGTATGAGCATTTGAGGACGGATGAGCAGGCTTAGGGTGATGGTTCTTGTGGTGAAGATGAAGTGATTGGCTGTCGAGGAGCGCGCTGAGGGTATGAACATCACGGGGATGTGAGCTGGGAAGAACAGCGGATTGTCCAGTGCTGCAGTCTTAGCTTCGTCAACGGGAAATAGGCAAGCTTAAACGACTTCAAAAAGGTGTATAGCCCACCTCCATTATTCAGGTGCAAGCGCCACTTCCAACCAAGGCTCCTTTCAAAGATGAAGTGGTAGGCACTTCCCATCACGATCCACTCATATCTTTATCATTCTCGTCGTCACAATCGTCGCCGGCATCGAATATCATAATCTTAGGACGTCCCAAGGCAGCTTCAGCACTAACCCAAGAGCTCCCTGAAAAATTGCCGGAATGCTTCGTATCATCACGAAACGGGAGCTCACCTTCATCAAGGATTAGCATCCATGGCTTCATCAGGGCCAGCGAGCGGACCACTCCTCAAAGCTTGCACAGCTACCGGTTGAGTTGCTACTGTTAGTCACAGCATTCTTGCCTCCAGAATCTGTGATAGCCCCCAGCCTGGCATGAAAAAGGCCTTCATTCACCTTGCACATAATGCTCGACCCCAGCTACGTGGCGAAGCTCTCGTCGGACGGCGCTTTCTTCCGCTTCTCGAACCAGGCCTTCCTAACCACCTCTTATGCTACGGTTGCAACGGGTTGTACAACTGGAGACCAAGCCTCGGGGGTAGAATCGTTGTGGAAATACCCTGGCCAGGCAGGCGTCATGGTTCCAACCACCTCCATCAATCCCAGGCACGCCTATGCGTTTGCCACAATGCCTGGAAGATCCAGCCAAGAGTGCACATCTGGAACCTGAAGCGGCCCGTTCAGCCTCCTGCCAGAAGTCCGGGATCTCATCCTCAGAGGCGAGCTGAAAGGCCTTCCCGTTTCCTGCTTTGTGCACAAATGTGTATACATGTTTCACTACAGCCGAGCGCGGACACCAATTTCGATCAAGCTGCTTCCAAAGATAGTTGCAGGCTTGCTGATGCTTTGGATTGTCGAGAGAATTGTTGTCGATCTCTCTGTTAGCTTGACGGAGCAGCTCTATGCGCTCCGCTTGTTTAGCTGTTATTACGTTTCCTGTTCGCTTCCAGTCATTGCGCATTGCGCAATTCTACACGTTCTCGACGAGAAGACCGATGGAGCACTCCGCGAGCCCGCCCGCGGTTGGAAGTGCAACGAAATCTTTAAATGTACATACTGCGCCACAGACCTCCGCGTTTATGTGGTAGCCAACGGTCGCAATGTTCTTTCACTGCGAGTCGAAACGTGGCAAGATTTTGGCACTGGGCCCAACCATGAAAGTGCAGGAGACGAGTTGTTCCATCGTTATCCGCCGCGACTTCACCGAGATGATATTCAGCGCAGAAATCTGGAGCAGCTCTTCATGACAGCGGTTCAGCTTGCGGCGATCGATGTAGGCCGGCCAGGCGATGAAAGCAAGAAATTCCTCGTTGCCCAAGACTACGATCAGCCGGACTGGAAATGGTATCTCCCCCTGATAAGCTACCAGACTCCTAGAAGGGTCAGACCTCGATAACGTCAGCCAAGCAGATCTGTATGATTCCAGTCTTTCGTGGCCTGTTATAAGCTGTGCTGCTCAGGATTCCACCATGCACTCGGTCGGTAACAGCCCGTTGGATACCGCTGCTCCTTCCAAGGCTCGGGCTAGAGCAAACCAGGCGCTCAATTCACATATACCCGTTGGCTCTCGGATACTAAAAACGAGTATCCACTCCTCCTTGTTCTCAGTAAGAAAATGCAGGGCGTTGTCTATGCACACACGCCACGGGACTTCCATCTGAGAGTGATCCTTCTTTTTCAAAGCGGGCCAGTCGATGAAGAGGTCGTGTTGATGTGCGCCGTGTCTCGATATGTTCGGCGCGGTAAGTATACTTGGTCCTCCCCAGAGCGCTCCAGAGTATTGAACCATGCCTGTCACCGGTCTTTTGCGTCGAATTCGTGGCCTCCTGAGTCCTGCAACCCAAATGATTGCGTTGACAATGTGGCTTCGAAAGTTGACACTTTGGTGATGCCTGCCCGCGGGCGAGAGATCACACTGAACATTAGCCTAATAGTGTGAAAACCCCAGAGTAAAACTTTTGGCTTCTCGAGATTCGCGCATGCCTAAAAGCATCATAGGTCTTCCCCTTCTATTGTCTGCCCGTCTTCCTTGCCGTTCTTTGCGCCATCCCGACACATGCTCTGGTTGCATTTCAGGAACCCGACGGTAAGATCATCCAGGCAAAACTCCCAGTCCAGCCTATCGGGTCCAAAATCCACTGCAAAATCAAGCGATCCTAATGCTTTCCATTTGTACTTGGAGAACTGCTTACTATTGAAGTCGATACGTAAAGGCTTTGTGTATCCGCTGGGCCACTCGACTCGAAAGACTAGGAGGCCATCTGTGCCTTCACGATCAGCCGCCCATCCTGTGATCGTCAGATTAGCAATGACTGGGACAGGATCAATAGGCATGGCGATTGGCTTGATGGAGACTGAATGAAGATCGAAGACTGCATAAACCTTGTCAAGTCTCGCAGCTGTTGCGTTGACCATAATCGTTGGGGAGCGTTCTTCTAGACCATACCTCGAACCAAGAAGAGCATTCGGGGCCGATGTTGCACAGTTGCGATCCGAAGGCAGTATGTAGGGTAGATTTGGGTCGCGAGGCGCAATTACAGAGAAGCCAGCGAAAGTCAAGAGGTGGTAAGAGCGGATGTCTCCGAGTCCATTTGTGGTGTTCAAGTCATCGAACTAGGGGACCCCATGAGATTATGCCTTGGATGCCGAACTGGGGGGGACAAACATTATATGTATGATGGGATGGAGAAGCTGAAAGCGAAACAGCGGACGTGGTCTTGAATGATAAAGAAAACACCAAAAGAATGAGCGCGAGCATGTGGAGTTTGATGATGTTGACACCAGCCGACGATCGCGCGGTTACCAGGAGGAAAAATTGCTGGTGGATGGTGTCGGGGATGGAAGACCAAGCGAGGTGTAGGCTAGCTGTGAGCAGGAATGCGATGAGGTATGGAAGATTATTGAGAATCATGTTCAAGATAGACGAGGCCCTGGGGTTGTTGTCCCACAATCATTGTCAGCGGCCGATTTGGTTGCTCCGAAGATCGATGGATGCCAAATTGCAGGTTTGCTCGTTGCTTTTCCTAGGCTTCAACCCCTCTCTGAAGTGATTCATTTGGTGAAACAACATGTGCTGCGGTTTTTAAGGTCCTCGTTGTCTGCACACCTGTGAACCGTGTTCACATATCAAGTGCTCTTAAGGTCGTTGATCTTGTCCAAGAAGCTCCGCTTCTCTTAGCTCTTCTCTGATATCGCCTGAGGGACGCAAGTCAGGGGTTGGATGACAGTCCTTCGGGCAGCCACCTGCGTAGCAAAAGGCAGCCTTCTTGCGCCCGAAGTTCAACGATTGGTGACATGATGGAGAGGGTGAACACGGATGTGTACTTTACCCGCACCGGACAGTTTTAGCGTACGCCACTGTTACTAGTGATAATATAAATACAGAGAATTACAGACAGTTTATTGATTGATCATGATCAATCCTGATTAATCACTTTAAATTTCTGATTTTAGTAAAAAAATTAATTTTTTTCTAAATCTATTAAGAATCTTTAGATAATCAATCATGATTAATCATCTTAAATGTTTGATTTTGAAAAAAATAGATTTTTTTCTAAATCTATTAAGAATCTTTAAGTGATCAATCATAATCAATCACCTTAAATGTTTGATTTTGAAAAAAATAGATTTTTTTCTAAATCTATTAAGAATCTTTAAGTGATCAATTATGATCAATCATATTAAATTTTTTATTTTTGAAAAAAATAGATTTTTTTCTAAATCTATTAAGGATCTTAAGTGATTAATCATGATCAATCCTGATTATTCATTTTAAATACTAGCTGATACTAAATAAAATACAGACTTATTCACACTAATACAGACTAAAAACTGTCCGGCTGCGGGTAAAGTACACCTCCGTGTGCTACCTC
>JAABUK010008995.1_pt1 | contig 13811 bp, 15 predicted proteins | sample 5559141 | NCBI WGS metagenome assembly JAABUK01 (sample SAMN10711869, study PRJNA513367) | rock metagenome | isolation source: Antarctica rocks | place: Antarctica: Victoria Land, Pudding Butte nord | collected 2016-01-03
GTCCTCAGGGGCGGACTGGAATGGGGGCCGGCCCTGAGGTGGACCCACTGGGAAGGGGTCAGCTTGACGGGAAGAAGCTGGCCGGGAGCCTGAAGAGAGGGAGGATGATTGGCGGGAAGCGGCGTAGCGGGAACCGGCCTTGCGGGTGGCAGGAGGGCGGGAAGGCTGCTTCACTGGAGCTGATGGTGCTGCTTGGTCATCATCCTGGGACTGCTGCGCCTTGCCATTCTTCTTTTTGCGGCCCTTAGCTTTGGGCGCAGGCCTCATCACGTGACCCTTTTCTCTGCAGGACCATCGTATTCAGCAAATGCACATTCTTCTGATCAGGAGATTGCAACAACAACAGCATACAAGCACAGCAGATATGACAATAACAGCATATAAAACAATCACAGCATGTATAACAGTCACAGCATATATAACAAGCATAGCATATACAACAACAATAACAGCATAAAGAACATATTGTGTTTAGAGTCACACAGGTTGTTCTTGAGCAGAGTAGCAGACGTCAGCGCTCAATGTGGCCACGACACACTTACTGTGGCTCCTTAGTAACAGTGAAGTGCAATACGCGATTCAGGCGCCTATTGTATATACAACACATCCAAGAGCAAGATGCAGAATTGCATTGGAGGGTAACACACATACATGTACACATACATACACATGTACATACACATGTTGCTGAAGGCACTGACCTGGCATTTGTCCCAGACTCCAACTGCTTCTCCTGTGCTTGAGCACTAGCAACAGCCCCAGCAGAGCCTTGGCTTGGCCCTGCCCCTGACCCTGGTTGGCCCATAACGCCCTGGGGTACCACACCAGGAGCTGCCATGGGATGAAGGGCTGTCTCATGGGCCATGCCCTGGGGCTGTTGGGCGCTCTCAAGGGCTGTAGCCTGGGAGGAGCGGACAAGGGAGGGCTGCTGTGGAAGCCCCTGGGACCTCCTGCCAGGGGGCATTGGGGACAACAGGACCATCTCCCAGGGACTGACCTTGGTGACACCTGCAGGAGACAACAGCCTCTTGATATGTGGTCACACCCCTGTTGTGGTTTGGGCTGCAATGCCAGGAATGCGCCCAGCAGTGTTCACAAAGAGAAGGCAGTGCTTGTGCTAAGTTGCTGAGCACCACAGTGGTGAGGTGCATGCTGAGATGCACAAGCAGCTGGAATCTGATAGAGTCAACATTCAGAGGAATGCAAATGAATGACAATGCTGTCAGAAAGCACTGAGGTGCAACAAACTGGGGAAAATCAGTAGGTTCTGCACGTTTGGACAAAATGTACTCTGCAGTACTCTGCACCAATGAGATAGACCTTCAGAGGAAAACAATAGAGTCATGCCAGCTCAGCTACGCAAAAGAGATTCTGGAAAGAATTGGCTTACTATCATCCTCCCAGAGCACGGTCACACTGTCCCACAAGGTGGCCGGCGCCTTGTAGTCAAACTTGGCCTGGTGCACCACCTGCCCAGTGTACCACCTCCCTGCGGCGGGGTCAGAGCTGTCCTTGAAATACATCTGGACTGAATCACCGGGAAGCATAGGAGTAGAGACACTGCCCCGGTAAATGTCCCTGCACATTGCATACAAGCCAAGCTGTGTCAGCAAAGGAAACATGTATCATTTGTGAGGCATGCATGCACTTCAGGTTTTGTGGTCTAGCATGGCATGGCCTGCAACACAAAACCCCTGACCCAGAGCCAGTCAATGGATAAAGTTTCAAAGCGCAAGTGAACATTTGGAGTACAGCTCAAACAAACATACATGTACTGTTGTTTGAGCTCACAGTGGAAGTGGCATGTAATACTTCCTGTTTGCATGTCATGGGTCATCTGCACAGTTGAACAGCTCAAATATTTTACCTGCTGGCTCGGTATCACCCATGCAAGTGATACACGTACAGAGATGCAAACACAAAGGCATGGTGCCTGATTATTGTCATGCAATTGGCAGAGTAGCACCTGGTTATGAAGAAGTCAGAAGTGCCAGCGTACACGTGGTCCTCAACCCAGGCAGACTTCTTGCAACTACCACCTTGCTCCAAGCCAAAGTTTGATGCTAGCTGGACCCGTAAGTAGGGGTTGATGAAGTCAGTTATCCTCTTCCCCTCCTCGTCCTGCGACACAACAGGTCCCTTGATATTGTTCCAACGTTGCAAGATCTGCAGTAGACATCCCCAGCATAGTAAATCTCTGGCAGGCTGCAGGGTGCTGCATGATGCGCAATGTGCAACACAACTGAATTATGAAATGTGCTTGCCACAACATGCGTTTGCAACAACATGTGCTTGCGCCATATTGCGAGACATTGCAAAGCCCTGAATGCTTGAAAGCAAGGCAAACATTGAAGTTTGACATATGCCTGTTGACTGTTTAGTTGAGGGCAATGGTGCTCTGTGACTACATGGGGGGAAGCAAGACAACTTCAGGAACTTCAGCCATTCATCCCAGCGTCAAACAGGAGGTGCCATTCATACCCATGTGACGTGCTCTGAGCAAAGCTGCACAGCAGTGACACAGCAGGATGCGGAATCCACCACTGCTGATGTGCCAGCACAGGCACAGCCTGGCTTGCTGCACATCCACTCAGGGCTCTCAGGAATGAACCCTAGGGCCTCTTGCTGCTTTAAAAACCTGAATCGCCGGGTTTGAACCTAAGGTGAAGTCAAATGACATGCCCGTGTATGCAACAGTGAGTGATGGCCCTGAAAGCAGCTTGCAAAGCTTAACAACTCACCCATCCAGAAAGAACTGAACATGAAGTTCTTCTCCTTGCTCCTGCTGCTGTTCAAGCAGACAGTGTACATAGCTGCTGCCATCCAGATGGGGGCCTGCCAGCTCCAGCCATTTGCCTTTCGTTGGTTGCTGCAGGTAGAGGGTGAACTTGAGGTGAAGGCAAGGCACACACACGGGACGGGACAAGCAGCACGAGCGACCACCAATAGGCAGTGTAGATGCGTGGGGTAACGTGTAGTATCAAAAGTTCGACAGTGGTTGCAATAAAGACAAGCTTGGTAACTGTGAACGGGTTGACATGCTACCATGGTGGTATCCTCGTCAAAGTATTCCAACATCCGAAAGCGCCGTATTCGAGAGCGCTGTTGCCTGCCGGCTAGGACTGACAGCCAATGGAAGGCGTAAGAATGCACAAACACCCTTATGGGCTTTGGCAGCGCCGTTCAAGGGCAAGGACTGTGGGTCGAGTAGTTGAAAAGACAGCCCCAGAAACCCCCACAAGACACCGCAAGCGAACCAACAGGGTTTTTGGACCTTGCTGAAATTTGAACGTGCCAATGACAGGAGGGTCTTTACCCAGTATAAGCCGGTTGCGCTTTTGAAGCGAAACTTTTTGGGTGCTGGTTGACTCAGTTGACTTCAGAAAGTTACGGTTTTTTTGATACCAGCGTAACAATTTGTAAAGCATCAGTGCACTGCATTGTGTCATGCCGAACGCTGACCTAAAGCCGTAGCTCAAGCGGGGCATGAAAGCTTCGAGGTGGTCGACTTGTGTGCAGTTTCGGTGCCTTTTTGCAGCTGCTTTGATCGTGAGCCGTTGCAGCTTGCAAAACATTCTCTGATCTGGTTGGACCGATCCGGAGAGTAATCTTAGGTTTGACTTTGCACTGCTGTCGTTGCCGCATCCAACGCCTCGTTTGCTGTGAGCTGAAGCAATTGATGATTTTCGACAGCCCACGCTTGGCAGCTTACGATGTTTATCAGCTCGAGCTCACCCCGCTGCAGGTCTCTTGTCTTGTTAAAACGTTTGCCTGGAACTGCTATCAGGACTAGCTCTAGTGCGGGCAGCATGTCTTCCAAGACTGGTATCACGTTGTACACAGCCGGGACACCAAATGGTTGGAAAGCCAGCATTCTTTTGGAAGAGCTTGGAACCCCATACCAGGTGCACGCCATCGCCATGGCCAAGAACGAACAGAAGGAGCCCTGGTACTTCCCTGAAGCTGTTCGTGTACCTTCTGACGCAGTATCCTGCAACACGCGTGTCATATGCTGCATACTTGACGCGTGTTGTGACCACAAAACCTTCTGGCAATACAGGTTTATCAAGATCAACCCAAACGGTCGCATTCCAGCAATAGGTAACAAAATCCTTGTTTTGCACCCGCTGTTTCAACATATGTCTGTAATCAGACAAGTTGCATGCACATTATGGTGATTCACTACGTATCAGGCCTGTGAAGGCTTAAATCTGAAATAGACTGCATTGCCCATGCAGTTGACCATGATGAGGGTGACCTGCCAGTCTTTGAGTCAGGTGCCATCATGATCTATCTTGCAGAGAAGCACGGCAAGTTTTTACCGACAAACACCAGAAGCAAAGCTGAAGTCATATCATGGCTGATGTTCCAGATGGTTGCTATCCCTTTCTCCTGGTGCCTGTTTCCATTTGCTGACTTGTGCAGTGCATGCTCTATCATACCCAGTAGGTGTAATCTGTTGTGATGAAGTGTGTAGCTGTGGGCATGGCACATTTCACAGCACGGTGTGCATGTGACGCATTGCATGACCTACAAACCAGACACTCTAGTCCACCATCCTTATGGTCTGACCACCACTTCTGATGCTGCTGTAGGGCGGCCTTGGGCCCATGCAAGGTCAGGCAGCCCACTTTGTCAGATTTGCCCCCGAGCAGATTGAATACGGTATCAAACGCTACACAAATGAAACAAAGCGGCTCTATGGAGTGATAGAGAAAGCTCTGTCCGATGGCAGGCTGTGGCTAGCAGCTGGGGAGTACACCATTGCTGACATTGCCAACTTCTCCTGGATGTATGTGCATCAGATGGCAGGTGATCTATGCTTAGAGTAGGAGTGACTGCTGCAAGATATTGTTCTACCCCTTGCAGTGCTGTTATGCTTGCAATCAACTCATCACACATGCTGCCTGAGAAGCACAGACACTCATCTCGCCATGGTGCAACAACGATCAAGGCTTTAGGTTTACTTGCAGTCAGGTGATGATAGTTGTTGCATATGAGGCCATGCTTTTTTGTTCTTGCTTGCCATGGACTCAACTACATGCGGCCAGCTCTTTGCTGGCAAGCAATGTACTGGCATGCAGCTGCAACATCTATAACGTGGGCATCAGTGCTTCTTCGGTAATTCCTTGGAGAAAACTTGCTGATGTGGGCAAATCTGCAGGTATCACATTGGATGATCTGCCCCATGTGCAAGCATGGATGAAACGCATTGAGGAGCGTCCAGCAGTGAGGCGAGGGATTGACGTGCCTGAACCATTTGACAAGGCTGCAATGCAGGATCCCAAGAAGGTGCAAGAAGCCATAGATATGGTCAGGAAGTTCACTGGGACCCACAAATCTGAGTTGTAATGATTCTTAGGGCATATCGCTCACTGCTGACTAAGTTAATCTTTTTGTGTCACAAATCATTGCCTTTCATTGTTACTCACCGGCTTAATGGCAAAGCTGTTGTGTGGGCATATCATGATCAGACACATCCCATAGGAGGTACAGGTGCTCATATTACACGTGTGCCAACAGCCCAAATACATAGTCCAATTCAGTTTTGTTGAGTTATCTGTCAAACAAGCATGTAAAGAGTGCACATCTGCAAGTGGCAGCTCGCGCTCCAAGTCGGCTGTTGCCGACAACAGAAGAGAGTGGTCATGCATGGCATGGGCGGACAGCATGACACACCAGGCTTGATTCCTGGAGTCAGTCAGGCAGAGTCAGATACCATCCAGGCCCTGACAAGCCTTCAGGCTGACCCTACATTGACGTTTATGAGTCACTGATGCAGCCTGACATCATTGCAGGCTGAGCTGGATATGTTGGCATTTTGGCATTTTATCTTTGAAGTAGGCTTAGCTACTGGCTTTGACAATGCGCCATGTGGCTGACTTGCAGTGTCTTTGCAAGCTGTCAACATTGAAAGTATACACAGTAGTTGTTCTTTATAGCGACTGCACTTGTGACCCAAGAATTGGTCATTACACCGAATTGTTGCTGAAACGACATAACGACAACACAACATGTGCTGCTGATGTCGACATAGTGTTGTCACAAAAAAAGATGGCTGTAACGCAGGTGGTCTTTTCAAAGAACGCATTACACATGTACACGAATGCATTGCAAATGCGTCAGCTGCCGTCAAGTTTGCAGCACTGGCAGCCTGTGATCGGTTGACGTGTACTGTTTGGTTGTGCATAGATACATCATATTCAGCAGTCAGTTGCCAAACAGTTCCAATATGTTGTGCTCAGTGCATGTGACATGGGTGTGAACGACATTTCCTTCTATGCTGGGATGAACGCCTTGATGGGATGAACAACTCAATGTTGTTCTCAACTTGCTTTCAAACAATGCCTTGTGTCCCCCCATGTGATCATAAACCATTGTTGTCAACCTTGCTGCACAGCTTCAATGTTGACCTCAAATACTTGTCTTGCTTTCAAGCATCCAGGGCTTTGCAATGACTTGCATGACGGCACTTGTTGCTAGCACATTCACGATTCAGTTCTGGTGCACACTGCGCATCATACGCACCCCTCAGCGTGTCAGAGATGTACCATGCCAGGGCTGTCTGCTGCAGCAACATCAGGACAACCTCAAGGGACATATTGTGTTGCAGGACGAAGAGGATGATTGACTACATCAACCCCTACGTACGGGTCCAGGGAGCATCAACCTTTGGCCTGGAGCAAGGTGGTAGTTGCAAGAGGTCTGCCTGGATTGAGAATCACGTGTACGCCAGCACTGCTGAGTTCTTTATCACCAAGTACTGCTCTGCCAACTGCATGACAATAATTAGGCAGCATGCCTTTGTGTTTGCATCTCTGTACATGTATCATTTGCATGGGTGTTGCCTGATACCGAGTAATCAGGCAAAGCAATCAGGTAGCAATCAGCTATACAGTAAGCAATCAGCTATACAGTTGTGTAATGGACCCAAGACATGCAGACTGATGTGCAATTCGACATGCCGCTTTCACCAGCTCAACAACAGTACAACAAGTAGCCTATGCATGCAAGGCATAAGATAAACAGACCAGACCAGCTTTACTGTATGCAACTACGGACATGCTCTAGTCCAAGATGCGCCATAGGTCCTCAACATGACACTGAGACCGGATGATCTGCTGCACCTAGCCTCATGCCTAATTATCGTCATGTCTAATTATCGTCATGCCTAATTATCGTCATGCCTAGTTATCGTCATGCCTAGTTATCGTCATGCCTAATTATCGTCATGCCTAATTATCGTCATGCAGTTGGCAGAGCAGCACCTGGTGATGAAGAAGTCAGAAGTGCCGGCGTACACGTGATCCTCAATCCAGGCAGACTTCTTGCAACTACCACCTTGCTCCAAGCCAAAGCTTGATGCTAGCTGGATGCGTCAGTAGGAGTTGATGTAGTCAATCATCCTCTTCCCCCCGTCCTTCTGCACAATAGGTCCCTTGATGTTGTCCTGATGTAGCAAAGTTTGTGGCAGACAGCCCTGGCATGGTGCATCTCTGGCACGCTGAGGGTTGTGTATGATGCGCAATGTGCATTAGAAATGAATCATGAAATGCGCTAGCAACCAAGTGCCATAAAGCAAGTCATTGCAAAGCCCTGAATGCTTGAAAGCAAGACAAATATCCGAGGTAACATTAAAGCTGTTGCAACAAGGTTGACGATAATAATTATGATCACATGGGGGGACACAAGGCATTGATTGAAAGCAAGTTGAGAACATTGAGCTGTTCATCCCAGCATAGAAGGAGATGTCGTCCCATGCCACATGCTCTGAGCAAAGCTCCACTGCAGTAACACAGCAGGATGCGGAATCAATCACTGCTGATGTGCCAGCACACGCTCAGCCTGGCTTGCTGCAAACCCACTCGGGGCTGTCGGGGTTCAGCCCTAGGGCCTGCCGTTGCTTGAGCTTGGAGGTACCTGAAGCATTGAGTCTGAACAAGTTTGCAAACATAAGGTGAAGTCAAATGAAATGCCACTGTATGCAACAGTGAGTACAGGCCCTGGAAGCAGATTGCAAAGCACGCCAACTAACCCATGTTATTTGAGCTGTCAATGATTTGGTCACAATTGTTCCACATGAATGTACCAATCGGTGCTTGCAAGTTCTGCCATGATGGCATTCTGCCGTTGAAATAGTTGACAGCTCAAATGCTTGAAAGATGAAGCCTTGAATGGTAAAACGCACATGGCACGGCCATGATGGCAAAACTTGGTATTTTGTCAGAGCATCCAGCTCATCCTGCAACGGTTTCAGGCTGCTTTGTGATCACAGATCATGCATGTTGATCAGACCCTCAGTGACTCATAGGAGCCAATGCAGGATCACCCTGCAGACTTGCCAGAGCTAAGATGACATCTGCTTCTTCCAAACTGACCCCAGCAGGAATCAAGCCTTGCGTGTCATGCTGTCCGCCAAAGCAAATCAGGGTCACCACTACAGCCTGTTGCTGTATAGTTGAGGACAATGGTGGTCTATGAGTACAATGGGGAGACAAGGCATTGAATGAATGCAACAGCAGGAAATTAAGCTGTTCCTCCCAGCATCAATAAAGAGATGCCATTCAAACCCATGTCATTTGCTCTGAACAAAACTCCACAGCAGTAACACAGCAGTAACATCCTGCGGTGTGACTGCTGCGTTAGTGCTGTGGAGTTTTGTTCAGAGCAACTGACAATGAATGTGAATGGCATCTCCTTTTTACCAAAATCACCCACTGCTGATAAGCCAGTGCAGGCACAGTCCGGCTTGCTGGACACCCACTCAGGGCTGCCCGGGTGCAACCCTAGAGTCTCTTGCTGCTTCAGGTACCTGATAGCTCTGGACTTGAGCGTCTGCAAATAGCATCAAAGTTGAACGTTTGCAAACATGGGATGAAGTCACACAACATGTCACTGTATGCAACAGTGAAGGCGCTGGGAGCAGATTGCAAAGCATCATAACTCACCCTTCCAGGAAAAACTGGCTGTGTAGTTCTTGTCGTTGCTCCTGTTCCTGTTCAAGTAATTGACAGACGTGGCATTTATGGCAGCAGTTACATGCATCATGCAGAACCACCCTCACAACCACCGGTTAAGGGCGAGGACTATGGGTGTGAAAACTTTAAGAGACAGACTTAGCCGCAAGACACTGCAAGTCAGCCACAGGGCGCAGTGTCAAGCCATTTGTCAACTTTACTTCGAGGGCAAAATGCCAAAATGTCAACATGTCCAGCTCAGCCTGCAATGATCTCAAGCTGGTCTGTGAGCGCATGTGAGACCCATCAATGACTCATAGGAGCCAGCGTAGGGTCACCCTGAAGGCCTGTCAGGGCCTGGATGGCATCTGCCTCGGCCTGACTCACCCCAGGAATCAAGCCTGGTGCGTCATGCTGTTACCTATGATCATCTGATTCAGCTCACAGCAAACGAGGCGTTGGATGCGGCAACGACAGCAGGGCAAAGTCAAACCTAAGATCACTCTTTGGATCGGTCCAACCAGATCAGAAGAGGCTTTGCAAGGCTGCAACGGCTCACGATCAAAGCAGCTGCAAATAGGCACCGAAAATGCACACAAGTCGCCCAACTCGAAGCCTTCATGCGCGCTTGAGCCACTGCTTTAGGTCAGCGTTCGGCATGACACAATGCAGTGCACTGATGCTTTACAAATTGTTACGCTGGTACCAAAGAACCGTAACTTTTTGAAGTCAACCGAGTCAACCAGCACACAAAAAGCTTGGTTTTTGCGAAACCTCGCTTCAAAAGCGCAACCGGCTTATACTGGGTAAAGAGCCCCCTGTCATTGGCACGCTCAGATTTCAGCAAGGTCCTTAACATCTATCGGTTCGTTTGCGTTGTCTTGTGGGGGTTTCTGGGGCTGTCTTTTCAGCTACTCAGACCCACAATCCTTGCCCTTGACCGGCGCTGCCAAAGCCCAGGAGGGTGGTTGTGCATTCTGACGCCCTCCTTTTGCTGTCAGTCCTAGCCGGCAGGCAACAGCGCTCTTGGATACGGCGCTCTCGGATTTCGAGGACTCTAACGAGGATACCACCATGGTAGCATGTCAACCCGTTCATAGTTACCAAGCTTGTCTTTATTGCAACCACTGTCGAAGTTTCAATATACCACGTTACCGCACGCATCTACATTGCCTATTGGTGGTCGCTCGTGATGCTTGCCCCGTCCCGTGTGTGTGCCTTGCCTTCACCTCAAGGTTACCCTCTACCTGCAGCAACCCACAATCGCCAGATGGCTGGAGCTGGCTGGTCCGTACTTGGATAGCAGCAGCTACATACACCACCTCCTTGACCAGCAGCAGGAGCAAGGAGAAGAACTGCGTATCCAGTTCTTCCTTGCTGGGTGAGTTAGCGCTTTCTGCAATTTGCTCCCAGGGCCTTCACTCACTGTTGCATACAGCGGCATTTCATGCGACTTCACTCCTGTGTCTGCAAAAGATTAAACCCAATGCTATCAGGTACCTGGCACAGCGCGAGGCCCTGGGGTTGAACCCTGACAGCCCCAACTGGGTGTGTACCAAGCCAGACTGTGCCTGCGCTGCCACATCAGCAGTGGTGGATTCCGCATCCTGCTGCGTTAGTGCTTTGGAGTTATGTTCCGAGCACATGATATGGGTATGAACGGCATTTCCCTCTGTGCAGGGATGAAAAGCTCAGTCTTTTCCTGAATTGCATTCATTCAATGCCTTGTGTGCCCCCATGTACTCATGAAACACTACAGTCCTCGAGTACACAGCAACAGGCTGCAATGTTAATGTTGAATGTTAATCTTGAGCATTTGCCTTGCTTTCAAGTTTTCATGACTTGCAATGCCTTGCATTATGGCGCTTGTTGCTAGCGCATTTCATGATTCAGTTCTGGTGCATATTGCGCATCATGCAGCACCCTACGTTGTGCCAGAAATGTACCATGACCAGGCTGTATACTGCAGATTCCAATATTGGGACAATGTCAAGGGTCATCTTGTGTCGCAGGACGAGGAGGGGAAGAGGATGATTGACTACATCAACCCTTACGTACGGGTTCAGGTAGCATCAACCTTTGGGCTGGAGCAAGGTGGTAGTTGCAAGAAGTCCGCCTGGATTGAGGACCACTTGTACGCTGGCACCTCTGACTTCTTCATTACCAGGTGCTACTCTACCAATTGCATGACAATAATTAGGCATCATGCCTTTGTGTTTGCATCTCTGTAAGTGTATCCCTTGCATGGGTGTTGCCCAATACTGAGTAAGCAGATATAGTGTTTGGGCTGTGCAGCTGTGCAAGTCACCCATGATATGCAAACTGATGGGAAGTGTTACATGCCACTTTCACTTTGAGCTCAAACAACAGCACAGCAAGTAGCATGTGCGCACAATGCACATGAAATGTAGGCCAGACTGGCTTTACTGTACGCGACTGCAAATGTACTCCAGTCCATGACATACCATAGGTCCTTCACATGACACTGAGACCTGATGGTCTACTGCACCTAGTCTATGCATCAAGACCATCATGGTGATACCACCTAGCTTACCAGTATCAAATCTGTGCATGAGCACTTGTTACCTATGATGTTGATGCTGCTGTGCCGCCACCATTTGATTTGCATGAACCTACATAATGTGAACAACACACTGCGATCAACTTTGTGACAAATAAGCTGCCAATTGCATGCACAGTCTGTCACATAACAACATAGGATCACATGCTAGTGTCAAGGCAGTCAGATCTCCAGTTGAGCAGCGTGAGCTGTTTTCCAACAATGCACCCGTGCCTTGAGAACTCAATCATCAATGAGTGCTGGGTGAACATGCCTCGAGAACTCAATCATCAATGAGTGCTGAATGAATTGCCAGATGTACGCATACAAGTTGTGACTTCTGATGTGACAACTAGCTTGCCATTCACACACATAAACTGTCTTACATCGAGACAAATCTCGGCATGCTTTACCAAGATAGCACAAGCAGCATGAGCTGTATTTAAAATGTGCACCTATGCCTCAAAAACTTTATTTATTGACTGGTTCTGGGTCCGGGGGATTGTGTTTTCAGGTCAGGCTGGACTACAAAAAGTGTATTGCATGCACCTCACAAACAGCACCATTTTTTTCCTCCGTTGCTGACGCAGCTTGGCTTGTATGCAGGGACAAATACCGGGACAGTGTCTCTACCCCTATGCTTCCAGGGGATCCAGTGCAGATGTACTTCAAGGACAGCTCAGACCCCACCACAGGGAAGTGGTACACTGGGCAGGTGGTGGACCAGGCCAAGTTTGACTACAAGGCGCCGGCCACCTTGTGGGACAGTGTGACAGTCGTTTGGGAGGATGCAAGTAAGTCAATTCAACTCTTCTCAAAAGCCTCTTCTGCCTAGCTGAGCCAGCTTTGCCCCAGTGAACATATCGCTCCCCCCACCCCCTCCCCCCTTTTGCAGGTGTATACTATTGATGCGGAGTACAGTGCTTGCATTGTTAATCAAAGTTTAGAGCCTATTGATTGGCCTTAGTTTGTTGCACCTCGGTGCCTCTCAATAGCATTGTTGCGCACTTGTAACTCTCCAAAGGTTGACTCCAGCAAGTTCCAGGTGCGTATGCATCCCAACATGCACTTCTTCACAATAGTGCTCAGCAGCTTAGCATGACCACTGCCTTCTTGTCCTGAACACTGCTGGGTACGTCCTGGCATTGCAGCCCAAACCACAACAGGAATGTGACCACATATCAAGAGGCTGATGTCCCCTGCAGCTGTCACCAAGGTCAGTCCCTGGGAGGTGGTCCTCTTGTCCCCAACTGCCCAACAGCCCCAGGGCTTCCACCAGCAACATCTGGTTTTAGGGCAGTTGCAGGGCATGGCCCACGGGACAGCCCTTCATCCAATGGCAGCTCCTGGCGTGGTACCCCAGGGCGCTATCGGCCCACCTGGGTTGGGGGCAGGGCCAAGCCAGGGCTCTGCTGGGGCTGTTGCTGGTGCTGGTGCACAGGAGAGACAAAAGGAGTCTGGGGGCTTCACCACCAATGCAAGGTCAGTGCCTTCAGCAACATTGTGCTTGTGCACTCATCTTGCAGTCTGGTCATGCACACACAGCAGATGCATGTACATGTATCTGTCTATGTACATGTATGAACATATGTATACTTACATATAGTTTACACATGACACCGTCCAATACAATTTTGCATCCCGCTCTGAATGTGTTGCATATACAATCAATGTTTTAAAGGTTTGTTGCCTTTCATCTTGGCTGAGGAGCCACAATGAGTGAGTAGCAGCAACACTGAGCGCGAGTATCTGCTACTCTGCTCAAGAACAAACTGTGTGGCCCTCAATATAACATGTATCATTATCCTGTTATTGGTACATGAGCTGTGATTGTTATGTAAACTGTGATCGCTGTATAAACTGTGACTGTTACTTATGCTGTGATTGTGATATATGCTATTATTGACATATCTGCTGTGGTTGTCATATATGCTGTTGATTTTGTAATCTGCAACAGATTATCTGCCGATCAGAAGGGTGTGCACTTGCTGAACCTGATATTTTTCTGCAGAGAGGAGGATCACATGATGAGGCCTGCGCCCAAAGCTGAGGGTCGCAAGAAGAAGAAGGGCAAGGTGCAAAGGGCCAGGGATGATGACCAAGCAGCACCAGCAGCTCCACTTAAGCAGCCTTCCCGCCCTCCTGCCACCCGCAAGGCCAGCTCCCGCCACGCCGCTTCCCGCCAATCATCCTCCCTCTCTTCAGGCTCCCGGCCAGCTTCTTCCCGTCAAGCTGACCCCTTCCCAGTGGGTCCACCTCAGGGCCGGCCCCCATTCCAGTCCGCCCCTGAGGAT
>JAABUK010008996.1_pt1 | contig 13809 bp, 14 predicted proteins | sample 5559141 | NCBI WGS metagenome assembly JAABUK01 (sample SAMN10711869, study PRJNA513367) | rock metagenome | isolation source: Antarctica rocks | place: Antarctica: Victoria Land, Pudding Butte nord | collected 2016-01-03
AGGGCAGGGCAGGGCAGGGCAGGGCAGGGCAGGGCAGGGCAGGGCAGGGCAGATACTCACATGCTCATTTGCCAGGGTAGCATACTTCTCTGACAGCCCAATCACATCTTCTGCCAGCTGTTCAGGATCCCTGTTGAACAGCAGGGACTCGGGGTGAACCCCAATGTGGTTCCTGGGACTGTACCAGGCCACAGTGCCTGGCAGCAGCTGCCCATCTGAGACAGATGTGTTGAGCTCAGGCCGACCTGTGAAGCCACCAGCACTCCAAGGCCTGCATGGGACCCACAATCAGTCGTGCAAAAGGGTAAAATAAGAATGCAATGCACAGAATGTTGTGAAGTATGTAAGCCTGTGTGAACCCAAGTGCAATGCTTCAGGTGCAGACATACTGTAAGAGTGAGTGTACAAGCAAGCACAAACGCATACGATTCTAGTGCCAAGACTGCAATGGCCAGTTGAGCAGATATATATATATATATATATATATATATATTTTTGGATCCAGGAACAAATTGATTGTGCTCACAGTGGGCAGTGTTGGTGTGATGACAGGTCACACAGAGAAGCCAACAGTAGCTCCTAGTAGCTCTAGCACAATCCAGATGTTACTTTGGCCTGAATGCGCAACTCTGTGACCATTACATTCACATACCTGTGTGGGGATGACTGAGATAGAATGTTGAGTAAGGACTGGTCTTCATCCCATACATCCTTCCTCCTTCTTGGTGAATGCATATGGGCCTCTGGGGCTACCCCAGGCCTGCCCTTGACAGAAGAGCCCCTAGCTAGTGCCAGAGCAGCTAGCTGGGGGACGTGTAGGGTTGGTTGAGGGCTGCCAGGGTGATGCTTCTTGTGGGCACTGGATGCATGCTTAGACTTTGCCCTGCATGATGAAATTGCCTTCAGATCATAAGACTGTTATTGAGCACAGAAAACTTGGCTGTTGCATGCCAAGTCTGACCAGTGTCAGGGCATTGGTGGTCACTAGGCATTGACTGTTAGCCAAAACGTGCATCTGAATGTCAAGGCATGTTCAGCCTCATTTAGCAGCCGGTCAAATCAAGTCAAAAAGTTGCTTCATTCTGTTGCGTATTTAAAACGGCGGTAGGGTAAACAGGTTTGACGCATGAGTTTTGCGCAATCAGAATGCCTAAGGACTTGATGATGGCAACTGTCAATGACTTTACACTCATGGAGCAGGGCTTGAACAGGCAGCAAACAGCTGGCTCTGATCACATGTTGTGTGCTTTCTTATGGTATCAATTGAAGTGAATTACCTGTGTGCAGCAATTTGGCTTCCAGACTGATGACCAGGCCACTGCAGTGCCTTCCTTCCCACAAGCCCCTGAGGTAACACACTAGGTGGACACCTTGTTCCATGCAGGATGGACTCCATCAAAATGCCAAAACGTGTTATCATGCAGTGGATTCAAGCATTATGCTGCAAAGGCATAAAGCAAGTCTGCTGCCAGAACTGCATCGGTTGGATGCCGAGAGGCGGTGCGGTTATGCTTACCCCACTGCTGGTTTTGTGGTCCGCATAGGGCAGATGCGAGGGTGTGTCGTCAGCCTGCGCTCACAGTAAGCTTTTGAGCATTTCCCAGCGCGAATATCAGCTGAAAAGGTTTGAACGGTGCACAGCAGAAGACTCAGACAGGGTGTTAGGTCAAGTCGAGATACAAACGAGTGCATTTAGTTGATGTAGCGTGAACGATGGTGTAAGTATCCTTGCTTAGCTCTTCAAGCTTAGTCCAGTGGCACTGCGAGGCGAGCCTTTGAAGCACCTTGGTGGGCACTGCTTCCAGCAGAGAAGAGCGCTTGTCGTCGCGACGATGCATCCTTCGTTGGATACGGCGGACGCGAGCTCAAAGCGTCTCAGTGGCACATCAAGCAAGGACGAAACCCGTTCGAAAGGCTGCTGTGAAGAAGATGATGCTAACCATGCATCACGGCACGGCTCCAGGCGCAAAGCCCCATGGATCCGCTTGAGCCTCGATACTTGTAAACAGCAGGATGTTACCTACTTACACAAGCACACGGCCATCCGCGGCGTGTCCCGGAGTCGCAGTCCGGGGTGCGGGATGCTTTGCGCATTGCTATGCGCGTTTTGTGCCAGCACAGAATTGGATTAGTCACAAGCTGTTTATATTCCCGCAGCGAACATCATTCATGCGTGCACGCGAGTGCGCAAGGACAGCAGCAGCAGGGTGTCGCTGCGCAGCCGCTTTGCTTTGACCCTACAGGGGTGGGCGAGTTGGTCTTTGCTGCAGCCGCCCTTGCAGCCTTTGCTGAGCCAGGAAGCTTCTTTGACACTTCCGAAGCTTTCAGTATGGGTAGGATGGTCGCGCAAATACCTAATGAAGACCCTGCAAGGCTTGCTCGTGTCCAGGATGCAAAATGGCGCACTATCGGGGTAAGAGAGGCTTCACGAGCTGCCAGACTTGGATATACAACCCTCGCACAGCTGCAGTGCACTTATATGCAACCCACGGCATGCGTCCTCTTACTGTTGCGCGGGATGTTTAGCGTTTTCGGGGCTTTTGTGTCCGTTCTGCAGGTCGACTGCGGTGCATTGCAGCGTCAAGTTGGCGAACGACAGGCAAAAGAAGCTTTTGACGCTCAACGTGACAGGTGCAACTGCCTGGCAGCTCTAGCTATCCACTTACTTCAGAAGTCCTGGTGAAGCCTGAATGTTTTGGTGCTCCTCAACGACGTTAGTGAACATTCAGGGACTGGGCTGCCCTGGCGCAGCACTACGATGACTTGGTGTGCTCTCAAAAGCAGGCAGCTGATGCTGCCAAGAGGGACATCGAGAGACAAGTTTTGGCTTTCCAGCAAACCAGGCAGGGTCACCACACTGGCTCTGAATGGGATCTGAACAGGCCAGACCGTTTCCTGCTGGATAGTCCTGCCAGGTAGCAATTGCAAACACCCTCAGAAACAGCTTGCTGTGACTAGGGCTGTCAACACATGATGCTTGGCATACTGGCTATGTATTGACTGCATGGTCTGTCTCTCATTACTGTGTGCTGTGCGTAGTCTCTGCAAGATGTTGTTGTCACTGCTGCTTTGACATAGCTGCTGTTGCCGGACAAGCAACACCTTCCTGCATCAGAACCTGATATTGCTGAGTGGGGAACAAGACATGACTCATCAAATAGTCTAAAACATCTCAGCTTACATCTTTGAGAGATATACCATGGTGTGGGAGCCGGGGCGCAGTATTGTGTTGCATTCACCCTTAGCAAGATAGGACACCAGTCCATGCCAGAAGGAAAGATGAGCTTCTAGTTTGAGCAGTGTCAACAAAACACAGGGCTAAAAGTGCAAACTAAAGGTGTTTACAGTCCTTGTTTGTTTCAGCCTCACTTCACAAAGGGGCAAGCACTTGCCAGTAGGGTATGCAGGCTGAGCACTGCATGCAGGGTTGGTGACAACGATGCAAGATGCGGACCATCATCAATCCAAAAGTTTGATGGTGAAGATTTGGCAGCTGCTGAAAGATCTCAGGCTCAGCACCAGCAGTGCTATGACTGGTGGGAGGCCCAGCGTGCGCAGCATGAGGCTCAGAAGGCTGCTCAGGCTGAGGCAACTCTGTGTGAGCAAGAAGCAGTGAGTGCTCCTGCCCATGCCATATGCTGTGCACCATCATATGCATACTTGTCCCACAATGACTTGTTGCAGATCTATTGATATATGCAAGTCTTGTATATGCAGCAGTATGAAAAGCCTTGTGTTTGCAGCGGTGCCCGCTCTCAAGCACTGGCTGTAGCTGAGCACTTCATATCTGCTTGCATGGTATACATGCTAGCCAATCTGTCTGTCTGTCATATTGCCTGCTTGTCTGGCTGTCAAGCAATTCCTTAGTTCACCTTCAGTTGTGCCTTGATCTTGCTTCGCTGAGAACACAGCTTCTCAGGAAAGGCAAAGAATTCCACATACATCATGAAAGACTGTGTACAAGAGTGTGTCAAGAGTTGCAGCAGCAGCAGCAGACAAGCAAATCATGACCTGACACTGCTCGTTGCCTTTTGTCTCTGTGTCCCATGATCTGCCTGTGCGTGTGTGCACACCCCGGATGCAGTGTCTGCAACAATTTTTTTGTGAGAGGGCTGTCTTAGACACCAACACTGAGACACATTTCAGATACAGTCCAAACAGCAACAGCAGCAGCAGGCCAACAACGCATTGCAGAAATTGACAAATGCTCATCTTGATCTGCTCTGGTTGTGACGGTCTGTGTGTGTGTGTGTGTGTGTGTGTGTGTGTGTGTGTGTGTGTGTGTGCATGCGTGCGTATATGTGTGCAGTTCAGCGCAGAAGCTGCCGTCCACTATTTCAGCAGCAGCAACAGGCAAGCATTGCTGCAGGACAATGCTGATCACACAATGGTCAGTCACGTACTCCTCTGCATCTCTCACCATCTGTCTGTCTGTGCGCGTGTGTGCAGATCCGGATGCAGGACGCCGTTCAAGCTGCTGCAGCAGCCGAGGAGCGACGCATCAGGGGGGACAACTACAGAGCCACACTGCTGGCCAACTTGCAGCTGGCAGAGGCCAGAGCTGCTCGGGATGCTGCAGAGCGGCACTCTGAGCTGATGAGGAGCGAGGCTGAGCTGAGTGCAACTCTGGCTGACCCCTACCTGGGCGAAGACCCTGCCATGGCTGCCTCCAGTCTTTCTGCCTACAGGCAAGTTTGAGGGCCTGCCGCCCTCAGCTGCTGCCCTTTGCTGTTGCCCTCTACTGCTGCCCTTGTTTACTGGCGGATCATTCAATCTTGCAAGGAGGTTCTGCTGCATTCAATCTTGCAAGGAGGTTCTGCTGCGTATCTGTTGTTCATTATCCTATGGCCAACCTGTACATTTGCCCTGTGATGTTTGTGCTATGCTGTAGGCACTCTCTTCAGCTCTTTGTGAGTCTCCATTACCTGTGCAAACTGTCATTGGCCACAGCAAGGCACCCTCATCTCTCAACTGCTGGTTTTCTATGGTGTTTGTCTGATTGCAAGCAACTTACTCTGTTTCGTGTCCTCGAGTCACACTCCAATCATCCAACAGTCTCACCTGCTGTCTAACACTTTGCATGTACTAGCCTCAAGTCCCCTTGCATGTCTGGGTGCAGGGTGCGTAAGGATCATTGGAAGGGCATGTCAGCGATGGAGAGGAGTGCCATTGCCCAGCAGCAGGTGCAGCAGGTGGCGGAGAAGAAGGCAAGGCAGCAGCAGCTGCTGCATGAGGACTGGCAGTACGCCAGATCCCAAGCTGACATTGCTCGCAACATGGCCTCTCAAGCCAATCAGGTGAGTGTGCAGACCTCCGGGCTGCCGTCTTACGAGGCTCCCGTTATGATCGCTGAAAAAAGTAAACTTTTCTTTTCTTTCTGAGTCTGCAGAATGTGATGCTGCCCCTCGCTCATAGCTACATGGGAAAGATTGCTGCATTTTGCATGAGGAACTTTGCTGCACTGTGCAGGGAAAAGTCTTGCTGCTTTGTGCATGCAATGCTCTCTGTAGCCATAAGCTCAGCCATTTGGGAGATTGGATTGGCTTCAATTGCAAGAGTGTTGCTTGGGCGTAGTCCCTGTGGTGTGCATGACAGAAGTCAGCCTGTGCGGCAAGTAACAATTTTTAAGCCTTTTGATGAAAGAAAGCAGACAAGGACATCGTCATAATTCAGTTTTAAAAATCGATACAAAAACCAAATCATTTGAAACAGACATGTTATTCAGGCAGCGCTTTGAGCTGTGCAGCGTGAACGTGATTGCAATGTCAGCAGAGTGACTGACTGGTTGATGGTGTGGTGATGTCCAGGTGGAGCTGTTCAAGGCCACAATGGCTCGCAAGGCAGCCAACTTTCTGGAAGGCCAGATGATTGAGAAAGCTGCACGTGACGCTCAGATTGCAGCTCTGTACACAAATGAGCCCAAGCCAGAGTACTTCAGACAATTTGGCACAAGCCATCGCTAGGCTGCAATATGCCTTGCTTCAGAGCTGAGGCCAAAACAAACTTGGATTTGTTGTTGTCTGCGCTACACAAATGTAAATTAGTTCAGCATGAATGACCATGTCTGGCATGATTAAGCTGCGACCACCAACAGCAAATATACACAGTACGGATGACAACATGTGTAACATGTACAGTCAGTGCAGAAGCCTCGATTTCTCATATGTCAGCTCTTGTGTGAGCATGGCGTCTGGTGTGGCTGTGTATTAAGCTGAGAGCACCCTAATTGAGTGTCCAGGAACCTAACTGTTACAGACCATGCAGTCAAATTACATGGCTAACAGCCTGCTCTCAACAGTAACTTGAGAGTAGATAGCATTCCTGGCGTGTGAAGATAATTGCTATCAAGGATTGCTGCGCCTTGCACACAGCAAATGATCATGTCATCAGGTGCTGCTTAGGTCTAGATCTAACATCAGCATGCACTCATGACACCAGGCTGCTAAAGGTTGACAGCAGCCCAAAATTGTGACTTGCATCGGCAGTATTTTCATAGCCATCAGTGTGCAGTGCCTATCAATGGCAAATGCTTGAGCAAAGTCAGCAACTGCTGTGCTAGATCCCTTTCAGACAAGCCACTCAGCTCCTGAATAAAGACTGCAAAAAGCGTGCGCCGGCTCTTCCCATGCTGGTCTGATACTGCTGCTAGCCTAAAACCTGCAGACCAGCAGCGTCCTTTCAGCCAGTCTTGTCCTTGAAATGATGTCGATGCATCAACAGCCAACAACGAGACCTTGGGCGTACACAAGTTACGCAGGATCTCGTCACAAAGTATAGCAATGGGTTCACTAATAAGTACAGCTGAAAGATATTGGCGTGGTCCAACCCATGGGGCATGGCTGTGGATACTATTTTGCTAGAAAGGGCACTAGCAGGATATGTTGACATAATGTCAGTAGGACATTCAACAGTGTCAAGGAGAGTGCCAAGGCCCACAAAACCTCAAAATGTCTTGAACGACCAAGAGTGTCTGAGCTCCTGTCACATGAGACAAGCGCTTCATGAGGTGTCATGCACAGAAAGCTCTTAGAGAGACTACCTGCAATCTCTGCAAAAGCCTCAGTGATCTCTTGTTGCTTGGCATCTGTCTGAGGTGGAGTACCAATCTGCATCTGATCAGCAAGGGACGCTGCAAAGACTGACAATGTGTCCATGGCCTGTTGATGCCTGGCTGCATCACGCATAGACTGGTCGTCACTGCTGTCCCTTCCATCTGCAACAGTGAGTCTATTTTGACAATAATAATAGTAATAATAATAATAATAATAAATAATGCTTTCCAGCTCTGATGAGCTAGGATCTTGACATTGCTTCCTGAATCCTGCTGAGCTTGCACCAGCATATGAGTGAGGCATTGAGGTATCACAGAAGGTTGCCACAGTATCTTTAGGCAGGGCCTTGTCTCCCATGACTCTGGATTATGTGCACAAGAAAAAACTTGCGTAGAAATTGCAGAGTGATGCATTGAGCTGCTGCTTGATTGCACAGGGTGTACCTGATGGGAATTGGGTGAGTGATGGCAGCTGCTGACAGGATGATACCATGACACAGTTTGGGTGCTGCTGATGTAGGACAAAGGCCTGCAAGCTGTGCAGATTCCTGCTGACTGCAGACTTGCTCGCCTGCATACATGTGCTTGCTTGAGACAACATGACTGCATGTAAGGTGTAGCCTACAATTAGTCAATGTGCAAACAAATGTCAGCTGACTTGTTGTAGATGTGCAAGTAAATGTCAGCCAGCATATACTAGATGTGAGAGAATGTGTTAGGTGCAAGCCAACACCCAATAAACATGCGTCTCAAAGTCAGCCAACATGCAGCACATATGCAACTTCAAAATTTGAGGTGCAGCCAGCGTAAGCATGGACTGCAGCAAACAGGTATATTGTGCAGCTGGCTTTGAGATGTTCTGCCAAGCAGACAAAGTTTATGCCTCTGAAGCGATACAGTTAGACAGCATCGCCAGCCTCTCTGAGTAGCAAGAGGAAGCGATCTTGTGGCCTCATTGTGCATGCCAGGATGCATCGCTACAACATGCATGTACACATGACACATGGCGCTTTTGGTGCTTGATGTATACTGTTTTCCCAGTTATTTGTCTGTTCCTAAAGACAGGAAATGTGTTTTGAATGAATTGATTGACATCAATGATGCAGAGCATGCATGGGCAGGTGCACCTTCAGCAGCTGAGGCTTGAGGGATCTGAAGGCATCAAGGACCATGACCTCTATCTGGGCCACAGAGATGTCATTGTCTATCAACACCACCAACCGGCAACCTGCACATGCACTACAGACTGACTTGCACTACAGACTGACTTGCACTGTACCCTCACATCTGCTGCTCTAAGATCCTCATGTGCAGGATTGTCTGCAAGAGATACAGTGGCTTTTCATATCAGAAAGTGTGCTGCCTTGCATGGCAATTGCACAGGAGATGAAGCAGTTGTCAAATGGTCATGGAATGCTGTTCAGCCACATAGCATTGTGCACATGGCTATGGCTCAGATGGCACTGCTCATCCGTGATGGACACAGACAGGATCAGGTAACGCTGATGCATGCATAATGTGAAATGGGAGAACCTCACCTGCCGTCAGAGAGGCGAGCATCAAGTACCAAGACTTCTCAGATGATGTGTGGGGCAAGTGAACAGGAATCTGGGCCAGAGTTGAGCATTCTGGCACAGAATGCAGGATCATTTGCAGCACCAGCAGCTCTTCTGGATGTAGATGCCAGAAGCTTTGGGTGGCGATTGCGTAGACGTCATCGTATGCGATTGCAGCATACTCTGCAGGGCACACCATGGTTGAGCCCAGAAAGAAAAGAAAAGGAACGTTTACACTTTTCAGCAATTGAAAAGGGAGCCTCCTAAGGCGGCAGCCCGGAGCTTGGTTGCACCTACTGGCAATCTGGTGGTACATGCTGCAACTCCCACTGGACTCTCAAACAAAGTTAGTCATCGCTCAATCAAGACTTGGTCATCAGCGACAATTGCTCACTTGCTTGATAGGCGGAAAGCATGCGTGTTATGCAGTCATGCCTCAAGGGCATGACCATCACCTTGCAAAAGTAGGTTCACATGAGGCGTGATGCAGGCATGCAGGAGTTTGCAAACAGGATAGCCACAGTGGTCAGCATGATGTACCTGTCCCAGTCTCATGGCACAAGTGGTGTAAGGCATGTACAATGGGGGCACCTGCCTTGTGAGGCACCAGAGTCACCTGCAAAGCCAAGTACAATGTGTGACTTAGCATCATGGCATGCAAAAAGTAAATCATGTGACATGTGTGGCATGACGCAGCTGATGTAAGAGTTGAGTACATGTGCCCATGTAGATGACAATGCAAGCATAGCAATGTGCTATGACATGCTGACATGCAAGGAGGTACAGCATGCTGCAGGCTGCACGACAATGGCAAGTGTTGCTGATACCTGGGGAGTCAGGAGCCTGAGAGGGGAGTTAGCGTACTTGTCTATGAGAGCATCCAAGATACTTCCTGCACCTGCATGACAAATGAGCTGCAGCTCTGAAGGGTTCTCAAAACGATACTTGTGTGAGCATTCTGCAAGAGGATTTGCTGGTGTTGGGCCTTGTTGAGGTAGTTAGATCTGTGTCGTGTTGTCAGCCTGAGAGTGTCCTGACCTATCAGGGCTCGTCTGAGAGCGTCATTGGTAGTGTTGACGCCAGCTATGGCTTCCAGCTCACTAGGACCTGTCATCATTTGCAAAGCAAAATACGTGACCTGCATATATGGGTCGTATGTAGCAGTGGACTATTTTAAGACGTCTACGAGCTAATTGTTACCTCAAGAAATCTTCGAAGCCCTGCTTCGCTAGTGAAACTGCTTGAACTAGTCGCTCCGAACATAAGAGTTGGCGAAGGCCTGTATACACACGGTGCCTGAGAAGTCTGATCACAGTTTTGAGACGACATAAGCTCTGTTACCTGTAGAAACCAATGCGGCATTCTTCTGTCGTGATTGACCCGATGCAGTAGTTTACTCCTTGAGAATATATCATGACCGATCCAAGCACAGCCATGTCTTGGGAAGTCGGTTTGAGAGCACCTCGGTTAGATCTGACGAGCACAGGTCCTGCATCGTCATAAACACCAAGGACTGTGCGCAACATTGCGGAACCTGGACTGCACGGTAGTCCGGACACGGACGTGCGCAAAAGCTGGTAGAGAAGCGCGTGAATGGATACACACAAGAGGCGCGCGCATAAATGCACACAAGAAGAGGACGACTGCGAAGAGGATCGGTAGACTTAGATTCCGCAAGATAAAGCTCCCACAAACAGCTGCTGCGCAAGCCCCTGCCTGATCACACAGTTTCTTTCTCAATCACGACATCCAGCCACATTGAATACATGTTGGTCATAGGCTAGAGGCGCTGCCGGCATCAGCTGCTTCAAAAACCTGTGTCTTCCAGTCTTAACGTCCTTGACCTGAATCTACAGCAGCGTATGCCAGGCGACCTGCTGTCACTGTGTAAGCCTGCTGGTACCTGCAAGCTCCTCAGCGTTGTCCCATGCATGGCTCCTCACTGATGTCCTCTGACTTGCAGCTGGCAACCTGATCGGGGTTGTGGGTCTGGCTTGGGCTACTTTTACTGGGGTGAGCTACTTTGAAGTCAGAAAGTAAGGTGACACTACACCCGCCAGTCTGTGCTGCATTGACGTTCAACGCTGGCTATACTTCAATTGCCTTCTGATGCCACAGCTGTGATAGTATACTGTACAGCATTTGCTTTGAACCCAGGAAAATTGATGAAGCAGTAGATGCGGGCGAAGACCCATATGAGCTGAAAGTAGATAGAAAGAAAGTCCGTAGAGCAAAGCCTATCAAGAAAGCCAAATCAAAAAAGGAGCGCACAAATCGCAAGTGATCTGAGCAGGGAGTGCATCATTTTGTGCGCATTTCTGCAAAACCTATCTGTCAAAGGTTTCAATCATGGTGCCGCAAATTTGCTGCGTCACAGTGATCTGCCTTGTCGCTGTAATGCATGCTGCTGCTGAGCAAAGGACAGGCTGCAAGACAGCTGTGATTTGGTGAGTGTAAATTTCTACCTGCATGCATGTTGTCACCTGCCTAGCCTGTGGGTGTGGAAGCTTGATTTTAACCTCAAAATGCTGATTAGGCTGTCCACATTTTGTCTGATTAGGCTGTCCACTTCTTGTCTCTGACTGCGTCTTGGACGGTGAGATCGCACACAGAGTAGCTGTTGCAGATAGTGCCTTACAAGGCCGACATCTCAGAGTCAATCCTCCAGGGCTTTGATCCTGTGTGCAAGAAAGCAGAAAGCAAGAAAGCACTGGCATGACCAACACATTGTCATGCCAGTTCTGCTACTCTGAAGAAACATGTGCCAGCTGTTATCATAATGAATGAGCATGTGGAGTCTCAGCAGCAAAACAAAAGACTAGCTTAGTTAGGGCAAGTTTTCAGCATGATCATAGATTGCCTAAGAAGCTTTTGTTTGGTGAAGTCATCCACCTGTCTGCACAGGTTGTAGTGACAATGATGTTGCATGACGCTACTCTCATCACTGACACTGAGCAGGCATTGCACTGATGCACAACAGGTCGCACTGTGAGACGAGTACCTAGTTCATCATGAGCAGAAGAGCGATAAACTTATTGTTGCTAGTACTGACTCTGAGGTATTAGTTTTGACTCTGAGGTATTAGTTTTGACTCTGAAGTATTAGTTTTGACTCTGAGGTATTAATTTTAGCTCTAAGGTCCCAAGACACCTTTGCTAACCAGCTTCCTGTTTGGTCCTGTGGCAATCAGCTTCAGCTTGACAACACATTCCAGCAGCATGCTGCAAATGGAGATGTAGACCACAACTGTTGCCCTGTCTTTGCTCACAATACAGCTTCAAACCATGCAAGGACACTGTCAACTCGGGGAACCCCGAGAATTGACCCCAGGATGCTGACTAAATGTGAATCAACTCAGTATCCAAACAAAGAAATACAGCTGGATTGGGAAAGGCAGTTGCAGGTAATTACTAAGCTTGTGTTTTGTAGTGGGGCCAGTCTGCATAACCGGAATCACCATTGACTTTCTGGAGTGTGACTGTTATAACCTTTTGTCCTTGGTACTCATCTGCAAGAGCCAAAACACGCGCTTGTGAGCAAGGGTCAAAGAGCCGTTTTGGACCAATGACACCACATGTGCCTATGTCTTGGGTGCAGTGACACAAGCTTTGGTTGCATGATGCTGGCAGGCAGCATACAACAGGCATACAGAGCATATTCTTGATGAGCAGCAATAGCAGCAGCGTTCTTACCAAACTGCCAATTGCTGTCCTCCACTTGAACAGGAAATGGTAGTTCTGCCTGAATCAAGCTGACTCCTCTTTCTTTGACCTCCAGATGGTTTGACTTCAGCTTGTAGCTGACATGCTGTGAGTCAGCATTGGCTGAGACCAACAACAAAACAATGACTTCGTCAAGGGTCTGGAACCATTCAAGGACAGCCTCTGCAGGGCGAATGGGCTCTGTTAGTCGGTTGGTGAGCTATAAACTACACCGGAGGACAGCAATGACAGGTAAGGCTCAGCACAAAAGGCTCTCCAGCACAGCAGTGCAGTTGATAGATCTTAGATTACAAGTACAGAAGCAGGTATTGACCCTAAACACTATACTGTAGCAATGAACACGGCGCCTGTGAGCCTCGTCACTTTCTAAAACGTGCTGTGAATCACAGACTGATATGGAGCAAGAGGGATGTGCATAACGACAGCGAGTTCACATTAGCTGAGTCTGATCATTTAGTATACTTTCAGCAAGCTTGTTGCACTGTCTCTGCCAGAGTGTCTAGGTACTTGCATATGTATGACAGTAGCTGAGGAAGCCTGGATACGAGCTGCTAGCTGACTTCTGTTCTCAGCTGCGATAATCACGTGCAGGTAGCTCACCATCTGCTACACCATCGTCAACACCTGTGCTCGTGCTTTCCTTGCTGACTGAGCTTGCCCCAGACGAGTCAGGCTTCTTTGCATCTGTACTTTCTTCCTTTTTGCTGGAAGTTCCACTAGCTGCTTTGCTGGCCCTGCGCTTCCCCGCAGTTGCTCTTTCAGGCAAAGGGGGCAGCCTGTTCTTTAAGGGCTCTCTCTCAGGCTCAGACTCAGACTCAGTCTCTGGCTGCTGAGTGGATGACTCCAGCGTCTCGTCCGTATACTCCTCGGCGTCTTCATCATCATGTGTCCGTGGCGCCGACTGCAATGCGTCACTCGGATTCTCAGCAATCTCAACACTCAGCACAGCTGGAAGCCTGGTGGGGTGTAGACCCGTGTACAGGCAGACGGTACCTCTTGGCTAGAGTATAGGTACCACAAAATTCCACCTGCGGCCACAACTCCAGCTCCTATAAGTAGTACTTGACCCCAGTTCCTGTCAGAGGCCATGGTGAGTCAACTATCCTCAAGTCGCGGTGCTGGACCCCAATGTGAAGCTCGAGCACTGCTGCTCAGATTTGCCCCCGTTAAGCAAGATCGTGGTTGCAAGTAAACGCAGCGCCCGCAAGTTTGGAGCAACGATGCAAACTTTCGATTCAGCCTTCCTGATGGCTTCGCTCAGGCCCCATCGTCGCGCTCAACACTCAAACACTCACGGCTCATGAGTTCACAGATTCCGAGAAATGCTCACATGAGGAACAGGCTCTCTATATATACCGATGCTCAGAGTTGGGTCTGAATGACACACATCTTCGCTGCTCTTTGTTCTCATCTCTGGTACAGCCAGTCCTTTCATACAGTTGTGAAGTATGGTGTCTTGAAAGGTCCTCCCTGTTTTCGC
>JAABUK010008997.1_pt1 | contig 13809 bp, 15 predicted proteins | sample 5559141 | NCBI WGS metagenome assembly JAABUK01 (sample SAMN10711869, study PRJNA513367) | rock metagenome | isolation source: Antarctica rocks | place: Antarctica: Victoria Land, Pudding Butte nord | collected 2016-01-03
GAGGCTGTGTGGCCCTTTCCCCACTGTACTGCAAACGAAACATCGCCAAAACATCCGAATTATCGGCTGGCGCCCTACCTCGACGCATACTGGCGCCCAAATGTCACCAAACGCAACAAATCCCTCGGCAACTGAGGAACAGAAACAGAACAGAAACACTCGATGTCTGCAGTCGGGGAAGCGAAATTGAAAGACCCTTGTCGTCAATTATGCAGTCACGTTATTTTTTGTCATCATCATCGTACTATTTCTGTCCATGTGCCATACATGGCCGTTCTCGATTTTGAAAGCGGTAAAGCACTGTACATGCACTGTTCTTGCTCAGCGAGCGTGGTCCCCGAGCCCCTGCTCACATGTGTACACACAATCCCTTGCCAGGACTTTGCTTATGCTGTTGCCAAGATGTACTGCTTCGTCCGTGGGGACTTGTATATGTAAGCTGTCACTGATGCCTCCTTGCCTTTGTGCAGAATGCATACAACTTGCCAGCAGAGATTCAGCCATATGCAATTGTGGGTGGGGCCTGTGGAACACCCTCATGTACCATTGGCAACTTAGCTTCCTTCTGCCAGTCTCCCAATGTGGATGGTGGCGATTACTGCACCAACACAGATGGTCCTGGACTTGTGGCGACATCAGGCACAGAGGCATTCAAGTCAGCTTGCCCTGACGCGTATTCCTACTCACAGGATGATAGCACTAGCACCTATACCTGCACTACAGGCACCAACTACAACTTTGTGTACTGCCCATAGGGCGATGCAGTGTGCACATATATATGTCCACCTGCTGCTGTTTGCTGCATGCATGATCATGATATGTATTCTATTTTGCTTCAGCACGTTGTGCATTTGCTTGGTACTTGCAAAACTGTGGTGTTGATATGTGACCATGTTGTGTAGGCTAGCACTGCATTCACCAGCTTCAGGGTGTTTTCAAGGGTGTGAAATAATATTTATATAAGCATATAGTATAGCTATATACATGCTATTAGTTGGAGGAAGTGAGCAATTTTGCAGAGCGTATACCCCAAAGAAGAAAGCAACTTGCAGCCCACACAGCAAACCCTGGTTGCGAACATCTCCGTTCTTGCTTTACACTTTTCACGGATTAAAGCTTTTCGTAGTGTGCTTCTCGGTCAAAAGAAAGAAAATCAAGTTATCTCAGGGATCCAAGTTTGGCCACACAACACGTGAAGAACGTGACTGAGACGCGATCGGGCGATGACATCTGGTCTTACGTGCTGATCTGGTCATCGCGTACCGGTCACCTTAACGTTGGCGTCCACATCATCGCCAACTCACACTGCTTGCATCCGCACAGTTTTGGTATCATGAAACTTTAATCAATATGCTCAGATGTGCTGTTTCCACCCGTGACAACTTATGTGTCAGTGCCTGCCAGCCCAAGGGCGGACACAGCAGAGGTTTTCAGCTTTGGCCTGTGTTTCTTGCCAAAATGGCAGGATTTCGTTATACCCCAATCAAAATTTTGTAGTTTTGGTTCAGAAACAATACGCAACGCGTGCCTTGCATGTTTTACTGTCCTGAGTTTAGATTTCCAGTGTAGGGAATTAAAATAGACGTTTCGGGATTTGAAACAGCTGTCGACGCCCATTCGTCCCTGAATCTCGGCTAACCCCCGCACAAATGTTCAGCACGGCAGGCACGACCATTTTATGGTCGCAATTTTACTCGTTTGTATTGATAACAACATTTCCTGCGGTCTGTTTTTCAATTTCCGCAACGTGCCGCATAGAAGTCAGATCAACTGAACCAGGTAGCAGAAAGGCACAACAGTCATATTGCTTTGAAGACGTACTGCTGAATGGCGACCCACCATATGGCCCTGGATGCATCTGACGCAGAAGATGGCAGACGATCCAACCCACAGACCTGCTGCAGGACTTGCACTCAATTTGACTGGCACAGCAAGCGGACAGTGAGCATATTGCGCAAGTTCTGCCTCAGCCCAGGTGCAGGCCAGCACAGCTTCTGCAAAGAGTGAACAATGCATTTGCTCAAGCGTTCAGCAGGTTCTGAAAGCAATTCACAGGTCTGGCAACCCACCTACCTTTGTTTCGTCTCCCCTTTGAGCTGCTACTCGCAAGCTGCCGGTGATTCCAACAACGTTTCAAATCCTTCAGGTGGTGCAAGAGTTCGTAGGTTATAGCTCCTCAACTTTGGCTAGAAGCATTTATGTTGTGGTGTGTGTACTTACCGGCGGCTTGGGGTGGCTGATCTGTCAGTACATCCCACACTCAAGCCTGTGGACACTGCACCCATGCTCCATGTCAAAAGCACAGTTTGTGCTTGCAAAGGTAACTGGAGCCCTTGCTTTTGTGCCTGACAAATGAAAGGCAAGGGCATGCAAAACACTTGCATGCCTTAAAAGCTTGTTGTAAGAGTTCCTGACCACCAGCAACAAACTGTTGACTAAGGCTGGGCTGCTGTGCAACCAGAGAAGTTTCATGCAATGTGCATTGGGAACTTCCAGGTGCCTGTTCTGTTGCAGCTTGCGAATGGCAGACAGGAACTGGTGAAGGTGCGTGGTGCTCCGTTGCAAGCTTCTCATCAGGTAAGTGCCTATACCTGTTACCAATCTGCAGTGCACTCTTGTGACTGCAACCAGAAATGCAATATGCTGAACAAAGCCTGTGTTCAGCATGGCATTTCTGTATGTGTTTGATCTCATGGGACAAGATGGTATTGAGCCAAGGCCTTGTGACGTTGTCTTGGCTAGGACAGCTTACAAGTGTTGGCTGTGACTTCTCATGATGCACCTGCTTCACGCAGATCATGCACGCATACACAAATCAATGTGCAGCCACTGCAAATTGGGGGTTACTGCATTACCCTCACCGCAGTGGTGTCATGTGAATCAATGCCAGTCAATTTTCAAGACCAGCCAAGTACAAGACAATGTGCTCTTGACAGGCATTGCAACTTCAACATGGTTCTCACAGTCTTTCATCAATTTCTCAGCATCAGGCTGCATTGCAGGGGCATGGCAGCAGCAGTACTGAAGCACATAGGACCATAGAGCTGCTGATGGTGGTATACCTTTATGACGCAGAAGAATGTGCTTTTCTGCCTGTACCAGACATGCCACCAGAGCTTCCACTGCAGTTGCATAACGCAATCAGTCAGCTGCAAGCCATTGCAGTGTCAGGCAAGCATTCAACATGCCCCTCTCTGTCCTTGGACTCGTCGTTATCACTCATGCCTCCATCTGTGGTTTTGCTTTGATGAATGCACTCACCTTGCGGTCCGCCTTCCTGTTGGCCATCACCTTTGCAAGACCAAACGTCTGGCGCTGCGTTTGCTGTATCGCCTTGGACATGTGCTGTCTCATTGCTGAGAGGCACAACCCTGCAAGCATTCAATGAGCGTGCAGCATTCTTTTTATGCACAAGACACCTTCACAGCCTGTTTTGGTTGCAATCTGCATGCATGGTGATTGTGTCCAACAAGGAATGAAGCACAAAGCAGGTGCTGAGTGGGGCCAGTTCAACCCAACAACAGCTTGGCTGCGTAAGAACAGATGTGCCTTGTACGGGCACAATGACATTACCTTTGCCCGGCCAAACCTCTTTCTGATGACTGCTGAAACCCTGAGCTACCCTATATTTGTGATCCAGGTATACACTCACCCACAAGCTCTGCTGCCTCCCATGAGGTATACAACGCATGTGTTTTCTGGACCACAAAAAATTGCTGTGTCGCCCAATGTTTGAATACCATTATAGCCAGACTTGCCTGGCAAAAGGGTTATCATGCGTTAATCCCAAATGTGCATGCGCTTACTGAATGCATGTGCTCACTGCTCACAACATTCCCTGTCGTGATTGCATCACACATATCGCAATGTAGGCTACGTGTGTGGCTTACTGTGCCCTTCATGTTGTGCAGTACTTGGAGCTGGCATTTGAGGTGTATGAGAGGTTGTATACATATGCTGCTGTGCTGTTCTTCACCACTCTAGCAGCCTGCATGGCCTCGTCAGTCCGCATGTACATGAAGCATATGCAGCTGTACAGAAACGTGCACCATCAATGTGTGGTGCCAATTGTGACAGCTGGGCGTGTCAGGTAGGTTAACTACACTCATGGCGGGCACATGCTGCTGTTTGAATTGCGTGTTCGCCAAATCAGGTCAGCGTGTGGAGTAGTCATAGTCAGCATGGTTGCTATGCAATGACCTGATGGCTCTTTCTGTCTGTGTTGACCACCAGCCATGTCGACGATTCAAAGCGATGCTGACAAGCTTGAAGCGCTGCCTAGGAGGCAGCAAGCATGTTGTGGTGATGTTGCCGTTTCAGTGACCACATTTGATGTTCAGAGCGGTGTCCTCACGCCGTTTGGTGCCCGGTGATGTGGTTGTGTTGCTACGTGGCAAGGCAGCTTGTGACATGGTGCTGATCAGAGGAAGCTGCTTGGTTGAGGAATCGATGCTTTCAGGAGAGGCAAGCTGTCTTTCTGACTGAGGCTCATGCTGTCCAGTGCTGCATGTGGACATGGAGAGTGTGCTTGTTGATTCAATCGTGGATCAAGGTCACACTTTCCAAATCTGTCACCCAATCATTCACGCTTCCCATAAAATGACACATGTTTGTTTTGACTGAAGATTGCACTTCCATCTCTGCTTCTATTTACTTGTTGCGCACCCAAGATCACACTCTTCATGTCTGTGTGTGTCTACAATGTGCTCCCATTGACGCATGTGATGTCCTCTTGGGGTCCCCCAATTTGCCTGCCTGCCAGTGTGTCAGTCAGTCTGTTCAGACAGTTACACATCTGTCTGTCTGTACAGCTGTCAGGTCAGTGAACATATGTGCTCAAAGTTGGCCTGTGTCGACTGCATGCAGACAGCCCAGGTCCGGCCGGGTTCCGCGGAAGTCTGTGCTGGTGCCAGGCCTTGGGCCTGGGGAACAGGGGTACCACCCTGACACCCACCCCAATTGCACCATCCATGGAGGAACCTTTGTCAAGCAGGTTTGCATGCGAACCTTCTGAGTTTCCCTTCCCTGAATGCGCTGACATGCACAGAGTCTACAAAACAGACCCTGCTCCATTGGCATGCATGTACCACAAGGCTCAACAGAGGCTGCGTGTGCAGACTGAGCTGGGTTCTGGACAAGCTGTGCAGACAACAGCTGTAGGATTTGTGCATGCTTGCATCCAAACGCCATGCCTGCCTGCATGCTTGCACGCAAATGTTGCTGCATGCATGCAGCAAATCATTGAGCACAGTCATTCAGATCATGCACGAAACCTGCCAGTGGCAAGAGTTGCTCCGCTACATGCTGCACACTCATGTTTGATGTGCCAAGCTCACAGTGTTGCTTTCTGAGCACTCCTGAAGTAATGCTGCCACAGCCGGTGTAAGACAAGCTGATGGTTGCTTGTCACATGAGAGAGCAAGGTGCAAATGCAACAGGTGTGGAATGAAGAAGATAGTGAAGATGAAGTGCTGGCCATGGTGGTCAGGACGGGCTTGAGGTACATTGCTGCTGCACTGCAAGCGCTGTTCTCGACAGAGTGCGCTGATCATCCCTGCAGCAACAGCGTTGGAACGATGTTCAATCTGGAGTTATTTGCCACTTCTGTACACAAGCATGCTGTTCTGTTTCCTCTGCATGTCCTATGTCTTCCCAGACATCTGCTAGAACTATTCAGCAACACTGTCACCAAGCAAACCCTCTCTGCCAGGACATAATTAGTGCTCTGACGCTCATGGACTCTGCAACGTTCATGCCATTGATATTGGCACTGAAAGCCAGACCGCTCGTACAAATGCATCATTCTTTCTTGCATTTAGTCCACCATCCATGCATCCACTCAGTCACTCATTCATTCGTTTGTGCGTTGATTCATCCATCTGTTCGTTTGTTCGTTCCTTTGTTTGCTCATTCACTCAGTCATTCCTTCATTCATTCCTTCATTCATTCATTCATTCATTCACAGCTTCGTTCACTCACTCATCCTTTCATTCATTGACTGACTAGTTTATTCGTTCGTTCGTTCATTTGTTCATTTGTTGTCTTCCCTCGAGTCAGATACATGCAGTCCTGGGTAGCTTCCTGTACCAGATTCTGGTTTGACAGTCAGCATACCAACAATCGCGCTACTTGAACTTGTATCATGATGTGTGTGCCAGGTCAACAATGGGGAACATGCTGCGTGAGGTGACAAGCCCCCTGCATCAGGAGCCACGTCATACAGACACCTTCCTTACAGTATGTTTCTAATGCCAAAGGGCAACACATAGACTATGCCAAATGCTTGTTGTGCTCATACAGTGTCACAAGGACTGACCATATTGCACAATGCCGTGTGCACAGCAAGTCAGAATTTGGGATCTGTACAGAACGGCAGCTGGACATGACTGTGATCATCATGCTTATGTACATTGTGGCCAATGCTTACATCATGGTCAACGCGACAAATGATCAATAAAGTGACATGCTTACATGGCTCCTGTCACTGACGCACCTCTGATTGCAGAACAACATTCATAACACCTCACAGTCTGCTCAGACAGAAGACCACTCTCAGCATCACGCGAAGTTCATCAGTGTGCTGTGTGTGAAAACGCATGCAAAGTTCATCAGTGTGCTGTGTGTGAAAACGCATGCAATGAGCTGCAAGTATGTTGTTTTGTGACTGCAGGACCTTTACACCTTTTGTGGGTTTGCTTTGTTGCTCCAGATCTGCCTGTTCATGTTGTTTGTGGTCAAATCAAGCCAGTATGCTCATTCCACAGAAGACACCACACAAAGGGTGGTCAACATGCTCATAGCAGCAATGCCCACAGGAGCACCAACAAGTAAGTTTGCTGCTGTTGCTGCTGGCATTGCTGGAGTTACCGCAGGATATGCCTGCTGCTGTTGCTACTGCTACTAGTACGGGATTGCTCTACTCCTTGCCGCTTGTGGCTTTGCTTGCTTCTGGCATTATCCGCTCCATTAGCCCTTCCTCTGCCCCTGCCATTGCCCTTGCCCCTGCCAATGCCCCTGCCCCTGTGTCATTCAATCATTCCAGTGTTTCAAATATTTGTTGCTAATTGCGTCGAACAATCTTTCAGCCGCAGAGATGACCCATGAGACACATGCACTGCTGACATGCTAATGCATGTTGTAGTGCCAGTATAAGTTGCATGGGTGCACCCATGCAAATGTTGTTAGCAGGTTTTGGGGCACAGAGCTAGCTTTAGGCACTTAGTTACCTAGCCGACACGCCTGAGTTATTTACTTCTATTGTCTATTATGCTAGTGCCAAAGCCTCATTATTTTGGTGCTGCTGTCAGTACCTGAACCTAGAGGAAGATACCATCAAAGGAAGATACATACAAATCTAGAGGAAGATACAAACGAAGGCACGCGTGAACAGTGTCTTGGTGCACTGCAGTGCTGTTGGCTTGTAACGCTGCAGCAGCAGTCCACCTGAAGACAAAGCAGATCAACATGCTTGTGCTGCCCAAGATCAAGACAGCTGCCAATGTGGACATGGTGTGTTTTGACAAGACAGGGACGTTGACCGAAAGCGAGGTGAGAGTCTGCGGTGTAGAAAAGGCAAAGGTTCTGCTGTGTGTCATGTCTTCTGCCTTAGCAACACCAAGATAGAGCTAGGTGTCTTGGCAGGAGCTATGACAATTGTCTCCTGGAAAAGCGCATCTTTGCTTCCAAGAGAGTCTGTTGCAGTTGAGGAAAGTGCCAGATTGTGTAATGACAAGCAATGCCAACAGCCGCATGAATGAGCCACACAGTGACTCTGTGCTGCTGCCTTGAGCACGACTGATATGTATAGCACACGACTGCAGCAACGCAAAAGTGCAGCATGACGTAGTGGCAGCAATACGCTCAAATCAGGTTTTTGCAGCAAATTGTCGCAAATGCAGCACGTATCACAGACTGTCCAACGATAGAATATGTCACTGCTAAAGTTGTGCTGCATCATGCATAGCAGCCATGATTCGAGATCATTCAAGCAAGGACTGACGTACATGCACCCACATGGGTTTCACATGGTGCAGATGCGACATCTGCCGTAAGGTTGTGCCATTTGTCGATGCAGCAATGAATGAAGTTTTCTAGCCTGCTTTTGTCAAAGACACACATTTAGCCTGCCCAAAGCTTTCCTTGAGATGCATGAATGAGAGAAGGAATGAAGCTCCAGGTGTGGTGCAGCCTGACTTCCATGGAATGGTGCCAGTCATCCATAAAGCATTTGCGCCCTTGCAAAAAGGGGCGCTGATCTGGCCAAACCGGCTGAGGCAGGCAGCAGCAGTATGCAACTCCCTCACATATCTGGACAGAGGCATCACTGTTGGGGATGCTGCGCAGAAGACGCTGTTAAAAGTTGTTGAAGCCCACTTCCTGGTGATCCCCCCCCCCCCCCCAAGTCTGCCCCTGCTTAGCCCACAGCAACCCATGCTTGCGCTTTGACTGCTGCTTTGCAGCGTACCTCCTGCTGTGCTTCTGTGCGCCTGCACTCTGCTTCTCTGAGTCATCAGTTGCACTCGCAAAAACACTCCAGATCATGCACTGCTGATCCGCAAAACTCTACACAACTCAATCAGTCACTCCTGAGCTGCAGCCCGTGCTCAAATGTACAAGCCAGACTTACATTTCGTGGCCCAGTTTGACAGACTTGATGGGTTCCTGCATCACAGGGGCGCAACACAGTTGTCTTACCTTTACCTCCAAGTGGCAAGGGCAAAGCCAAGATGTGCACTCTGAGCGTGCTGACGCGATTTGGGTTTGAGGCTCCACTGCTGAGGTCTGGTGTTGTAGCTGTGGACAGCGCAGCTGCGGCAAACACAGCTGTGCTCTTTGTGCATGGGGCCCCATCACTCATTGAACAGCTTGTCAGCAAAGACACTTTACCATTTGACTATCGTCAGGTGATCAAGCTTGACAGCAGCGTTTGCAAGACACTGCAAGGCTGTGGGCTTTGCATACCAATACAGTCCTACTACTGTAGACCACTGCTGCTGTGCTGTATACAACCTGAACCCCCTGTTGATAGCCTCGTGTATCAGCATCAGGCATGCCTGCTTTCATTAGAGCCCAGCCATGTGCTCACAGCTGCAAGATTGTGTCTTTTTCAACCATCTCCCGTGATGTGTTCGCATGTGCAGTCAAGGAGGGCTTGTTGGCTGCATGTACATGTAAGATCCCGAGCACATGTGCAACCTGAGAAGCTTGAGTAGATCAGGACAGTAAGAAAGGCCGATTCCTTGACAGATTGGATCTCAGATGTACTTTCCTAATTTGCAGAGCTTGGTAAAATGCCTGGATCATAGATTTATTGCATCAGATACAGTATGCAGTCAAGTAAGGTTGTGTTAGGCTGCGCAATGCATTGAAGTGCATCTCAGAGGCCGTTTTTACAGTCATAGAGAGTAGAGTGAAAGGCTGGTTGCGCAGGTCATTGATGATTACTCATCCCGCAGCTTTCGAGTGTTGGCAGTGGCGGCAGGGAAGTTGCATGGATTGGATCAGGTGGACATGAACAGTGTAACTCTCCAACAGCTGGAGGGCTGCTGTGAGTTGCATCTGCTGGGATTGACTGTCCTGAGTAACCACTTGAGACCAGAGTCTAAGGTCACTATCAGTCAGCTGCAAGACAGGTTGAGCCCTCCACTCTGCAGTAGGGCAGATGTGCCCCTCCCCTCTGCAGTGGGCAGATGTACCCCTCCCCTCTGCAGTAGGCAGATGTACCCCTCCCCTCTGCAGTAGGCAGATGTACCTTGCAGCATCAGCAGCTGGCTCTCAGAATTGTGTCATGGCATCTGCCACTGTGGTCGTTCATGTCTTGTCTTGAATCGTGTTTTGTTGCTAGACGAATTGTTTGGCAATGTATCAGGGTATGACAGGGCTAGCCCCCACACAGACATGGACCTTCAATGTGTGAGGTGATGCTGTCATAGGCTTGCATGTTTTGCAAGCACTTGAGTCACCATGTTGCATTGTTAGAACATGCCCTTGTATCATCATGGACCCAATCATGCATGAGCCTGTCAAGTCATTTGTCCTCAACAGAAACATCGACCGGTCATCTTTCAAACAAACCAATCAATCCGTCAATGAAACAACCCGCTGGTTTCACAAATTGGTCAACCAAACCAGATACAGATACATATGGCCAATCCGTCAAGCAATCACTCAAGCAATGACCAAGCAGTGAATCAATCAATCAGGCAACTCATGAAACCGTCAATCGGTGACTTGAACCATCATTATTAGGCAGAGTTGTGTTCATGTGTTCAGGGGCGCCATGAGAACCATGATGATCACCGGGGACTACCACCACACTGCCATTGCAGTGGCAAAAGGTGCCGGCATGGTTGCTCCAGCTGGCAAGCTTGTCATCATACAGGCGGCATCAGAAGCTTCACCAGCAGCTGCAGAGCCCAGTAGACAGCACACGACGCCTGAGCATCATTCACGTGAGAACAAGCAGAAGCAGGCAGTGCCACAGCAGGTGCAGTGCTCCTCACAAGCACAGAGTTTGAGGCAGCAGCAGTTGCAACTTGAGCAGAGGCCGAGGCGTCCTGCCGGCAGGGTTCAGTTTGTTGCGCAAGCGGCATCAAGCAGTCATGCTGAGCAGTGCTCAGTACAGCAGACAACTTCAGGGCAGGGCTGTCCTGTGTTGCCCTCAGCACTCACTGATCTACCACTGCTCATGCAGCTTGAAGCCCAGGCTTCTTCTTCAGTCCAGTCTGTCAGTGCGGACCCCCAGACAGCACGGTGGCACAGACAATTTGCATCCACTTCAACCCAGGAGGTAGTCACACAGCAGCAGCCACATGGCATCCTCAAAGCACAGCACCACCAGTCGATGGACACACAGCAGAGCAGCTCTCCTGGGGGACTGTCTGAAGGACAGGGAACACAGTCTGAACGGCAGGAGACACAGTCTGAAGAGCAGGGCACACAGTGTGAAAGGCAGGGTACACAATCTGAGAGGCAGGAGACGCAGTGTGAGCAAAGAGGCATGTTGCAGATGCCCCTTGATCATCTTTCACCCCTGGTGTTCACAGAGTCTGCACCTCACTCCTATGCATGCCAGCATGGCTTACCCCAGGATCAGCTCAGCCAGTCGCAGTCCAGATCAGATCATCCTCAGGACCCATGTGCCGGTCTGCGCTTCACATGTGAGGGCTACAGCCCTCAGGATGAGCCTCAGTCAGCCCTCCAGGCTTTGCAAAGCATTGCTCAGGGTCAGGCTCAATGCTGTGTCACCGGTCAAGCCTTTGACCTTATGCTGCAGCGTGCAGAGCCCGCACCACTGGTCCAGACAGTCATGCAGAATGCTGTGGTGTTTGCTCGCATGCGCTCGCACCAGAAAGGCCAAGTGCTGGAGCTGCTGAGTAGCAGAGGGCTGCATCAGATTGTGGATGACCAAAAGCGCCACATTCCTGTGAGCTGCCCATCAATGCCATATGTTGCACGCATGGCTGGTGTACACTCTTGGCAATGGCTGCTCCAGTCCTGGCAGACCTATCTCATCACATAGCAAGCCTCTTTCTTGCAAGGTCACTACAATGACCCACACTGAACATGTAGGGATTGGCTGTACACACATCGACGTTCCCAGATCTTGCGTTGCCTGAGTCAGTTTTGTTTCTGGAGAACCCACCTGCATCATCATGTGCATCATGATTGTTGAAAGTTGCATGTTGTACTGCATGCAGATTCAGTACAGCAGCTGCATTCATGCTCAACCTGCCTTGATGACAGCATGGTGGAGACCACCATCCTGTCAGGTCTTTTTCTGCTTACTTTTTTTGTTTCAAAAAGGCTTTTTTTGTCAGGTCAGAAAAAGGTGCCAAAGACTGGTTGTTGGTGTCAGCAATGTTGCTGGCAGCCAAACTGTTGCTGCCATCATCCACCATGCACCGCTGCTGCCAGCAACAGCGGTGCTCAGTGGCAATGCAGCCTGCACAGCAGCTGATGAATGGCATTTCGCTATGGTAGCTATAGGACTACATTTGCAATTGCGATGACAGAATGTAGGGTTTGGGACCTGGGCACCCCGGTATAACACTTGGCTTCTCATTGAAATGACGCTGAAAGGCGTAATGTTTTCTTTTAGGGTTTGGGGAAGACATGCATGTATTGTGGGGACGGCATCAATGATCTGGCAGCCCTAGCAGCTGCAGATGTTGGTATGGCCATTGGCTCCAGTGATGCCTCAGCAGTGGCCCCCATCTCTGACAGGCATACCTCCCCTGCAGGTATGCATGCATTGCACCTGCTTTCAAACTGAGGAATGCAATGTTGGTGCAGCCCACACACAAAAAAAGGGTATGCATGCATTGCACATGCGTTCAAACTGCAAAATGCAATGTTGCTGCAGCCCAAAGAGAAGGGGGGGAGGAACGAAGAAGAAAAAAAGGCATGCTTTGCACATGTGTGCAAACTATGGAATGCAATGATGATGCAGCCCACACCTTGTTCTGATTGTGAACAGCACCCAAGCATGCTGCTCATGTTGGTCGTGTGTTTGGGATGAGACAAAGACGTCGGGGCCATCACTTGTGCAGAAATGCCTCGTGGTCCATCAAGGATGAGGCCTGCTATGCATCTGTGTAAGCAACTTGTGACATACGCATGCGTTTCAAGACATGCTATCATGAAAAGGGTTGGCTGTGTTTTTGGGACAGGGTAGTGCATCATGTAACCTGCACAGAGATCTTATTTGCAGAGCAGTTTTTGGCTGACAGGACCTTTCTGACCATTTTGTAATTTTGGGTCTGCCCAATGCACCGTGAGCAATTATGTGAGGCTGTGATGTCTTGAAGCCATGCAGTCTACAGAACTAGAATGGCTGCCAGCACTTTGACAAGGCCTTGCTGTGTGGCTTTGCTGTGCAGGAGTGTGTACAGTCATAAGACAGGCAAGAGCATCACATGCTGTCAAGGTGGCAACCATAAAGGTATACTCTTATGCTCATACTCTAGCTCTAGCTCAACTTTTATGCTGCCCCCCCTTATCTCTAGACCGCTTGTCTGCCCACAGTCGCACTTCTGCCATGGCTGCCTGGCATTACCACCACCTGTAACAGCAGACCTGTTAGTGGTACAGTACATCGGCACAGTATATGAATAATGCAGAGAATGAGAGGTACCCTGAAGGAAGCTCGCATCAAGTGCGTTCTGCATCACAAGATTCTGGCCTGCACTCAAGTATAGCATGGCTGTTGGCATGCTGGTCAGCAAGTTGGATTTGTAGCTCTGCCACGCCTGGGCAGCCTGGTATAATACTTGGCTTCTCATTAATGCTGAAAGGCTTAGTCTTTTCTTTTTTTTCTTTTCTTTTCTAGCCCTGCCATGTGTGTTGCAGTACATGGTGGTGTATCAGCTGCTGGTTTCTCTGGCAGTCAACACTGCCTTCTTCATGGATGGCTCCTGGTTGTCTGTCACTCAAGTGAGCTCTTGACCTCTCTCACTCAACACTCACTCATCACTGACTCACTCACTTGCGCTCTCACTCGCTCAAGCCTGTCGAGGCTGAGTAGAGCTTGTGGTCAGTTGCCATCTCCTTGCAGTCCTTCGCCTACTTTGACCCTGGTAATAGTAATAGTTATAATAGTAATAGTGATAGTAGTAGTGCTAGTGATAATGATAATGATAATAATAATGATAGTGATAATAATGATAATAATAATAATAATAACAATAATAGTAACAATAACAATAACAATAACAATAACAATAACAATAACAATAACAATAACAATAACAATAACAATAACAATAACAATAACAATAACAATAACAATAACAATAACAATAACAATAA
>JAABUK010008999.1_pt1 | contig 13808 bp, 15 predicted proteins | sample 5559141 | NCBI WGS metagenome assembly JAABUK01 (sample SAMN10711869, study PRJNA513367) | rock metagenome | isolation source: Antarctica rocks | place: Antarctica: Victoria Land, Pudding Butte nord | collected 2016-01-03
GCCCAACTGTGTAAAACTGCACGGTAGCGGCATTGCATGCGATGTTGAGGGTCGGGTCAGCGGCGGCCTGGCTGCCGGTGTCCCAGGAGCGCCTGAAGACCAAACTGTGAACAAGCGCTCAACTGGGGTTCATCCGCGCTTTTGGTGCAGTTGGGTTGCGGTCCGGCAGCGGACGCAGCTGGTCAACGCCGTGCGAGGGCACGCCGCCGAGTTCGGCGTGATTGCAGCCAAGACCATCAGCCAACTGCCAGGTTTGCTCGAGGCGGTGGCTGCTGCGGAAACCGTGCCGGTCACGGCCAAGGAGATGCTGGCCTTTCTCGGCGAGCAAGTGGCCCAGCTCGACAAGCGCATTGCGGAGCTAGAGGACGACCTATGCCCCCGCCGCGATTACCCGATGTCCACACATGCAACAACGCCACGGCGGCGGTTCTGGATCAGCTTGAACGGCAAAGGGAAAATCCAGGAGCGCAGGAGAGAAGGCGACCTTCTACTCTGCCCACCTTTTCAGCACCAGCCAGCCGATCCGTGCACTACGCTGCCTGGAGCCCCAACGTCAGCGTCCGGTCAGCGAGAACGCGCCGAGCATGACGGCGATCGCCACCACCCAACTCCCGAAGGCGCGGAAAGCCACCGCCCGCACCGGTACGATGCGGGGCAGCAGCCAAACCAGGACGGAAATGCCCACCACCATCACCAGGTAGGCCGTGATGCCGATCCCGGCGGCGAGCGCCAACTTGTCCGCCCGCCCGAGGGCATCCAGCCCGTCATGCGCGCCGCGCAGCAGGCCAGTCGCGGCGGCGAGCCCGGCCAGTACCACGAACGGCACGCGGACTCCCGCTGCCAGCGGCGCGCCGACGGCCAGCAGTTCGGCCCCGCCCACCCAGCCAGGGAACGATCCGGCCAGCCCCAGCCCGCCGAGCGCGAAACCCCCGAGCAGGCCGGCGACGAGCGCCTCGGCAACCCACCCGGCACGATCGGGCTTGTGCGTCACGGCAAAGGCGCAGAGAGCGATCCATTGCAGCACGTCCTCGGGACCCATCAACACCATCAGCCCGCCCGCGTAGAAGCCGCTGATCGCGGGCGAGATACCGTGCGCCTGCGCATCCGCCGTGGACAGCAACATTATGAGTCCGGCCGCCAGCCCCGCAACGCGTGACCTCATCCAGCGCCACCGAGCGTGGAGACTACGAAGAAGCAACCGACCGCGGCAATCGCGGCGCCGAGGCACCTTATCGCCGCCGAGCCGGCGCGGTAGCGGTCCACGGTGCCGATGGCGATGCCGACGAGATGCAGCAGCCCGGTCGCGACAACGAAGCCGATCGCGAAGCTCTCAGCGTTCGCCGCGGCAGGCATTTCCTTGCCGTGGGAATAGCCGTGGAAGAGCGCGAAAGTCGCGACCACGACCGCCGCCGCCCAGAACGCGATCCGCACCCGCAGCGCGACCATGAGGCCCAGTGCCACGCCGGACAGGGCGATGGCGAGTTCCGGGAAGGGGATCTCGGCGCCGCTAATCCCGACTAGCCCGCCGGCCGCCATGACCAGCGGAAAGGCGATCGGCAGCACCCAGATGGCGGGACTGCCGAGCTGCGCGCCCCAGAGACCGACCGCGACCATTGCAAGCAGGTGGTCCGGACCCAGCAGTGGGTGCGTGAACCCCGCGCCGAAGCCGAACGCGACCCCGGTGATGTGGGCCAGCGCGGGATGCGGCAACGCGAACAGCAGTACGAGCAGCACGAAGCTAGGCATGAGGCGTTCCCGTTGCCACGACGGTGATGGCGGCGACGATGGGCCGGAGATCGACGAGCCGCGTGGCGCGCTCGGCAATCCAGAGCGTAGCAAGCAGCGCGACCCCGCCCGACAGCACCGGCAGCATCCGGTGCGAGACGGCAGGCGTCGCGCGCAGCACATGCGCTATGGGGGCAGCGAGGAGGGCGATGCCGAGTTGTGCCGCTTCCAGCCCGAGGCTGAATGCCAGCAGCGCTAGGGCCAGCATCGCCGCCGGTAGATGGAGCGGGCCGAGGCCGCCGGCGATCCCCAATCCGTGGATCAGCCCGAACCCGAATGCCAGGACGCGCCGCCGCCGGGGCAGGAATGGAACAATGTTATCAATCGCCGTGAGCAGGATCGTCGTCGCGATGCCAAGCTCGGCGAAGGTTTGCGACACTTGGGCAAGCCCGAGCACGGCCAGCGTCAGCGTCAGCCCGTGCGCGACGGTGAACGCGGTCAGCAGCGCAACGATCTCGGTCGGGCGCCGGACCTTGCCCCGTGCGTCCGGCGGCCGGGGACGGAGCAGCAGCGGTGCCAGCAGCATCACGATGAAAAGCACGTGGTCGGCGCCGGCGAGCAGGTGCTCCACGCCGCCCTCGAAGAACTGTCGGGTCAGCGTGCCGTACCCGCCTGACGCGCCGAAATGCGCTGCGGGCTCGGCCGGTGAAACCATGCCCGTGTGCGTAACGCCGTCAAGCGTAACGTTGAGCAGGCCGCGGTGATTTGGGTCGATTTCGAACAGCGCGCCGTATCGAACATCCAGCTGCGCGATGGCAACGGGGCAGTGGAGATCGGTGCGCAGCACCACGTAGCCGCCGTCGCTGAGTAGGTCGACCAAGTGATCCACCGACCCCGCCACCATGCATTGCGCGCCGCCGGTCGCGATTTGCAAACGCGACAGGACATAGGCATCGATCTGATCCGCCTTCGCCTGCACCTCACCCCAGGTAATGGCGCCATCGTCGTCCGCATCGAGCCCGATTGCTTCGTCAAGGTCGCGCAACGCAATGGACCAGCTTACGCGCGCCTCATGTCCGCGAGCGATGATCGTTAGATAGCTCGAGCTGGCGCTGTGCGCCCACGTAGGCCCGGCAGATGCTAGGCATCCTGCGAGCGCGGCCAACATGAGAACCAACACTCTCATTGTGGCTCAGCCGCGGGCAGCGCCGCCAATTGCCGGGCGAGGTGCGCGAGCGACAGGTCTTCGACTTGGTTCTCGCGAAACCAACTGAGCGCCGGTGCTGCCGCTTCGGGGCACGCGGCGGCCAGCGCCGCTTCCATTAGGACGCGAGCATCTGCGGGCTCGCGCTGTACCCGCCAGTTCAACTCCGCAATTGCGAGTGCATCCTCTGGCTGGTGCAGTAGGTGCAGCGCGAAGCGGGCGTGTTCGCGTTCGTGCACGATGTCGCCGCGCCGCCGGCTCGTCTCGAAAGACTGTGCGAGTCGGGCGACATGGGCTGGATCGGGCATGCCGAGCCGCTCCTCGGCCTCGGCGAGGCGCAGCAGCAACGGGTCTATCCGGGTGCGGCCGGCAAGCATCGCGGCCACCTCGCGCGGCCGGTCCAGGTCAAGCAGCAAGTCGGCATAGGCGCCGAGCAAGTATGAATCGTCGGGCGCGATAGAGCGGGCGCGGGTGAAGGCGTCCTCCGCCTCGCCGTTGCGGCCGAGACGACCAGCAACCTCGCCCTCGACGGTCAGCGCCCAGAGCCGCTCGGCTTCGGGGGAGGCCGGATCGGAATCGTTGATCCTCAGGGCTGCCAACGTGGTAGTCGCGTGGCCGGTCAGGCTCGACGCGCCCGCCAGGCACGCGACCGCAGCCGCCTGCCCGACATGGAACCAAGCCAGGCCGCAATCCCGCTGGGCGAGCGCGTATTCGGCGCGGACCTCGTGCACGACGGCGCGGGTCAGCAGCGCCTGCGCGTTGTTTGGCTGCATCGCCAGCACGCGCCCGAGGTCGGCGAGGGCCGCATCGAACAGGTGGTTCGTCTGCAGCAACAGGCCGCGCAGCAGCAGCACGTCAGGCGGCGGGTCTGCAGCGCTGATCCAGGGGCCGAGCGCCGCCTCGGCGCGGCCGCAGGCGCGCGGGTCGAACAGTTTACGACACTGCGCCACTTCCCCGTGTGCCACGCGCAGCGCCAGGGTAAGATCGTCCGGGTTCGCCAAGAGTTGGGCGTGGAGCGCGTGCAAGGCGCGTCGCGTCGGGTCCTGCGCGTCCGGCAGGCGTTCGACGATCATCGACGCGTCGCCGGGGACCATCGGCTCGGCACGTGCCGGCGCAGCGGCAACAAGCATCGACAGGACTGCCGCGCTGAGCAGCCTGCGCAGGGCGAACCCCGCGCAGGCGATCGACGACGGATGGATCAAGGGTGGATGGGATTGCTCGAAGCCGCCGCTTGCGCGGCCTGCGGCGAGCCAGGGATCGGCGTGTTCAGGTATGGGAAAGCGTTGCCATACATGGTCGAGTCGACGAACGCACCGTCGGTGAAGTCGAGGGTGCCCGACGGAGCATCGGCCGGGCTGCCGAACAAGCCGAGCGTATAAAGCCGGCCCATGGCCACGCGCAGCGTTATGTCCACCACGTCGTCGCCGGGACGACGGCCGTTCGGATAGCCGGCATTGTCGCCGGCGATCACGCCGAGACGGTTCTGCGCGCCCTTTGCGGCTGGAGCGATGGCCGTGTTCAGGCGCATCTCCTCGCCCGGCGCCACGAGGTGCGCTGGCGCGTTCAGCCCGGTGATGCCGGTCAGGAACACCGCCACTAGGTCCTGGCGGGGGAAGGCGGTCGGCGCCTTGGTGCCGAACAAGGCCTCAATGATCGCCGGAATGGTCGGATTGGTGACGTAGGTTAGAAACTGCCCGTCATTGGCCGGCACGCTGCCGTTGAACTTGTCCTTGTCGGGCAGGCCGATCACCAGCTCGTTGACCAGAGGATTGCCGAGGCGGGACGCCTGCTGCAGCGCGGGCGTGCCAGCGCCGCTTTTCACAACTGAGGACGCCGTCGTCCAGGCGCCGATCACCGGGTCGGTCCCGTTCACGACGCAGGAGATCGGCATTTCGACCGCGAGCGTGGTGATGTTCTTGTCGCCGATCGAGTTGCCGGTCGTGTTGGCGAATTGCTCGCCGACCGGGTGGGTGTAGTTTACCAGGTCGAACGTCTCGCCCAGGTTCACCACAAAGCTTTCTTTGCGCTGGCCTACGAAGGCGCGGCCCGGAGCGCCGCAGCCCGGGATGTTCACCGAGTAGACGAACTGGGCGGCATAGGCGGCGTAGTTCGGGATAGTCTTGTTGCCGATGTTGTCCACCGGTTTGTTGAATACGGTCTCGCCAGTCGCGGCGTTGGTGATCGGCGTCTCGGCCGCGCGGCCGTTCGCATAGGTAATGAGCGAGATCGTATAGGTCTCGACCACGTTCTGGGTCGCGGGCACCGGCGTCGTGATCTGACCAAGCTCGGTCAGCGCAACCGGCACCTGCTTGCCGCCAATGGTGAGCGCCAGGCCCCTGTCCGTATTGGTGAAGCGGAACCGGATCGTCATCGACGGGCGCCCCGTGCCCTGGTTGTCGAGGTTGATGTCGTATACGGCGTTCGGGTCCATTGTGTAGTAGTTCGGGCCACCAGTGGGCTCCTGGAAGGGCTGGTAGTTGGCGATCATGGTTACGAACTTGGACCGGCCCTGCTCGTAGCTGCGGAACAGGTAGACATCGGTGCCGTCGAGCTTCGGCGCTTGCGTGATCAACGGCGCCTCGCGATGGCTGGAGGCGAAGGCAGCCGACGTGAGGCTGAGCGTGGCGGCCATAACGGCCGCGCTCGCGCGTATGCAGGTCATGAGATCTCCTTTTCTGAATCAGCGTTCGGCTCGCCACAGCTTGCTTGGCTCTACCCTACCGCCGAGCGTGCCGTTTGGATGTGCGAGTCTCGATTAAAAATTTGGCAGCCGACGATTACACGCTGCCGTCACCGTCACAAATTCGTTACCGTGACGAGCTTTTTACGCCTGCGATGCATCCAGCAGGGCGGTCTGGTTCGTATCGTGGAAAACGCCACACGAAAGTCGTGTCGCATCAACTGGAGGGTCTCGATGCGTAATAGTCTTTTTGGCGCCGTGCTGCTGGCCGGGGCGGTTGCCGGCAGTCCCACTTTTGCCGGGCCCAGCTCGGCCGTCTTCGCGAACGCCGACGGATCGCTACCCGGCAACGTGGTCCTGAACCTGACCACCGCGGGCGGCGCCACGTCCATCGGCAACCGCGGCTCCGGCAACTACGATGAAACGGGCGCACATGATCCCGCGAACGCCTTCTACCTGGCCGGTGTCTGCGGCAGCTCGGATGCCTGCCTGGGTGACGACCTCGCGCGCCGCGACTTTTTCACCTTCGACCTGAGCGGCATCACCAGCCCGGTCACGGCCGCAACGCTGAGCATCTTTAACCCGGATGCGACGGTGCTGCCCGGCTCCGGTCTGCCGGTGGCACCCGGCTACATCTCGGACGCGGCCTCGCTGACATACAGCCTCTATAAGCAGGCGGCATCGGCCGCCACGATCGAGAGCAGCACGCAGAATCTGGGCATCTATGCCGGCCTTGGATCGGGCAACCTGCTCGGCAGTGTGTCCGTCTCGGCGGCCGATAACGGCAGATTCGTGGATCTCGCACTCGATGCGCAGGCAATCGCCGACCTCAACGCCGCGTTCGGCGGCCTGTTCGCCGTGGGCGGCGCCGTGTCGCCGGCGGTCGCGGCGGTGCCGGAGCCCGCGACGTTGTCATTGATGGTGCTGGGCCTCGCGGGCCTCGCCACCACTCGTCGTCGCCGCTTCAGCTGACACCGAGGCGCTGTCGCTTGCCCCAGCCGTGTTGCACGGAGCAGACGTGTGGGCGCAGTTACCCCAGCACCACTCGGCGGTCAGGCGATGCGGATGGAGATCGGGCGTCCCGGCTCCAGCATGCGGTTGAGGGCATGAACGGCAACGTCCACCGCGGTCGGCCGGCGCTCGTCCGTGCGCGCGCGCAGCCTTTCGCCGACGACCTGTTTGAACCTGCCGATGGCCGCCTTGGCCCGAGCTTGCCTCGTGTGGCCGGAGGCTTTTTGCCAAGCTGCCCGTCTGTGCTCGGCGATGCTTTGCAGGTGGCAGTCCCGCTACGTGGGTTCGGTCTCGGCCGTTTCGCTCGGCACGGCCGTGGACCGCGGCGGCACGATGATCGCCGTTGCAGAGTGGCGCTCGGCCATGGCGGTGGCAACGCCCTCACGGTCGTAGTCGCCGTTGGCGGTGAACGGCGCCATAGGTCCCGTCACTTGATCGAGCAAGGGGCCAACCTCGGCACAGTCGTCCACCTCCTTCGTGATCAGCACCGCTGCGACGTTCTGGCCGGTGTCGGCATCCAGGCCCATGTGCAGCTTGCGCCAGGACCGGCGCGTTTTGGTGCCGTGCTTCTCGACCAGTCACTCACCCGCGCCGCAGAGCTTCAGGCCGATGCTGTACACCAGCAGGTGCAAAGGCTTGCCGTCTCTACGCAGTCGCGGGCGTGGCACCTCCAGCGTCTCCGCCCGGCGGCTCAGGGTCGAGTGGTCCGGCACCGCCAGAGTGAGCCCGAGCAGGCCGATGCCGGAGCCGATCAGGCCCTCTGTTTGGCGCAGGGCCAGGCGGAACACGGCCTTGAGCGTGAGTGCGGTCAGTATCGCCAGAGGGGAATACCAGGGCTACCCGCCCGGAGTCATGCGCGGCTTCGCTCGCCAGCCCTCGATGGCTTCGTCCGTAAACCAGACCGTCAGGCTGCCGCGCTGGCGCAAGCTGGCGTTATATGCGCGCCAGTTCATGAGCTTGTGCTTCTTCTTGGGAATACGGCGGCGGCGGTCTTGGTTCAACTTGAACGGCAAGGTGGGCATCCAAGGATCAGAGAAGGAACAAACCTCCTACATTGCCTTTGGCTGCGGTGCTACCGGCAGCATCCATGCAACAATGCCATTGGTATGCCTCAATGCTGCGTACGGTGATGACGATGATGGGGTTGGGAGCCGTGTTGTGCGCCGTGATCGGTGGTGAACTCGCGGCTGTCGGTTCGGATAATTTGGTCCTGACGAGCAGCCCACCGCTTCAATCTCCTGCCCCATCCAGCGCAGCTGTCGAGTTTATTGCGCCAGCCGTCGACCGAGGGGCGGTGGTGGACAGGATCCTGGCTCGCCCGCTCTTTTCTTCTGACCGTCGCTCGCCGCCAGCACCAACCCCTGTAGAACAAGCGCCTGCAGCTCTACCGCGGCTCACAGGGGTGCTGGTGTATAAACACAGCGGCAGCGCGATCTTTGCCGCCGCAGGGGGCAGTAAGCCTCTGGTGGCGCAGGTAGGTGGCCAGGTCGGCAACTATACCGTTGAGTCGATCAAGGCTGGCGAGGTCACATTGTCCGGCCCTGGCGGCACGCTGGTGCTGAAGCCCCGCTTGGCCAATGCGCCCGACACTGGTTCCGCGGTTTCCATGGCTGCCATCCCCGTGCCATCCAACACCACCCTTGGCGCCACGCCCTTGCTGTATGGGCTGCGTGACTTTCCTGGTCCGGCCTCCAAGACCGCCCGATGAGGAGTGCTTGGTTGATGCCGCACACCGCACGCCATGCATGGCAGCTCTGCGCGTCCCAAGGTTCCGTTGGGAGTGGCGTTGTTGCATGGATCAGCAGTTAAGCCTGGAGAAGCTATTGAGCGATTGTAGCCAGATATCTTCGGCGTAGCCGAAGCGTAGCTGATAAGAACGCGCAACAACTCGGAAAACTGCCTAATCCGGAATGATCTATGCCATTCTGGGCGCAAGATGTACTTCTTGCGTAGCTTACAGCATTGAAAAACACATAAATTATCCATGCAACAATGCCGCGTGCGCGGCTTGCTGCTCCGCCATCGCACGGAGCTGGCCAACGCCATCCGCGGTCACGCCGCCGAGTTCGGCCTGACCGCCGCCGAGGGCATGGCTCACTTGGTTCCACTGCTCGAGCGCATCCAAACGGACGAGAGCCTGTCCGCCCTGGCGCGGGAGCTGTTTGCCATCCAGGCCAAAGAATCCGAGCAGCTGCAGACGCAGATCGACGAGGTCGATGCCCAGCTCATAACCCGGCACCGGGCCGACGAGCGCAGCCGGCGCCTTGCCAAGATACCGGGCGTTGGCCCGGTCGGCGCGATGCTGCTGACGATGCAGACCCTAGCGCCCGAGCTGTTCCGATCCGGTCGGCAGTTCGCGGCCTGGATCGGCTTGACGCCCAGGGATCACTCGACCGCAGGCAAGGTGAGGCTCGGCGTCATCATGCGAGCCGGCGACGAGGGCTGCGCAGCGTGCTGGTGGTCGGAGCAACCGCTGTGATCCAGCACGCTCGGCGCAGCGGAAAGGCCTCGCCCTGGCTGGGCGCGCTGCTCAAGCGCAAGTCGCCGAAGCTGGCCGCTGTGGCGCTGGCCAACAAGATGGCGCGCATCGCCTGGAAGCTGATGCTGACAGGAGAGGCATACACCGCAACGCCTGCGCCCGCCGTGGCCGGCGCGGCCTAGAGATTGGCCAGACACGAGGAGCACCTGACCTGTAACCGTGCTGAGCTGATGCCAGAATTTGCAAGATGAACAGCAGGTGGTGCGATCAATCGATCCACGACGCGGGACACTCCGTAAGCCCCAATGGCCCTCCATGAGGCCGCCATGCTGTTTGGAACCCTTGTCGCGGATACCATCTGGGCCAGCGCTCATGTGCGAGCGCACCGACAGGTCGGACATATGGACGCAAGCGATCTGATCAAAGCACTGCAGAACACCTTGCGAGGAAGGGGCCGTTCTCTAATCGCGCCTCCTCTGTCAACTGCGTTTTGCTTGTTGCTGCTGTTGTCGCCATATCAGGGTCACGGTTCTCTCCACGGTCGGCGTATGCCGCCGCAACATCCGGTCCGAAGCACAGGCGCTGTAATGTCCACAACGGGCTCGCGCGGAAACCACATGGCCCAACGGCCTCCCTCGCAGCCAGCCTGCACCCTCGCCCTGGCGGGCAACCCTCACATCCGTGCTGACGCCCGGATGGATCCTGATTGTCTCGCTACGCGGCCTGGGCTTGCTCTTGCTCCGACCAGCGGAACGGCTTGCCGGTCTTCCAGATGCTGTGCAGGATCACGGACAGCTCGCGGGCAAGCGCCACGCGGGCTTTGCCGACACCGGAGCGCTTCGCGAGCGCCTGCGCCCAGTCCTTCAAGCGCGAAGCCCGCTTGACCCGCGTCAGGAGCACAACGGCCGCCTCATACAGCAGCGTGCGGGCGAGCATGTCGCCGCACTTCGATATCCTGCCGCTGCGGTCGACCTCGCCCGACTGATACTGTTTCGGCGTCAGCCCCATGTGCGCGCCCACCGATCGCGACCAGGCAAAGCGGGCCGGGTCCTCGACCGTGCTCACGTAGGCCAGCACGGACAGGACCCCGATGCCGGGCACGCTCATCAACAGGCGGCAGGTCGGGCTCGCCTTGGCCAACGCGTGCACGGCCTTGTCGAACGCGGCAATCTGCTCGCGCAACTGCCGCCAGGCCACCCGCATGGGCCGGACGATTGATGCCAGGTCGTCGCGGTCGACGAGCAGCTCCTCGACGCGTCGGTCGAATGGAAGCCCGCGCATTGCGCCCGGCAGCATGCCGAACGTCTTCAGCACGCCACGGATGTGGTTCGACAGCCGCGTCGTCATGCCGACCAGCTGCGCCCTGGCGCCGAGCAGCGCACGCGCCCGGTGGGCGTCGAGCGACTTCACGTGCACCGGCCGATACCATCCCGTGCGCATGATCTGCGCCAGCCCCTCCGCATCGTTCTGGTCGGTCTTGTTCATCTGCATCTTGAGGGCGGCACTGGCGTGCCTCGCATCAAGGCAGACAACGTTGAGCCCTCGACCTCGCAGCTCGTGCACAAGCCAGGGCGTCATCGGCCCGGTCTCGACGCCGATCTTGGCATCTCCTCCCGCATGCCCCCTAACTGTCCGCTCGATCTGCCCTGGGTCCGCGGCGCACTGGCCGCGCCAGAGACGGCGCCCTGTCTCGTCCACGACGCAGATCGCCGTCAGCTTTTGCGACACGTCCAAACCAACAAATCGGGTCCTCGAACCGCCTCCCATGGTGCGAACCGCCGGGCAACAGCGCCCAGATCGCAGCATCATGGACGACCTATGTCCCCGCCGCGATTACCCAATGTCCACACATGCAACACGGTTGCCCGCGCCGTCGTCAGGCAAACAGCGCGACGACCTTGGTAAGCGTTATGTAAACGCCCCAGAGCAGCGGCACCCCGACGCAGGCCCAAGCCACGGCCGCGGCAACCGTGAACCCGCCCCGGCCGATGCCATGGGATCGGCTCACGCTTGCAGCCGCTTCCTGATGCTCGCCGTTTGGCATATACCAACGCTCGGACACCGGGCGGATGAGCAGGTTCGCCAGGAAGCCCAGCGCCAGCAGACCCGCCAACAGATACAAGGTGCGGTCGTACACCAGGTCCGGCGCCACCCCAGCGGCGATCTGCGCCTCCCGGACCTGCGTGATCAGGATCGGGCCGATCACCCCTGCTGTGGACCACGCTGTCAGAAGACGCCCGTGGATTGCACCGACAAACTGCGTGCCGAACATGTCGGCGAGGTAGGCTGGCACGGTCGCGAACCCGCCGCCATACATGGATAGTATGACGCACATCATCGCCACGAACAGCCCCTTGCTGCCGATGTGCGCGGCCCAAGGCGACAGCGCGTACAAGGCGATGCCAAGGGCGAAGAACGTCGCATACGTCAGCTTCCGCCCAATCTTGTCGGAGAAGGAGGCCCAGAAGAACCGGCCACCAATATTGAACAGCGACAGCAGGCCGACGAAGCCCGCCGCAGCCGTGGCGATCGAGCGCTTCTGGCCCTCATCAAGGGCGCCGAACTTCACCCCGGCCTGCCCGATCAGCGAGCCGCCGAAAATCTCCTGCAGCATGGGGGAGGCAAGGCCGAGGACGCCGATCCCTGCCGACACGTTCAGGCAAAGCACCGCCCAGATCAGCCAGAACTGCGGCGTCTTGTGCGCGTCTCGCAGGTGGACGTTACGGGCGGTGACCAGCCTGCTGGACGAAGCAGGCGCGGCCCAGCCGTCCGGCTGCCAGTTCGCCGGGGGAACCCGGTATCCAAAGGCGCCTGCGAGCATAAACACCCCGTAGATGGCCGCTAGCGCCACGAAGCACTGCCATACGCCGACCGAGGTGGCGCTGCGGAACTGGTTCATGAGGAAGTCGGCCAAGGGCGCCCCAACTAGCGCGCCGCCGCCGAATCCCATGATCGCCATGCCCGTCGCCATGCCGCGCCGGTCCGGGAACCACTTGATCAAGGTCGAAACCGGGGAAATGTAGCCAAGGCCTAGCCCGATGCCGCCGATCACCCCTGACCCGAGCCACAACATCCAGAGCTGATGCACGTGAATGCCAACGGCCGAAATGACCAAGCCGCCGCACCAGCACAGGGCCGCCATGACCCCGGCCTTCCGCGGCCCGGCACTCTCAAGCCAACCGCCCCATAAGGCTGCCGACGAGCCGAGGAACACAAAGAACAGGGTATACATGATGCTGAGGTCGGCGATCCGCCAGTCGCAGCTTGTCGTGACCAAGGCCTGCAGGACTGTCGTCCCAGGATCGCAGGCAACAGACTTTGACACGCCCAGCACCCGCGTCAGTGGCAGCCAGAACACCGAGAAGCCGTAGGCCATTCCGATGCAAAGGTGAATGGCGAGGGCCGCCGGCGGCACGGTCCACCTGTTGAACCCGGATTTCGCGATGGTTCTGCTGCGGTCAAGCAGGCCGCGTGATGCCGAGGTCGCCTTGGCGACATTTGTTCCGTCCATCCGCACGTTCCTTCCCTTGACCCGTGCTTATAACGCACGTGCATCGTTTGGCAGTCCAGCTATCATTACGGATACTTCGGCTTTTCAGGACCGCAAGGATTCAGCCTGCGTCGCTTGCTCCTTGCCCACTTGCCTCCGCAGGTGCCGTCGCGCGGGCAACGGGACTGCTGGCGTGCGGCCAGGTCCGCATCGCCTCCGCCACGAGCGGGTCCAAGCCTGGGCCACCCGCCCTGGCATGTTCCAGGAATGCCGACCGCATCCCGGGTGTCCAGAACGCAACGATATGGCCTCGGATGCCTGCGCACGCTTCCTCCTCGGGATAAGGGCGGAAGAAGCTTGCAATCTCGTTGGCCATGCGGGCCATCGTCTCGATCCTCATGGCGCTGCGCCCTCCTCCGTCCCGCTAGTCTGCATCGCCGAGCGCCGGGGCGATGCGGGTCGCATTGCCTCGCCTGAAATGCTCCCGACAGGTGACCTGTTGCCTCACGTAATCTGCTCCTCACCGGTGTTCGCCGGCGGGGGCGAGCATGAGGCTTATCAGCATGACGACACAGGACGAGTTGGTTGCGGCATTGGCGGGGCGGTATGCCGTGGGTAGCCGTGCGGATCGTGGCCGGATGTTGGACGAGTTCGCGGCGCTGACGGGGCATCACCGCAAGCACGCGATGCGCCTGCTGCGTGCTGGCGCATCGAGCGGACGGTCCAGCCCGCGCTCGGAGCGGCGGGTGTATGGCCAGGCCACGCGCGAGGCGCTGATCGTGGTCTGGGAGGCATCGGACCGGATTTGCGGCAAACGGCTGCGCCCGTTGGTGCCGATCCTGGTCTCGGCGATGGAGCGGCACGGCCATCTTCAGCTTGCCCCGGAGGTGCTGACGGGCTTGCTGACGATGAGTGCTGCGACGATGGATCGGGCTTTACGGGAGGCGCGAGGCGCTACGCAAGGGCGGCCACGCCGCCGCTCGCCTCCGTCGGCTGCGATCCGGCGCAGCGTCGCGGTGCGCACCTTCAGCGACTGGGGCGATCCGCCGCCCGGGTTCATGGAGGCGGATTTGGTTGCGCATAGCGGGCCGACGGCGAAGGGCAGCTACGTGCAGACGCTGACGTTGACCGACATCGCGACAGGGTGGACGGAATGCGCGCCGGTATTGGTGCGCGAGCAGAAGCTGCTGACGGAGGTGCTGAGCGAGCTGCGCAAGGT
>JAABUK010009000.1_pt1 | contig 13808 bp, 13 predicted proteins | sample 5559141 | NCBI WGS metagenome assembly JAABUK01 (sample SAMN10711869, study PRJNA513367) | rock metagenome | isolation source: Antarctica rocks | place: Antarctica: Victoria Land, Pudding Butte nord | collected 2016-01-03
TGAATGCTATCTAATGTAATGAAAAACTTTTGGAGGGATTTACCGTGACGATTCTAACTAGCTTTCTCGGAATGAAGGCCTTGAGCTTTCTCGTTTTCCTGTGGCAGGATGCCGCTGCTCCGTCTGCCGCTGCAACCGATCCCGGCAACACTTTCTCAATCACCGAAATGCTCAAGCATTTAGGCGGCGTCGCCCTGACGGTGGTGATTATTCTGCTTATCATGTCGATGTACTCCATTGCGATCATGGTCGAGCGCTTCTTGACTTATAAAGCAGCCAAGCAGCAATCGCGTGAATTCGCGCCGCGTGTCGCGCAGGCGCTCAAGAATGACCGCATCGAAGAAGCCATCAACATCAGCGACAAACACAAAAAGTCGCACCTCGCGATGGTCGTCAACGCCGGACTTCAGGAATTTCGTGCGCACGAGCAATCGAGCGAAATTTCCGGCGAGGAAGTCGAAGCATCGAAGCGCGCTTTGCAACGCGCCATTGCCATTAAGACAGCCGAATTCCGGCGCGGTTTGTCGGGGCTTGCGACCATCGGATCAACCGCTCCGTTCGTCGGATTGTTCGGCACCGTGTTCGGCATCATCAACGCCTTCCAAGGCATGAGAAACGCCGAGTCAGCCGGTATCGCAGCCGTTGCGGGCGGTATCTCCGAAGCTCTCTTTACAACCGCGCTCGGCCTCGTCGTCGCCGTGCCTGCCGTGTGGCTCTTTAACTATTTCACGGGCAAGGTCGATAGCTTCATCGTCGAGATGGACAACTCCGCTTCGGAACTCGTTGACTACTTTTTGAAGAACCGCACCAAGCAGTTGAAGTCATAAGAGTTTTCGTCGCGCCCGCCATTAGTTTTCGTCGCCGCGCGGCTGTCGGTAGATTAGGACAGCCGCGCGGCACGCACACAGGCGGCGGGCTTTGGCTTAAGAGTTAGGCAGGAAGCGAAGGAGATTTAGTCATGGGAATGTCAGGCGGCGGCGGAGGGTTGAACTCCGAAATCAATGTCACGCCGATGGTCGATATTATGCTGGTGCTGCTCATCATTTTCATGGTGGTCACGCCGCTTTTGCAGCAGGGCGTTACAGTTGCCATTCCGCGCGGTATGCGCAGCGCCGAAGTCGATCCGGCGATTATCAAGGAATCCTCTGTCGTGATTGCGATTCCGAACGACGGCGAATACTACTTCGATAAAGACCGCGTCACGAAGGAAGAACTCTCGACGCGCATCGAAAAAAGAATGCGCACCAAAACCGGCGACGAGCGCATCGTTTACATCAAGAGCGGCGTCGGCGTTTCCTACGGCAGCGTCGTCGAAGTTATTAACGTTATCCGTCAGGCCGGAATAGACCAGATTGGCCTCGTTGCCGACAAAAAAGGCGGTAACGCGACTCCGGGCGGCGCAGCGACAGCCGTTCCGCCAGCATAAGTATCGAAACACAGCGACGCCACTGTGTAGAGATTTTACATTTGTGCAAAACTCGGAAGAGCTTTTCGTCCAACGCACTTGATGAACGGAAAATGCTTCCCTGTTTCTTGAAAGGGTTTTAATTATGGGAATGAGCGCAGGCGGCCACGGCGAAACAGCCGTGCCGTACATCAATGTTACGCCGATGATCGACGTCCTGCTGGTCATCTTGATTATCTTCATGGTGCAAGCGCCGCTTAAACCGAGCCGCTTCAAAGCACTCGTGCCGGAAAAGCCGGACGAAAATCAGCAAGTGGACGTTAAGCCGAATCCTTTGACGCTGGTCGTCACGATCTCGAGCGATTTGAAGCTAAAATTGAATCAAGACGACATGGGAACGGTCAATGACACTGGCCCGCTCGGTTCACGTTTGACGCAGGTTTTCGAGGAGCGCAAAACAACCGGCGGCTTCAAAACAGGCACGCAGGAAGTCGAAAAAACAGTTTTCATTAAAGCCCCGCGCTCGCTCAAATACGGCGACGTGGTGAAGGTAATCAATGCTGCCAAAGCTGCGGGCGCGACGCCTGTCGGCTTGCAGGTTGACGATCTGGCAGCGTAAGTCGTTTCTTGCTGCCCGGAAAAACGCGTCTCTGGAAATTCATCGCGTGCAACTTACATTATTGCTGCCGCGCGCCTTTTGACCCCGATTCGCGGAGTCGCGCGGCAATGATTAGGGAATCTTTTGTTCATACATCTTTTGTTGGGAGTCTTTAACCGATGAAACTCTCTTATGCCGGAGCCGTGCCGCTGGTTGCGGCACTGCTTTTGTGCGCTTCAGGTTGCAGCGTTATTAATAATATTCGCGCCAAGAGCGAGTTGAACGACGGCGCGAGAGCTTACGGAGCAGGCCACTTCTCCGAAGCGCAGGATCACTTCCAAAAAGCGCTGGAATTTAATCCGGAGCAAAAAAACGCGCCGTTTTTTATCGCACGCTCGATCCACGCGCAGTATAAACCCGGTGTCGATGCGCCGGATAATATGGCGAAGGCCACGTCCGCCATCGAAGCCTACCAAAAGGTTCTCGAACAAGACCCTAATAACGAGGAAGCCTACAAAGCCGTCGCCTCGCTTTACGGCACGCTGAAGGAAGAAGACAAGCAGACCGATTGGATTATGCAGCGCGCTAGCAATAGCAATGCGCCGCCCGATAAAAGGTCAGACGCTTACACATATTTAGCCAGCGCGAAGGCGACCTGTTCCAACACCATCACCGAACTGCCTGCCAACAAGCCCGTTGTGCAAAAGGACGGCAAGACGCAGGTGCAGTACAGAAAGCCGCAAGACCCTAAGGACTTCGACAAAGCAATGCAATGCACGACGGAAGGCATGGAACTCGTCAGCAAAGCCCTTGGCCTAGATGCGAACAATGAAACCGCCTGGTCTGCCAAGACTGCGCTGCTGCGCGAAATGTCCAAGCTGGCGGAGATGCAGGGCGATGCTGCCAAGAAAAACGATTACTCCAAACAGGCTGAGGAAGCGCAGCAGGAGACGGCGCGGCTGAACAAGGAAAATCAAGACAAGGAAGACGCGAAAAAGAAGGAAGAAGCGAAAAAATCTTCCTCGCCCGACAGCTAAACGCGCCGCCGCTTCGTTTAATTCGCAAAAGTCGCGGCGGTTCATTTCGAGCCTCCCGACGCCGTAAGCTCATAGGTGATGCAATGACTGCACATAGTCTTGCATCACCTATTTATTATATGCGTATAAGAATCATGCGCTTCGACGAAAGGCAGCGCGTACACTTCAGCGCGGCATCTTAAGTAGCGGTTATAATATTTGCTTCAGCACGCACAAAAGAGTTATCCAACTGTATGATTCGCATTGAGGACATCGTCGAAAAAGTAGGCCGCAATCATCCGCAGGCCGATCTGGATTTGCTGCGTCGCGCCTATTTGTTTTCTGCGCGCGAACACAAAGGGCAGGTGCGCGCGTCCGGCGAGCCGTATCTAGTGCATCCGCTGGAGGTCGCCAACATTCTCGCGGACATGCGCCTCGACGCCGTCTCTGTTTCGACAGGGCTGCTTCACGACGTAGTCGAAGACACGCTTGTTGACCTCGATACGATCAAGCAATATTTCGGCGAAGAGGTAACGCATCTCGTTGACGGTCTAACTAAGATTGCGCAGATCAGCAACGTTTCGCATGAAGAACAGCAGGCCGAAAACGTGCGCAAGATGCTGCTTGCGATGGTCAACGATGTGCGCGTGGTGCTCGTCAAACTCGCGGATCGTCTTCACAACATGCGCACGCTGCAATTTCTGAAGCCGGAAAAACGCCAGCGCATCGCGCAGGAAACGATGGACATTTACGCTCCGATTGCTCACAGGCTCGGCATGGGCAAACTTCGCAGCGAACTCGAAGACCTCGCCTTTCGTCATCTATACCCGGAGGATTATCGCAGCCTCACCGCGCAATTAGAAAAGCGGCGCTCCGCCACCGAAGCATTTCTCGAAGACGCCACCGCGCGCATCGAAGAGCAAATGCAGGAAGCGGAAGTTCCGTATGTGCGCATCGAAGGCCGCGTCAAACGTCTCTATTCGATTTGGAAAAAACTTCGCGCGCAAAAAATCGAACTCGATCAGGTTTACGATCTCGTCGCCGCGCGCATTATCACGCCGAACGAAGTGCGCTACTGCTACGCGGCTCTCGGCGTGATGCACAGCAAATGGCGGCCTGTGCCGGGTCGCATCAAAGACTGGATCGCCACGCCGCGCGACAATCTATATCAATCTCTTCATACATCTGTTATCGGCGATAAAGGCCAGCCTTTTGAAGTGCAAATACGCACCGAAGAAATGCACCATATCGCGGAGGAAGGCGTCGCCGCGCACTGGAAATATAAGGAAGGAAATCGCGGCGCGCACGACGACGATCAGGCTTTGCAGGGCTTGCGCTCGTTGATTGAATGGACACAGGAGGTCAAAGATTCTAAGGACTTTCTCGATTCCTTAAAACTCGATCTTTACCCGCGAGACGTTTACGCCTTCACGCCGAAGGGCAAAGTCATACAACTTCCGCGCGGCGCAACGCCCGTCGATTTCGCTTACGCGATTCACTCGGAAGTCGGTAACACCTGCACAGGCGCGCGCATTAATGGCCGTATCGTGCCGCTGCGCAATGCGATTCAAAACGGCGACCTCGTCGAAATTATTACAACGGCGAATTCGCACCCCAGCCGCGACTGGCTGAACTTCATCGTTACGACGCGCGCGCGCAATCGCGTCCGGCACTGGGTCGCAGAGCAGCAGCGCGCCGAATCCGTCGAGATCGGGCGCAAGCTTTTCGAGAAGGAATCTGCGCGCTTTCAGCTTTCGGCGAAAAAACTGCTAGACGGTAACAACGGCGAATGGAAACGCATCGCGGGCGAGTACGGCTTCGGGCGTGAAGAGGATTTGCTGGCCGCCATCGGCTACGGCAAACTCGTGCCGCGCAGTGTCATTGCGAAATACCTTGGGCCGGAAAAGTTCGCAGAACTCGATACGAAAAAAGAATCGCGTTTGCGAAGCGGCGTGCAGGCCGTCAAGCGCTTGATACGTCTCGGCGATGATGCCATTGTCGTGCGCGGCATAGATGATTTGATGGTCACGCGCGCGCGTTGCTGCAATCCTCTGCGCGGCGAAGAAATCATCGGCTACGTCACGCTCGGCAAAGGCGTCGCGGTGCATCGGAATGATTGTAAAAACGTGCAGCAGTTGATGGTCAATCCCGAACGCGTCGTCGAAGTGGAATGGGCAGGGCGCAGCGATAAGTCCGCGTATGCCGTCAAACTGCTTGCCATCACGGAAAACCGCACGGGCATAATCGCTGGCATCACGGGTGCTATCTCCGATATGAAGACGGGCATACGCGATGCGCGCGCCACCGTTTCCGCAGACGAGCGCGGGCGTATCGAAGTGACAGTCGAAGTCTTCGACGTTAAGCATCTGGACAAAGTGATCCATTCAATCAAGAGCTTGCCCGGTGTGATTGATGTCGAACGTCTGCAAGGCGCTGCTTAATCTTGAAGGAATTGGCCTGACTCTTTATTTTGCAAAGGTGACTCTGCAAGCGTGTCATTCCCGCATGAACGAAATCATCACCAACCCCACACTCGATACCTTGCTTGAACGCATGAACACACTTGCCGAGCAACTTAACGTGCTAGCAGAGCGAATGGATAAAGGTTTCGCCGCAATCAACGTCCGGCTAGACCGTATAGAAAGCCTTGCCTACACGACGCGCGGCGAGATGCTTTCGATGCGCGCCGATTTCACCGAAATGCAACACGAGTTCAGGGAAGTTCGCGGCGGATTAAAGCAGCCCGCGTAAAGTTCATCATTAAAATACAGGCGAGAGGCGCAAGGGAAAGTTTGCGCCTCTTTTACTTTGCCCGCTAGTCTTGCCGCATGAAAAGCAAACCGTGTTTCTTCGCGCCGTCGTTTGTTTGCTCTCCGTGCCTATGTTAAGATGCGCAGTTTGTTTGGAGAAACCGGATTGAGGGCATTGTGGCTGTGAAGCAGATCATCGAAACGAAGAGCGCGCCGCAGGCTATCGGGCCATATTCGCAGGCGGTAAGCGCCAATGGATTCGTGTTTGCTTCCGGGCAAATTCCGATTGATCCGCAAACGGGCGAATTCGTCGCTGGCGGCGTCGCAGAGCAAACAGAGCAAGTCTTGCGCAACTTGGCCGCCGTGCTCGAAGCCGCCGGTTCGAGCCTCGATAAAGTTGTTAAGACGACGGTTTTTCTCGCCGACATGACTGACTTCGCGGCGATGAACGAAGTTTACGCACGGCACTTTAAGAGCGAACCGCCAGCGCGTGCGACAGTTGCTGCCGCAGGCTTGCCGCGCGGCGCGCGTGTCGAAATCGAGGCCGTCGCGCTCGTTGCCGGAAAAGAATAACCGTCAGCATCGATAAACTCTGGCGAGTTGAATTGATGCTGACGGCTTTTGTCAGATTTGAAAATGCGAAACTGTGTTAAGCAGCCTTTGCTACTTTTCCAGCCTTAATGCAACTGGTGCAAACCTTCATTCGTTCGGCTCCCCCTTGCGGGCGTTGCACGCGAATCGATTGAAGATTCGGCTCGAAGCGGCGGCGGGTGCGATTGTTCGCATGGGATACGTTATTACCGAATTGCGGCCCTTTGCCGCAGACATCACATCGTTTAGCCATGACCTTTACCTCCGTTTGAGAAAATCGCACGCGCGACTTTTCGATTAATACAGTGTATAGAATATTGCGCTAATCCAAAACGAGAACTTATAGCAGACATTTTTTAACAGCGTCAAGTGCAAGAGCCGCTAAAAGCCGAATCGTTCAGCCTGAAGGAGCATAAAGCCAAAGTGCAGAGAGCCGTGAAACAATCCATTCAATTCCTTTTCGTCGCCGTTATCGCCGCCACATCTTTCACCGCTTGCAACCGCGCGGGCGGCGGTGAAGCGAATGATGCGGGAGCCGTCGCCGCCACCGTCAATAGCAAAAACATTCCGCTGAAGAACGTTGACCGTTTAATCAACATGCAGCTTCAGGGTCAGCAAAACCAGATGTCAGAACTTCAACGCGCGCAGGCGCGGCTGCAAGTGCTCGACGGCCTCGTGCAGGAAGAAGTGCTATTCCAACGCGCGGAGAAGGAAAAATTGCTGCCGACTGAAGACGAAGTTACGCAGTTTATCAACGATCAAAAACAGCAGAGCGGCATGACCGACGAGGATTTCCAGAAGCAACTCAAGGAGCAGAACCAAACCGCAGAAGGTCTGCGCGATGAAGTTCGCCGCAATCTCTCCATCCAAAAATTGCGTGATAAATTCGGCACTAAACTCGCCGTCAAAGATGACGAAGTCACAGCCTTCTACAACGAAAACAAGCAGCAGTTCGTCAACCCGCGCGGCGTCGGCCTCGCCAGCATCGTTGTCGATCCGGCGGATAACGGCGGCGCGAATGATGCCAAAGGTGAGGCGGACGCAATCGTTAAAATCAACAACATTTACCAACGCTTAAAGAGCGGCGCGGATTTCGCCACCGTCGCGCGCGAGCAAAGCGAAGACCCGAACACAGGGCAACGCGGCGGCGACTTAGGCTTCGCTACCGAAGATGCTTTGAAGCAGAGCGGAATGCCGCCGGAATTGATCGGCCAATTCTTTGGACAGATGAAAGTCGGCGATATTACTGCGCCCGTGAAATTTCCGAGCGGGCTTCATTACATTTTCAAGCTACAGCAAAAACAATTGCAAAACGAAAACTTGATGCTCGACAGCCCCGGCGTGCGCCAGCAAATTACGCAGGCGCTTCTTAAAGAGCGCAAGAATGTTCTCAATCAAGCGTTGCTCGATGTAGCGTTGTACGACGCGAAGATTACGAACAATCTCGCTACGGGAATGCTCAATAACCCGAACAGCATGAGCGGTCTGCGCCCGGCGCAACCCGGCAACGGAGCGCCCGCTTCTTCTGCCAACACGCAGAAACCGAATAACCCCGCGCCGAATTCTGCACCGGCAACCAGCAATTCGCCGCGCGGCGCAGCCAAGCCGTAATGCGTTTTTAACATTTATAAGGACAGCGTGCGCGGGCGTGAGTGTTTTCCATCGCGCCCGCTTCGCGCGTTTATCCGGCACGGAAATCCGATCTTAAAGTTATGTTGTTTCGTCTCTCAGATGTTTATAAGTCTTACGGCTCGCAGGATATTTTGCGCGGCCTCTCGCTGCAAATTAATCCAGGCGAGCATGTCGGCCTCGTCGGGCGCAACGGCGCGGGCAAGACGACCATCTTTCGCCTCGTCAACGGCGAAGAAACGCCGGACAGCGGCGATGTCGTGCGCGCCAAGAATTTGCGGCTCGGTTTGCTCGCGCAACATGTTCATTTCGAGGCTGGCTCGACTGTTCACGAATCTGCGCTCGCTGCCTTCGGGCATCTTCAGCAAATCGAGCACGAAATGCACGAACTCGAGCACCGCATGGCCGAGGCGAGCGATGATCTTGAACAAATTCTCGAACGCTACAGCGAGCTGCAACATCAGTTCGAGCGCGAAGGCGGGTTCGAGTATGCGGCGAAGGCCGAAAGCGTTTTGCAGGGACTCGGCTTCGACCGCGAGGCATGGGGTCTGGAAACCGAAAAGCTTTCCGGCGGCCAGCAAAATCGTCTTGGACTCGTGCGCCTGCTGCTTGCGGAACCGGACGTGCTGCTGCTTGATGAGCCGACGAATCATCTCGACGTGGCGGCGGTTGAATGGCTCGAAGAGTTTCTGCAAACCTACGCCGCGTCTTATGTCATCGTCAGCCACGACCGCTATTTTCTCGACCGCGTTTCAAAGCGCATCATCGAATTAGAAGGCGGGCGCGCCGCAAGCTATACGGGCAATTATTCTGCTTTTCTCGTCGAGCGGGAAGTCCGCCGCGAAGCCCAACAACGCGCCTACGACAATCAGCAACAATTGATTGCCAAAACGGAAGATTTCATTCGCCGCAATCTCGCCGGACAAAAAACAAAGCAAGCCAAATCGCGCCGCACGCTGCTTCAGAAAATGGATCGCATCGAAGCCGTCCGCGCCGATCAATCAAGCGGGGATTTTCGCTTGCGGTCAATCGAACGCGCTGGCACGCAAGTCTTGACTGTTGAGAAAGCAAGCGTCGGTTATCCCGGCGTAACGCTTGCGCGCGACATCACTTTTACTTTGCGGCGCGGCGAAGCGCTCGGCGTCATCGGCCCCAACGGTTCCGGTAAAACAACCTTCATCAAAACAGTGCTCGGCAAACTTCCGACCCTCGCGGGCGAACTGCGCTGGGGAACGAAAGTGCAAATCGGCTATTACGCACAGCAACTCGACGACTTAGATGAACGCAACGAAATCATCATGGAGCTGCGCCGCGTCGCGCCCTCGACTGCGACTGCCGGAGAATTGCGCGGCTTTCTCGCCAAGTTTCTTTTCACGGGCGACGATGTTTATAAACATGTGCGCGATTTGTCGGGCGGCGAGAAAGGCCGCCTCGTGCTCGCCAAGCTGATTTATTCGCGCGTCAATGTGCTTGTGCTCGACGAGCCGACGAACCATCTGGATATTCCGTCGCGCGAGAGCTTGGAAGAAGCGCTCGACGCCTACGAAGGCACGATTATCACAATCAGCCATGATCGTTATTTCCTTGATCGCATCGCCACGCAAATCCTCGCGCTTCACGGCGACGGCGCGGCGGGCGAACATTACGACGGCGACTACACGCAGTATCACGATTGGAAAGCCGCCGAGCGCAGCGTCAGCCAGCAACAATCAGCGCAGCTTGAGCGGGAAACAAAAAAGAGCACTGCCCAATCAGCGTCTGCGCCGACATCGCCACCAAAGCAACAGCCGTCTGCCCAGACAAACAAAGCAAAGGCATCCGTCAAAAAATCTAAAAAGAGCATTGCGCGCGATGCACGAATCATCGAAGCCGAGATTGCCGACGCAGAAAAACGCCTCGCCGCGCTTTCGCATGAACTCTCTTCGACTGAAGTGGCACGCGTGCCAGCCACGCTCGCCCGCCTCAATACAGAGTACAGCCAAACGGACGAACGCTTGCGCGAGCTTTATGAAGAATGGGAGCGCAATGCAGCGACTGAAACAACCAGCGCCTGAAAATAAGTTACAAAGGAATCACATGGGTGAAGAATCAAGCGAACGCCGTTGCGCGCGCCATAGGTAAAGCAACTGCTTATCAAGCGAATAGCGTTGCTGATAAATGTATAGGAACGACTCGCAAGGCTCTTTCCCTTGACACGACTAAGAGCGTTTGTTAATTTACCCAATCGCTTTTTCGTATCTTAAAAGCAAAAAGTTTTCGGGTTGTAGGCGCGTAGCTCAGGGGTAGAGCACTACCTTGACACGGTAGGGGTCTGGGGTTCAAATCCCCACGCGCCTACCATTTTTATGTCCGGTTATTTTAGCCTTTGGCCTGCCTTGAATTTTAAGTTGCCGCTCATTCTTTCATCTCGATGTGCCCGCCGCTTATTCTGACGCTCAAACTGGATGCTTCTGCGTTCAGCGTCTTGGACGAATTACGTCGCCAGCATTTTCCACCTGAAAGAAACTTTCTTTCTGCTCACGTTACGCTCTTTCACAAACTTCCCGGCGAACACGAACAATCTATTCATCAAACTCTTCAATCGTTTTGCATGATTACTACTACTATGGGAGTCTCTTTTCCATCGCTGCGGTTTCTGGGAAAGGGCGTTGCCGTTGAATTACAGTGTCCTGCGCTGCTGCAACTTCGTCGGCAACTCGCCGTTGAGTGGAACGCATGGTTGAGCGCCCAAGACAGACAAGGCTATCGTCCTCACGTCACGATTCAGAATAAAGTTATGCCTGAACAAGCACGCCGTTTGTACGATCATCTCTTTGATGATTGGCATACGCTCGCCGCGCATGGCGAAGGATTGTTGCTGTGGCGCTACTTAAACGGGTATTGGGAATTGGTGCAGGAATTTTCGTTTCGTGCATAGGAAAGCCCTCCTAAGATATTACATCTCGGAAGGGCTGTTCTGTTAGATTCAATGAATGGGCGTAAGGCCGAGTGTCCCGATGAATTATCTCGATGTGTACAGATCGGGCAATTGCTTGCGAAGATTTTCCACTTTCGGCAGATCGTTGTAAACGATGTAAGCATCGTTCGGGTGATGTACGGCGTAGTCCTGATGATGCGCTTCTGCTTTGTAGTAGGCGTTGAGCGGGGCAACCTGTGTGACGACGGGGCTGGCGAAGGCTTTGGATTTGTTTAGCTGCTCGATATACGCAAGGGCTACGCGTTTCTGTTCTTCGCTCGTGTAAAAAATCGCCGAGCGATACTGCGTGCCTGTGTCCGGGCCTTGCCGGTTCAATTCCGTCGGGTCATGCGCGACTGCAAAGAACACTTTGAGAAGGTGTCCGTATGAAATTTGCGACGGATCATAAGTGATTCTGACGGCTTCGGCGTGGCCTGTTTCGCCCGTGCTGACCGTCTCATAATTTGCCGTCTGTGCCGAACCGCCTGAGTAACCGGCAGTCACATTCGTCACTCCCTTAACATGCTGGAACACGGCTTCGACGCCCCAGAAGCAGCCGCCTGCGAAAATGGCAATCTGCTCGCCTTTAGCAGTTGCGCGCGGCGCATCGACGAGTGGATTGGGAATTGTTGCAACAGCGGTATCGGCAGCCGTCGCTGCGCTGCAAGCGAGCGTTGTGCCTAACAGGATGACGGCAAGAATCCGTGTAAGAGAAGATGACATATATAATTTCCTTCCGCAGAATCTAAATTTCATACAGTAAATAGATTCGTTTTCGGCCTTATTCGTTGCCCTGAAGCGGCTGGCAATCTTGTCCGCCCGATTAATTTCATCCGAAAATTATCGCCGCCGTTTTACGAGCGATAATCAGAACTTACATAACTATTACATGCTGCAGCGCAAATCTGCCCTACTATGTTCATCGTAGTACGCGTCTGCATCTTCCGATTAGGCAGGGAACTTCAATGCGCAACGAACCAATCACTACTATTCAACAAAAAACCGGCATTAACTGGGCGACGTGCATCACGATGGTGCTTTTTCATATCGGTGCTGTGGCAGCGCTCTTTATGTTCAACTGGCAGGCGTTCGCCTCGTTCCTGCTGCTTTGGTGGGTGTCCGGCAGCCTCGGCGTCGGCATGGGCTTTCACCGCCTTCTGACACATCGCGGCTTCAAAACACCGAAACTTGTCGAGTATTTTCTGACTCTATGCGGACTGCTGGCGCTCGAAGCGGGGCCGATTGCGTGGGTTGTGACGCATCGCATACACCACGCGCACACGGATGCGCCGGGCGATCCGCACACGCCGCGCGAAGGCAGTTTCTGGGCGCACATGGGCTGGATTTTACAAGGCACGGGGCAGCAGTACGACGACGCGACATGCGCCCGCTATGCACCGGATTTGATGAAGGATTCCGTGCACCGCTGGTTCGAGAAATACTACTACGTTCCGCTTATCGTGCTCGGCGCGGTGCTGCTGGCAATCGGCGGCTGGCCGATGCTGTTCTGGGGCGTCTTCTTTCGCGTGACATTCAATTTGCATACGACGTGGCTCGTCAACTCCGCTACCCATTTATGGGGTTCGCGCCGCTTCGAGACAAAGGATGATTCACGTAATAGCTGGTGGGTCGCGCTGCTGACGTGGGGCGAAGGCTGGCACAATAATCATCATGCTCATCCGCGAGCCGCCAAGCATGGCCTCGCGTGGTACGAAATAGATATGAATTGGTGGGGCATACGCACGCTTCAATTGCTGGGACTGGCGAAGAACATCAAGTTAATCAACGCTGACGGTCAGGCCAAAGAAACCATTTCGCCACGAACGCAAATCAAGACGGCGGCTTAAGTTTCTGTGAAAACATTTCCCCGTCGGGCATGAAGGAATAGAACGAAACTCATTTGACAAATGCGCACGCCGCATTTACCTTATTAATTACGCGCCGCACGCTCTGGCGCGAATGTGAGAATGTTTAACCACGCTAACACGACTTATCGCCGCTATTATTATTACGGTTCGCTCTCCGCGCGGAGAAGTGAAGCGGCGATGAACTGTTTGAGTGTGATAATCGTGTAGCAGCACACCACATAAGTTTCAACGAACCGGCCACTTTTCTTCCGACGCGGGAAGCGAAGTGGCCGGTTCTTTTTGTGTTCAAAGTTCAGAGAACAAACTCAGAGGAGAAAGTTAATAATCATGCAAACGCAAAAAGAACTACTGCGCGAAGGCGGTCTTAATACGGAATCGACGGCGGGCGATTCATTAATCGCTTCCGTCGGCAATCAACGCGCGGCTGTGCAGCTCGATGCGGATCATCCGGGTTTCCGCGATCAAGCGTACCGCGCGCGCCGTGACCAAATCGCCGCCATCGCTGTGGGGTACGAACCGGGAACGCCTGTGCCCGATGCGCCTTACACGAAAGAGGAAAATGAAGTATGGCAGGTGATTTGTGAGTCCTTAGAGCCGCAGCACGCGCGATATGCCTGCGCCGAATATCTGGAGTGCGTGAAGCGTCTGGATTTGCCGCGCCAGCGCATTCCGCAGATGCGTGAAGTCTCCGCGCGCGTCGAAGCGGTCAGCGGGTTCCGGCTGGAGCCTGTCGCAGGTCTCGTCGAGCCGCGCGTCTTTCTGGAATCGCTGGCAAACGGAGTGTTTCTTTCCACGCAATACATACGGCATCATTCGACGCCTCACTACACGCCGGAGCCGGATGTCGTGCATGAAACAATCGGACATGCCGTGACATTGGCGGACGAGCGCCTTGCGGAACTGAATCGTTTGGTGGGCGAAGTCGTCAAACGCATCACGACGACTGAAGCTCTGGAGCGGCTGGCGCGAATATACTGGTTCACAATCGAGTTCGG
>JAABUK010009001.1_pt1 | contig 13807 bp, 10 predicted proteins | sample 5559141 | NCBI WGS metagenome assembly JAABUK01 (sample SAMN10711869, study PRJNA513367) | rock metagenome | isolation source: Antarctica rocks | place: Antarctica: Victoria Land, Pudding Butte nord | collected 2016-01-03
AGTATCAATCAATTAAAGAAGAAGTAAACACCGCGATTGCGCGCGTGCTCGATAATTCGGCCTTTATTCTGGGACGTGAAGTCGAAGCTTTTGAGACAGCTTTTGCCGAATACGTCGGCGCGAAATTCTGCGTCGGTGTTTCAAACGGCACGGCGGCGATTCAGCTTGCGGCGATGGCCTGCGGTATCAAAGCGGGCGACGAAGTGATTGTTCCCGCCAACACTTTTTTTGCCAGCGCCGAAGCAATTTCGACGGCAGGCGCGACGCCCGTTTTCGTCGATGCCGACTCGGTTTCTTACAATCTTGATCCCGCGAAAATCGAAGCCGCCATTACACCGCGCACGCGCGCCATTATGCCCGTGCATCTCTACGGGCAGGCGGCAGACCTCGATCCGATTTTCGACATCGCTGCCCGCCACAATCTTTTCGTCATCGAAGACGCGGCGCAAGCGCACGGTAGTCTTTATAAAGGGCGGCGCGTCGGCGCACTTGGTCGCGTTGGATGCTTCAGCTTTTATCCCGGCAAAAACCTCGGCGCTTATGGCGAAGGCGGCGCGGTCGTAACCAACGATGAAGACGTTGCGCGGCAATTGCGTCTCTTGCGCGATCACGGCTCGGCGCAAAAATACCGGCACGAAATCATCGGCTACAATTTTCGGCTCGAAGGCATACAGGGCGCTGTGCTCAACGTGAAACTCCCGCACCTCGACAAGTGGAACGATCTCCGGCGCGAACATGCCGCGCGCTACGGTGAGTTGCTGAAGGAAACCGAACTTGTGCTGCCGCGCGAGATGCCCTATGCGCGCCACGTTTATCATCTCTATGTGGTGCAGACGAACAATCGCGAAGAGTTGCAACAGAGCCTCTCCGAAGCGGGCGTGCAGACAGGCATACACTATCCTGTACCGGTTCATTTGCAACCCGCCTATGCTTCGCTTGACTACAAGCGCGGCGCTTTCCCTGAAGCAGAAAAACAATCGGCGCGCGTGCTCTCGCTGCCGATGTTCCCGGAACTAACCATTGAGCAGATACAGCGCGTCGCCGAAGTTATTGGAAAAGCGAAAGCGGAAGTTTAGTCGAATCGTTTCGGCGTGAGATAAAGTTCTTCCATCAATTGTAAAAGGTGTCCCGATGCAAGCGAAGACAATTGGCGTGATCGGCTGCGGTTACTGGGGGCCGAATCTGTTGCGCAATTTTGCGGACAACGAAGCGGCGGAACTGCGCTGGATGTGCGATCTGGATACGAAGCGGCTTCAGACTTTGAATCGCCGTTATCCTTCCGCACATCGAACAACTGACTACAAAGAGATTCTGGATGATCCGCAACTCGATGCCGTTGTCATCGCCACTCCCGTCGCGACTCATTACACCGTCGCACGTGAAGCGTTGCGCGCGGGCAAGCATGTCCTCATCGAAAAGCCCTTCACCGCGAACGTGCGCGAGGCAGAAGAATTGATCGAACTCGCCGAACGAACTAATCTCACCTTGATGGTCGATCACACGTTTATCTACACCGACGCGGTGCGCAAAATCAAAGAGATTGTCAGCAGCGGTCAACTCGGCGAACTGCTTTATTTCGATTCCGTGCGTATCAACTTGGGGCTTTTTCAGCGCGATACAAACGTTGTCTGGGATTTAGCGCCGCACGATCTTTCGATTATGGATTACATCTTAGAGCGACAGCCCGAAGCAGTCTCTGCGACGGGGAGTTGCCACATCGAAGACGGAATCGAAAACATCGCATACGTGATGCTGCGCTTCAGCGATCAATTCATCGCGCACTTTCATTTCAACTGGCTCGCGCCCGTCAAAATTCGCCGCACCTTAATTGCCGGAAGCCGCCAGATGATCGTTTACGACGACATCGAGCCGACTGAAAAAATTCGCGTCTACGATAAAGGTGTGACTACCAATCGCCGCGACGAAACAGACGCCGACAAAGAAGCCGCCTACCGCACGCTCATCAACTATCGCACAGGCGACGTGTGGGTTCCGAAACTCGATCCGACCGAAGCCTTGAGCCGCGTCGTCGCAGAATTTTTGGATTCCATCGAGACGGCGCGACGCCCGCTGACAGACGGCCACGCCGGAGCGCGCGTCGTGCGCCTGCTCGAAGCCGCGCAAGCCTCCATCAAGCAAGGCGGACGCCTCGTCGAACTATAAAAGCACCAAAGAAAACTTTGCCACAGAGACCGGAGAGGCACAGAGATTAAGAAAGGGTAGTAAGAGACGTTTTCCTTCGTGCGTTTCTCTTTCTGTCTACTTTCTATCTGTGCTTTGCTCTGTGCCTCTCCGGTCTCTGTGGCTAATCTTTCGGTATGGCTTTGCGGTACTCGGCAATCGTCGCTTCGGTTTGCGATTTGGCGAGGTATATCCAGAAGGCTTGCGGTTCAGTTCCGGCGGTTTCTTCGATGCGGCGAATCGCTTCGTCTCCCGCTGCGACGGCCTGCGCCCACTGCTGTTTGCGCGCGTGCGTTTGCATACGCGTCCATGCTTCCGTGAAGCGAAATCCCGTCCGCGCGAATGCTACGCGGCGACGCACCTTATCTCGATCATTCGTCGCACGCCGTTCAGCTTCTTTCAAATAATTGTCACACTCCGCGACGAGTTCTGTGGTGAACATCATTTGCCAGATGTAGCCGCCGTCGTCGAACTTCGCTGTCTCGATCATCGCCGCTTCCCAACGCTCCCAGTAGCGGCGCATCGGCTGGGCAGCCGTGCCGTAAAAGCGATCGTAGTATTCCGTTAAAAGCGCGTCCGCATCAGTTCGCGGATTCCACAACAGCTTCGCGGCGAGATAAAAATTGATGCCTTGATTCGCCCAGTGCTGCTGCGTTTCGGACATGAAGCGTTCGACGCCTGTGCGTTGCAGCGTCGGAATGTCGCGGCGTATGTCGTGCAAGATAGGCCACGGCGTGAACGCATGAAAGTGTCCGTAGTAGTCATAGACGCCGACGTGACGGCAGACTTTCGTCCAGCCCGCGACATACTCCATAAAACGCCTGTTGCGCGGGCACGCTGGATCATTGAGCGCGTGAACATGGCAAAACTCCCAAGGCGTGTGGCAGATGATCGTCGCAAAGTTCTTGTCCGGGCGCGCGGAAACGGGCGGGCGCGTGTGTTTGACATAAGCGAGGATGCCGACTTGTTTTGTCGGATGTGTTTTTCTTAGTTCCGCGAGCACTTGATTGGCATAGTGAACGAAGCGGTCTGTGAGCGTGCCGTCCGTCACCCCGTAAGAACGATCGAGCGCCTGACATCGTTCGCATTCGCAAAAGTCTTCGCCGTCGTTCGGGCTGATTGAAAACGTCACAGCGTCTGGATTTGCGTCGAAGAACGCGCGCGCTTTTTCGATGGAGATACGAATCACGTCCGGCTCTGTCGAACACAATTGATCTATCCGCACGCCTTTATTTAAGGCGAACCACGTCGGATGCGCGGCCTTTGTTTCGGCTGTCGGCGGAATAATGTTCGACCAGTTATGTCCGAAGAAGGCGGAGACGTTGCCGACTTGCGCGCGTATATGTCGCTCCCAATCGTCAGCGCCCGCGCCGCCCGCCCAGATGAGTCCCGATACGTTTTGAAACGCGGGCGCGCCGCGCCGCTCGAAGGCCGCGAGCTTGATCGTGCGCTTTTCCAGAATCTCTTCGCCGAATTCGCCGGGCATGAACCAGCGCACGCCTAAGGTTTCAAGAAATTCATAAACGCCGTAACGCGCGCCGCGCCCGTCGCCGCCGACAATCCACAAAGCATTACCGCGCACCGATAGAGCAAACCCGTCCGGCTTCGGTTTATCGCCGCGCCAATCTTTGACAGGATCAGCTCCGTAAACGCCGATGCGAATCGTCGCCGGTTGATTGCCCGGTTGATTGATTGATTGTTTGTTTGGCGTCGCTGCGCTTGAGATTAAAAGCGTCGCGCCGGAGATTTTGCGCAAATAGTTTTGTAGTTCCTGCGCGGCGAGCGTTTCATCTTTCGATGGCAATGCGGAAATGAGAATCGTTGCCGTCGGCTGCCCGTCGTGCGCGAGCACAACTTCCGTTGCGCCGCTCATGCGTGGGCGGTTGATTAACGCTGCCGGACTAATGGCAAGCAGGCGCAGAATTTCGCGCCGTGTCATCTTAGTAAATTTTGTCACGTAAAAAATACGAGAATAAGAATGCGAGAATCTTAAAAACTTAAAGGGTGTCCGGTACAGCCGTCGTTGATAATACGCGGACGGAAATACGCGGCTTAGCTTGCGCCCCAGCGTGCTTTCGCCGCCGTCTCTCTGCCTTGTAATGCGTGCGCCGCTTGCTCTTGTGTGGCAAGCTCTAAGTCGTGCGCGACCATCAGGTGGACGAGTTCTTTAAAACTCACCTTCGGTTTCCAGCCGAGATTGTGCCGCGCCTTTGTCGCGTCGCCGAGCAATAAATCAACTTCAGTCGGGCGATAATAACGCGGGTCGATCTCGACATACTTTTGCCAGTCCAGTTCGAGTTCGCCGAACGCTTCGTCCAGAAAATCTCTGATCGAATATGTCTCGCCGGTGGCAATCACGTAATCGTCCGCTTCATCCGTTTGCATCATCAGCCACATCGCCTCGACGTAATCTTTGGCATAGCCCCAATCGCGGCGCGCGTCCAGATTGCCGAGATAAAGTTTGTCTTGCAGCCCCAGCTTGATGCGCGTGGCGGCGCGCGTGATTTTGCGTGAGACGAATGTTTCGCCGCGCCTCTCGGATTCATGGTTAAAGAGAATGCCGTTGCAGGCGAACATCCCGTAGCTTTCGCGGTAGTTGACCGTGATGTAATACGCGTAGGCTTTGGCGCAGCCGTAGGGCGAGCGCGGATAAAAGGGAGTAGTTTCCGTCTGCGGCGTTTCCATCACCTTGCCGTAAAGCTCTGACGAAGACGCCTGATAAAACTTCGGGCGAATTCCTGCCTCGCGGATCGCTTCGAGAATGCGAACGGTGCCGAGTCCCGTCACTTCACCCGTATATTCGGGCACGTCGAAGCTGACGCGGACGTGCGATTGCGCGCCGAGATTGTAGATTTCGTCCGGCTCAATCTGCCGCAGGATGGTGTTCAGCGAACTCGAATCGTTGAGGTCGCCGTAAACTAAACGCAGCCGCGTGCCCTGTTCATGCGGGTCTTGGTAAAGATGATCGATGCGCTCCGTGTTGAAGGATGAAGCGCGGCGAATAACGCCGTATACGTCGTAGCCTTTTTCGAGAAGAAGCTCGGTCAGAAACGAGCCATCCTGTCCTGTGATGCCTGTAATCAATGCGCGTTTGGTCATATAAAGAAAATCCTGTATGTTAAATATTATGCGTTGAAGCGCGGCGTTGCATGACGATTGATTGTATCTGGTATACGCATTGCCGCGACGTTTTTCGAGTTTGATAACATAACGAAGACGAGGCTTTTGAGCAAGCGGCGGCGACGCCATCGCGTGCTTTGTTTCTCCGATTGCTTAGCGCGCAGATTCTGATGCAGTAAAGCGGCAGCGCTTTTCGAGATTTCAAAATTCGTGTTTTGGATGAACAGTTGATATGCAAATTTCAGCGACAGAGTTTCCATATAAACGGATTGCGGTGACGGGCGGCAACGGTTTTCTCGGACGCCATCTAGTGCAGCGATTGAAGCAGCTCGATGGCGTAGAAATCTTTGTGCCGCGAAGCCATGAGTACGATCTGGTGCAGGCCGCTGGCGTAGCGCAGTTTATGGACGACGCGAAGCCGGAAATGGTGGTTCACCTTGCGGCGGTAGTGGGCGGCATCGGTCACAACCAGAAAAACCCCGGACGCTTCTTTTACGAAAACCTGATGATGGGTACGCAGCTTATCGAACAATCACGCTTGCGCGAAGTAAGGAAATTCGTCGCGCTCGGAACCGTCTGCGCGTACCCGAAATTCACGCCCGTGCCGTTCAGCGAAGATGATTTGTGGGTCGGCTACCCGGAGGAAACCAACGCGCCCTACGGCCTTGCGAAAAAGATGATGCTCGTGCAGGCGCAAGCCTACCGCGAACAGTACGGCTATAACGCGATCTATTTGCTTCCGGCGAATCTTTACGGCCCCGGCGATAATTTCGATCTGGAAACTTCACACGTGATTCCGGCCTTGATACGCAAATGCGTCGAAGCGCGCCGTGCCGGGCAATCGTTCATTGAGGTGTGGGGATCGGGCGATGCTTCGCGCGAGTTTCTGTATGTCGAAGATTGCGCCGACGGTATTCTTCTCGCCGCGAAAGAATATGACGAAAGCGAGCCGGTCAACATCGGCACCGGGCGCGAGATAACCATCAAAGACCTCGTTGAATTGATCGCCCGCTTGTCGAAATTCGACGGCGAAATTCGCTGGCAAACAAATAGGCCGGACGGCCAGCCGCGCCGCTGTCTGGATGTCTCGCGCGCCCGCGACAAGTTCGGTTTCAGAGCGCGCACATCGCTCGAAGAAGGCTTGCGCCGCACGGTTGATTGGTACGAATCAACAAGCGAAGCCGACGCGCGCCTATCCACCGAAGCCGCGCGCTGATCTGCCTACATCTCGCTGCTTTCAAGATAGCAGTTTCGCAAAGGGTCGCAGCAATTGCTCGCCAATGAATTACCCGCGCATCACAGTCATCACGCCTTCATTCAATCAAGGCCACTTGATAGAGGAAACCATCAACTCTGTCCTCGATCAAAATTATCCAGACCTCGAGTACATCGTGATCGACGGCGGCAGCACCGATGCGACGCTCGAAGTCATCAAAAAATACGAGCACAAAATCGCGTACTGGACGAGTGAACCGGACGGCGGGCAAAGCGAAGCGATCAACAAGGGACTGCGGCGCGCAACCGGCGACATCGTGACATGGCTCAATAGCGACGATCTTTTTTTGCCCGGCACGCTGCAAACAATTCCCGGACTTTTCGCCGGACACAATGCGGCGCTCGTTCATGGCAAAACCATATTGTTCGGTGATGGAATCAAAGAGCAAATCAAGGCCGCCGAAGAAACGGATTTGCATGTTCGCTATCTTTCGGGCATGGCGTTTCCGCAGCCGTCTTCATTCTTCAAAAGAAGTGTGCTTGTAGAGCAGGGCTTGCTCGACGAGTCCTTGCACTACGGCATGGATTACGATTTCGTGGCGCGCATCGCTTTGAATTATGAGATCGTTAAAGCGGACGGCGTCTTCTCGAAATATCGCCTGCATGAAAGCAGTAAATCCGTCGCGCTGAGTAATCGCTTTGCGCTGGATTGGGCGAGAGTATTCAGCCGCGTGCTACGCTCCTTCGAGTTCACGGCAAGCTTGATCGAAAGTATGCGGGAATTGAAATTGTACATCGAAGGCGATGATCGTTATCGAGTGACGAAGAAATTTTCGCCCGCCGACATTGACAAAGCTTTTCTTTACTTTTTGAAATTTCAAATCGGCTGGCACTACGAAAGCCTCGATACGCAAGCCGTCAATCGCATCGCAGGTTTTCTCAAACAACGTGCGCCCGCATTTTACGCGGAGCACGAATTGCGCAATCTGCATTTGCGTGCGCGCTTTCTCGGCAAGCCCGCGATCAGTTTTTTAAGAGCCTTCTCCAGATAACATCAGATGCCTTTTTTCTCCGTCGTCATCCCGACCTACAATCGCGCCACCTTACTTGCGGACACAGTCAATTCCGTGCTGGCGCAGGACTACGAAGACTTCGAGATCATCATTGTGGACGACGGCAGCACGGACGACACGACGGAGGTTGTCGAAAAAAAATACGCGCACGAAACGAAAGTCAGATACTACAAACAATTGAATGCAGAGAGGGGCGCGGCCAGAAACAACGGTTTCAAACAAGCGCGCTCGCCTTACGTCGTGTTTCTGGATTCCGATGATTTGATGCACCGCAATCATTTATCATCTTTGGCGAAGATCATTGCGGAGCACCCGGACGCGAATTTCCTTGCGACGAAGTTCGCTATCGTGAGAGACGGACGCCGCCAATCGACGGAACTCGAAGCGATCAAAGAAGGCTGGCACGGGCTTGAGCTTTTTTTGCACGGCGATCCAATCGGCAGCGTTTTTTGTGTCAACAAAAAAAATCCGAAGGTAAAGCTGTTCGAGGAAGACAGGCGCTACGCAGTGATGGAAGATTGGATGTTTCTCGTCGAGAATCTGGTTGACGACCGGATTTATATCCGGAACGAAATTACGATCACGGTCGTTGACCATGCCGGACGATCTATGCGAAGCGACAATCGCCGGATCATCGAAAAAAAGTTATTAGCCGCCGAGTGGATTGCAGTCCGCGTGAATTTAAGCGAGCAGCAAAAAAGAATCTTAAGCGGTCGTGTGTTCTATTTTTGCGCGATTCACAGTTACCTCGATGGCGACAGGAAAAGCGCAATGCAGCATCTTTTCAAAACATCGAAGAAACTCGGCGTCAGCGCCAACATCGCTGTACTATTCATAAAAAGCTTGATTGGCTATGATCTGATACAAAAAATTCGTGCTTCGTGAGCTTAGAAGGATTTGATAATTAGAGCCACGACATGCACGCAGTGGTTTTATTCCTAAATTTTTATAGGAAAAGTTGATCCACTTAATGCAACTTCTGCTTTGGAGTTTTATCTCGACAGGCCTGCATTCGACCATGACTAAAAATATCCTTGTCTTAACTTACTTTAGCTATAAGGATGCATTGATACAAACTTATACATTGCCATACCTCCGAATAATCAGAGAAAATCTTCCCGCCGGAAGTAAAATATTTCTGGTAACTTTAGAACAACCGCATCTAAGAGTTACCACTGGGGAACTCAACCTGATTCGCGGGCAATTAAAACAAGAGAACATCCACCTGATCGATTTCAGCTATTCGAGATTCGGCTTCAAAGCTGCAATCAAATGGGCATTGTTTATTGCCAGACTGTTCGTGCTTTGTTTCACCGAGAAAATAACTTTTATTCACTCCTGGTGCATGACGGCGGGAACGGCAGGTTATATTCTGTCGAAAGTGACGGGACTTCCGCTCATTATAGACAGCTATGAACCTCATGCCGATTCAATGGTAGAGAACGGCACATGGCAGGCAAATAGTTTAGCTTTTAAGATACTGCTGCTCTTTGAGAAATTGGAGTCGAGACATGCAGACGTTGTGATCGGCACTACTGGAGGAATGAAAGAGTATGCAATGAAGCGATACGGGGCAGATCTGCCAAGATTTTATGTAAAGCCTGCGTGCGTCGATCTAAATATGTTTTCGGTGGAGGAAGCCAAAGACACTGACCTTACCAGACAGTATAACCTGCAAAATAAAATTGTCTGTGTCTATGCAGGCAAAGTTGGAGGAATCTATTTGGAGAAAGAGATTTTCGACTTTTTTAAGGCTGGCAGCGATTATTGGGGAGATAAATTTCGCGTCTTACTATTAACGGATATAAGCGAAGCAAAGGTTCGCGAACTATCCCTTAACAGCGGCCTTGATTCGCAAGTCGTCATTTCCAAATTTGTCGAGCACAAAGACGTGCCAAAGCACTTGGCACTCGGCGACTTCGCCATCAATCCGGTTAAACCGGTGCCGACCAAACAATATTGCACCTCGATAAAGGACGGCGAATATTGGGCGATGGGCTTGCCGGTCGTCATTCCACCTAACATCTCAGACGACTCTGCGATTATTAAAGAACACGAAATCGGCGCGATCATTGAAGAGTTGAACAGAGACGGTTACTTGAAGGCGATCAAAGAAATCGACGAGATGCTGAAAAAGCATTCAAGGCAAGCGTTATTCAATCGAATCAGAGCCGTCGCGGTAAAGTACAGAAGCTTCTCCGATGCTCGAAGGATTTATAGGGAAATCTACCTTTAATTCGTATTATGAATTTAAACGTATCCCTCAAGCCGCAGCGATTGTGCCTCGCGCTCTGGCTACTTATTATTGCTGAAGCCCTCTTAGTGTTTGCGTTCATCGACCATACTAATTCATTCGATGCGCGCAAGTATTTAACCTTAGCGCACGGGCTGGCGGAGGGCTTTTACGGTATGCCTACGGGAAGTTCATACATCCCGGAAGCGGTGCGTCCTCCGGGCTATCCGATTTTGTTGTGGATGATTTTATACGTGCTGAGACTGCCGCTGTTGAGCGTCGTGGCAGTTCATTTCATCTTATATCTAGCCAGCCTCTACCTCGCGCAGCGATTGCTCCTCGCACACAAGGTCAGCCCGCTAGCCTTCTTGATTCTAGTTCTTATTTACCCGTTCATCGCCGGTTACGCCGCGCGCGTCCAAACCGAAGCGGTTAGCACGTTTTTGATAACGGCTATAACCTATTTGCTGGCGCGGCCGCCGCCGCCGCGAACTTCGACAGTAGCTGCGATTGGAGTGATGGCAGGTCTGGCGATTTTAGTGCGTCCGGACATCTTGCTATTGCCGCTCGGTTTAAGCGCCTTGATATTTTTTCGCCGACAAGCGTGTCAAAAGTCTAAAGGTAAAGCTCTGCTGAATGCCGGTCTGTTGGTGCTTGCCACCGGCTTAGTATTAATGCCTTACGCGCTGCACAACCGTCGTGTATTCGGGGTCTTGAGTCCGTTGCCGCCGGCGGGCGCAGTCGGCAACTCACTTTACTTTGCGAGTTGGCAGTGGGAAATTAATTACGACGACATTGTTTCTATTGATCAAGGACAACCATCCGCGCATCTGGACAACATTGGGTTCACAAGGGAAGTGGCTCGCATCAACACGAGCATTGGCGCTCCGCCTGCGACGATTCCTACTAATCCCGAATACTATTCGACGCTACATCTGCAATTGCTCTGCTCGCGTATTTTTGCCAGGGAAGCGCTCCATCGCATCGCAACCGTGCCGCGTGATTATGCAATGCACGTCGTTGTGAATTGGTGGCGGTTGTGGATTACTGCGGAATATCCTGCGCGGGTGCCGCTCATCGGCAAAATCCTGCTGAAATTAAGTGCCGCCGTTGTTTGCGCTTTGGGCTTGAGCGGTGCGGTCTTTCTTTTACTGCAAGGGCAAAACCCTTTGCTGAAAGTCCCGGCATTAATCATGCTGTATTTTCCGCTGGTGCATTGCTGGCTTCATACCGAAGCGCGCTATACTGCTTCGGCGCGTCCACTATTGCTATTAACGGCTTCGCTTCTGATCGTCGAGATTTACAAGCAATACGTGCAGCGAAAAGCGCTGTCCGGGCGGCCTTCTTTGCTTTCCGGGGCGGGCTAGTCGAAACGTCGAGCCGTACGGCGAGATGACCGCCAATAACAGACTCGCCCCGCGCGGGAATTTTCTGTCTCCGCGATGTTCTGTTATATTCAGGTTAATCATCAAAGAGTGATGTGCTCGAAAGCCTCGTCGAATTATGTTTGACGCTTGTTCGCTTGCACCATAAAGATGGTAAAAATCGAAATGAACATTAATGAATTGACTTTAGAGAATCTGCGCGCGCGCGTCTCTGACTTACAGCGCGAATGGTCATCAAAGAAACCGTTTCGCTATGTCATCATTGACGACTTTCTTCCGGTTGATTTCGCCGAGCAACTTCTCGCAACGTATCCCGAACCGGATATAGAAGGCTGGAACGATACTGCGTACCTTCACCAGCGAAAGAAATTTACGAAAACTTCCGGATTCTCCGAACCTATCGAGCGCTTTTTCGTGCTCACCGCCTCGCCCGATTTCCGCGACGCGATTAGCGCCATAACCGGCATTCAAAAATTGATTGACGATCCCGAATTGGTTGGCGGTGGGCTACATCAAATTCTTCGCGGCGGCTTTCTCGACGTGCATGTCGATTACAACTTTCATCCGCAAACCAAACTGCACCGGCGCATGAATTTACTGCTCTACCTGAACAAAGATTGGAAGCCGGAGTATGAAGGCTACCTCGAATTGTGGGATCTCGAATCAAATGTTCAACTAAACAGTATCGCTCCGTTGTTCAATCGAGCTGTCATTTTTGAGACAAACGAAATCTCCTATCACGGCCACCCGCCGCCGCTCAATACGCCGCAACACATTACGCGCAAATCGCTCGCCATTTATTACTATACAAAAGAGCACGATGGCGCGGTGATCGCGCCGGAGCACAATACGCTGTACAGGCAAACTACAGGCATCGAAGGGTATGTGAAAACTTTGCGGGCGGCGACTCACACTCTAAGCAAGCGCGTCGGCAATCAAAGTAAGATGGAGCTTTGCCGGAATTTAGTGAGGCGCACACAACGATACTTACGGGGACTGCCTCCCGAGAACAAGTGAGAGCGCTATGCTGCTGTCTTAAGTTCGACTTCCAAAGATTTGATGAATGTTACTAAGGGAATCAGCCGGTATAACGGGTGAATTGTCGTAATGCGCCGCCTTGACGGTTATCCATGAAAGTCCTCGCTCTAGCCTCATATCCGGTTGAAGCTGCCGCCACACGCTATCGCATCGAGCAGTTCGTCGCTCCGCTGGCCGAGCGCGACATCACGCTCGTGGTACGTCCATTTCTCGATACGCAATTGTTTGCCTCGCTCTACCGCCGTGCGGAGATGTGGCGCACCGGCCTCGGACTGTTGGACGCAGCATGGCGTCGGTTCGGTGATGTGTGGAGAGCGCGCGATTTCGATGTCTTGCTGGTGCAGCGTGAAGCGATGCTGTTCGGGCCGCCCGTGATCGAATGGCTCTCGATGCGTTTCGCCGGATGCCCGATGGTGCTTGATCTGGACGATGCAACTTATCTCTCCTATGTCAGTCCTGTTTACGGGCGACTGGCGAGCAGGCTCAAGTGGTTCGGTAAGACAGATGATTTGATTCGCTGGTCGAAGATCGTCACGTGCGGTAATCGCAACATCGCAGATTATGTGGCGTGCAAGGGCGTGCGCTCGGTGGTCATTCCGACCGTGGTCGATACGGGACAATTTCGCCCGGCGACGATGGAGCGAAAGGGAAACGAAGAACTCGTGCTCGGCTGGATCGGGACGCATTCGACCTTCGAGTATCTGGAAACGATTTTCCCGGCATTGCAGCAGCTTGCGCGCATCCGTTCGTTTCGATTAAAAGTGATCGGCGCAGGACGCGAGAGCATACACCTGCCGGGCGTTACGATTGAGAATTTGCTGTGGAGTATGGAGCGCGAGATCGGGGACTTTCAATCATTGGACATTGGACTTTATCCGCTCGTCGAAAGCCCCTGGGCGGCGGGCAAATCCGGCTTCAAAGCAATACAATACATGGCGGTGGGAATTCCTTATGTCGTGACGCCCGTCGGTGCTTGCGCGGAAATCGGCGTGGTGAACGAAACACATTTAGTCGCGGCGACACAAGAAGAATGGTGCAATGCTCTGGCGCAACTTTTGTCAAACACAGAATTACGCGCGCGCATGGGCGAAGCCGGACGCCGCTATGCTGTGCAACACTACACGGTTGCGGCGCAGGCGGACAAACTCGCCGCGGCTTTACGCGAAGCCGCTCTTTTATGACTCGCGGCGCTTTATTGCCGGGCTGTTTTACTGTTTAAGTTAATGACTGCACTTCTCATCGTTCTGGTTTTGGTTATAAGCGGCGGCATCGCGGCGCTAGTGCCCGTCTACGGGGCGTCGGCAGTCGCTCTTTGTCTTGTCTTGGCGGTGCCGGTCGTGATTATGATTTCCCGGCTTGAAGCTGACAAAGAATTTCTGCTGCGCGTTTTTATTCTCGCGCTGCTTGCCAGAATGATTGTCAGCGCGCTCATCTTTTCGTTTAACTTGCAGGATTTTTTCGGCGGCGATGCCTTCACCTACGACGCGCTCGGTATAGGGATGCTCAAAGTCTGGCGCGGTGAATGGACATATCATTCGCTGGAGTGGTTTGCGAGCGCCAAC
>JAABUK010009002.1_pt1 | contig 13807 bp, 20 predicted proteins | sample 5559141 | NCBI WGS metagenome assembly JAABUK01 (sample SAMN10711869, study PRJNA513367) | rock metagenome | isolation source: Antarctica rocks | place: Antarctica: Victoria Land, Pudding Butte nord | collected 2016-01-03
GCTGGAGCTGGGAGCGTCCGGCCGCATCTCCGAGACTCTCCTAGATCCCCGATCCTTTGTCAATCCTCATATGTCACCCTGCCGTGCAGGGGCATCCAGCTGGGCAACTTCTCGTATGTGGGTGAGCCGCTGGGCCAAGTTTGCAACGCCTGCCACGACCGTGCAATGAATATTGACATGCTGTTCTTACCATTCACTCCTTGTTCATCTGCAGGGGCATCCAGCTGGGCAACTTCTCGTACGTGGGCGAGCCGCTGGGGCTGGGCGCGTCTGGCGGCAACCAGTTCGACCTGGTGCTGCGCGGCGTCGCCGGCGCTGACGCCGCGCAGGTGGTTGCCATTGCCCTCCACCGCTGGCAGAGGCGCGGTTATGTCAACTGCAAGTGCTGGGGCATGGTCGTGCCTGACAAGGACAAATGCACATTTTCAAATCAGGCAGTTCCGGATTCAGCTTACACTGGCATGCAGGTGTCCGCCGCGGTGGAGGGGCTGGCGAAGGATGGTTTCGTCAACTACTTTGGCCTGCAGCGCTTTGGCAGCGGCGCGTCAGCGACCCACAGGTGGGTGGCGCTGACGGGAAGGTTGAATCCGCACCTTGCTAACCTCACGCAGGAAGGAAAACCTTCTCGAGAAGCAGGCTTGATTTGTCACCTCTCATGCAGAAGCGTTGTTTGGCGCTAGCGGCACAAACCGAGGCCACGTGCTGCTGTGGAAAGCATCTGAGATACAAGTCTACCTCTGAGTATATGTCCTTGGCTGGTCCCCACGTTCTGCTGGAACGCTCTAAGATCGGTAACGTCCACCACAGGGTGGTCGCGCTGCTGCTGAACGGCGAATGGGACACTGCCTCATGGCTCCTTCGCAAGGCAGCCTGCACATCTGACATTTGCTTCTTCGTTACAGGGTGGGCGCGCTGCTGCTGAACGGCAAGTGGGAGGCGGGGGCACGTCTCATCCTGGCGGGCCAGCAGAACGACCGCCCAGACATCGCCGTCGCGCGCGCAGCCTTCCTGGAACGAGGTGCGCTTGGCTCGAAAACAAAATGCTGCCTGCTTCGCGAGCTCGTGGCCCCAGCGGTCTCCCTACCTCCAGAAAGCGACACGCGTATCGTCCACTGCAGCGCAGCTGGCGCAGGACGGATGACTCTTGCCTGAAGGTGCTGACGACCAGAGGCAGCCAAGGTGCTACTGCTATACAGATGCCTTTCGCAACTCCTGCAGGCGACGTCGCGGCGGCGCTGAACGGGCTGCCACGCTTCCTGACAGCGGAGTGCGCCATACTGGGCGGCCTGCAGGCGCACCCGGGCAACTGGCTGACGGCGCTGGAGTGCATCCCCCGCTCCATGCGCATGATGTACGTGCACGCCTACCAGGTGAGCTAGGTGATGAGGGGTACGATTCCCTCCTCAGGTGGCTGACGGCGCTGGAGTGCATCCCGCTCCACCGCATGATGTACTTACATGCACACCTACCAGGTGAGCCCAGGGTTGTGGGTAAATTTCTCTGTTCACTTGGCTCACTGACGGCGTTTGATGCAACCCCCACTCCATGCGTACTGTTGTATGTGCACGCCTACCAGGTAAGCTTGGACTTTCTTCCGGAATGAGCCCCTTACTTGCGTGTGCATGATATGTGCATGTGCGTGCACACCTGTCAGGTGAGCGCCATGCGTTCCATCCCCCAGAATGCGGCACCTGAATGCAGTGAAGCACAGCATCTGGATGGACGAGCGCCTGGTTGTTATGCATGCGATATGAACATCGGCCGCGCTGACCCCTTGTGCGCCTTTTTGCTGCATCGCGCCTGAGCTGCGTGCCAGGTGCTGTGGGCGAAGCTTGGCTTGTGTCAAATCCCGTTCGCTGCCTCAAATCTGAAAGGACAGGGTCGTTTGCAAGGATGGAGTTTCGCGAGCTTCGGTTCTCCTTCTGCTTCTGCTTTCGCTTCTGCTTCTGATTCTGCTGAGCTTCGAATTCGATTCTGATGAGCCTCTTATTCTGCCAAATATGTGATTCTGATTCTTTCAAAACCTCTCGTTCTGACTCTGCTTCTGCCCCTGGTGTGGTCCGCAGAGCTACCTGTGGAACGCCGCTGCCAGCCACCGCATCGAACGCCACGGCGCGGGGACCGTCATTGCCGGCGACCTGGTGCTTCCTGCTGCCGCCGCCGCCGCTGCAGGTGTGCTTCTTCATTGCCTCCTGCGCCTCGACCGTTTGTTCAGGCGTGTGGCTTGCTTAGATCCAAGCTCGTCATTCTGCTGCCACACTTTCATGCATTGGCAAGCCCGTGGCAATTTGGCATTGGATCAGGAGTTCACTGCTCTGAACCATTCTGAAGCACAGTTCAGGCGGCCTACTAGCTGGGACTTGAGACGCTGGAATTGTCCCGCTAACGAGAGGGTAATGCCTGTGCGAATAGCCTCGCAACCTCTTGTTCGTTCTCCTGGCTGATATCGATGGCAGCGAGGACGCAGCAGAGGAGGCGCCGGAGCGCGCGGCCGGGCGGCTGGCATCATGAACTTGAATACTGAAACATGATGACGGCGCCAGCGGAGGGCCCGGAGGCGGGCGGCATGCGCGCGGCCGGTCGGCTGGCGGCGCGACCCAGATTCTGCACGGCCTCACAATTGAACTTGAGGACTCTTGTTTTGACACTCTGCTGTTCTGAGACAGCAGATGACGGCGGCGGGGACGCCGCAGAAGCCGCAGCGCCGGATGCGGAGGGCCCGGAAGCGGGCGGCATGCGCGCCGCCGGACGGCTGGCGGCGGTGCACACCGTCACGGCAGAAGAAGCGGAAGCTGGAAGCTACGACATAGAGGACGTGGTGCTGCCGCTGCCGGGTGCGCGGGTCCGCTACCCCGAGCACGATACCGCTCAGGTGGGTGCTGCACGAAACTCGTGAACCATGGGAGGATGCATATAACCAGGCCTCCAGCTGCCATCGTCCTTGTAGATGGTCACCAGGTGCAGCATGTGCATGTGGAATCAAGAGTGCAGCTCTGGGACTCGAATCGTAAACCCTCTCTGAATCCTGCCACGTAGAGCTGGCGGCAAAGGAGAGGGCGTCGCTGCAGTCCTTGCCGCACGGCACCCACGGCTTGTCCGTTCATCCCCTGAGGGTCACTAAGAACAGGGAGCTTCAATCCTGCAATCTTGCAGGTGTACGCTGAGCTGGCGGCGAAGGACGGCGTGTCGCCAGGGTCCTCGCCGCACAGGCTTCCAGTTGAAATGACCTAAATTGAACAAGGGACTGCTGCAGGTGTATGCTGAGCTGGCGGCGAGAGACGGCGTGTCGCTGGAGTCCTCGCCGCACGGGACCCGCGGCTTTTCCATCACGGGCCTCGCCGGCGACTACCGGCGGCTGGTGCAGCGGCAGCGGGCGCTGGCGTGGCGGCTGCTGCGCTACGCCGCGCCCGACGCAGAGCTGTCCGGCGTCGGCCCATCCGGTGAGTCACTGTGAGCCACACTGTGTACAAGATATCCATACAGGAAAGAGCTCATTGTGCAGCGGCCGCGGGCGCTGGCGTGGCGGCTGCTGCGCTACGCCGCGCCTGATGCAGAGCTCTCCGGCGTCGGCACCTCAGGTAATCCGCGGCCATAGTACTGCGGAGCACAGAAACGAAATGTTTGTGTGGCGGCCGCGGGCGCTTGCGTGGCGGCTGCTGCACTACGCCGAGCTCGACGCTGAGCTCTCCGGTGTCGGCCCCTCGGGTGGGTGGCGGCGACTCCCTTCTCTGGCCTGCACATTTTGCTTGCCCGGGCCGCCGACTAGACACTGCGCAGTACCCAGTGCGGCTGGCGTGGCGGGTGCTACACCACGCCGAGCACGGTACTGTCTGGTGGTGGCTCGGCCCTTGTGCGAGGGTCAGCAGCAACTTCTGCAGCTGGGAAGTCGCCTGGCAGGTCGTGCCGGTTCGGCTCGCAGCCTAGCGCCAGTGCCGGCAGCAGCTGCAAAATCTGGAGGTGGAGGTGCCGACGCAAAGGCCTTGCGGCTCTGCGATTGTGATCATGAAATGTACGTGCCCCTGCGCAGGCTCGCCAGGCGTTGCCATCGCGGCGGCGTCTGAGAACTTCTACAGCGGCGAGGGCGCTCCCGCGGATGCAGCCTCGGGGATGGCCACGGAGTTGGCTGCGGCGCCGGCTGCGGGACCCGAGTCCTCGCTGCAGTCGCTGGCGCTGCAGCTGCGCTTCCAGCTGCCGCCGTCGGCGTACGCCACCATGGCGGTGAGCGCCTCGGAAAAGGGGGCATAATGAAACGTATCCGGACATTTTGCTGCTGGAGGGGTGCTACCGGAGGACTCGTTCCGGGCTGGCGGCTGGCGGCTGTCAGCTGCCACAGTGGCTGTGCCTCCTGGCGTTCAATGCAACGAGGAACTCAGTGTCTCCCTTGGAAGCTGCTGAGCCTCGCCATTCTGCCGCCGCGTATCGCGGAGGGCGAGTGCCGCACAATACCAAACATGTCAAATGGCGGCGCGCAGGTGCGGCAGGCGACAAAGGGCAGCACCGCCACCTCGGAGCACCGCTCCGCGACGCTGGCCGCCATTGCGGAGGCCGCGGCGCCAACTGCGGCGCAGAACGGCGCCGCAGCGGCAGGAGAGGCGGAGGCCGCGGCGCTGGCGCCGGCGGCGCAGAGCGGCGGCCCAGCTGCGGAAAGTACGGAAACCGCGGCGCCGGTGGCGGCGCAGAGCAGCGGCGGCAACAGTAGCGGCGGCGCGGCAGACACGAAGGCGTGAGGACAGGAGGCCGTCGAGCTGTGCGCTTGCGGCAGCACGCAATGCATGGCAAAGTTGAGCGTGGCGCACGCTGCGGGGTGGGCTCGCACTCCAGTACAATGTTGCGGCAGTGTTGGTTTTGTCTTCAGCAACTGGATATCTGCTATGTGTGAATTTTCCGAACCAGCCGAATGTGGGCACTCGAGCCGGATGCCCAGTAATGGCGCGTCTACTCAAATTCACCTCATATCAACACGACCATTGCGGTGCAAATCAGCAGGCACAAGAGATTTTTCAAAACAATTGCAACGAAACCATGGCCAATACATCGCCCGAAGCTGTCAACGAAGAAAAGGCAAGGTGCAGCGGCACCACTGTAAAGTTCTGGCACCGATCGTCCTCTGCCAGCGCATCGGGATGCAGAGCCAGCTTGCAACGTACAGCATCGACGATGTCGATCCTGAGCCCTGTGCTCCACATCAATCTGAATGTGCATGGAGGTTTGCCGGTTGCCAGCGTCATGTCGGCGGCTGCATGCATTCACAGAGGCGACGGTGGCCCGCCAGCAATGCGGCGCTGGCAGCGGCGCTGGCGACGGCGGCCCCAGCGGCGGTGACTCTTGGCGGGGCCGATGAGTCGCAAGGCACCGGCACTGCGCTTCCGGCTCAGCGTGCAGCGCCAAGGCGGTAAGCAGCCCCTCTTCGTTGAGAAGGGATTTGACGACACAGTCTCACACCTCCTGTCCTGACCGCGGGCATGGTGGTGCACAGGTGATACGGCAGCAGCATACTGCCATGCGCATCGCCCCCAGGCACACCCGCCGTGCTAGCCGCCATCGCGGAAATGTGCAATCCAAGGGCAAAGAAATGCGGCGCATAAGGCTGCAGCAACGGCGACACCGCCGCCGATGCATCGAATGACTCTCTCGACGCGGATTCTGCGTGAAAACCTTCCTTCTCAGCTCATTCCCTCTCCTCCCTTTTACCTTCCTTTCCTTCCCCTTTCAATTGAGCCTGATTCCTGTCCTCTTTTTCCTCTCCCTGTGAATAACCTGAAGCCTTGCCATGTCATCGACCCTTCTCACCTTCGCCAAGGGTTGGGAATCAGATGCATGTACAGAGTTAGGAGAAGCTTCCAGGCACATGCATGTCTGTACCAGCGCGTACCAGCAGATGGTTCTCGCTTCTCGCCCCTCCTCCGATCTTGTCGTTTCTCCCCTCCATGTTCACTTATCATTCAACAGCACCTTTTCTCGAAGAATCAGGCACATCGCGGCTGGACACAAGCGTGCGCAGCGCGAAATTATTGACGGTGCGTTTGAACCATACACCATCCTGCATGCTGAAGCCTCGCCCAGTCGTCAGCTTTCATGCTGCCATGCTGTCTGGTGTGCGTTGGTAAGCGATCCTGCGGCTGCGCTTTCGCTGTGACAAATTTGGTGCTGTCGTCTGACACCCAGGACCTAGGGGTCATAGCAGAGCGCGCACATGGCGCCCTACGCGAAAGCGCGAGCGTTCAGCAAGCTACCTGACGGCTGTGTTTGTATTTCTTGTGGTCGCGCCAGCCTGCGCTGCTCTCTGCGAATGCGGATGATGAATTGACCTGGCGGAAGCCGTGGCTGCAGAGGCAGGGCCACATAGAACGCAAATAGGATCAGCCTGCCGCATCACCAACCAGTGCCGCCTCGACCTGCGGAGAGGCTGAGTACGTGACGGATCAGTCTCCTCAGACGTCCAGTGGTGACATGCCGCCAGGCGGGCAAGAGTGCATGATCGCTGACGCAGCTGCCGGCGGGCGCGGCACCGGCGACGGCAGCAACAGCAGCGGCGGCAGCCCGCTGTCGGCGGCGGCAGCGGCGACCGTGACAAATGCCGTTCCAGCTGCAGCACCAGCCGCGGCTGGGCTCGTGCCAAAGCCGATGCCGGCAGACCCCGGCGAACCACCCGCAGAGGCGCCGCAGCGTGCTGCCGCCAGCCCGCAGTCGCCGTCCCGGCGGTGGAACCTCGCCTACATAGCCGACCTGCAGCAGAAGACGCAGCGCCTGTCGCTGGAATGCGCACAGCAGCAGGGCAACCTCAGCAGCCTCGCTGCCGAATGCTCCACCCTCCGTGCGCTTCTTCGCCTTTTCCATGTCCCCGTTGTCTGACTGCATCTACTTGCGCAGCACCACCTAGCCTCCACTGGCGCATTGGCCCAGCAGCTAGGCGGGCCGGCTCTCGGAGACTGCACACCTTGAGCCTGTGGGCAGGCAGCAGGCTGCTTCCTTACCTTGCCACAGTCGTTGCGTTGCCCGCCGCCTTCCTCTATTTGCTACTTTCAGCTTGACCGCAAACGGTCATTTGTCACAAGCATCACTGCGGGGCGCTCTGATGCCTCGCAAAGCACAGTTCAGGCTGGTAACGCCTGTATTTCGCTCCTCAGCACCGCCGCTGACGCCCCCGTCGTGTCATGCTCGCAGGCAGCGCCAACGGCGCGCTGGAGGAGGACGTTGCGGGGCAGGAGGCGGAGCTGCAGCGGTTCCGGGACGACATCGCGCGGCTGCGAGCGGAATGCGCGGCGCTTCAGCAGCAGCAGGCGCCGCCGGCCATGCCGGAGCCCCAGGAGTGAGTCAGCTGCGCGCAGGACTGCTCCTGGGCCTGGCAATGCCTGGAAACCCTTTTGATCTCAGCGTCGCGACCGCGCGCGACTGCCCGGCTCAGGCCTGCTTGTTCGGTCGCGGCAAATCATAGAACCCGACGTTGTCGTCATCGGACTTTAGATCATCCATATAAATGTTATTGAGACACTCTGCGCTAGAGCTGCAAGCGACGCCGCCGCCGCAGGATGGATTGCGACAGCGGCGGCGGCAGCGGCGGCGGCAGCAGCGGCGGTAGTGTCGCCTGACAACACGGTTTTGGAGGGGTCCTCAGTGCAGGCGAGCTTGCGCTAGGCGCCAGCACATCCGGTGCTGTTGGCAGGTTGGGGTTAGAACATTATACCTGGAGCGAACGAGCAAATGAGTGAACACCAGATTTCAGCCTCTCTAGGTACAATGACGCCGTCGAATCATAGTAGATTGTTCAGGAGAGGTGCACAAGCGCGCTGGCACAGCGCCGCGATTCGTTGGGCTGTGCCGGCATCTGTGGGTTTGATTTGCCGCCCAGTTCTTCCGTTTGTGTTTTCGTCTTGCTTCTTCAGGAATTGATGTGCAGCAAAGTCCTGCTAGAGTTCCATGGTTCAACACCGTTCACATGATCCACATGCATAGCACTGTCGCCACAGCTGGCATCCATACTGTATGTGGAACCGCATCTTCCTGCTTTGCACTTGACTAAACGTACTCCACTTACTTAGCCCCTGATAGCACACAGCCATTCCGCAGCCGTGACGGGATGCGTCACCTAGAGTTGTTGAATGCTCTACTCGATGCATGCCTCAACGCGCCACCGGTCAGGTCTCGATAACCGGAGCTGCTCCCGCTTGACTCCTGGGCTGCGCACAACTCCTGCCACTTGGCTCTTGAACCTGCGCAGATGCGGCTGCGGCAGAGCGCCCGCCGCCGCCCGCTGCGCCGCTTGCGCCGCAGCCCGCCGCAGCTGGCTGCAGAGCTGCAAACGCCGCCATCGCCGCCAACCCCACTCGCGCCGCCGCCGCTCGCGCCGCCGCCGCCGCTCGCGCCGCCGGGGCGCCAGGCCGGGAGGCGGCGCACCAAGCGTCACAGGCGCCGAGCCTCAACCCATCTTGCTGGTGGGCACGATGTAGGCCTGCACGGTGAGCGGCTGCTGCGCGGCCGCGGCGCCGCCGGCGCGCGTCGATAGCAGCAGCACCACCATGCGCCCGTCGAGCATTGCGAAGCCGCCGACCTGTTTCTGCGCCAGGTCCATGAGCGACTGCGCGCACCACACACAAGCAGAATGTCAGTGTTTAGTGGCGTAGAAGACTTCAGGAAAAGAAACCCAGAAGCCGCCGACCTACTTCTGCGCCAGGTTCATCAGCGACTGCGCGCACCGCACCGCAAAGGATTGCAGGTAATGCAGGGAGTCTGGGGGGGGTTGAGCTCTTTCACGAACTTCTTCAAAGTCTTCTGCGCCGGGCCCATGAGCGACTGCGCTCACACACACACGCATGGAGAATGTCAGGGTCTGGTCGTGTACAAGGCTTCCGAGAGACCAAAGCTTTGAGTTTTCTCGGATGGCACGAGAGTTCTTCTGACGGCAGCAGGATGTTGGCGGCGCCACACAGAGTTCTAGGGGCGGCAGCAGGATCTACTGACGGCAGCAGGATGTGGGCGGCGCTCCGCGCTGTGGCCACGGTAGTTGTAAATATTGTTGAACAGGCGGCCCGGTGGGCCAGCGGGCAACAGACAGGCGGCTCAGACGTCTGCCGACTTGCGCAGTTGGCCGCAAGCGCAGTGCTGGCATTGCAATTGGCATTGCAGCCCCGAGATCAGGGCAGCCGGCTCACCAGGCTGCCGTGCTGCTGCGGCGGCAGCGGCTGCGTGAGCTGCAGGTTGCAGGAGGGCGACGAGCGCAGCACGTTCTGCAGCCGCTGCAGCAGCGTGTTCCGGTCCACGAGCTTGCTGATGACCAGCCGCGCAGGCCAGTCGCGCGTCTCGCCTGCGGAAGCACAGGAAGGAGCCTGTGAGTGCAGCTGTTGGCTCGACGGTCGTTGTTGTGTCAGGTCTCATTTCAGGGCCAGCAGGGCCTGCCGGCGCGCAGTGGGGGCTCATTCCTGTCCTCACACAGACACGCAGATGAAGTCCAGCTTGTTGTGTTGCCCGAACGGGTGCCTCATCAACACCCTCAATGAATGCCGCATTCACGCATTACCACGCGGCTGTGGAGGCAGCATCGGACGCTCGCCCTGCGCGGCGCTATGCATTTCGCACATGACCGCCAGGCGCCGCCAGCGCGTTTTCCAAGCACTTCTCTTGCGGGCTTATCATCAATCGTCAGTCGGACAAAGGTGACCCACCTGGCGGTCAGGCGCCGACCAGTACAGTGGCGCAGAGCCCCGCGAGCTTCCTCTTTGAGCATCTGTATTATGGTTTCGCATGGGTTCCGGGTCCTGCTTGTCGTGTTCCGTGAGGTGACCCACCTTGCGGCCAGGCGCCCGGAACGACGACGGCACGGACGTGCGCCAGCGAGTGGTCGGCGGCCGTCTTTGCCGCGCGCCCCGATAGAGCCAGCTCGCCGGTCCACACCACCACCGCCTGCTGCTGCTGCTGCTGCTGCTGCTGCTGCTGTTGCGGCGACGCTGCCGCAGAAGGCCCGCCGGGCCGGCCGCCGGGCGATGCCATCTGCGGCTGCTGCTGCTGCTGCTGCTGCTGCTGCGGTGATTGGGCGTACTGCTGCGGATGCGGCAGCGGCTGCTGGGCATGCTGCTGCTGCTGAGGCGGCAGCGGCGGCGTGTGGGTCGGGATGGGCGGCATGAGCGACCCGGCACCGCCCGGCGCGCCTGCAGAACCGGCACGCACACTGATGTGCTGCTGCTGATGCTGCTGTGCCGGCGCTTAGAGCTTGCAAGAGCTGGCATGGACACACCAGCCAGCGAGCGATGTCATTCAAGCTCGACCAAGGTGCATGTGCAGCTCGTTGTCACATCTGGCAAAGAAACAGCAATTCGTCGGCTTCCTCATGAATCCGAGCACACCACTGAACACTTGCGGGAACACGCGCCTGCCAGTGCAGAACGCCCCGCCTGCTGCTGCCGCTTCAGCTCCATAGCGCGCTTCATCTCCAGGACTTTCTGCGCGACAGCGTCATGAAGCAGGTTGAATCCTCAACACACAAACGTGACTCGAAAAGGCACCGGCGCCGTTGGTCAAGCGAGGCGCAGCGAGTGAGGTGGTGCAGAAAATGTTGCCACATGCTGGCAGGCAGGGCGCTTGCGTGTTGCTTTCACTTTTGAGTGACTTGCCATTGTCGCGGCGACATCGGCAGAGACGCACCTGCAGACGCAGCTTCGGTGACAAGGTGTGCAGACAGGCAGCGGAAACTAGTTTCTGACGGAAAATTTCAGCACAGAGTGAGCCTGCAGATCAAGGTACCTGCTGGCGCTGGCGGTGTCGACGACTGTTGGTTGAGAGTTCAGAGAGAATGCGAGCTTGAAGTACCTGCCGGTGCTGCTGCTGCTGCTGGATGCGCAGGTGGGGATGCAAGTCGAGTCACTGCTGCGATGTCTGTGGATGTGAACACGATGGGGTCTGCAGAATAGGGTACCTGCTGGCGCTGCTCTGGCGGCAGTGTGCGCAGGTGGGCATGCCAGTCCAGCGCCGCTTGACTCCGCTGTGTCTGAGCTTGCCCATGTGCCGCCGGCCCCACTGCCTGCTGCGGCGAGCCGGCCGCCTGGCCCCACTGCTGCTGCTGCTGCTGCTGCTGCTGCTGCTGCTGCTGCTGCTGCTGCTCCTGCTGCTGGCCGCCATCGCCGGGAGCGCTCCCACGCTGCTGCTGCTGTAGCTGCTGCTGCGGGGGCGGCGGCGCAGCCGCCGGCGACGCCACGCTGTGCGCCGGGGACGGCGCCCAGTAGGCAGGCGAGGCGGCAGCGCCGCCGCCAATGCCGGCCGGCGACCTGCCGTCTCCAGCGCCCGCCGGCGACCCGGCCAGCATCTGCGCAAAGCCGCCGCCCACACCCGGCGCCGCGGCTGCGTCAGACAGAGCACCGTTGGTTGCGCAGCCTTGGCCTGGCCTGGCGGTGCCTCCCCGGTGAGCATGGCGCCGCCGAGCTGCACGCTGGCAGTCTGCTCGGCCCTGGAGTTGCGGCAGAGCCTGCACCAGCGTCGTGCAGCCTGGCGTGGGCTAATCGAACCCGAGGAAAGCCAGTCTTCGAAGCCAATGCAGTGGGGCCGCAGCAACACAGTTCGAGATGCGCCTGGCAGCGTGGGCGGCGCCGCGCTCGCCGCCTGCAGCACGCAGAGCGCCAGCGTTTCTGGCCAAATGCATCATAAGTACAGCATCTCGAATTGGGGCGCACCCGGCAACCCGCTCACCGCCTGCAGCGCGTGCATCGCTGGCGGCGGCAGCTCCGTGCCGCTGACGCCTGCCGGGCTGGCCCGCTGCAGCGCGGCCGTGCCGGGTGTACCGGCGCTGCTGGCGGTACCGGGGCCATTGCCGACGCCGCCGCCTTGCCCGCCGCCTTGGCCGCTGCCTTGGTCGCCGCCTTGGCCGCGGCCTTGGCCGCCGCCGGCAGCGGCCGCCGCCTTGGCCATCGCCCGCTGCTCCTGCGCCAGACCCTGCGCGGCCAGATACAGAAACTAGTTCGGCGTGGGGCGGAGGCAGCGCCGCCTTGGGCAGGTCGAACACACAGGGCCTTGTGTGAGAGCCTGTGCATCCTCTTCCTCCGCCAGAGATGCTTTGAGATGATAGCATCACACGCGTTCCCACAGGCAATGGTGGAGGGCGAAAGCGTCGAATAAAGCGTCGCATTTCTGGACAAGCTGTACGCGCCTGCAGCAGCTGCAGCGCCGATGGCCAGCGCGGCGACGCGAGCGCTGTGCTGTCGGGCCCAGCGCTCACCGCCATCGACCGGAACAGCTCCTGCTCCGCCGTCGCCGCCTCCCCCTTCTTCTACAAATGCACCAAGGCCTCTCCAAGTCAGCGCACCGCACACTACTCATCGCGCAGAACAGCTCCCGCTCCGCCCCCGCCGCCTCCCCCTTCCGCTGCAGGTGTAAGCAGGTTGAACGCTCCGTTCATCGAGATGAACCATCGTATGTATTGGCAATTCATTGCCAAGCAATACAGCTCCTGCTCCGCCCCCGCCGCCTCCCCCCTCCGCTGCAGGAGAACGTGGGATTGGGGTTGCCATTGGCCGGTCCTGACTTTTGATTCGTACAATCATACATGCAAACACTGTACACTCGTGGCCACAGTACAGCTTGCAATACGGCTCCGCCCCCAGCGCCTCTGCAGAATGAACATCACAGAAAGTGGCATTGGCCGCAGCAGTGACCAACAATCCAGAGACCAAGAGACAAGCCACGAAGCTCGACAAAAGACACCTGCGACGCGGCGAGCACGGCCTTCACCAGCCAGAGGTGGTTCTGCATGCGGCCCGTCACCACGGTCACGCCAACGTCGCGGCGCCGCAGCGCCATGATTAGGTCCGTGTAGGACGCCGCGCCCTGCCGCGGCGCCTGCAGGGGGAGCGTGGGCGCATTTCAGCACTGCTGACTCCGGACGCAGTGGTCAGCCATGCCTCCCACCAAGCACCGAGACATATTTGTTTTTGGCAGCAGGTGCCATCGCCGCGCATTGTCTGGAACTTGCAACATCAGCGCTGTCATTGCGGGTGTACAGGCCACACGATAGTGTGTTGTGGATGCGGAGCTGCACGGGGTTTCTCATCGCGTCCTGCGCCATGTCACACCACCCCACCTGTGGGCTGATGTCCTCGGCAAAGGGCCAAGGGATGGCCAGCCGGTGCGGCTCCGTGCGCGCCACCAGCACCACCTGCTGGCTGACGCCGCTGCCGCCGGACCCGCCATCCACGCCGCCGCCGTCGCCGCCGCTCATGCCGCCATTCATGCTGCCAGTCGCGTTGTCGGCCGCGACGCCGTCTGCGGGGGCTTCCTGGCCGGTAACACTGGGCGGCGCCGGCTGCGCGGCCGCGGCCTGGGCCAACAGGAACAGCACGTCGGCGAGGCCTTCGGCGAGCGCGGCGGCATCGGCGCCGCCGCCGCACAGCGGCAGAGCGTCCAGCCATGCGCGCGCGTCCGCGGTGCTGTCCGACCAGTGCGATCGCTCTACCATCGCCGCGCTGCGGCCAGCATCCGGCTCGAGTCAAGAGTCAGTTCGAAATTGGCGCCTCAATCGGCAGCTCGAATAGCAGTCGAGGAGTTTATTGCAGCCAGGGGGCCCAGTGCTTCACTGTGGCCTATTGCTGCAGCATCGTGACGTGGTCAAAATGGAGGCTGAACCCTTGGAGGAGCCGACATGCAGGTGCATCTCTGCTGCAGTGCAGAGATGATGCGAACGCCACGAGCTGCAGGCCGAATGCGGCATCACCAGGCAGACCGCAAACGCGCGGCTGCCAGGCTCACCTGAACGCCGAGCGGGTGGCGAAGAAGACGCACGCTAGCTGGCAGGGGCCGAATCGCCCGGCGTCCACGGCTCGCAGCAGTG
>JAABUK010009003.1_pt1 | contig 13806 bp, 15 predicted proteins | sample 5559141 | NCBI WGS metagenome assembly JAABUK01 (sample SAMN10711869, study PRJNA513367) | rock metagenome | isolation source: Antarctica rocks | place: Antarctica: Victoria Land, Pudding Butte nord | collected 2016-01-03
GCTGCAGGCAGAACTCTGTACGCAACCAAAGCTTATAAGCTCAGGAAAGCACTTCCAACTGTCAGCTCATATATATATAGGTTCACTACTCTTTTGCTGACCGAGCTTCATGATGGTCCAACTTCTCGCATCCTGAATGTGTCGAAGGTTGTGCTCCACATATTGCACACTTGCCGTTTTGCCACTTGATGATCAGTGTAACCTGCATGTCCTCATGCTGTGTTTCAGCCACCAGCCTGCTCACGTGCAGAATGCAGGCAGCCCACGGACCTGTGCAAAGTGATGCCCACAGAGTATGGGACACTCACTGCTTCTCCCAATGCTCAAGCAAAGGCCCTTTGCTGCCATACACAGGGTCCTTTGTCGGCACTCCGACTTTCTTAATATTTGCCTCAGCCTTCTGTTTTTCTTCTTGGCCTTTTCCGTAGTTCATGTCCCATGAATACCCAGCTGGGTAGGCACCAACCATCTCAAACCCTCCCTTGGATTGCACACTATATACACAAATAATGCAAAGTATCTCACCTCATTGCTCGTGTTTCATTCCTGCTTGGCCTGACAGGGTCAGTCTGCTACATTTACAACAGCTGCATGTTGTGCTGCATAGTGTCTCGCATGCATACGATGCTGCACAAGACACTTTTGTCTTCAGTACACCTTTGCACAACAACTGTTTGAGCAATCAAAGGATCTGTGTAAAGACTCATGCCATTCACGCTTTTCCTCTGTAAGCGACCAGCCATGTATGACTGTATAACATAAGAATGGGACACCGTCTTGGGATCCTGTACATACCTTTCATGCGCAACACCAGCAGGAATGACCATGACATCTCCAGCTCTCACCTCCTCCTCAATACCTTTCTTTGATCCACCCAGCCTGCATAGCATCTATGCAGGCATGGCTTATTGCCATTACTGATGGTACCATTGTTGTGCCTGAGTATGCCACGGCAGGCATGCACTGCTATTCACAGTAGGCATAAGCAGGTAAACATTTGCCAGGCATTGCATAAGCAAGATGCATAGCGCAAGCAAGCTGATCCTGCACGTTATCATTGGAGGGGTCTTGGCAGGTCATGCAATGCAATGAGCCCAAGTTGTACCTAACACGAGCAGAGCCTCTGAAAACACCCAGAATCTCATGGGAGGTGGAATGATAATGAGGGTACTCGTACAGTCCAAATCTCCATTGTGGCGGGAAACCATTGTTGTCAAAGGTCTCTTCTATCTTGTTGGCTAATTCTGAGGGGCTACCAGATGCCGCAAAAGCAGACTTATATATCAGCACAGGCAGATTTTGAACACTGCAGTTGGGAAACTGGCCATCGTCCTGGACTGTATGCGCAGCTGCGTCACAGATAGCCATGACCCGCGATGCTCTATTTTCACTGCAGCCAAAGAGAGACAAAATGAAAGTGTGAAAACAAGTTTGGTCAAGCTTTTGGGCACAGGTCAGACAGCTAATCTGAAGAAGGCTCGCCTGCTTGTGATGCCGGCCAGATCGCCGCTAAAATTGCTTCGAATATGAGGTCCGCACCAAGAGTGCCGAGGGGCGGAGGTTGTAGTCACAGTCAGAGTCCGCGTGATCATAACATGCAAGCTATAACGCATGCACATGCAGAGTCACTGGCGTGCTGCAACAGATTTTCGATCGCTTTTGTGTCGGCAAGACGTCAGACTACATCAGATTGTGATTTATGGGCAAACTCAGGAACTTTGCAGGATCTTAACGACGTCTCAGCCCTGATTTTGCAAAATTGGCACCATTGCCCCCTGTTGACTGGCCAGTCAACGTTGACAGGGGGCCTGTTAACAGGGGGCAACCCGTTGACCATGGTCAACGGGTTAACAGTGTTCAAGTTGTGCAAAAAGTTGTGCCGTGTTGGTGCATGACGGGCCACGCAACGTGTGCTGCTTGTCACACAAACGTTCTGCTGCGGTCATCGGGGTCTGCGCATTCTGCAGAAGGAAGATAGTCGATGTTCAGGAAGACCACAGCACGTCTGCTGGGCGTTACGCTGCGCCCTCAGTGCCGAGATCTCTCCAGTGATATCCAAAGGCTAGCTTACAACGCAGATCGCCCGACTGAGCTACAGGAGCAGTTGTTGCAGCATCCCAGCCCTGTGCCGCTTGTGGTGACTGGTGCTATGGACAACTGGCAGGCAAGGAACTGGACAAGTTCTGATCTGATGCAGTATGGTGACACCATAGTTTCTGTAGAATGTTCACACAATGGAGGAGATTACCGCGACCTGCACACTGAAAGCAGCACCAGGCGCTTTGAGGCAGACTTGGAGGTGCCACTTTCAGCTGTATTGCAGAGCATGCAGGATACTGACACAAAGCAGCAGCCTGTGCAGAACCTGCTTTATGCTGCACAAGTAGACTTGGTTTCTCTGATACCAGCTCTTGAACAAGGCATTGAGCAACCACCACTGCAGGTCATCAGTGACAGACTGTACAAACGCAACACCTGGCTTGGGCCTGCAGGAACAATTACACCGTTACATTGTGACCCTTACTTTAACTTGTTTTGCCAGATTTGGGGTTCAAAGTACATTAGGATCTATGACAGGAAACATGCACAGCAGCTACATCCGTTCAGCAATCCATTTCTGCGGAACACTTCGCAAGTGCGTGTTGAAAAGGTGGACTCAAAGTTGTTTCCCAACTTTGACCAAGTGCCCTATTTAGAGTGCCATCTGATGCCAGGCGAAATTTTGTTTATGCCCAAGAAGTTCTGGCATTTTGTTGAAGCACTGGAACCTAGCTGGTCAGTGAGTTACTGGTGGACCTGAAGTCACCAAGCAACACCAACCAAATGTGGAACATTACTGCCACACATTTGCGTACAGGTGTGCTATTGTGTAGGGTGTGGAACAGGCTTCATGCATATGTTGGATACGGGGGTGCAGCAGTCACATGGTGCAGTGGGTGCAGATGTCCCAGACACTCAGTGTAGATAGCGCTGAAAGGTTGCAAGCAAGATGCGCCAGCATTATATTTGTGGTGCATCATGTGACAGCATCAGCATGAACATGCCTTTGCTACTGTGGCATAGTGTTCTTGTGCTGCTGAAGGAGTGGCATGCACAGCTTGAGCCAGAGGTTGGATGTGGCAGATAATATCATTTGCCCCACCACAGTTGCAAAGGTTGGCATGACTTTGTCCAGAATCAACAAGACAAGATTCAGTCCAGTTGTATCACATCATTGATGGCACACTGACTGCCAATGTAGGACCTCGGAGTCTGTCACACAGGGAGCCGCTCAAGATCGTATGTACCTGACCCTAGGGACGACAGTCACCACTGCCTGACATGAACATGGACCCTTGTGGAGATGCACATGTCTACTGCCCAATATGCCCTGCCAACATTCATAAAAACGAAACATTTGCAGCAGCTAATGTGCTATATAATTCTTGCTATCGAAGGACGTATTTCGAGTTGGCCACGCCTTTTGTATATGCATTGTCGTTTGAACATTGTGATACAATTCCTTGAAAGGTAGAGGTCCGAAGATAGAGGTTTACGCCGGCGCGGATTTAAAATGGGCCATTTTAAATCCGCGGCGGTGTAAATTGATCCCGAATTCATTTCCCTCGTCGAAAGCTGGCTTTCAACAGCACATATTTGGAAGCGCCAGCACATTTGGTATGTGCTGATTTTGTTATGGTCCAACGCTTGTTCACAAGCAGACGACGAGCAAGTGATCTCACCTCACGCTCACCTCACAGTTGGTGGCTGGCCCGCAAAGCTCTCTCTAACCTTTGATCTACAGATCAGCTGGTCAATGCGGTGGCCACTGCAGTGGCTCGAGAGGAGTTTCGGACCCCGCTTGAAACAAAAGCAGAAAGAACGTGGCAGTGATCGGCAAGCCGGTAAGTCGAAGGCGTCCTTACACGGTTGACTGCAGCATCACCTGACACCTAGCTCAGCGCGTTGCCGTAGGGTGGCTGAGTGCTCAGCACACATTGCATATGTCTGATTGTGTTTGTCTGGATGGCCTTATCTTCACGTGCAGCACATGAAATCTGGTCCAAGCTGCACGTGAGCAGTTGTATATGGCTGTGCAGATGGCAAAAAGCAAAGCGTTGATGCACAGCATACAACACAACAGCCAGAGCACCAAAATGCTCAGCCCATGCCTCCTGCAGTCTCCGTCATGGATGTGGTGCAGCAAGCATCAAAATTGCTGGATCTGTTGACAGCAGAGTGTGTCAAAGCCTTGACAGCAACCTGTACACAGCTCCGGCAAGACTTTCGTAACCATGTCACCATTATCAAAATGAGAACTGAGCAGGACCAAGCAATGTTACGTGCAGACAAGTGGCCAAGTTTGATGATGGTCGTGTTCAGTACCACCACACACAGCATTACAGAGCAGCTGACTGCAACTGGAAACTTTGCCACACGATATTTGTCAGAGAGGGAATGGGCAACTATGGTGCGCATTGAAGTGAAAGAGTCTTCAGATGATTCCATTGGTTGGAGGTCAGGCTTCAAGCAAACTGTAGCGTTAATGGTCAAAGCCAGCCATCAGAGCTCTCAGAATATAGACACCAAGGCCTATGGCGTTGCGCTGGCTCGCTTGGCCACAGAGTGGGTAGCCAAGGCACGATCCATCTTCATATCTATAAGATCAGAGCCAGCATATATGATACCCTTCAAGCATCTCCACCTAGGCGACTGGCAAAATCTGGAGAGCATCAGTTGTATTGCGCTCCGTGGCAATGCACTACCTTTCTCTTGTTTCTGGGGTGATTTTTCATCCAATCTGCAAACTTTCCACATGACGCAGTGCAGTCTTGGTGTAGATATGATTCAGTCCCTGGTCACTACATGCCCACACCTCTGTAATGTTAGCTTGACAGGCTGCAAAATAGATGCAGCAGCATTGGCATGCTTGAGTCAGGCTCGCTTTTCAAGACTAGACAATTTGAGCATCAGTACTACTCCGCTGGGCTGGCCAAGTGTCCAGTCATTGAGCAGTTGTGACTTGCCAGCATTGCAATGCCTAGCTCTTGGCAACACAAATCTGAGCGCATTGGCCGCCATGCACCTGGCTCAAGGGTGTTGGCCAAATTTGACGTACTTGAATCTCTATGACAATCAGCTGAATGTAGAGGCTGTTGCGTACCTGATCAAGGGCAAGTGGCCTCTGTTGCAAATGCTAAGTCTCACATGGACATGTGTGCCTGAAGCTGCTTTTGCAGTACTAGGGGTTGCTGATGCTTGCAAGCAGTTTGAGAGCAAGGTGTCCTGCAATAGACTGCGTTACATGCCAGTCTCCTTGCTGAGGTCAAGCTTTCTTGTTTGGCCTAGACTGAAGGCATTGACTGTGCGAGAAGCCGCAATTGTCTAAACGCCTCAGAGAGATGTAGCTCAAAGACATCAGTGCCTCAAGCTTGTACAGCAGCAATTTGCACAACAAAGCCTTGAAGTGCAGCGCTTCAAACACTAGAAATGGGGAGAAATCATTCAGCTGGAATGTGTTGTTTTTAGTTGTGGCTAGGGCTTGGGGTGACTGCATTCTGCAAATGTGCTCTGGATTTCAACTCATCTGTAGGACTTTGTGACTGTGAGTGACCAATGTAGCAGTTCTGACTGTCATTGCATGGGTTTGGTTGGCAAGAAGTCTGTGAGAAGCAGCACTGTCCGGCATGCTGTTAAATAAAGGGATGTGAATGGGGTGCAATCTTGATGTGTGGCAATAAGCACACATGTGTACTTGCTCCAGCATTCTGCTGCAGCAGAAATGTAGCAGTTCGATGAAGCTGCACGTTTCTAACATGCATATGCGCTTTTGGTATGTATGCCCATCGTTTGAAATGCAATAACAGCAGCTGTGCATGACAATGGCAAGTGTGTCTGATGAGCTTTCACGCACATACAGATATTGAGTCAGACTTGAGTGCTGATCTTAATGGCATGTTGTCTTTGACCTGCTACTTGCCTAAATATGCATTCGTGCCAGTTCAGGACCATGATCATCAGTTGAGCACTTTGTCTCAGCACTGGCTTGCCTGCTTTAGAGCGAGTTTGTTTCTGCGCCTCAGGGCAGCTGGCCAAGCCGTTTTCGTTTTCGTGAAACCTCGTCAGCTGGAATCCAACGAAATGCATTAAATGCATCAAATTTTGTTTTGTTGATGCAAGGCATGCACATGCAAAAACGCTCAACTTGTCAGTAATCAGTATGAATGCTGGGTTCAAGCAGTCGCCCATGTGAATGCAATAATGGGTCCTCATTTGCAGTGGTGTGAACAAATGCACATTGGGCTTTACATTTGGCACCAACCACGGCACGGAGATCACAATTCTGCACAGGGAGCATTGAGTGCACGGTGGGTGTACAGCTATAGCTCCCCTACATGTAGCTCAGGATTTGAGCATGCATGACGAGGAGTGCTGCCAACGTGCTTGCTGTCTGGATTGCTCCACCAGTGGTCCTGCACCTGCAACAATAGAGCAGCATCATTGTCCTGGCATGAGTTGTCAAGCAATAACCCACAGTGCTGATCAGAACGGGAGAACTCAAGTCTTCCCGTCTCCAAAAACATATTGTATGAATTGACTTGGCAATGGCAAAACTGTGTACAGACAAGCCTGTCTGTGTATTCTGGATTGCAGGTGGCCACAACGGTGTCAGCGCAATGGCAGTATGCACAATGCAGCTACTATCTTGGCAACAAAATGTACCCTGCAAGCTTGCACTGCGACTGAGTATGTTGTGACAAGCTGGTTTGTGCATGCTTGATATATATCGATGCTGTGAATAGAGCACATGCAGATCATGCAAGGGCAGGGCCTACGGGCCTGGACTCCTTCTCAGATGCTTCTACTCAGCAATCAAGCATGCTTTTGGCCCAAAGGACTGCAACAAGAAGTTCGCTTTACATTTGTTTCAAACTTGCAGCTGCATCAGCTTGCTGGCTGTCTTACTGTTGCTCGGTCATGGGCATGATTTATTGGATGGCATTCAAACTCAGGTGATGTTGGCAGCACTCCAAGATCACAACATTGGATTTTTGGTGAATTTTTAAACAGTCACACTGCCACAATTTACAACATTCTCCATCACATGCCGCGCATTGTTTGCCTCAACAAATGCTGGCAAGCAACTGCAACACACGCTATCTTGTCTGCGTCTTGGTTTGATCTGTGGTGACATCCCAAAACGAACAGATGCTATATGCTATCACAGCCCCACGTGCTTCAACTGGCATAATACTCTCGCTGTTCCTAAAACTAATCAGGCTCCATGCCGGAGTTCAGGATCACCAGGCTGTCTAGATACTCACGAGGCTGTCATACGTTGGGAAGAAACAAACAGCTCAGATAATGCGCCAAAACCTGCTCCAGCTACTGTAAAATAATGGTGTGTCACCTGCAGTCACCCAAGGCTATGTAAGTGTATCATGACCAAGTACCAGTGTCTGCAAGCTTGGTGCAGAATCGAGTATGCAGCCCGTACAACGTATCTAGGTGAAGCATATAAAAAAATTGCCTGTCTGCAACATGTAGTAAACGCTAGCAGTATGGCTCACCAGCATGTTCACAGGCTGAGAAGAACCAAAAATGGAAGGCACAGCTGTTTCTGAGATTTTTGAGATGGCCTGTTGCTTTAGTACACCCTGTGCTGTCATCAGTCCAATGAGCGCCTTTGCTTGCTGAGGCGTCAGGGCTTGTACCTGGCCTATCAACAGCTCTTCAGGAATCCCTGCAAGACCAAAAAGAGTTGAGCAGATGATGCACAAGTGTGCCAAGGCAAAGCAGTCACTATCTGTGCAACTGCAGTTGAGTCCGAGTCTTTGCTGCTGTCAGCCCATGACTCGACCCATACTCACTCTCAATAGATGCTGTCAATGATGGTGTTGAGCGAGCTCTACATCCTTTGCTGTGTGTTAGGCAGTACGCCTGTTATGAGTGGGCTGTGAAACAGTGGCAGCTAACCTGGGTTGCGCATCACCACCGACAGAACCCTGCGAGTCAAGCCAAAATAAAAGGGCTCATTCAGCTGCCCCTCATGATCCAGCCAGGGCCGCAGCAGGTTGTGGCCCTCAGCTCTGTGACCATGTGACCCTGCTTCAAACACAAAACCCACAGCAGCCCTGCTATCCCTGGAGGCCTCCTGATCTGTCTCATCAGGACTCTGAACTTGATGATTGTCCATGCCCTCTTCACCAAGGCTACTGCCCTTCTGACGGCTATCCTTTGTAGACTTCTCTGCTTGCAGGCCTGCCAGCGATTGAAAGTCATGGGCTGGCCCAGTATCATCTGCCACAGATCCTTTGAAACCACAGGTAAGTCTGTCTACCCAGTTAGTAGACATCAGCACCTCTTGGTCAAAGCTGGGTGCCCAGCAGACCAGTCGCCTGTCCAGCAAAGTGTCAAGTGCTGCCATGGACTGCTTGCCATTGCCGTGCTGCTGGTCTGAGCCTGTCAGCTTGTCTTGGAGCTGAGCTTTTGTCATGCCTGAGGAACCAGCTTCAGTGATGTGCCTGATGCATACACAAAAGGAGTCAGCAGCAGTGCCAGCTTGGGTACTTGCTGCAACACACAAACCCTTCTGACAAGCTATGACACAGGATTTGCAATGTCATGAGCGCTGTCTTGTTGCTGCACACGACAGCAAAACAATAAAAGTCATGCCTGCATTATTGTCTGACTGACCTTCTGGTCACCATCTGCTCAAGGCTGGCCAGCAAATGGTTTTGAGCAAATGTGTTGTCAGCCGGCTTTGTGTTTCTTCTGGGCAATGTCTACATTGACACTGACACTGCCTTACCTGTGGACCTCAGTAAGCTGGTGCTCTAAGTCTGGTCTAGGCTGCTTTGCCTTGGCATCAGCAGAATGACCGTTTTCAAGTGCCACCTCAGCCCTAGCGCCCAGTTGATCCCCTGACCGCCCTTTCCTCTTGCCCTTGCCTTTCCTAGTTTGCCTTTGCTCTGCAGCAGGCTGGGCCACTGCACCCACCACTGGACCATCGCCATTGCTTCTGACTGCTGCAATGTCCATATCCACAGACACGTCTGGCACCTGCCGCAAAGACTCTGGCAAAGCAGTCACCATGCTACACCCCAAATGGGGCTGCTGAGCTGCTTCTGGAAGGGGCAGGGCTGTGCCAGGACAGGCAGTGAGAGTAAGAGACACATCCACTTTGACAGGCCCTGTGGCGCCTCTGACAGCATCTGAGGTAGATGAGCCGAGCTGAGGCACCACTGAGCACTCCACCTGCACCAGATCATATTCACTGAGATCGTATTCACGGAGATTGTCTTCACTGGGAGCCTGCTAGCCCGGGTCGACCACCCAAGCTATCAATCTCACTGCTTGTCTTTGAGACTAAACAGCAAGGTCAGGCAACGAATGAAGCATGCAATTGAGTACAATACGCAAAACGTGCATGGTGCTTTGAGGCAATGGGCATGACACTCTCAGAAGGCCATGAAGTGCACTTTGAGGTTCAGAAAACATAAAGTGTCGAGGGCACGTCATTTAGTGTGAGTCAAGACACCAACAGGAGGTGATGCTGAGAACAGGAGGCCCACCTTGACGCTGCCGGGTCGCAAGTTGAGCCTGCCTGCTGCCATGAGCGTGAGGGCCTCGCACACCATTCCGCTTGTGACTTGATCCCCATCACCAACATTCAGCACCGCAGCAGGGCTCTGCAAAAAACATGATCAGACTGACAAAATTGACACCCTAAATATGTCTCACACCACTGCAACAGCAGGCGTCATCATGCTTCTATCAAGACATTGTTGGGTAGCCAATAAAGTCACCCTGGCATCAGTCTAGATTCTCAACTTTGTCAGTATTCAGCTTGCCTACAGCGGTTGTGTTGTGCTGAGTGCACATCTTTACATGCGATGGACACAGTGGTGAGTACAGACTGCTGTACACTGTGGAAATTAGTGCATCCTCCTTCTAGCCAAGGTTGTCTCTTCAAGGCAGACTGAGACAGCTGTGTAGTATGACCCTACTAGCAGCAGAGCTCAAGCAGGGTAACCATGCCAGATATGCTGCTGCATGACTAGCATCTCCCAGCAGTGTGCAACTTGAATGTTCTTGCCATAACCAGCAAGCAAGCAATCAGGAACGCAGCCATGTTACTATGGAAGCGCTTGTGCGCCTCAGCCAGCAATATGCAGCATGACTGTGCATGCTGACAGCATCATACTCTCGATCAGAATGTCAGCCAGAACATTACTTGGCTACTGACATGATCCTGCCAGCAGGATGCAGTATAATGTACATCCCAGCAATATGCGGTGTGAACATGCATGCCAGCAATATGCAGTGGGAATGCCCATGCCAGCAATCTCCAATGTGAATGTGCATCTCATCATAAGCAAGTACCTGGTCATTCCAGCCTGAAGTTGATGGGCCGTTCGTCGGGTGGAGAAGGCTGCTGAGCAGATGGCTTGCTTCCAAGGCTTCTGCTGGCAACTGCTGTGGGAAGTCCAACACCTGGCAGCATGACAGACTAGGTGTGAGGTATAAATAAGCTGGTGGCGCATTGAAATAGTGAAGAGCATGCATCACATCTTTTACCAAGACAAGTCATGATGTAGAAAACCCTGTCCATGACAGACTTACGATCAGGGTTCGCTCACATGAAACCCAGGGCACAAAATTGCACAACACAACATGAGGTGAACAGAGACAGCATCATGGCATCAGGCAAGAGACAGCAGATCACACAGACAACTAACACAAACAGCATGCCATCAAGGCAAACACACATGACATGACGTCGGTTGGCAACATGATGGTTGTGCGTACACAACACATGCCACTGTGAGGAGTGCATCCCACCTCCATATGCTCAGCGAACAATTTGGAGAGCATGAGGGGTCTCTTGACTCCAGAGTAGTTGACCAGGCCCTGCTGCTGCAGGAAGGCCAGGGCTGCAGTCATCTCTGGCCCACTGAACCGCTGTGACACAGCTCCAACCACGTCATGCTCTGCAAGCCCTGCAACAGCAAGGTTGCTGTTTGCCACCATGTTCATTTTGCACTCTTTTCAATTTGTACCTTACACGCTTGGATGCGGAGCCAGTTATGAGTCAGTGGAGATCCCGGCTTGAAAGCACAGGTGTATAGCACTGTATTAACATAACACCTCCTCTTGTGTGAGACTGGTGCCACGCTCACAGCATCAACAACAAGCTCTGTGCAACGTACTTTGCACCTAAGCATGACCTGTCAAAACTGTCAAGCCTGCTTCACGCTGCAGGAGGGGTTAGCAGCAAGCAGGGGACAGAACACAGTCCCCAATTGCAGCAAACGTACTAGGATTTCCAAAAGGTTCTGACCACGCCCTTGTGAAATAGAGTAGGCATGAGGCCAGGCATGCCCGAGGCAGCAACAACACTTGCAAAGCGCTGCGACATGTTACAAAGGAAGCATAGCATGGTCAGCAGGTGATGGTCGCAGCATGGGGTGGGGAAGTGACCTGTGGTGTCAGCCAGGTACAGCATGGATTTGATGAGCTCCATGGCATGTGCTTCTACCACGTTTGGCTTCTGCACGCCGGGCATTTGCAAGGGCCCGCGAGCCGGCAAGGGCACTGTCCTTTTCCAGCTCCTGCTCATTGCACGCCCTGCACCCACACTTGCATGATAGAACAAGACAGTGTCTTGGTGACTCTAGATAGCTCGTGTGGGCAGGTATGCAGGCTGTTGTCATCGAACTTTACATGGCATCAGATTGTGAAAGGTCACTTTGCCTTGCAGGGACAGTAGTATAGGCACACTAAACTTGTGGTAGCTGCACACGACGACGGGTTATGACCTGTTGCATGCAATGTAACGTCCATCTGCAACAGCGCCATACAGACAATATCCTGGATTTGAGTCACATGCACCTGTGAGGCATGCAAGAAACAAGTAGAAAAGAATTGCCAAGCAGCAAAGCCTGTGTCAGATGACGCTGTCATGTCTGCTTGAATGCCTCTTTCATGAACAGAGTTCAAGTAAGCGCCATTGGCTACATGCCTTATGGCTTGAAACACCAGACACATGCTGAATTGGGGACTTGGGTAGCTAACAGACTATTCATGCCTTAAAAGTAGTTTGTGTGATGCCGACTTGCAGCAAGCAGATGCAGCAGCCAAGCTGCACCACTGCAGCATGCCAGAGGAGCCACGCTGCACAGCTTTACACAGCGCAAGCTGTCATCACCACCTGCTGGCATGTCCTTGCTGTGCTTTCATTGGCTTCAATACAAACACAAACCGGCTTGCTACTGGTGGGACATGCAAATGCAGCAAATTCGCTGCCTGCTAAGTTGCAGCTGACCTTTGAGAACACTTGCAGCTGCTTCACCGCCCTGCAGGTCACCATCAGCCATGTCTGCGGTCACAGACCTGCTCCGCCGCTTTTTGCGCACCGTCATGCTGTAATCCTGCATTACACAGACATGTGATACCATCTGATAGCCTGCATAGGACTTGCAGTCAGTGTTGGCCACTGGCTGATGTGGATCCTTTGTGAGTGAACTCTTGCCCAAAGCATTGTGATTTTGACAGGTCTGTTGTGTGTGGCTTCAGCGCTCAGGATGCACATATGAAGCGAACTGGTGGTGTGACATGATTGGTGCTGAGTGACGACAAATGTCACCAAACTCCAAATTTTGCCATTGCCGGCAATCACTAATCTGTTGCACTGAGAGTAAGCATGCCTAGTGTATTAGGAGTTTGGGCTGAGGAAGATCAGCCCCGAGTTCACCCCAAACCAAAGCCAGAGCCGCTAGACATCAGCCACTTTGAACATATGCAATTTTTCACATGTCTGAACTGTAGCTCAACAGCTTCTGACAGCCAGACAGGTGAGTGGCAGGTCACACAAGTTCACTTGTCTGTGCTCTACCTCAACACCTTCTGACTTCTGTCTTTTGCGCTGGCCCGCAGGCCTTGACTCCTTGCGTGGCGTCAGATCCAGGATGAGCTGAATCACCCCCTCGATCTCCTCCAATGCCTTTGCATCTTCGTCATCCTCCACAGCAAACAAGGGCTCGTAGGGATCCAACAACGGCCTGCTGCTGTGCAGTGGGGACAGCCCAGGTGACTGGACTGCTGACTGGACTGCTGTCTGGGCTGATGACCGGACAGGTGGCTGGACTGATGACTGGACTGCTTTCTGGGCTGATGACTGGACAGGTGACTGGGCTGGTTGCAGTGGCAAGGGGTGGCTGTCAGGCTGGGAAGGTTTGTCTACTGGACTGGTGGACATTGTGATGGGACTGACAGATTTCTCATCAGGTACAGCCATGAAGGTGTTCATGACGCTGTTCAGCTGATTTCTGGAGAGGTACTGTGGCCACTTCTGCTTGCGTCTGCCTGTGACATCAGGCAAACGCATCACTGAGGAGATTTTCCCCCAACAGCTTAGGTTCATTGATGGCAGGGAGTGCCATCAGCGCAGCCATGCTTGCTTTGTGAAAAGGATCAGTAGAGGAAACGCAACAGCATGTTGCTTTGGGTCCGCTGACAGATAGTTACTGCTTGAGATCTTTGCTATGAATTTCAACCACCCCTGCCGCCCCTTGCCGCCATGGTCAGCGACACCCATTTGCTTCACATTGGGCAAAGGAGAAAAGCAGGCAGTATGTATCAGCAACACATATTGCATCGAAGGATGCATACGCAATAAGCTAAACCCCGCGGTGCAAACAACGGAAGGCACCAAACCTTTGACAGCAACCACATCACCGTCCGGGGCTTGGCTGTCAGGCTGGGGACCTGCTGGCTCAGCTGCCAGTGCTCCCCTTCCCTCACCACTTGCATCTTCAGCAGCTG
>JAABUK010009004.1_pt1 | contig 13806 bp, 14 predicted proteins | sample 5559141 | NCBI WGS metagenome assembly JAABUK01 (sample SAMN10711869, study PRJNA513367) | rock metagenome | isolation source: Antarctica rocks | place: Antarctica: Victoria Land, Pudding Butte nord | collected 2016-01-03
GGGAGCATTTGGCTTTATCTGCATGCCAACCCTTCAAGTTCTGCAGCTTCAGGCGGACATCTTTGACTGTCGAGCTGATAGGAACTTGCACTGACTCCAAGTACGGGGAGGCCCCAGGCCGTGTGCGCTTTTGTTCCAGATATAGGGTGATTTCTGGAACATGTCTGTGCTCACCGCTGGCTCTTCGCTGTCGACTCGGCGATGACAATGCCGAGCCGTGGCTGCGCACTGGCAAATCGACTGAGCGCTGCATCAAGCCTGGAAGAGCCATGTGACACGGGAGAAGACTGGCTTGGCAAAAGCGATGAAAACATTAAATGCTGCTGCTGTAGGCAGGCGAGTTTAGGTGCTTAGGTACTCTGCATCCATGTAAGTGCCAAATATGCTCGCGTTCAATGGACAATGCAAAACACTTTGCAGTGTCCTGCTCCCGCCGGCAACCGCTCACTAAAGACTAAACGCAGTGTCACAGATTCTAGAAGCTGACGGAACGAAAATATGATCCAATGCTACGCTGTGTTGGCTACTAAGTCCCAGGTCGAGCTGGAGACCGACAAGCGTTCTCGAAAGAGCTCACCTCTCACGCACTAGTATGTTCGCAACGCTGACAGCAGCTTCGACTTGATAGCTTCCCGGAGCGGAAGAAGAGCATTGCATTGCCAGCACACGTAAATTTTGAAATGACTGGAATTTTGACTGGCAGATGCTCTTCTGCCAGAGTACGGTTGTGACCCTATGTGCAACCCTAATGAGCACGCCAAACTTAGCTCTGACTCGTTAGGTGTACCTAACTTAGGTACAATACTTGCAAAGTCGAGTTGCTTTGTGTCAAGCCAAATCGGCAGCGAAGAACTGCTGTTCTGCTCTACAAGCACTATGGCCTCGGGTCCGCAACCCAAGGCGCGAAGCGGCCGTTTGGGGAGGTGGATGACTGCAATGCCTTGGTACGCAGACGCGCTTATGGGCAACACGTTGTCCATAAGCGCGACAACGTGTTGCCGATGTGCCCATCACCGTGCTCATTCTGCATAACTCTATTCCTTTGTGAGCTTTATACCCTGGATTGATTTGGCGTGGCGGTCTTTGCAGGTCATTTCTCTTCGTAGCTCTGCAATGTTTGGGTGGTCTCTTGTTGAGCGTGGCTGCCCAAGGCATGGACATGAAATCACCGCTGGTGCTCAGCATTATCCTTGGGCGCTGGCATCACCCTGTTCCTCCGGCGCACCTCTTGCCTGTGCCGTTGTGGAGCATAGTAATATGTAAGTTCTGGATTGTCTTGCCTTGGCCTTTCCAACTTACACTGTTCGGATGGCAGCCTGCAATCCTTTTCCACCAGATCAACCTGCACTTCACACTTTACAGCAGTTATTATTCGGAATTCACTTTTGGCCCTCAATGCTGCAGTTACAGTATCAGCGCTGGGTGGCAAAGGGCTGCCGTGGTGTCGTTCAAGTGTGTTGTATACACTGCCCCTTCTTCACATCCTTGAGGCTGCAAAGGGGTGGAGCTGGGCTTTTGATCCTGTCGCCTACCGCTTCCATCTGGGCTACACCTCCTTGATCACCGCTGCGGTTTTTGCTGCAATCTACATTCACGCCAACTACATCTGGGACGACAGTTGGTGGAGCCTGCAGCATGTTGATAGCAAGGGTCCTTTGATGTCTGTGGACTGGAACGCTGTCTTGGCCAACACTGCTTTCTCCTCCAAGACTGCTTCAGGTACCAATGCAAGAGTAGACATCAGATGTACTAACTGTTTCGAAGCGGCTGCAGATTGTGCCCAACCTGCTGTCAACTGCATCCACAACACTGAGATGGCGCACAGATCATTCACAGTAGTTACTGTTTTGCAAGGATGGTGTCTGTGCATGCATGCAGCACACATCTACTCTACACTGCTGTCAGCAGGAATGACAAGCTCGTCCACTTTCACCTGTCCTTGACATGTTGTTCTTGGTGCAGAGCATGTTGTGTGGAAGACATCGGCTTTGAGTTCTTTTGGGCAGGCTCCAGTATCAGAGAGTGACATGCCTGAGGATGATGGTGGTGATGATGTTGTACCTGTGGTGCCTACTGTGTCACACTGGTCTTCTTTGTATGCTCAGGTATGGCATCACCTGCGTCTTGCATGTACTGTCAAGTTGCATCATCACAGGCAGCATTTGGCACAGTTTCCCTTGTTATGCAGCAGGCAATAGTTTGCAGTAAGGTCTTGTATGTTGGAGGCATGTTTTTATGGTTTTTTTTGACAAGTTTGCAGTCACATGTGCATGCCCACCTACAAGATGTCAAATGATATGTAGTATGAGTGCTGACAATCAATGTGCTTTGCAGGCTCACTCAAGGGGTTTATTTGACAAGAATATGACGTCACTTGGTGTTGACCCAGCATCACCTTCAGGCACCACCCACTCTGCTGCACCACCTCACAGAGAGTCTGTCATCACTCATGCAACCTCACGCTCTGCTCCTGAGGCCGCTGCACCTGCCCCTGGGGGTCTTGCTGCCACCCCTGAGACTGCTTCCATGGCCACCCCCATCTCCAGGACTGCCCCTGCCACCCCTGGGATGACTCCCACTACCCCCAAGACTACTACCCCCAACACTGCTGCAAAGACCCCCACTGGTGTTGCCATCAGTGCTGAGGCTCCTGGTACTCCCGTCGAGGGTACCCTCCAGGCTGCTGGGGGTGCTTCTATGTCTGTGCCCCCTCCTGGACCTGGGTCCCCTGTTGTGCCAACCAAGGCAGAGCTGCTTCCTGGCGCAGCTTCTACTCCTATGTTGGCATCTGCTACAACTGGCCCTTTGGTCATCCCCAGCGCTCGCACTGCTCATCCTGCAGTTGCAGGAGCAGCCATTGGTAAGCCTTCCATTGTGATTGTTGATTTGTATTGTGAGACTGCCAGCTGTTTTCTTTGTCTCATATCATGTCTGTGTTGTGTCAATGTCTCAACATGAGATCCTGTCCTGCATTCTTTGTACAGTCTGGCGCAGCTGATGTCTGCTGTACATTTCATTTTACCTCCTCTGGAGTCAGTTCCTGTTCTGTCTGTCACAAATGCTGCAATGATGACCATGGTCAATGTTGCCTACCTTGCATCATGTGTGCAGGTGATGGTGCTGGCGCTCGCACTAAGCCAGTCAAGTCAGTTGTCTACACCACCACACCCAAGCTGGTCCCTGCTGCCTCCACCCATGCTGCCATCCTTCCTGCCAAGTCTACCGCAGCAGAAGACACCAAGCTCACCAACTTTACCGCAGTAGAAGACACCAAGCTCATCAAGTCTACCTCAGTAGAAGACACCAACCTTACCAAGTCTACCAAGTCTACCTCAGCAGAAGACACCAGATCTTCTACCCCTGCTGGCAAGACTACTACCAAGCCTGCCAAGGCTGCTCATGGCTTCCACACTAGGCTTGCTGACAAGGCAGCTGTTGAGCCTACCATTGCAGTGGGACTTCAGACTAATGGGAGGGCAGCTGGTCAGTCCACTGCAGAGGTGGGCATCAGGTCTCCAGAGCAGCCTGGGGAGTACATTCCTGCTGTCAGGACCGCCTCCAAGTCTGCTAGCTCCTCCGCAAAGCACTCTGTCACAAGTGAAGCTGCTGGGAAGCAGCCCCTAGCCAGCAACACTGAGGTAAGAGTGAATTATCAGCTTTGACTGGGTTAACAAGTCGTGTGCAGCACATACATAACTGCATCCTTAGGTGATGGTACACATTGCATCATGTTCAGCAGGCCAAGTGTTGCAAACCGAGGTTGTATGGCATTGTGCCTCTGCTTTGCAGTGTGCGTGTTGACTGGATGTGCAGCAAAGTACATCAATGCAGGTGTGCAAGGTTGTATGCTATGTATCATCAATCCTGTGTTGTGGCACCTTGACAGTTGTATAATTCCGTTTGACTTCAGCGTGGCAGTATAGACTTGCGCAACAAAATTGCCGATGTAAGTCAACAGCTTCCGAGCCATTCGTCCTGCTTTGCCTGCAGGCAACTGCAACCAAGAAGACGGCTAAGATCAAGAGGCAGGGGTCAACTGGCATGACCCCTTTTCAGAGGGCCAAGAGCGAGCTGTTGGATGTTCATGAGAGGTTCAAGACTCGCACCACAAGGCGGGGAAGGCAGAACCGCAACACCCAGGACCAAATGCCTGATGATGCCAGGGGTGATACTGACACAGTGGTGGAGCAGGCCAACAAGACCACCCTCAAGGACAAGATTAGGCGGACCTTCAGTCCAAGGAGAGGTAAGCTTTTACTGTGCAGCTCAACAGTCATTCTGGGAGGTGTGACATGTATAAATCCAAAACATCTCCACAATGTACAATGCGGTTTTACTGTCCCCAGACGTTTCTCTGTTTAGGTTTCCAGTGTAGGGATGACGCTCTGAATTAGCATAGACGTGTCGAGTTTGAAAAGGGCTAGGACTCTGACCACATGCTTGCTGCCCAATCATGTGCACACCAACATGACCATGAACACAGACCTGGTAGGCTTATTGTTACAGCCCATCAACATCAAGTCTTCCTGCTCTTCTAGCTATTCTTGTATGTCCAGCACTCATCCCTTCTCTGGTGTCACTGATCATGCAATGCTTCCCAGGGTTTGTCTTGCATGAGAAGCTGTGACATTGGATGTGTCCTGCAGGGTAGCTGTCTTGATGCTTGGTCCAAGAAGAGGCATCCTCCACCCATCCCTGCTTCTTCCGAAATCATGAGATAGTTTCACTGGCCTTGATGACATCAGACAGGATATGTGAATCAGCTAGGACATCTTCTGGAGCTGTTACTTGTATAGTCAGCGTTCTAAACGTATTGTCTGTATGATGCTATATGAACGTTGTGCTTGCAAAGAAAGACTGATGAGAAGTCATCATTATGCAAAACATCTTTCCCGTGTTGAACTGGCAACGTCGACACAGAAGTCACACTGTGTTATGAAGCTCTGCGAGTCAAGTACTCACTGATGTGACCTCATCTGCATGTGAAAACATGGTGCCAACGTTGACACTCTTGCATTATGGCATGCATAGCAGTGTGCATGTGTATAGCAACATTGCTGAGTTATCAATTATGACAGGCTGGATAGCCATTGTGGTACCCGCAGCTAGCCATCACAATTGATCAGTTCTGCTGTTTTCGTATACACAAGAGTGAATTCAACTCACACTAGGACCAGTGCCACCCAGTGCAAGATGTTCGTATCAGAAACTTCAAGACCGAACTTCTTGTGTGATTTCAAGTGCTGAATTCACTTCGAAGTTGCTCAATAAAGAGCAACAGAGCTCTGCTTTGCAATCAGACTTTGATCCCATATCAATACCACCATAACCATTGCAACACAGGACAAATAAAGGCTATGATCACAACAGGGTGACATGATCACAAATAACGGCTATGATCACAACAGGGTGACATGATCATGAAGCGGGCAGACCCAGCATCAGCTGGCTAGCTCACGCACACGGTCTTCAAGCTCCTCTCCTTCTGATGGTCACAAACGTTTCTGGAACCGCACAATGTCGAAATCATCATGATCTGGTTTGGTGATGCCAGCACATATCCAAAGTCATATGCGGCTGATGCTATATCAAGCTGCAGGTCAGCCAACATTGTCAACCTGTTGTCTATTCAAAGCTGTCAGCTCAGTGAGCATCCTGCAACATAAGCATGAGGTGCAAGCATGTGCTCAGCCAATCTCTTTTCATAATAATAATGATGATGATAGTAATCATCAACACGCTTTCCAGCTCATGTTAGGTACGTGCAGGACAAGTCTCGTCTCTCCAGAGCAGCTTGTCTTGTGCATCCCTGTAAGCAGGCTTAGGCCTACTCTGACACTTTTGACAACACGCAACACAACATCATTGGAACTAGCCCTAGGGCGGCCAGATGGGCAAAGCCCCTTGACTTTACCAAACAAAAATATCTTACGCAATCTACTATTAGGCATCCGGACAACATGCCCTAAGCCATCTGAGTCTTTTGCCTTGCAGCTCAGACTCCACAGATAGGGTGCTGTAGGTATATTCAGTGAGGCAGTATTTGGCACATGATCACGCAAGGATATGCCACAGATGTGGTGCAGGCAGTTCATCTGAAACACAGTCAAAAGGGCTAATGTTTTGTTCACAACAGCCCATTTTCTCCAGAGGATAGCAGCACTTACATGACAATGCATTGAAAGGAATTGCCTTTTAACATACAAGGTCAAAGCCTTAGCAGACTAGATGTCGGCCCGACTGAGTTGCTGGAGGACACTATTAGCAGCAGCTATAGCACTAGAGCCAGAGACCCCAAAAAAAACTAGACAAACATAGATGCTGCAACCATAAACAGGCAAGGTGACCAAGTCCGCCATCAGGTGCAACATCTATGCCAAGCAGATGCAACATCTGTAGCACTACTAGATTTTTTGGCTGTCGAGATGCTGCATCTGGAGAGCTGGTTTGCGTACATTATAGATGTATGAACTACATATGCGATCAGATATTGCATCTGATATGTTCACAGATGTCACAACTGGTGTCAGTGTAGATATTGCATCTGATATGTTCACAGATGTCACAAATGGTGTCAGTGTAGATATTACAGCTGATATGTTTACAGATGTCAAAACTGGTGTCAGAGTAGATGTTGCGTCTTGACAGCCAAACAATCTAGTAGTATTGTAGATGCTACATCTACAGGGCACAAATGTAGCATCTAATGGCGCTGTAGACCTTACATCTGTTGCTATTCACAGTTCTTACAACTGATACCAAGCCAGATGTCACAACTGACAGCACTGTAGATTTCAAATCTACTCTTTACACCCCAACACACCCTACTCTATCAGCATGTGACTAAGCTGACCACCATCACTAAACCCTTGCACTGCAGGCAGTGCTGGCTGGTAAGATGTAACATCTATCGTGCATGCAGTGGTGCAGAAGGTACAGATGCAACATCTTTCCCTCAATAGTTGTGAAATTGTGCTACTCCAGCTCCTAGATGCGCAGATGTGCCCATAGTTTTTTTTGGGGTCTGTGGCTTTAGTGCTACGCCGTGTAAGGTCTCAGCGTCTGAGGTGCAGTCAGAGGTGAAAACAATGCCCAAGTACTTGTAGTGGGACACCACTTCTGCTTGATCCCCTCGTAGCATGATGACTGAATCTGCAGCTTGAGCTGCAGCATTTCTGCCGACAATCAGCACTTTGGTCTTCTTTATAATTATACTGATTGTAAACCCCGACTGCAAACATGTGGCATCCATGGTGATGACAGCTTCCCTGAGCTTCTCAGCGGTGTCACATGCCAAGGAAATGTCATCAGCATACAGCAGAATTTGCATCATCACCTGAGTTTTTTGCAATGCACGCTTTGGCCTTATATCTTGTAGCAGATGCCGCTGCAGCTGTAGCTGGCAAATGACTGAGTCACAGCAGACATTGCACAAGGGTTGAGCAAGCACATATCCTTGCTTGAATCCAACAGTTGTGCCAACTGGGGCATAGTCAACCTTGCTGCGGGTGACTGGTGAGTGATGCGTGTGACGGTCCCTGATGAGAGCGACAAGCTTTGGGGGTGCACCCCTGCTGAGCAAGATCTGCCAGGCCATCTCCCTGTCCACTGAGTCAGGCGCTTTGGCCAGGTCCAGCATACAAAGTGGAGAGTCTGGACTTTGTCCCAAGGCTCATTTGCACTGAAGGCGCAAGCTGAACAGGGCCTGCGTTTACAGTGCTCCTGCTTGGTCTGAAACCACATTGCTCGTCAAGGAGATTGTCTGCCAGCCACTGTGAAAGGCATGCATGTTTCCCAGTCATTCTCTGTAGGGCAATGGTGCTATAGTTGCTGCACAGAAAAGCATCTCCCTTCTTAGGACTGGGTAGCAGGATGTCCTGCTTGAAGTGGGGAAGTGCGCTTAATGCCAATGATAACTCTCTACAGCACAGAATGGCACAGAGTCAACCCCACACTTTAGCATCTCTGGCAATCTGTTACAGACCCCTGGGGGTTTGTTTTTCTTGAGGCGTTTGACGGCTGTGACAACCTCAGCCAGCGTGACTGCTGAGTAGGGGGGGTCTGATGGGAGGCAATGGAGGGGGGGGGGGGCAGGGGGGGATGGTAGCGCTAGCACGTCAGGAGCAATGTGTGAGGTAGCTGTGAACAGCTGACTGACATGGCGAAACAATTCAACAATGCATTCGGAAGCTGTATGAAGCTGCCTGCCAAAGACCCCATGTTGCAGCTGCCTTCCGACTTGACATTTGGGCTTGCTGAGCTGCCTGAGGACCTCGTATGCTGAGTGTGTGTGTGTCGCTCTTGTGCATGGAGCGCTGCACCTTCATGAGCAGCTGTCCATGCACTCACCAATACCGAAAGTCTCACTATGACATCCAACTGGGCCAATCAAGGCAAAGTCGACATCACCAGAATATGAACTTGCTCAATTTCAATGTCACAGGCAGACAGAGGCTCTGCTGCTGTCATAACACTCTTGACCAGTCTAGCAAATGTAAAGCTGTGCATGCAAACATTTCTTGTTTTTGAATTCAACATTTCTAGCCTGTGCAATACTCTGAAAAACTGAAAAGCTTGATGGCATGTGGCGAAACTCTCTCAAACCACAGAGTCGTCACATGATTGGCATGGCTGGACACCTCTTTCATGGACAGGCAGGCTGCTCGAATGAGGCAAAGCACCAAGCCGCAACAAACAACAGCCTTGGTGCTGTCTACTTGTCACCACTTGAAGTTGTTGGCTCTACTTGAGCTGCTTCAGTGGACTCGGTTGCTTTACACATCATAGTGAGAGATGCTCGTTTTCAATCTGAAAGGGTGTAAAGTCGACTTGTGAAATGCTTGTTAGGGTTACTCTGCTGATATAGGTATAAACACTGCTTCATTTGCGACGGACCTACATGCTTTGTGTCTGAGCTCGTGGCCGGCAGCGCTTGTATCAGTTTGACCTAAGCTCAGCCCCAGACTTCTTTACAGCCGACAGCTTGCACTGTGTCGGCATTCAGCCAGCCACTGTTGTACTGCATCATTCCCGACAAGCACATGAAACTCATGCATACCTGCCGACATATTTTGCAGTGACGTTCTCTCTGTGCACACTGATCCCGACAGTATAGCGAGCTTTTGCAAACGAGTGCAGTTTCGGGAACTGATCATCGGATTCACACCAAAAGCTCGATTAGGGTTATAACTCTAATTAGGGTTAGGTGCCAGAAGCGCGTCGCGCTGTGGTCTGTCAGAGCTTTCCCTCATCGGTACCGTGTCGGTAGGTCGCATAAACTGCAAGCGGCCGGCAGAGACCATGGCGCTACCGCGGCCGACCAGCCGATTTGGGCGCTTCAAGCGCGACCACGAGTGGTAAGTGGCACTCGGCTGCTCAACACGAGCTGCAACACGTGGGCACATCAGTGTCTTTGCGTTTGGTTTCCTTTGTAGTTGCTACAGAGTTGCTCACATCTTACCTCTGCACTGGTACTATGTATGCAGGGTCCTAGTGACATTATATATCGTCTTCGAAGTTTCCGCTGGACTCATCTTGGCCAACGCAGCACACACATTGGACAAGACACACTCAGTGTGGACGAGCCTGTTTCCCGGGCAGTCGAAGCTCCCGGCAGCTCTGACCAACACCCCCGTATTCTCCTTGGCGAGCTGTGAGTTCTCTGTCCTGCTTGTCACTCTTGGACATACTGTATTGCATAGTACTGCACCGGTTGGCTCGAGAAGGGCAGGCTGCAAAGGTTGCGACTTGAGTGAGACATAGATCTGTCATTCACTGCTGCTCGTTGCTTGTGTGCAGGGCTTGTGGCAGCCTTCTTGGGCTCTGGGCTGCCGCTGTATCAGCAGGCTGTTCTGCACGGAGTACCATTCATCTATATGCTGAAATGGATGCAGACATGGTCTTTCATGACCGATCCCACATGGGATGTTCTATATGTGTGGCTGTTCACAACACCTTTCGTGATCCTCTCCTGCCAGACGGTATTTCTCCCCTGTACTGTACATTGGGAGAACGTAGCCGTTCCGCTATGCTTGCTGGATTATCGAAGCATATGGTCTAAGCATTATTTGAACTGGGCTGATGAGGGTGATGTGGTTGATGAGCAGAGCAGCGTAGAGGATGATTGGTCAGAGGAGGATGTGCTAGGTGCTACATTCTATCCATGTTGTTGCCTTTTGCTGTCCAAAGTTACAGCCAAATCTGCACCTTTCCCATGCATTGTCAGTACGGTCCTGTGTGAATGTGCCTGAGCTCAGCAAGTCGTGCTACAGCAGCAAGCCAAACATGAAGTCTTCTTCAATGTTGTTTTTGTGGTGGTGCAGCTTATGGCACCACAAGGCTGGCAACAAGTGCTGTTCCCTTGCTTCTCCGAGGCTTTTGGCCTCTCAGCTCCCATGGCCACGGACCCAAGGGCGTCAGTGCTTCACCTGCTGTCTCCACACGTCCGCGCTGTTCCTCTGGTCTGGCCTACATCTACGAGCAGGTGAGCTTCTTTCTTTTTGCCACAGCCACACACTATCACCATGCAGCACTTGTCAAAGGAATGATGCACTTGTTGGACATGACTGTCAAGCAACATACCAGCTTATAGCTTTCCCTGCCCACATAGCCTGACACTTTTGATGACCATACTATTTGAAGCACAGAAACGCTGCTCCAAACTAAGCACAGCCACCAAGGCAGCCATGGCTCATTTCTGTCACCCTTTGCAAAGTATATCTGTAGATTCAGGCTATTGCACTGTTACCCACAACATACTCAACACTTGCTCTGTCTTGCAGGCTTATGCCAAAGGTGTCTTCAAGCAGAAGATTGCCTACCTTCAAGACTCAGCCTCAGGCAGAGGCCCTGCTGCTGCAGTCACTTCGGGTTCTGCTGCTGGAGGTGTCAGGGGTGATGCGTCTGCAAGCTCTGACACCAGTGCCAGATCTGTTGGTACGCCTCTCCATCCTCGTTATCACCTTCTATTTTTGCGTGATCATCTGTCATTGTAGCAGAGATGATATCTGATCACCTGTGAATTTGATCCTGTACGGTGCACTCCTGTCTTTTGGCAGACAGCCCAGGCCAGGTGTAGACGTAAAGGTCAGCTGTGCTCTCTGTGGTGTAGCAAACCTGCGCTCAACTACATTTTCATGCTGCCTGTGGGGCGTCAGCCATTCTTCCCAGTGTGAGCCCCAACTTGCATCGCCAAGTCTATTTGTGCAATTCCTGCAGGGCATGCATGTATCTTGGACTACTTTTGTGCCATTCAATGCTGACTGAGCAGCATGTGTACAGGTGGTGGAGGCAGGTCCCCCAGGCCCGTCCAGTTCACCAGCCACCCCAAGCTGCGCCCTGGCAGCAGTGGACCTGGTGCTGCCAAGATTTCTGGCCGGCCAACCACCAAGTCTACCCCCCAGATGGACATCAGGCTCTCAGACCCCTCAGAGGGCCTCATCCCAGCTCACAGGGCCCCCGCATCCTACCCCCTTGGAAAGGCCCCTGGGGTGTTGTCCCAGGAGCCTGGCATCACCACTGCTGGACAGGAGTCCTTGACTGGAGAGTCAAAGGTGAGTGTGACTTTAAAACTCAGTCAATGATACTCAGCACTTTCTGGATTTGATTGATTCCTGTCGCACGTCATTGTTGTCAACGCTTACACAACACACAACAGCACATATAGCCCAGCTTGTGATGGCATGCAACTGTAGTGCTCCTTGACACTTCTGCCTGGAGGGCACAAGCTTCCACATTGTGATGCTGCGCAGCCTGGCATGTATCAGCTGCTTTCTGCTGTCATGCATATCATAGCTACAACATCAAGCGCCCATGTGGTTGCAATCGCTCCTCTGCAATGCTTGTTTAACATGGCCAGACTAGCATTATACCTGTTGTGCACTTGATGGCAAAGGGTTCAACCTAAAACTTGTTGATGATGCTGCAGGAGGCTGCACCCCAGCCACAGCCCAGGCTTGAGAAGCAGGGGTCTGGCCTGAAGAAGGGCCTGAAGAAGGTGAAGAATGGGGTCAAAACCTTGAGAGACAAGGTGAAGGATCGCACTTTGAGGAGGCCCAACAGGATCCCTGGCCCCATGACCACCCCTGCTACCCCCCCTGCTCAGGGCCCCATTCCTACTGGCAGTGAGCTGCAGAGGGGTGGCAGCTTGAAGGACAAGCTGAAGAAGAAGTTCAGCCGCAGGGGTGAGATCTTTGTTCACGTTGACCTGGTTAGTTGACTGCCTCTGCACAGGTCAACATATTTGCATCACCATCATTACAATCGACAGTGTCATTTGGTGTGACAGCAAGATGTGGAATCAGATAACAGCTGTTGCCCACTGCCTACACACATGCGCACCGGGCTCACCATGCTGTCTAATCATGGCTACCATAACAAAGCCGGTCAATGCAATGCTCTTGCGTTTACAACAGCCAATCGGCGACACATTGTCTTACACTATGCAGGGACCTGTAGTCCCTGCATGTATGCCTGCTTGCACACCTGTAGCCTAACAATGTACAATTATGCCTGATTTGCAGGTCATGACAATCTTGTATATGCATGCAGGGTAGGAGTCATTGGTGTCAGCAGTGCGCATTGCTGGGTATTCCTGGAGCTGTGCGTCAGGAGTCAATTGACATGCGCAGAGTTTGTTCGGGTAGCTGTCGTCTTTGATCCATGGAAATAGTACATTTTGCACTGCATGTCAGAATTGTCCGCCCTACATGGGACCTTTTCCTTTTTACTCCTTTGTATATGACCTGTATCCATGGCAGGCATAAACTCTTGAATAATTTGTGCTTTTAACGCCCTGCTTGTACTTTTGTACACATGTGCCCTGCATGTCAGATCTGTCTGTCCACCTTACATGGGACTTTTACTTCAATTAGTCCTTTTGCTATGACCTGCATCCATGGCAGGCATAAGCTCTTGGACGATCTGTGTCTTTTATGCCCTGCTTCTATTTGTGCACAAATTTGCGCTGCGCGTCAGATCTGTTTAATCACCCTTTGTGGGACCTTTGCTTCAGTTACTCTCGTAGTTGACCAGGGCACGCTCTCAAATGGCTTGTGCTTCTCATGCATTACTTCTTTGAACATGCGGACATATGCGTGGACATAGCCTTTCTCGGTCGCACATGTGTGCCTTGCTCTGCTGTAAGGTGCACCTCACACATTCCTGCCTACCCAATCGGTGGATGCATTCCAAGTCACAGCATGCATCGCATGCAAGTTCCAGCAGTGTAGAATCAGTCTTGCCGCCTGTGACAGGCCTTCAACCCTGTCAATTCCCCTACAATCACACGTTAGTGATGCCTTGTGTGGACACCCGAACTTACGCGCTTCTTTTGACAGCAAGCAAGTGATCTCTAGATCACCTTAAGGCCGGTGTCACAGGCGGGTCGGGTTCTTGCGAGTCGCCGTGATACATCGTGTTTGCCCCCTTAGTGCAATTAGCTTGATTCGTGCAAACCACTGGCAAGGGCCTGACAGGTCTTGACCTGCGCTACCGGTGAACTAGCTAGTTAGCCTGCAAACACAGCTTGCGCTGGATACAGGGCCCAAGACAACTATGAGGCGTTGCAAAACCTCAAAGCCAAAGTTCCGCATGAGGCAGACGATGTGACTGGTGTTGGAGGGGACGAAAGCGTGTCAGAGGCCCTCAGCAAGAACGTCTTCTCCAGCTATGTGTGTACTTCAGTCAAAATTGGGGTACCACATCCGGGAGACATTGCTGAGCCTACATCCCTCAGGTCTAACATCAGCTTTGCAGCTGTCATTGACTGCGTGCCAGTTTTTGGCTTATCATCTGTGCCTATTTGTG
>JAABUK010009005.1_pt1 | contig 13805 bp, 25 predicted proteins | sample 5559141 | NCBI WGS metagenome assembly JAABUK01 (sample SAMN10711869, study PRJNA513367) | rock metagenome | isolation source: Antarctica rocks | place: Antarctica: Victoria Land, Pudding Butte nord | collected 2016-01-03
GACCAGCAGGACTGGCATGCGCATGGCAGGCGTTCCGTGCACCAGCCACGTGCCCGGGTCTGCAGAGGAAGCTTCCGGCCGCGAGGTCAGAAACTCAAAAGGCACACATAGGCCACCTTCCACCAGGTTCGTCACTTTAACGCTGGGCCTCCTGTTTCAATCATTCAGCATGGACCGCTCACCGTTGTCGGCCGCGAGCTGCCGCCAGGCCACGTCCAGTCAGCTGGCTGCCGGTGCGACGGCTGTACTCGAGACACTTGAAATCGAAATCCCGTTGAGTCTCACTCACCATTGTCGGCCGCAGGAGGGCGCCAGGCCACGTCCAGGCAGCCGGCCGCCGGCGCAATGGCGAGACAGCCTTTGCGGCGGCAACCTTTTGCACAAGATACATAAACCAAGTGTCGACATTGGACCACTCACCGTTGTCGGCCGCAGGCGGTCGCCAGGCCACGTCCAGGCAGCCGGCCGCCGGTGCCACGGCGGACAGTCCTCGCGGCGGCGAAGGCGCCATGGCCGCAGTGGCAAACACGGCGGCGCCGCTCCAGTCGCCGGCGCCGGCGTCCGAAGTGGCGCGCACCCTGAACGCATACTGCGTGTGCGGCTGCAGGCCCCGCACCTACGTGAGCACAGTGCAAGTTTTAGAGCAATCTCCCAGCACATAGCTGAATGTGTGTCTTGGCGTCCCTCCGCTGTGGCGCGCACCCGACCCCGCGCACCATGCACTGTGTGCGGCTGCAGGCCCTGCACCTGTGCCAGGGCGGTTCAGATTCAGGACCGAAACACTCTGATTTTGTGTTGCGCTCGGCAGCAGGCCCATACCCGCAAGGTGCACACATACAGTATGCCCCCGCGCAACCGGCATAGACAGATGCAATCAGGCAACCTGCCCATGTATGGAGGTCCAGAGTGAGAATTTGCGCATGTCGCACCTTTGCGCAAGAGTCCTTGCCCTCGTACAGGGTGTCCCAGTACAGCGCCTTGGACATCGGCGGCGGCGGTGCCGCAGCGCCGCCGCCCGCCTGCTGCACTGCACCGCTGTCCTCAAGCCCATAGCCGTTGCCACGCTGGCCAAAGCCAATCTCCCGCTGCAGCAGAGCGCACACACACTTCATCAGGCGATGGGCATAGGGTCCAAGCTGCATGGTTTTAGTGGACAAGTGTCTCTGAGGTCAGTACAGCAGTGCTGCTCAGCTGCACCGTCCCTGTGCCCCTGCCCGTGCCTACCAGGCAGGAGCCGTTCTCTCGCTGTTGCAGCAGCAGTACACGAGCGTCAGCCGCGACACAGTGACTACAGGAGGAGCTTTGCCCGAAGCTGTGGAGTGAAACTGGTCTCAGGTAGCAGAGTCGGACAAGCAGACTTGTGAGGACATCCGAAAGCATATGCGGATCAGAGTGTTTCCTACCTAGCAACAAGCGCTATGCTACTTCACTCGAGGGGCCTCAGACAACGAAGCCTTGTTCATGCAGCCTGGCCGTCGAGGGACAGAACGTTACCTGCAGCTATGCAGTGAGGCCGAGCATGCCCTTGCTGTGCCGTGGGTGCAAAGCAAGCTCGCCCAACTGTACTTCTAGGACTGTATGGTTAATGAAGATTTCGCCCCGGAACACTCGCGCCACACCGCCGAAAAAAGACGGCAGTCAGGAAATGGCAGCGCGAAGCCGGTGGATCAGTACTTCGACAAATCCCTTAGGTAAGCACGATCACCTCGGAGCGTTCGTGCCGCACCGCCGTCTGGAACGCCGCCGCCAGGCAGCACTGCAGCACACAGCCGGTGACGGGGCAGCCGCGCACTGATGGATACCATTACATGAACCCTCATGACGAAAGACTCACCTCGGAGCATTCATGCCGCACCGCGGCCAGGAATGCCGCCGCCAGGCAGCACTGCAGCGCAAAGCCGGTGACGGGGCAGCCGCGCGTCTGCGGGACTTCCCATCGCAGCTTCAGCCCATCGCCGCTGGACTTGCCGCTCAGGACAGGCGGCGGCGGCGCCAGCGGCGGCGCCGCCTCTGTCACCGCCACCACTGCAGCAGCAATAACGTTCGAGTCAGATGGGTTAGGCAGGACATGCAACTGTTCTGTGGCAGCGCTCGACTTGCCGTCCAGGACAGGCGGCGGCGGCGCCAGCGGCGGCCCTGCCTCCTTCACCGCCACCACTGCAGCGGCAAGCCAGCGTGGCTTGTGAGGCACTGGTGGGTCCTAGTGTTGTGACTGGAGCTGGAGGCAGCACTTCTAGAGCCGCGCAGGAAAGGATGGCCCCGCCCCACCTGATAGCGCCACAGACACTTTGCAGCCAAGTTTTATTCTGGTTCGGAGATAATCTGGGTCATATGTGGTTTGGGAAATGTATCTGGGCATGGAGGAGCCGAAGGAGTTGCTGGCACACACTTCCGATCTTCGTGTTAGGTGCCGGCAATCTGGCTCACACATCTGTCACTATTGAGACTAACTCACATGACTCGCTGGGCAGAGAGGAGCCGAAGGCGTTTATGGCGTAGGCACGCAGTTCGTACTCCGTTCCGGGCGCCAAACCCTCCACCTGCGATTCCGGCTCCTCGCCACTGGCAGCCGTGGCGAACGCCTGCAGGAGCAATGGCAAGGAAAGCGCGTGAATACATTAATGTTGGATCAAATCCTGATGTGCTCGGTGCCGGGCGCCAAACCATCTACCCGGGATTCCGGGCTCCTCGCTGCTGGCAGCCGTGGTAAATGCGGCACAAGCAATGCAACTTCAGGCAAGAGCTCAAAAACACATCCTGTTTGGATCAAAGTTCAGAGTGCAGTGAATGCTCGGTATTAGGCGAAGGCCGTCCTCTGCCGCCGCAACCTCCTCGCCACAGCAAAGGCCTACATGCAATGGGAGATCCATGAGTGCAGTCAACGATACCATTGTTGAAAGCAGTATGCAGGAGCTGTAATTTCAGCTCCACCTACACCTCCTGGCTGCTGTCTGACAGCACAAAGCGGCCTGCTGCCGTCAACAATGCAACAGACCGAGGGTATATGGAACAGCCTGTCAGGCAGCCCGAGTCTGCGGTGATGGCACCCACGTTTGCGATGTGTGCAGCTGCATGATATGGCTGCCGGCAATCCAAGGTCATGGAGTCGACATGATCAACCACCCACTGCCTTCAAGAGTGGCGCACAGGCTGTGGATGGTCAAGGTGTTGACAGCGTCGAGCATGGATGAACAGGCAAATGACCACGTGACAATGAGAAACGTCAGCGAGCAATCATGTCCAGGGTTCGTATAATGCTTGCGCAATCTACTATCGATTCGGTACCAGCCCACGAGATACAGACGCGCTCGAAGGCTCTGCACCAGACGGGACGCAGGGGCCGCATTGCCAGGCGTGCCCAGGCGCCACCATCTAAGATAAACGGGTGTTATGCTATACATTGAGAGAGTGTCAGGTTGAGGTTCACGGAAATCCCAGGCCGGGCGGCTGCAGGGTGCGCGTCTTCACGCGGTGGCTGATTACCAGGGCGTTGCCGTCAATGAGAAAAGGGATGACTTGCAGAAGGAGACATTTCCCCTGATGCCTTGATCATGGGCTTTGGCCTTGTACCATGTGTAGTCGGAGTTGTTTATTAGGGTTTCAAGTTTGCCAGCTCACCAGGCCGGGCGGCTGCAGGGGGCGCATCTCCACGCGGTAGCTCAGTACCATGGCGCCGCCGTCGAAGCCCGGCGGCTGCCACCGCACGCCCAGCGCCTCGCGCGACCTGCGCCGCAGGCTTTAGGTCGTAGGTTTCTGCCAAACAGCATGGGCAACCCGGCGTCTGCCACCGTACACTCGGGACCTGCCGCGCATCAAATTTTGTCTCGGCGACGAGTGTACACCTTGCAGTGCAGCGCCCTCCCGTTTGAAGGGGCAGGGCGGGGCTGTATCCATTCCCGCTAAATTGCTTCCTAAAAACAAAACAATGAGACAAGCCAAGCGAGAGACGTCACCTAAATGCTGCTTCAAACGCCGTGGGCGGATCCGGCGATGTCGGCAACGTGGCAACGTCCACCGGGAAGGAGGCGTGGCCCTGTCCGGCAGAGTTGTGCGCCGTGATACGCGCGCGGTAGGTGCAGCCCGCGCGCAGATCTCGCAGCGTGCAGGCCGCGCTGTCGCCCTGTGAGAGGAACATCAAAGTGTGAGATAACACAGTGTAAAGCATAACACTGATGCTGTGGCAGCCGTCAGTGCGTGCCCAGTAGGTGCAGCCCGCGCCAGATCTCGCAGCGTGCACGCCGCGCTGTCGCCCTGTGTCATGGGGAAAGGTGCACTGAAAATACACAATGTCGGGTGCACATACACGATCCCCAGATGCAGGAAGAGTCGCCATACGAGGCATGTGAGCACAAGCACCGCCAACGATGTGCATTTGACTGTGCTTTGAAATCAAGCTGTGAAGCAGCCTGGAGTGTGAACAGGTCGTGAATCGTGTCTCGGCCATCGAACTGCATCACAGCGCACCTCGTGGACGGTCTGCCAGTTGGCGCTGAAGCCGTCGCGCATGGCCGCCTTGCTCCTCGCCTGCAGCTCCAGTGTGTACCTGCATGCACATTACATGCACATTACACAAACATTACGCAAACCCTAGTAGAACAAAACCATTGAGTGCAAGGTCCTCGAACGGCGCGAGTGAAGTCGGCAAGGGCTATGGCCCAGGAGGCCCCTCCCACCCACTGCCATCTGGACTTTCACGCTGCTGAAGTTCAGTTGTTAAACTGTCTCGGCATGGTTGCTTTTAGATCCATAGTAGCTCATTTTGACGGTCCGCAATGCGGCTTGGAGTTTGCTTGCCCAGAGACACTCATCACCACAGAGTAGGGCTCTGCGATGGTGATGCAGTCGGCAGTCTCCCTGGGTGACAGAACCAAGGTGCATGTCTCGCTTCCTGAGCAGCTCCCGAAAGGGTGCTCCAATGATTGCCAGGCAACAGGAACGCAGCCACCTTTCTCACGCGGCACCCAGGCCGCTGCATCAAGTGCTCTGAGCGGCTCTACACCTTGTGCAAACAGATCAAGTCCAGTGCTACATCCGATGCTCACCATGTCACGGCGCTACAGCCGTCCAGCGCCGCGGCATTTTGACTGGCCCCGCGCATTGACGGCAGCGCCGGGGCTTCTCAAATTCAACTTGTAAGCCTAGCGAACATCCTCACCAGGTGACAGGGCTGCCGCCGTCATTGTCAGGCGGCGCCCACGCCAGTGTCGCTGTGTTTTGGCTGGCACCGCGAAGCGATGGCGAGGCTGGGGCGTGCGGGGGCGTTGCGGCCGTGGTCGCCTCCAGCGGAGCGCTCTTGTTGCCCGTGCCAGCCTGTTCATTGCAGTTCATTACCTCGAGTCACAAGGCATTGTTGTACCACAGTCACACAGTGCAGCGCTGGTCGCCTCCTGCGGCGCGTCGTTGATCCCAGTGCCCGCCTGCTTTGCCAGAAGAGCATGCTTGCAAAGGACGACTTGTTTCAGATTGTTGCGTCAGTTCGCAAGTGAGTTACAGGTGAGCGAAGCAGGGATGGAGGTGCCTCGTGACAGCGGCTGACGCCTGTTTATAGAAGCCACTATGCCACGGGGAATCAAGAGACTCGTTGATTCCCCTTGACTTGACGTGCAGGCGCCGGAGTGCCCACCTCGTTCATGGCGCAAACGCGGAAGCGGTACAGCCGCCCGCTCTGCACCCAAAAGTCGCTATCAGGTTTCCACTGCAGTTTATTCACAGCAATGTGCTCCCTGGAACAACCATGCACGGTCATCATGCACAGTTGCCCAATCAAAATGGTCAGGTGTTCGCCAACCAGCGTCAGGTGCCAAAAGATCAATGGCAATCTGGCGCCTCACCACGAGGCCGTCCGCTTCATACACCCTGTCTGGCCCGTAGTACTCGACAGCAAAGTCACCGCCGAGGCCGTCGTCTCGCTCCAGTCGGTATGCGCTGATCGGGTCGCCGTTGCAAGCAGGCTCCTGCGTTCAACAATGGATCAGCGAGAGTCGAACTTGTGATGGTTGAAGATGGGCAAAAGTATTAGTGCAAGACACCGCCAAGGCATCATCCCGCTCCAGTCGGCGACGCGCTGATCACCGACGCAGGCGGTACCTGCAATGCACAGTACCTGCAATGCAAGCGCAAGAAAATATCCGTTGTTGCAATCGCACCGTTCACTTTAGACTTCATGTAAGCATTGCCTCGGTCCAGCACCCTTCATGCCAGGGTGGGTCTTTAGCATGGGCACGGGCATGTTGCAGCGCCGTATAATGCATTCAGCCCGCAAGAAATTCATCTGTGTAATTTATCCTTAGACGATCCATCATATCAGATGGAGAGCATCGCACCTCCCAGTGCCCGACGATGGAGGTGGTGGTGCATTGCAGCACCATCTTGGGGGAGGGTGGTAAGGGAGTTGATGAAAGCGATGGAAAAGTGAACCTTTGACATGAAGGCTGTTGTGGAAATCGAATTAATTCGACTTAAATCCACAACAATGATGGAAAGATTGCCGAGGCAATCAAGAGCGCGGGCAGTCGTATCGAACGACTATAACCCTTCAACTCCACCACCGAGGATCGAACTCACGACCTCTCGGTGTCCATTATAGACTTCAGACATGAACCTTCAGACATGACCATTGAGGTTGGCTGAAGCCAAACGAATTCGCACCTCCCAGTGCACGGCAAAGGAGGTGGTGGTGGACTCCATGATATGCAGGCTGGCCGCTGTGACAAGCCATGGTGCTGTGAGAAGCCATGGTGCGAAGTTGTGAGACACGAGAATCGCCGCACCTCCCAGTGCACGGCGATGGAGGTGGTCGTGGACTCCATGACCTGCAGGCTGGGCGGCGGGTCCGGCACGCTGGCCGCCGTGGTAAACGACACTGGCTTGCTCCACTCCGACTCACCGACCTCGTTGAAAGCCTGAAGAATCGAAGGAATCTCTGATGAGAAATGAGATCCCAATGGAAGATGCTGGCTGCCATGATGAACGACACCGGCTTGCTCCAGTCCGACACGCAGTTCTCGTTGAAGGCTTGTGCCACAGGTGTAGGGTGTACATACGGCAGGGATGACATCCGAGGAGCATGCTTGTGGTGAGCTGTCAAGTGTGCCGTCAGTTGTCTCACTGGCGGGTGGTGACCATTGCATCCGAAACACATCGTCATGATTCCTGGGTGGTGACGCCCGCCACACGACACACGATCACATGGCACAAGCAGCTCGGCTAGGAAAGGCACAGTATGTGCAAGCACACTGCGTATGGCTCAGTTCACCTTGAATTTGACGGCGACCTTGGTGCCGGGCTTGAGCGAGGCCAGCCTGCAGCTGTTGTCCGCTCCGTCGCACAGCGTCTCCCATTCCTGCAGCGACCAGGCACCAGGAAGTGACGACACAGCCGGTGCGTCGCCAGCAGTGTGCCACGCATCGTGTCATGTACCCAGTCTTGTTGTTGCCCCTATGTAGTGCATTGTGGAGAGCCAGGAGCAACGGGAGACAGAAGGACAGCTGGCACTCAAAAAACCAAAAAGCTCTGAAAACATGTACACACCGAGCCGAAGCCGTCCTGCCCGCCGTCCGTGGGCCGCATGCCGAGCGCCAGGTACCGCGTGATGGGCCGGCCGCCCGTCTCTTCCGGCTCCGGCCACTTGAACTGCGGTAGAACAGGTTGGAAGTACGTTGAGGAGATGTATCAGTTTGCAACAACAGTTCAGGTTGGAGTCTCTGAACTTGCCGGCCGCCCGTCTCCTCCGGCTCCGCCCACTTGAACCGCGACAGTTGATAGAAAATACATTGCTGGACTATTAAAATGCTCTGATTCCTAATAGAAAGCTGGTTGGCCAGCCGCCGGGCTCTTGTGGCTCCGGCCACTTGAAATGCGGCCGCAGGAAAGGAAAGCACTGGGAAAGGAGAGTATTGGTGTCCAGTCGACATGCCCTGCTTCATAGAGTGCACGAGTTGATGGGCCTCTCCTCCGGCCCGGGTCGCATGGATTGCTGAACGAAGTTGGGGCACTGCATCGTTGGCAGTGGACCCTGCTCTGTGATGCGTTTGAAGTGACCCGGACATTTTGCAAGGACGCCGCCCACTGGCCGCCAGGCCGGCAGCCTCCCTCCTGCGGCTGAGGACGCATTTCACCAGAAACCGTCTGCACCCGGAAATTCCCGACGCCGGCGCTCTGCGCACCTTAAGGAAGTTGCGAGCGCGGCCCACGAGGCGCGCGGGTGGCGGCTGCTCCGGCGCCGTCGGCTGTGTGGAAAAGGCGGCCGCCGGCGAGTGCGGCTGCGGCGGTACGTCGCCGTAGAATGGCGACGGCTGCGGCGTAACCGTGACGCGAAAGGCGTAGGAGCGCCCCGGCCGCAGACCTGTCACCTGCACAATAGGGTTTATGCAGTGGATGAAAGGCACAGACTTTGCGAAATGCGTCTGGCAGCAATTGCGTGTTGCGTGTCAGACGCTGCGCATCGCAGCATGCCATGGAAGGATTTTCGGCGCGCCGTTCTGCGACATATGTGCACGATCTGGATGCTGTTCGCTTTAGATGTGCCTGGGCTACTCCGAAAGCATCCCGTCATGGGCACCTCAGTGGAAGCGGCAGCACCCTGGTATGCCGGCTCCCAGGCGGCGTCCTGCAGCGGCTGCTCCTCGCCGCTCTTATTGCGCTGGACCTGCGCATTCGAAGAATTGCAGCGGATGACGAGCGTGCCGCAAACATGCTTCTGTGATTGCATCACCATGAGTAGACCTCGCCTGAGTGCAGCCAATTCAGCCCACGGCGGTTTGCATCTCTACTTGTGTGGGACGTTTGTGCTTCTTTGACGCCATGCAGGACAGCAGCTGATCTTGATCTTGATGAATGAGATGAATATGATGTAACAAGGCCAAGCGCAGCTGCCTAATGGCATAGACGTGATGTCGTCGGCTACGGAATGATGGCAGCGCATGCAGTCCGCTCAACGAGGCCTGGGAGATAGGAATAAGGGCTACCTGCTGCATCTGCAGTGTGTAGCTGATGGTACACGGCGGCAGCTTGGAGCATGCTGGCACATTTACGATGCCGGTCTGGCGCTGCGCCTCCCACAGCAGGCTGATTGACCGAGTCGACGCCGCATCCAAGATGGGCTTGGTGGCGGGTGAGAACAGCGGAACAGGCGGAGGCGGTGGATCCTCCGGCTCTGGCTCATTGGCTGTCGCCAGGGCACTAGCGCTGGCGCTGGCGCTGCCTGTGCTTGCGGTGTTGTCGTGCATCGCTGGCAGAGGGGCCTTTGCCTCGGGCGATGCCGGAGCTTCTGCACTGGCGCCGACCTGCTGTTCATCCATTTTGGGGCTGCTGGGAGCACCAAATATCCTGTCGTAACAGAAGGCCTTGTTCTCCGGCATTATTGATCCAACGCTCGTGATCGAGTGCTTAAGATGATTCACTCGTCGCTTGTCAAGTATGACGCAAAGCTATTAGGCTGCACGCGAAAAGTCTTGATCGGCGAACATCGACTGCGTTGCTCGAGTTCAGAGGGTGCGTCCGAGGCTCTCGAGAGGAAATTTGTAAACGGGGAATGTATATCGCTGTCCTGCCATCTGGCAGCAGGAAGCTCGGAAGCAACAGAGACTTCAGGTCACGTGCTGCTGTCCGGATCCGCCCGTCCATTTGACGCTCGCGACAACCTGTCTACTTGCATCTGACCTTTTTGAGCCTCACAGTCGAAGGCGAAAAGCCGTCGGTGTGTTGCGAGCCGAACTTGTTGCACACCCAGCCGACGGCCATCTGCTTTTTCGGACACCAGCTGCAGCGGAGAGTTGCTTGGGGCCACAGCTCGCGTCAATTCTGCGTCTGTTTTGCGTAGTCTGACATTGTCCACCAGACTGTGCGAAAGATTGCCGTTTTCGCTGAAGCACATCAAGTTGTGACTGCCGCGCAGCCGTCAGCGCAGCGCAGAGGCCGCAGCAGTTCAGAGTTCCTGCTGGGTGGAACAAAGTCTGAGAGCAGTCTGAGCAGATCCCACAGCACAAGCCATGCAGCCGGCGAGAGGCGGACTGATGACGTGCCGGCAGACGGCGATGCACGCCGCACCGCCATGCATCGTTTCAGCAAACAGCACACACCCAACGCAGCGCAGATGCAGCGTCAGCAGCGGCCTTGCGGTGCTCGGATCGCAGCGGTCTGTCCTCACAGGCCAGCGCGTGGGCGTGCGGTAAGCTGGTTTGCATGGTACCAGAAGCATGGAAGGGGTGCACTCCTGTCATAAAGACGTCGCACATCTTCGCAGCTCGGGGGGCAGACACAGTATTCGAAATCACTCAGACTCCCGGATATTGGGCTCTGAAGTCCACGTACGGTGCTTGCAGCGCCATGTCATGCCGGCAAAGGGTGCAGCGTGTGGCAGCACCCATGGTGGCGGCGGCGGCTGGGGCGGCTGAGGAGTCGGACCGGCCAGTCAAGCCGGCATACAACAAATACAGGTACGATGGACGCGCGCACGAAATCCCGCTCTGCGTACTCGAGTCACAGCAGCCGTTGTAAGTGGGATCGTGGCTTGCTCGATAACTGCAGTTGTCATGACGCAGCAGCATGTGCGTACAGGCTGCTGAGCACACCAGCAAATCCCCACTGCACCTGCTAGGAATACATGCTCAAGCGGTTCGGGACAATTTCTAGTTGTGAAACACATGTAAAATCGTATCCCGCAGGAGCCGCGCTGACATAGAGAAGAGCTACCTGCGGCAGTGGCAGGAGGTCACAGCCCGCGGCAGCGGGGGCCAGGTGCGACAGTTGTGTTCTCTGCATCATTGCTAGACTCGTCGGCAGAGCATCCTGTCCCCGAAAGTCCCTCAAATCAGTCCAAATTGCTTGCGTGAAACCCGATACCACTCGCCATATGTCCAGGAGCGCATGACGGTCTTCTCGGCGATCGCGTATCTGCCGCTGTGGGCCAAGTACACGCTGCTGCCGGATTTCGTGCGCTTCCTGTGGTGGCTGGTGTGGGTGCGCGCCTGCGCGGTTGCCCACTTCTTCCACCGTCGCGCTGTAAAGCAAGGTGTGCGGGTGACGAGAACACTTGAAAAGTGCACCACAACGAGACCAATGCCTGTGGTGGCTGCTGTGTGCGCGCATCTGCATAGTCACGCACTTCTTCCATCGACGCGCCGTCAAGCACGGTGCGTCGTTGCTGGCGTGGGATTGAAAGTAGCACCGCTGAAAGCAGGACCCGCCCTCTTTTCGTCACGCGTGAGAGTCAAGAGCCTATTACAGAGTCACCCAGGGACTGCCAGCAAAGCATGCGCCACCGGGCGGCACATGGCCGAGCCTCTGCGCGCCTGCCTCACCTTCTGTCTCTTCTTATGCAACCCTTGGCTTCATGCGCAGGCGCCAAGGTGGACGCGTGGCTCGCGGCGCGCGGCGGCCAGCGGCATGCCTTCTCCCGTTCGGTCGTACTGCGGCAGTACCATCACAACATGGGCGCCTTTTACATTCCCCGGTCCCCGAATTTTTTTTGTCTGCAGGTGCCAAAGTGGACGCGTGACCCGCGGCGGCCAGATAGATGATAGGATAGATTACACCCGCCAGCCTCACTCAGGCTGATAAGGCATCAAATTACCAATAAACCATCATGTGTCATCATGTCGCACCCAGCGGCACACCTTCTGACCCTTTGTGACATCTCCCAGAACCTGTCTTTCGTCTTGATCCTGTCTGCCTTGCAATCTGCAGGCGCCAAGGTGGACGCATGGCTCGCGGCATGCGGCGGCCAGTGGCACACTTCTTTGTGCTGGGTGATGCTGCGGCGGTACCACCACAAGATGGGGTTTCTGTTACACTTCCCTGCCTCAAACGCATCTGCAGGCGCCAAGGTGGACGCGTGGCTGGCTGCCCGCGGCGGCCAGCGGCACACCTTTTCCCGCTCGGTCGTGCTGCGGCGGTACCACCATAACATGGGCGCCTGGGAGAACCTGCGCTACCGGTGGCGCCTGCTGCGGGTGCGCAAACTGTAGCAACTTCTGGTGTCAAGTGCCCTCGCCACGTGACGGACTTCTCTTGACGGCAGGACGGCTGCATCAACTGTCAATGCGGTGTTCTGCAGCAGGGCCGTCGGAAGCGAGAGAGCATTGCACAGAGTCGGATCAGCTGGTGGCGGGCTACAATGCCTGGCACTGCAGGTGCATCCGCTAATTTCATGGTGGCAGGCCATGCGCACATTGTTGATGAGTGATGTTGCTAACTTCGCTCGCCTGCAGGGACAGCAGGACCTCGGCACGGAGCTGGCAGCGCTGCCACAGGCTGCCTAAGTTCGTGAAGGGGGTGACTGCCGGCGTGCCCTTTCGACATGCGCTTGCACATGCCGAAAGGTAGCAGGCGACCGTGCGGCTGATCATAGTGACAGCCGATCCAAATGTAGTCGGTGTGCCATCGACAAGATGGGTTGCATTGTTAGCACGCGGAAGGCTTCCGAGTGAATTCAAGCGGCGACAACTTTGTTTTGCGTCGCCTCAGAGCGCCCAATGGTCAGGCCTCTGGCATCGCATGCCCATGCGGCGGCGGCTGCCGCTGCCTGCCGTCAAACTTGTACTGGTGCCGAGCCCTGCACGAGTAATCACACGCTGTAGGCCTCCCTTCTACTGCAATGGCTGTGCGAACGCGGGAGTCCACATCTCTGCGGCCTGATCATGCATCACGAGATGGCCCTTTCGGACTGTGGCCCCATTCACATTTCGACATTGCGGTGTTCTGGCTTCTGTTACTGCATCCGTAAGGATCGCTCAGCACTTTTCGCATCTGTCCTTGCGCGCACGAGGTATCTTCCAGCTTTTGAGGTCGATCGTGCGTGCATGCTTTCAGAATGTGGTACAACCTCCTCTGTACACATGCTCTGCGATCTTCAGTTGTGAGATTGTGTCCCTGACTTCTCATCACACCAGTCGTTCCAGCATTGCTGGGCTGGCCTTGCTGGATCGTGAACAGACGCTGCACCTGCGCCGGCGCAGCATGCTGTGCTGCTGTGACCGATGATGACATCTCCGCATCGAAGCGTCGGATAAAGAGGAAACATACTTCACCTGGAAGCGGACAAGGCGACGGATCACGACACCAGGTAAAGAGCCCCCTGTGCGGGAGCCGGTGCATGTGCCCACATGGGAACTGTGCGGTAGTGCCGGGCGGCCTCACAATCAGCAGCTGCCTTGCAAATCGACCCCTTGGCAAATCCGGCAACTTCAATCAAAACATCGACTTCTGCTTTATTCGACCAGCTCATCGCAGCGGAACCTGGCGCAGGCATGGCACGGCCAGCGGGCGCCCCCGGCTGGCAGCCGCGGCACTACCAGGCAGGTGGATACACCATATACGTGCGGGATGATCTGCAGCCGGCTCCAGGTGGAGGTGAGTCGTATGTTCTGGCAGGCGGCATCTCTGGACTATGGTCGGTTGCGGCTTCCTGCTGCAGAACAAAAATGTGTTGCATCTTGCCGCCAGCAGCCCTGCGAGGGTCGACAATGCTGATGAGCTTTCTCTCACTTGGAGTGTGCATTTAGGGTTTGCCGGGCAGCTGGCGTGGCTCCAGGCAGGCAAGGCGGCGCAGACTTCGGATGGAAAAGTTGTTGCGGTGTCGCCGGCCATCCTGAAAGGGTGCGTACCCTGGTGGGCTGTGCAGCAGTATTCCACATTGAAGGAAGTCTAGTGTCCAGCTGCAAAGGGACCCAGCCTGCAACAACAGCAAGCGCTTGGATCAGTCAAGGCAGAACGCCATGCTTCCGCCGCCTCCAGCTGCGGCGCTGTTCCGTCACTCTGATGCGCAAGCACATGCACAGATGCATGATTCTCCCTCGTGTGTCATT
>JAABUK010009008.1_pt1 | contig 13802 bp, 11 predicted proteins | sample 5559141 | NCBI WGS metagenome assembly JAABUK01 (sample SAMN10711869, study PRJNA513367) | rock metagenome | isolation source: Antarctica rocks | place: Antarctica: Victoria Land, Pudding Butte nord | collected 2016-01-03
GCGTCAACACGCTCGATCAGGCACAAGGCATCGCACAGGGCGAGTTCGCGGGGCTGCCGCCAGACATGCCGGTCGCGCTGGTCGGCGTGCAGGGCCAGCGCGGCTTGTGATGCAGGCGCGGTTGCGCACGTGGGCGGAGCGGCAATCATCCCGTTTCGCCGAGGCAGTCCCGGTCCCACTGAATGTCCCGATCCGGGCTTTGCTCGCGATGGAAGCGCATGCGTTCGACTTGGAGGTGCTGCAGGCGGACCCGCTCTATCCTCGGCTCAGCCCCGGCCAAGCTAGGCTGGCCATCGCGACGGCCATCGCCGACGGGCAGCAACGGGCGAGGCATTGGAAGGCGCCCTGTGATCCCGGCAAGATTGCCGCCAGTTTGGGCGTGCCGGTCGTGGTCGCGGAGACGGGCAACTGCTTTGGCACGGTCTTCCAGTTCGCGGAATACCGCTCGCGCCCGCCCGGCATCACGATCTATCGGGCGGCCATGGACCTGCTACGCGGGCTAATCAGCCAACACGAACTCGCCCCGGCGCTCGGGCTCAACGATCCAGAACCCGTATACCTTGCCCATGAGATCTACCACCACCTGGATTGCCTCACGCCGATCGCCCGAACGATCCAAGTCACCACGCTCGCGCTGGGGCCGGTTCGGTTGCGCTCTGGCCTGGTAAGCCTCAAAGAGATCGGCGCCAGCGCCTTCGCGGCTGAGGTCACCGGATTGCGGTGCCACCCTCGGGTGCTCGATTTGCTTGCGCGTCAGGCTCTGACCGGCGGGTAAAGCTTTTGTTGACCGAGACGATAACCTGCAGGCGTTGCACGCGCGACTGCGTTTAGGACCGAGGCGGTCGTGAGCGCGCTTACACAGAGGACTAGATGTGTAGTCCCGGGGTGAGATGACCTCGGCCGCCCTAGCGAGCGCAACGCGCCTCGCCTCGCCCGGCCCGAGCGCCGCCTCTGAATGCCCAACGCGACCCTCAGGGCTTGTATGACCTCCACTTACCGGCGTGCCTGCTGATAGGCTCGTATCGGTAGTCGGGAGAGGGTCGCCGCATTTGGGCTTGAGGAGCAATCCTCGCAGGGGAGATTGGCGCCCTCGACCGGTGCTTTTGGCTCGGACGGTATCCTGAGGCGCGGCGAATGCTGTTGTCCTCGCATGGACAAGCGTGAGCAGCGGCACCGGCATCGAGGCTCCCCGGCCCATGAAGGGAGAACGCCTAGGCGTTGGTGCACTCGACAGATCCAGGGCGAGATGGCCCCAAGTCCCAAGCTGCTACGCGATGACCGGCTGGCGACGGACGGAATCCGGGCGCCCGTCCGCCAACATCCGGTTCAGCACCGCCACGCCGACGGCAGCCTCAGTCTGCTGGGCGGCGAAGCCGCGGGCTCGCAGACGCGGTCCGATCAGCGCCTTGTAGCGACCCATTGTCGTTTCTACCAACGAACGCTGACCGTAGTCGGTTGCGACCTGCCAGCTCAGGCGGCCCTGTTCCGCGATCATCGCCAGATGACGATCACGCTGTGTCGGCACACCCGGATCGACGCTAGGGACAGCCGTTGAACGCGGCGGGATCACCACCTCGATCTCATCGTCGTGCGCGGCGATCGTCTGGTAGATGGGCGCGCCATCATACGCGCCATCCGCCGTCACCTGGACAATGAGATCGTCGATCTGATCGAGCAGCGGGCCGACCTGGGACGGATCATCCGCATCCTGATCCGTCAGCGTCTGCGCCACGATCATGCCGTTCGCCGCATCCACCGCCAGATGCAGCTTGCGCCATGTCCGGTGCGACTTCGCACCATGCTTCGCCTCCAGCCGTTGGCCTGCTCCGTAGACTTGCAAGCCGGTGCTGTCGATCAACACATGCAACGGACCAAGCGGCACGTGTGCGGGCTGGATCACCCGCAACGCCACGGCGCGACGGCTGACCGTGCTGTGATCCGGCGCTGAGAGCGTCAGGCCCATCAACGTCAACACCGATGTCATGAGGCCCTCGGTCTGGCGCAACGCCAGCTTGAACGCCATGCGCAGCATCAGGCTGGTCTGAATAGCCGCGTCCGTATAGCGAGCCTGCCCGCCCGGCCCCGTGCTCTGCCAGTCTCCCAACGCAGCGTCTGCGATCCACAAGGTGAGGCTGCCCCTTCGGCGCAGGCCCGCCTCATGGGCCGGCCAGTTCCGCACCTTGAACGACATCTTCGGGATGTGGTGACGACGATCGGCGTTGTGCTTGTGGGGCATCGGGGTGCTCGAACCAGAGAAGGAAGAGCATCCTACTATCCCTGGACCGGCCGAGTGCACCAACGCCCACCAGACATGGAGCGAAGCATGGCGCTACGTGACCAGCGGGCAGCCAGCCTCCGTCACGGGCCGGAACGCCTCGTTCCCCGGAATGCGCGTAACCACGTCGAGGTAGTCCCAGGCGTAGCGCGACTCCCCCGGCGCCTTCACCCGGACGAGCAGCAGGTCGAAGGTCATCTTGTTGTTGGCGAGGATGCGGCCGCCGCTGGCATACATGTCCTGCACCGGCGAAGCGCGCATCGCCGCCAGCACAGGCTGCGCATCCGTGCTCCCGGTCCGCTGCACGGCCCGCAAATAATGATGTGCGGCGGAGTAGGCGCCGGCCTGCAGGTCGGTCGGCATCCGCCGGCGTTCCGCAAAGAAGCGCTTGGCCCAGGCGCGGGAGGCTTCGTCCTGGTCCCAATACCAGGACTGAACGAACTGCAGCCCCTGCGCCGCCTCCAGCCCCAGGGCGTTCACGTCGGTCAAGTAGACGATGGGCGCTGCCAGCGCCTGTTTGCGCGCCACGCCGAACTCACCAGCCTGCTTGACCGAGGTGATCAGGTCGGCCCCGCTGTTCGCCAGCACCACGACCTCGGCCCCTGACGACTGCGCGGTCGCCAGGTATGATGCGAAGTCGCTGGTGTTCAGCGGGTGTTTCACGCTCCCCAGCACTTGCCCGCCTCCCTGGATGGCGCTGCGCATGTCAGCCTCGACCGAATGGCCGAACACGTAGTCCACGGTGGCGAAGAAGTAGCTGCGCTTGCCGCCGCGCAGCAGCGACCGCGCCAGGCCATAGGCGTCGGCGTAGGTGTTCTGCGCCCACTGAATCCCGTTGCGCGCACAGCCCTTGCCCGCCAACTCCGACGTGGTGGAGGCGACGTGCAGCAGCACCTTGTCGTATTGCAGCGCGAGCGGCTGCGCGCCTAGCGAGATGGCGGAGTTGGCGAAATCGACGATCACGTCGGCCTTGTCGGTGGACAGCCACTCCCGCACGATCGCCAGGCCCACGTCGGGCTTGTTCTGATGATCGCCGACCAGCAACTCGACCGGGCGATCCAGCCCCGACGCTGCAGCGTCGGCCACCGCCATGCGCACCGCGAGGACGGAGCCGGGCCCGGCCAGGTCGGCGTAAGGACCGGACTCGTCGTTCAGCACGCCGATGCGGACCGGGGTCTTGGTTTGCGCCACGCCGCGCCGGGGTTGGGCGAGCGCCACAGCCGCGGCGCTGCCTATGAAGGTGCGACGATCGAAAGCAAGGGTCATCGCTGTTCCTTCATAGTGGTCTTGGGCATAGTGGTCTTGGGCATAGTGGCCTTGGGTATGATGGCCTCGGGGGCGGCCTCGCGGGATGTCTTCGCCACGCCGAGCTCCAACCATCCCCGGGCGTCGCTCTGTGCGCAATCCCCAGGGCGCAGCAGCACGGCCGTGGTCATGCTCTGGACCAGCGCGGGGCCCGTCAACGCCTGGCCCGGTGCCACGGCCGCAAAGTCCCACACGGGCACATCCTGCCAACCGTCCAGCCACACGCGGCGCGAACCGACCCGCGCCGCTGTTCCGGAGCAGCTGTGTGGGGCCGGCAAGGGCGGCAGGCGGCCGGTGACGGCCACGCGCGCGTTGGACAGCACCACCTCCTGGTCCGGCAACGAGTAGGTGAACAGCGCCTCGTGCCGGGCGTGGAACCGCGCCTCGATCGCCGTGCGGGCATCGGCCTGCTGCAGGTCCAGCCCATCGAGCGGCGCCGTGATCTCGAACACCTGCTCGCCGTAGCGCAGGTCGGCCGACCGGGCGGCGTGGACGGGGCCGCCAAACCAGGACAGCCGGGCCCGCCCATCCCGTTCCATCGCTTCGAACGCCACATCGAGCGCTGCTGGGTCGAGGCCGTTGGCCTGGGCGAAGCTGCAGGCGAGGTGGACTGTGAGATCGGTGTTCAGCATGCCCCAGGCCGACAGCACGCTGGCCTGCAACGGCACGAGCACCCGGCGGATGCCGAGCTCGGCCGCCACGGCGCTCACGTGCAGCCCGGCGGCGCCGCCGAAGGACAGCAGGGTGAAGCGGCGCGGGTCAACGCCGCGGCGTACGGTCACGACACGCACGCCGTCCGCCATCCGGGCGTTCACCAAGCGGTGTACGCCCGCCGCGGCTTGCTCCATGCCGAGGCCGAGCCGCGCGCCCAGGCCCGCCAATGCCGCCCGGGCCGCGTCGGGGTCGAGGCGCAGCGCGCCGCCCAATGCGCCGTCGAGGTAGCCCAGCACGAGGCTCGCGTCGGTCACGGTCGGCGCCGTGCCGCCTCGGCCGTAGCAGGCGGGCCCGGGTACGGCGCCAGCGCTGTTCGGCCCCACCCGCAGCAGCCCGGAGGCACCGATCTCCGCAATGCTGCCGCCGCCCGCTCCCAAGGTCACGATATCCAGGCTGGGCAGCGCGATCCGCACCTCGCCGACGCCGCGCGCACTCGACAGCGATGCAGCGCCGTCCCGCACCAGGGCAATGTCCGTGCTGGTGCCGCCCATGTCGAAGGTCACCAGATCCGCGCCGGCACCCTGGCGGGACAGCGCCATGGCCGCCGCCACGCCGCCCGCCGGACCAGACAGCGCGGTGCCGGCCGCGAGCCGCCCCGCCTCTTCCACCGTCGCCACGCCACCGTGCGACAGGATAATCAGCGGCGGCCGGGGCAGCCCGGCCTCCTGTAGCCTTTGGGCAAGCCGGGTGAGATAGAACTGCACGACGGGCCCGACCATAGCGTTGGCGACGGTTGTGCAGAACCGCTCGTACTCCTTGATTTCGGGCAGCACGTCGGATGACACCGTCACGTAGGCGCCGGGCAGTCGCTGGCGCGCGGCCTCCGCAGCACGGCGTTCATGGTCCGGGTTGCGCCAGGCGTGCAGGAAACACACGGCGACGGCCTGGACCTCCGCGGCCGCCAATGCGTCCAGGGCGGCGTGCAGCGACGCCTCGTCCAGCGGGGTTTCCGCCGTGCCATCCGCCCGTATCCGCTCAATGACCGGCAGCCGCAGCGTGCGCGGCACCATGGGGACGGGCGGCGGCATCCGCAGGTTGTAGCGGTCGGGCTTCAGCCCCTCCCGCATCTCGATCACGTCGCGGTGCCCGGCGGTGGTCAGCATGCCGACCCGGGCGCCTTTGCCTTCCAACAGCGCGTTCGTCGCCACCGTGGCGCCGTGCACGACACGGCCGGCGCCGGCCAGCAGCGCGTGCAGCGAGAGCCCGAGTTGCGCCGCCGCCAGGCCCAGCCCTTTCAGCACGCCCACCGACTGGTCCTCTGGCGTGGTGGCGGCCTTGGCGACGGTGATGGCGCCGTCCGGTGCGCAGACTACGACGTCCGTGAACGTGCCGCCGACGTCCACCCCGATCGCGTAGCCCGCTGGGTTTGTCACGCCGGCGCTCACGCGGCACCCCACCCCCCGCCGCCGCCCGAAGCGACGCGGAGGCGGCTGCCGGATGGGACCGGGATGCCGGCCTGCTTGGTGCGCAGGGCGCAAGGCGCGGCGCCGGGAGCTTCGAGCACGTAGCGGTGCGGAAGGCCGTCCTCGCCGCCGCTCATGCCGCGCGCACCGTGGCGCACCCCGTCGCCGGCGGTGTTGGCGACGGCCGGGCCATCCGTCTCGACCCGGAGGACCAGATCTGCGCCGTCGCCGCCACGATGGTGGCCGGCGCCGCCCGAGCCCTCGCGGAACTCGTGGTGCTCCAGAACCAGCGGGAAACGCGCCTCGGTGACCTCGACGCTGCCGAACTTGATGCCGCCGACCGAGTGCCACTCGCCCGCAGCCGGCCAGCCCGCTCCGGCGGAGGACGCGCCGCCGCCGGGGCGCGCATGGAACAGGTGCCAGATGAAGCGCCGGCCGCTGCGTGGGTCCTTGCCGGTCAAGGCGAAGCGGAAGCGCCGGCCCCAACCACCCATGGCGCGGTCCGGGCAGGCCTGGGCAAGGGCGGTGACCACGGCCTCCACGATCTCGTTCGAGCAATGGCTGGTGCAGAGGGTAACGGGCGCGCCCTCGTGTGCCCAGACCACGGTGCCGGGCCGGGCCAGCACGCGCAATGGGCGGAACGCCCCGTCGTTGCGATCGCAATCGGGGTCCAGCAGGTAAGCGAAGGCCATGGCCACCGCGGACTGCATGTTGGCGTGCGACGAGTTGACAAACCCGGCCACCTGCGGGTCCGACCCGGTCAGATCCACCGTGACGTCGCTGCCGACGACGGTCACGCGCGCGCGGACCGCGATGTCCTCGGTCCCGTGACCATCGTCGTCCAGCGTCGCCTCGCCTTCGTATATACCGTCGTGCCAGGCCGAGACGATGCTGCGGGCATGGCGTTCGGCGGCGTCCAGCATGGCGGCGACCGCGGCGCAAAGCGCGTCGGGGCTGGTCTCGTCCAGCACGGCGGCCAGGCGTTGGCATCCCAGGCGGGCAGCGCCCACCATGGCAGCGAGGTCGCCGCGGAAGTCTCTGGCGTTGCGGGTGTTCGCGGCGAGCATAGCCACCAGGTCGGGCCGAACCACCCCGCCTTCGGTCAACCGGATCGGCGGGACGCGCAGCCCCTCCTGCCAGATCTCCGTGGCGCCGGGGTTGTAGCCGCCATGGGTCGACCCGCCAATGTCGCTCTGGTGGCCGCGCACGACGGACCAGAACAGCAGCACGTCGCCCGCGAACACCGGCACGAGTGCGGTCAGGTCCGGTAGGTGACTGCCGCCGTGATAGGGGTCGTTCAGCAGGAACACGTCACTCGGGGCCGGATTGGGGAAGGCGTCCGCGACGGCGCGGGCGGCCCAGGGCATGGCGCCCACATGCACCGGGATGTGGTCTGCCTGCGCCACGAGGCGGCAAGCGGCGTCCACGATAGCGATGGAGAAGTCGCGGGACGAGTTGAGGATCTGCGAATACGAGGTGCGCAGCATTGCCTCCCCCATCTCCTCCGCGATGGTGTTGAGGCGATTCTGCAGGACGGCGATGGCGACGGGGTCGGTCATCCTGTCGACTTACCATCGGGCACGGGAGGCTGGCCAGACGACCTGCCGCGCGGCATGGGAAATCGCGCGAAACCAATCCAAAATCTACTCTACCGGGCCGCCTGTGGCCGAGCGCACCAACGCCGGCAGCGCAGGGTCGCCGTCGCTGATCACGGTGACCGCGTCGCCCTCCCGCCAGCCCTGATCCTGCAGTGCCGCACGCAGCAATGCATGGGGCTGCTCGGCCACGCTGCGCACGAAGGCAAAGCGTCGGGTGGGGTGACCCTCATGCCCCATCTTGCCGCAGATCGCCTCGAAGTTCCGAACCTGGTGACCGGGCACGGCACGTATGTAGGCACCATCGAGCATGACAATCGGCCGGCTCGTGTCCGCCGCTGCGGCCTTGTCCGGCTTGTGTGGGACAGCCGTGACCTCCGCGGCTGCCTGCCGGTCGTCTGCCTCGATCCGTAGGGCGACGGCATGGGTGCGGTTGCGCACGCTCTCCTGGTTTGCAGGCGAGGCCGGCAGCAGGGTGTCCAGGATACCCGCCGCGTCCCGAAACGAGGTGCGTGCGCCCAACTCGGCCTGCACCCGCTCCAGCTCCGGCGTGCAGCGGGCGGCCAACAGCGCGCAGACCGGCGACACCGTCCTTGCCTCCACCATGGGCGCAGACGGGCGGCAGCGGCACAGCCTGAACCGGGGCGCCTCGACCTCGACCGTGCCGAACAAGGTCTGCAGCGGGCGCGTGCGCCGGTCCTTGAGCGGCTGCAGCACCCCGCATGCCGCACAGACCCGGTGGTGGACGACATACGCCGCCACTTGGCCACACAGCATGCTCGCCTGCAGCTTGGCCAACAGCGTCTTGGTCTCGGCGAGTACGAGGCCGATCTCCGCGAGCGTGCTGACTATCGCGGGCCGGCTAAACGTCACCAGCTCCGTCGTCGTCACCTCGCCCGCGCTTGTCGTCGTTTCCAGTCGCACCGTTCACTGCATCACAACTGCCGCCCTCGTAGTCAGGCATCAGCCAGGCTGATCAGCCCGAGACAGGCAAGCAGGCTGCCCCAAGTTTTTGACACTCCCCACGCAGCTCTCATCGTACGTCATCGCAACCTCAGTCCGACAAGTTGACGGTGTCGTCCGAAGAACGGGGGCCACCTCAAGGCCTCCATCCACCGGTTGCAGGCTGACAGAACACTGAAGCTCTAAACCGGACAGATCGCGCCTTAACACCGTAACTGGTAGCTCTCGACCAATTGCCGGATATGCTGCTCGGCCAGACAGCGCGCACTCTCGCTATCGCCTGCTTCCACCGCGTCCAGTATCCGCTCATGCTCCAGGATGGACCGTGATGGCAGGTCTGGCACGCGCGCCATCTCCGCCTGATAGCGACTGAGGCGGATTTTCAAACGTTCATACGCTTTGACCAGAAGCGTGTTACCGGCAGCGCTCACCAACCCGCCATGAAACAACGCCGCCAATGCGTGGTAGACGTCGAGTTCGCCTAAACTGACGGCATCACGCATCTGCTGTACCAGCGCGCGCAACTCTGGCAGTGACGCGCATGGCTGCAACCGTGCCGCCTCGCTCGACGCGAATCCCTCCAATGCGATGCGCATGCCAAACAAATCGTCCAGCTCCTGGTCCGAAAGGGGCGTGACCGTCGCGCCCCGGTGCGCCTCCAACACAATAAGTCCATCTGCCACCAAAATGCGGAGCGCCTCCCGCATCGGCACGCGGCTTACACCAGCCTGCTTCCAGAGAACTTGCTCCACCAGTCGCGTCCCGGGTGGAAATGCGCCGACGACGATTTGGTCGCGCAACCAGTCCGCCAGCCTCTCCGGCAACAGGTCCGGCTTAGCGAACGTGGCGGGCTCTAAACTTCCGAACTGCTCCATCGTCCCGGCGTTCTCAATTGACTAATTGTATACAGATCGCGAAGCTTCCCCGCAACGCTTGCGCCATGGTGCGTCGATGACAGGAGGGAACGGGATGGCGGACGCAGCGCTGCCTTTGGCGGGCACACGGGTTCTCGACTTGTCGCGCGCTCTTGCGGGCCCGTTCTGCGCCACTATCCTGGCTGACCTCGGTGCCGAAGTGGTCAAGGTCGAGCCGACCCCCAAGGGCGAGATGGTCCGCTCCTGGGGACCCTTTGATCGCGGCATCAGCGTTTATTATTTAGCTGTTAATCGTAACAAGCGCAGCCTGGCGCTGAACTTTCGTGACCCGGCCGCCATGGACGTCTTGCGCGACATGGCCGCCTCAGCCGACGTGCTGGTCGAAAACTTCCGCCCTGGCGCCATGGACGCGATGGGGCTGCCCTGCGACAGCCTGCAAGCTCGCAATCCCCGCCTCGTCTACGCCAACATCACCGGGTTCGGCCGTGACGGTCCCTACGGTGACTGGCCAGGGCTCGATCAGATCGCCCAGGGCATGTCCGGCCTCATGAGCCTGACGGGGCAGAAGGGCGGCGAGGCCATCCGGGTCGGCGTGCCCATCGGCGATATGATCGCCGGCATGTGGGCCGCTCTCGGCATTCAGGCCGCATTGCTGCAGCGCGCCTCAACCGGATGTGGACAGCGGGTTGAAACGTCGCTGCTAGCCGGGCTGGTCGGCATGCTCTCCGTCCAGGGCCAGCGCGCCTTGAGCCTCGGCGAAGTGCCAAAGCCCGCCGGGAACGACCACCCGGTCATCTGCCCTTATGGCACCTTCCTCGCCGCCGACGGACCGTTCAACATGGCGGCGGCGACCGACGAGATGTGGCTGAAGCTTTGCGATCTGCTCGGTCTTCAGGCCCTTGCAGCCGCGCCCGCCTACCGCGACAACGCCGCCCGCATGGCCAACCGCGAGGCGCTGGTTGCCCAGCTTAATGCGCGTTTTGCCACCCGCCCCCGCGCCGAGTGGACCGCGGCCCTGGTTGGGCTCGGCCTTCCCGCCGGGCCGATCTACGATTTGGCCGAGGTCTTCGCCGACCCCCACGTCCAGCATGCCGGCTTGGTCGAGACCATCGATCACCCGAGCCTCGGCCCGCTCCGCCAGCTCGCCAATCCAATCCGCATGGATACGATGGCCGGCCGCTCGGTCCGCACCCCGCCGCCGGCTCTCGGCGAGCACACCGAGGCGGTGCTGCGCGAGTGGGGCTTTGCCGAGGTGCGCATCGCGAAGCTGCTCGCCACCGGCTGCGTCATGGCTGCACAGGAAAGGGCTTCATGATGGCAGTACCGAAACTGTCCTACGTCGCGCTGGTCTCGACCGACGTGGCCGCCGCATGCCGCCTGCTCGGCGACGCGCTGGGCCTCGCGCGCACCGAAGTCGCCGTCGGTGCCCGGCCGGTGCCGGTGTTTGCCATCGGCGGCGCCGCCTTGGCAATATTTTCGCCCGGTGACCCGTACGTCGATGGCCAGATGAAGTCCGGCGTACATCATATCGGCCTCGACGCCGCCAGCGCGCACCCGCCGATCCCGACCCTCGGCGACCGCCGGCCTGGCCTAGGCGGCACCGACCGCCAAGCCCTCGACCCCGCTGCCACCGCGGGCGTCCGCGTCTTCCTCACGGCGCCGCTGGCAATCGAGCGCCATACTCCGCCTTTGATCGAGCGGATCGACCATATCGGCATCGCCAGCGCCGACAACGTCGCCTCCATAGCCGCCTTCGCCGGGCACATAGGCTTGCCAATCGAAAGCCAGCAGACCGACATGGAGGTTGAAACGGCAATCGAGAGCTTCACGTCCGATAAGTATGGCGTGATTTATCATTCCCGCGCCCCGCGCGTCGCAGGAGGCCTGCGCGTCGCATTCTTGACTACAGGCGACTGCGAGCTGGAGTTCCTGCAAAACTTCGACCAGGCCCATGGCGCCCGCCTTGACCACGGCGCCTCCGGCAATACCCGCCAGGACCAGAGCGCCATTACGAAGTTCATCGGCTCGCGCGGAGCAGGTCTGCATCACGTCGCGCTCAAGTCGCCCGATATCAACGCGACGCTGGCAGTGCTCGCCAGCTCTGGCGCCACGATGATCGACCAAGTCGGCCGTCCCGGGTCGCGCCGTGCGCTGATCGGCTTCGCCCACCCGCGCAGCTTCGGGGGCATCCTTTTCCATGTCGTCCAGCGCGACTAGCCCGCCGATCATCGTAACCGAGCGCGGCTGTGCGCTCGTGATCGCGATCGACCGGCAACAAGCTGGCAACTCGGTCTCGCTGGAAACCGCCGAAGCCATCGGTGCGGCCCTCGCTGCCGCCCGGGGCCGCCCTGAGCTGCGCGGGGTCGTCATCACCGGTGCCGGAGACAAGTTCTTCTGCACTGGCGGGGACGTGAAGGCTTATCGCACCATCGCCAATGCCGCCGAGCTGCACTTGGTCTTCGGCGTCGTGCGTGCCCTGCTGCGCGCGATCGAAGATCATCCCTTGCCCGTGCTCGCCGCCATCAACGGCTATGCCCTCGGGGGTGGCGCTGAGCTTGCGCTTGCCTGTGACCTCCGCTTCGCTGCCCCCCACGCCGAGATCGGGTTCCCGCAAGCCCGGCTGGGCATAATCCCGGGCTGGAACGGCATCGAGCGCCTTGTCCGCCTCGTCGGCCGCCCACGTGCGACCCGGTTGCTCCTCCAGGCCGCGCGTCTCCCTGCCGCTGCCGCGCTGGATGCTGGGCTCGTGGACGTCGTGGCGGACGCGCCACTCTCCGCCGCGCTTGCTTTCCTGGACAGCCTCGATGGCGCCCCCCTCGCGCTGCGAGGCATCAAGCAGGCAATCCGCACGACGGACCAGCCCGAACCGAAGGCCACGATCGAGCAGATTTTCGAGAAGCTGTGGTTCACATCGGACCATCGCGAAGCGGAAGCAGCCTTCGTCGAAAAGCGGAAGCCAGTGTTCAAAGGACACTAACAAAAGATGCCGCGCAGCAACGGCGCCAACGGGGAGATTACATGGAAACGATCAGAACAGCCGGGCCAACCCAAGCGACGATGAAGGTTGCCCCGGCTTCGTCGGTGACCAAAATTTTCTGGATCACGTGGCTTGGCTGGATGCTCGATAGCTTCGACCTTGGCATCTACATTTTCATTTTGGTGCCCGCACTCACCGAACTTTTAAAGCTCGATGGCATGGAGGTGAGCCGCGGCAACATCGCACAATTCGGTGGCTACCTGTTCAGCGTCTTCATGCTCGGTTGGGCCTGCTCGATGTTCTGGGGCTGGATGGCTGACCGCATCGGCCGGGTTCGCGTGATGTGCATCACCATCCTGGTCTACTCGGTGTTCACCGGCCTTTGTGGCTTCGCCGGCGGGTTGCTGTCCTTCGCCATCTTTCGCTTCCTCGCCGGCTTTGGCGTTGGAGGTGAATGGGCGGCCGGGACTCCGCTCCTTCAAGAGACGGTGGACGAAAAACATCGGGTCCGCCTGGCCGGGTGGCTGCATACCGCAACGCCGATCGGCTTTCTGCTCGGCTCAATCGCATCGTTCCTCATCCCCTATATCGGCTGGCGCGGCATGTTCTTCCTCGGTGTCCTGCCGGCGCTGCTTACCGTGCTGATCCGCATGACGGTTCACGAGCCCAAGCGCTGGCAAGAAGCCGCTGGCAAGCCGACCACCACTCTGCGCGACTTGTTCGTCGGCGGCTGGGCGCGCAGCACGTGGTCGGGCGCACTTATGATGAGTTGCATCATCCTCGGCGTCTGGTCGTCCACCTTCTGGGCGCCGACGCTGATCGTGAGCCGCCTGACCGAAGCCGGATGGGCTGCACCGGACGCGCAGCGCATGGCCTCGTGGGCTGGCGTCGTGACCAACATCGGCACGCTGATCGGCTGCCTTGCCATGCCGTTCATCGCGGACTGGTTCGGCAAGCGCCGGACAACCGCCGCGGTCTTCTTCCTTGGCTCGATGGTGATGAACCTCGTCGCCTATGTCGGTGCCATCATGTGGCTGGGCAACGTCTTCCTGTTTATCGCTCTGCTGCCCCTGCTCGGCTTCTTCACCAACGGGATTTTCGCCCTCTACACGATTTGGCTTCCCGAGATGTTCCCCACCTCGCAGCGCGGCCTTGGTTCCGGCTTCTGCTTCAGTCTGGGCCGTCTTCTGGGCGCTGTCGGCCCCACCATTGTCGGCACGCTGGTGGCCTACACCGGTTCCTATCCGGTGGCGCTCTTGGTCGTTTCAGTCATTTACGTGATTGGTCTACCCTTCATCTTCATGGCTCCGGAAACCGCCGGACGTCCGCTGCCGGCGTAACGGGCAGCCGCCGGCGTTGGTGCACTTGGCGGATGGAGGTCGAGATGACCCCAGCCCTGAACTGCTATGCGATGACCCGCTGAACGCGGACAGATTCCGGGTGTCCAGCCGCCAGCATCCGGTTCAGGACCGTCGTATTGATGGCCGCCTCGGTCTGCTGGGCAGCGAAGCCGCAGGCTCGAAGCCGGGGTCCGATCAGCGCCTTGTAGCGGTCTATTGTCGTTTTTCTGTAACAGCCCAGGTCTTTCAGCGGGGTTAAGCCATGCGTAGGTCATTGATCAAGCGGTCGGGCTGAGTGGTCAGTGTCTCGAGCATCTCCCAACCTTGCTTCCTGGCTGTCGAGAGCAGCGAGCGG
>JAABUK010009009.1_pt1 | contig 13798 bp, 12 predicted proteins | sample 5559141 | NCBI WGS metagenome assembly JAABUK01 (sample SAMN10711869, study PRJNA513367) | rock metagenome | isolation source: Antarctica rocks | place: Antarctica: Victoria Land, Pudding Butte nord | collected 2016-01-03
GTAGGTGCGTCACCACCAGCCATGCAGGATGAAGAAGAGCAGACTCAGGATCATGTGCCCAGACAGGCCTCAAACCCTGCTGCCAAACCTAGCCGTATGGCAACCCTACGCCAGGTCAGCATCCAGTCTAGGTGCATTGTGCGCTGACAAAGCTGTACCCTGCATGTCCAATCAGCTCTCGGGATGCAAAACCATCAGTTGTTTCACAAAAAGTATTGTATATCCAAGCCTGGGAACCAGTACCACGCACTTCCTATTTAGGCAAAAGAAACTGTTTGAGGTCTGTACCTTTGTTCACAATGTCCTCACAGTCTGCACATTCAAATTTCATGATGGCCATGTCTGTCCATGCTGTGACTGAGGTCACTGCTGCTGCTAGTCATCGCTCTGCTGCAGTCATTTACAAACACTGCTGCTTGCATTGGGGATCTCATGGCAACAGTGGGGGATCCTGTGGCCACAGTTCGGGACCCCATGGCAACTGTGGCTTCCTCTCATGTTTCAGGGTCGATCACGTGACTGGACCAGGCTGGCTGAGGACACCAAAGGGGGTCGCAGCAGGGCAGCCACCCCCAAGGGAGGCGAGGGGCGGGGGGTGTTGGATGAGCCCGGGGCAGGTGAAGCAATCATTGGAGCCCGAGTTGGCATCTTCTGGGAGGATGACGAAACCTTCTACAAGGCAAGCAGCAGTGTCTGCACCATGTTACAATCCATTGATATACTGAGGTTGTCGATACGTACAATGAAAACAATACAAATTGCCGGTTTAAACATGCCTTGGCTTCTTTGTCATGCACTCTTCCAGGAGAAAGATGTGCAGTGTAAAGAAGACAAGGCATGTTTAAAACAACAAGTTGTGTTGTTTTCTTGTATGTGAGAAAGATGTGCAGTGCAAGATGTGCTAGTGATGTCATATGTGAGAATCAAGGACTTTGTGTTGGAGCCATCACATGCTACATTGCAGCATGACTCTGTGCTTTGAGGTGTTTATGGTATACCATAAGCTCATTTAGTGCAGCTATGCTGTTTTGCTGTTCAGCCTAGAAAGCGTTTCACTGCACAGCTTAGCTCCAACACAGCATAGTTGAAGCATGCACATCATGCTGTCATTGCACTATTGGGTGTCGACATCAACTTTGGCTGTCATCAAACTCAGCTTTGCCTACCTACAAATGGAGACTTTTTTTCTCTGATGGCTGCAGGGCCAGCTGGCTGGTTTTGATGCGTACCACAAGCGGTCTAAGGTGTGCTATGATGATGGGCAAGAGGAGTGGATCAGTCTCCCCAAGGAGCGCTTCAGGTCTGTTGCACTCATGCCCTCACACCCAAGGCCTGCAGTGCATGTATGTTGGCATGCCTTGCAATGATGCATGCATGCAACAAAGTGTGGCATAAATGATCACAATCTGCTGGTACCACCCTTATTTGAAAGACTGTGTTCAGTTGCCCATGTAGCTTTGTTGCTGTTATGCTTCAATTTCCTACACTGGAACATCGTGTTCAATTGCCTACTTACTGATGTCTGTCTGCAGTCATTGACCTCTGTCTTGCTGAGGATGCATGCCAGTTGACGGGACTGGCAAATGTGTGATGCAGACTGTAGCAAAGTCAGACTTGCCCCTTTGCCAACCAGCTTTGCTGTGCTTACTAAGCTGTGTCATGGTGGGTGTAGGTGGTTCACCCCTCGTGGTTGCACCTCCAAGCACTTTAACCCCCGCATGAAGAGCGTCATGACACAACTAGAGGCTATTGATATTCCTGTTGGCTCAGTCACCCTCCCTCAGCCCTCAGTCCCCACTCAGACTGTAGTCTCAGAGGCTGGAGGCAGGGGATCCCACGCTGACTCAGCATCCACCAGGCAGCTGGCTGGGGCCACAGCTGTGCCACAGGGCGCCGCAGCTGTGGGCTGGGGCCTGTCCATCTACTCCCAGGCTGAAGAAGCGTGGGTGAGGGGCGAGGTGATTAGCTGGAATCCCCGCCAAGGGCAGTATCATGTGCTGTATGAAGATGGAGAAGATGAGTGGTTGAAACTTGCCAAGGAGAATGTGCAGTGGCACAGCAGCAGGTCCACCATTTCAGAGACAGCTGGTTTACAAAAGGGTAAGCTGGATGTAATCTTCATTGTGTCCAATCTGCACCCTACATGCTCGTTGCTGTAATACTTCACAGCAGTATGTTACATCAGTGGGAAAATACACGAGAGAGCCTCATCAACCAGAGGGTGCACCATCTTGATTGTGTGAGACTCATGATCTATGCCAGCTCAAGAAGGCCTCATCCATTCACTCACTCACTCACTCACTCACTCACTCACGCACTCACTCACTTGTCTAACCATTCACCCACCCCTCCATCAACAGCGTCCTCAAGGTTGTACAGCCCTGAGTAGCTCCATGTGTGAAAAGCTCTCTGTGTTTCTATTGAGGGTATCGTGTATAGTATTGCAGCGTCTGTGTTTTCAGTTGGCATGGTTGATGTGTCACAGGGAGGCGAGTGCCCCAAGGCTTGGCAGCTGTGGGGTGGCGCATTGGGGTGTACTGGCGGGAGGACCACAAGTTCTACCTGGGGGAGCTGGCTACCTACAACGATGAGGAGGACCTGTATGAGATGAACTACGATGACAGTAAGCTGCCCACTGCTGCTTGTGCTGTTCCAACACATGTCTGCAGTGCAGAAATGCCTGGGAAGTCATAACAGGCATACCTGAGTTTGCATTCACACAGTACAACAGGGGTTTCTTTCAAGGAAATGATGGATATGCATCCTGAAGACTAGAAGGTGTGTCTCTTAGGACTGCAAGGTGTGAGTTCCAAGCGTACCAGCACATTGCTGACTAGGATCAACACTTCCAAGAGCTTTTCATTACTGGGCTGCGATCTATTCTGTCGCTATTGCAGGCCTCAAGCTTGACATGGTACACACTGGTTTGGTAGACACTGGTGCAGTAGACACTGGTGCAGTAGACACCGGTGCAGTAGACACTGCCTGGTAGACACTGGTTCAGTAGACACTGGTTCAGTAGACACTGCATGCCAGACACTGTTGGTCTAGTAGACACTGGGTTGGTAGCCACTGCTTGGTAGACATTGGTTCAGTAGACACTGCATGGTAGACACTGCATGGTATCCACTGCATGGTAGAGACTGGTTTAGTAGACACTGCATGGTACACACTGCATGGTAGACATTGAGTAATAGACACTGGATCTGTAGACACTGCGCGGTAGACACTGGTTCAGTAGACACTACATGTTGCAAATTCCAGGGAAGCCGCTAGTTCACATAACATGTAAAGGAGTTGTGTGGTATGTGCAGATGAGAAGGAGGACATCTTCCTGACTGAGCAGCCCATCAAGTGGCTGCTGCCCCCCGGCCTGTCCACCACTGGGGAGCCCCCTGAGGCCCCACCCCGCCCCAAGAGATCCACCTCCAACTCAGACCCCTCTGTGAAGTTCAAGCGGGCGCCCAGCTCCCGCCGCCTTGCACAGGTACACCTATGCTGTCAACCTGTTGTTAGCCATTCATTTGCCTTGATTCCCCTGCTTTCTACTCTATCTTTCTATTTTTTGTACAGATACTCACTATAAACAAAATCCTGCTGCTGCAGGACAGAGGCTTGGAAAAGCAGAGGTCCAGACTAGGCGTCACCAGGCGCGGCAGTGGCATCCAAAAGGTGACAGCAGCTGCGCCCAAGACAGCTCAGCTTTCTGCCCTGCCTCATACTTCCACATCGCCCGCCATCTTCCCCACCCACGATGCCTACCCAGCCTCCACCACAGCTGTGGCTCCGGCTGCAGCTGCAGCCATAGCCTCAACTTCAGCCGCCACAGCTGTGGCAGGTTCAGAGTCAGCCATCATTGGCATGCCTTTGGCAGTGGCATGCAGAGTTCCGCCGCCAGCACGCCTGGGGTCTTCCTCCACCCCCCACATAGACAGGGTCATTGCCTTGGGGTCAAGGAGGGCGCCGCACCTGGGGGGAACTAGGGTCAAGATCTATTGCTCGCAAGGTGGCAGAGGCATTAAGTCCCGCCGTTCTGCATGTGAGCTAGGCAGTGACAGCACCACCTCCCGCCGAGTCAGACAGAAGGTGGAGGCTCTGGACCTGATGATCTGGCGCTGTGAATGCGCCAGGAAGGTCATCACCAAGGGAGCTCCCATCCCTGTCAGCACCCTGTCAGGGCCAGACGCCAACAAGCCCCCCACCCTGCTTCAGTCTGCCCCTGTGGCAGGCCTCATTGCTACTCAGGTCGCTGCTAGGCTTGGCGCCACACACAGCCTGCCAACAAACTACTCTGCTGGTCAGCTCCCGCCAAGCAGCACTTTTGGCGGGAGCCAAGGGACAGCTGCCCTTCAGCTACCTGCGCCCATGGGCAGCAGCCAGGATTTGCCAAGCAGCAGTCAGCAGGAAGCTGGTCAACAGCTGCAGCTGCAGCATGGCCGCCAGGTCAGCCCAGATCCACCTGAGCTGATCCACCAGCTTCCCAGCAGCGCTCCCATGCTGGCACAGGATGACAACATACTGTTCAGGCATTCTGCTCCTGAAGCTTCAGATGCACAGCAGCATGTACGAGCTGGTGGATCGTCACCCACTCCCTCTCAGCGCCACAGTCCATCACCTGCTGTCAGTACTGGATACAGCCCCAGCCGTCAAGCAGGGGCGCTGTCACGCAGCCCCAGTACCAGCCTGCCAGCGAACCCTAGTCCAAACCCCCTGGGATCCCGCCACAGCTCACCAGGATCAGCGTCCCTAGCCGGGCTAATCCCCAGCACGACAGCTGTCACGGTGCCCTCCCCTCATTCCCATGCCCCGTACAGCGTCATCAGTGCTGCCAGAGCTGCCATTGTAAGCGATCACACAGTGCCTGTGGTCACAATCCAGGATGCGCACATCAGCCTGCCTGCCACTCTGCCAATCACAGACAATGCAAGAGGATCTAGTGTCCAAATGCTTACGCTGGAACACCCAGTTAGCATATCAGAAGTGGGGCAACAAAGGCCTCTGGCAAATCTACCAGCCCTCAACAAGGCTTTGAGGATGCAGGATAGTGTGGGTATTCCAGACACACCTGACACTGAAAGTCTAGAGCACCATGCGGCCTTGAACAGAGAGCGCTCTAGCTTTTCCAAGACAATGTCAATGGATGGTGTGCAACAGGAGACTGCTGCAGCTTCTCTTCAGCGCAAGGGGATGCTGAGCACTTCTGGCCTGCTAGATCTCGCAATGTCTGATGCTTTGCCAACAGCAGATCTGGAGCCTGACATGTTTGCTGCCTTTTTTGCTGACAGTGGCGCTTTCAGTGATCCAGCAGTTTCACTGCCACTGCATGATGCATCCAAAAACAATGCTTAGGTTGTCTCGTAGGGTATGGTCTAACTTTGCAAGCTTTTGCAGAAATGCACAGAGCTGCAACGTGTTGTGATCACATGAATTTCTTGCAACAACTGCAAAAGACTTTGTTCTTTGTCATTTGATGTACATGGATTCGTGAGTCGTGGGTGAACTGCTGTTTGATGTGTATATGCCAGTGGCGCCCAAACGTGGCTTCATGGTTGACGTGCCAGCACTTAGTCTACCTGCATGTTCAACTTTGTAAAGCCGCACTTGTACAAAAGAGTGTGTTGCGGCTCAAGACATACATCTTCGCATCTGCTGCTGCGCATCACCCACACGGAGTGTGGGATGTGCTCCCAATTGGCAAAGTTGCTTGCTGCTGGGTCATTAGACCTCAGACACACACTTCCAGGGATATGCTAAGTTGCAGAGCTTAATAAATTGCCTGGGTCATAGGGATATGGTGTTAGATACAACATGCAATCAAGTAAAGGTTGTGTTAGCCTGCGCAATGCATAGTCTATGCATCCTAAGAACTACTTCAAGGCTGTTACATGAATGACGTGACAGGCTGCGCAACAACATGCATGACCCGAACTTCATTTATTACACACTCTACAGCCTATGTATGGTTGTTAAAGTTGTCCTGATGTAGTGCAAAAATCCAGGAACTGATGATGTGCAACATGTGCACAGCCATACAGAGGCTCTATGAACACTTCCAAACACCACTCCGTTATTAGCCTGTCCCTATAGCACATCTACTTATCATTACCTTGTACAATACCCTGTACACGATACAGCAAAGCAATCAAAAGTAACACAAAACTGATCAGGTCTCAGTGCTATAGTGCCCCATATAGTGCCCTCATGTATCAACAGCATGCGCTTCCTTCCCTAGCGAGCACAGCTTCTATGTGGTCAGCAATATGCCGAATCCCTTGGTGGCGCCATTAACCAGACAACTTCAACCTGTAGACTATTGGACGACTCTGCTTTGGCTTGCACCCTTCCCAATTGACAGGACGCTGCCAATATGCCACACCACGTAGCACAATGGATCATTCGTCATAAAAAAGGTCCAATGGGACACCTGGAGGCAAGCCCATTATGCTGTTCTGTTCTCCACTGCTGGAGGCAGCCGGATTGCTGCTATCTCTGTCCAAATGATTATTGCTGTCCCTATCAAACTGGTTGCTGCTGTCCTCGCGGTCCAGGCCTGAGGCCGAGGGAGTGATGTTGTCAGACAGACTTGCAGCAAAGGCATTGCCAAAGGCTGCATCCACCAGTCTGCTGTTCAGCTCTGCCATGTCCTTGTTTGCTTGAGCCAGCCTGCAGGCATATAGTATAGGCCATGCTTGTGTATAAGAAAAGCCTTGCAGCTTATAGATGCTCGCCCTGAGCCCAAACATGCGCTTACATGACCTGTCAACAAGGTTGTGATGCTGTGCAGCAAGCACAGCAGCACCTTCTCACAAAAGGCACGATCTTGATAACACCTTGGCATACATGCATACATGCCAAGGACATCAGTCATCAGGTCAGCCACAGTGAACAGCAGACAACATCTATGCCATCTCACTTTTGAGACAAGGTGCTGTTCTCCGCCTTCAGTCGGCCGTAGTCGACTGAGGCATCGCTGGCAACCACAGAAGGCATCTGTTCAGGGGTGATTGGGCCAGAAGCACCACCAGACAATCCATCATGCTCAGGTACCGCTGTTCCTATCATGCCAGCATTGTGTGATGCTGTCGTAATGCCAGAGGTGGTGCGGCTGACGCCAGGCCTGGGGCTGAACTGGGAACTGGCTCGAGGGCTGAGGGGGTGCATCTGAGTGGCTGACTCAGGCACTCCAGGTACTGCAGGCTCTTCTGTTGATGAGAATCCCCTGCATTGCAGCACATGCGCTTGCACAAGCACTACATTACAAAAGAAAGGTCGGCGTCAGTTTTTGACAACCCAAGTTGTATACCGGGCTGCCCTGGCACTACATTACAGAAGGCGTGTTTGTAATCCTGTGGTAGAGAGGGCAGTCTTGACGAGTATAAGCCCAGGGGCAGTGCAAATTCCCAGTTCAGACTGCTGCCACGTTGTGCAAGAACATGATGCACCTCACAAACACCAACTTTGGATTCAATGTTTACCCACGCCCAGCGCAAAGTCTACAATATGCAGCATATCTCAGCAACAATGTCACAAACATGCATCAAATTATTTAGCAAACAACTTCATTCCTGTCATGCAACACGCCATATCATGCGGGGCAGGCAGCTTAGAGTCTATACCTCTCCTTCTTGCGAGTGCTGAACTTCCTGAGCAGCTTTGGCACCCTGCTGCGCTTAGCATCCCTTGCCTGGATCTGAATCACCTACACATACCATCTGCACAGTTGCAGCTTCTGGAGACAGTCTGTGCAGCAATACATGGTATGTTAACACCTGCCACAGCGCCTTTTATGCATGTTGTAAACACTTCTAGATAATACAGAATGATAGACAATGCAAATTGCACACAAATGTAAAGATGCATGTGTGTTCTTGCAGCCACAATCTGCTTGTATGTGCAGCAATGTGCAGACGACGCTTATTTCAAGGCGTTCATGACTTCCTAGTGAAGGAAGAGGCATAAGAGACACAACAATGAGTGACCTGTTTGGCTGCTGCCTTCAGCAGTTCATTCTGTTTGGCTGCAGAGCTGTTGTCAGCCCCCAGGATGATGTCCATGCGTGCCTGAGCCTTGCCCAAATCCTCATCAAGCGCAGAAGTGTATGTCTGCAATTTACATACAGCTCTTCTCAATCCCAAAACGTCTATGTTAATTCAAAAACGTCATTCCTACACTAGAAATCGGCACTCAGAATTGCCTGGGGACAGTAAAAACACGTTTCTACATTGTGGAGATGTTTTAGAACTTGCAAGGTCACGCATATGCTGCATCACCAAGGGGTGATATCAGAACTGCTGTATTGCTGTACACTGACCCAGTGTGAAAGACGTGTGCAGGAGTTTGACGCATGCGAATAATATGTGCGAGCAGTGCGAGATCAATGCCAGATGGTGCTAATGACCAGGACTATGTCTGGTTCATGGCACACGATTCAGACATCAGCAGACACCAAGATGTTATGACAGGCAGGTCAGGGAATTGGCTTCACCTGCAGCTGAGCACAGTCATCTTGAAGGAGGCGGTTCTGCTGCTCCTGGTCCTGACAGGTGGCAGTCAGGCGGTGGTGCTCCTGCTGCAGCGCCTCCAGCTGACCGCTCATCTGCTCCATCTGCCACACACACACAGACAGATACTAAGAAGCTCACATCTCACAACTCCATGGCTGTCAGAGAACAGCATTGCACCCGCAAATTGGGCAAAATGACTGCAGAATGACTGCAATAAATGGCACAGGCACGACAAACTGATCAGCTGCATCTCTGGAGGGCAGGATTATAAATGTCAGTGACCATGACCCAGAGAGAGATTACAATGCTTCAGCCAGCCAGCAAGTCTGACATCATCACCCATCCGAGCAGCATGACATCAGGTGAATGGTAGGCAAGAGAGAGCAGTCAATGGTGGCTCAGTGGGTACTTGTGGGTACACACAAGCATAGGAGCCATACCTGAGCATCCTTCTCATCCCTGTCTTCAGATAGGTAGTTCACTTGATCTCTCAAGTGCTGAATCTGCAAGCAGCAGCACCTCACAACCATGTATAGCATTGGCCCTTGGAGATACAAGTCAAGTGATGGATGGCAAGTGTGTCACTGCTCAGCATTATTTGTCGGTGATTTGTGGCTACAATCATACAGGCTACACCGGCAAAAGCAAAGCTCTGCATAAACCAACACAATGTACCTGCTTGTCAAAGTAGTCACGGTCATCGGTGAGCTGGTCGACCTGCGTCAGCAGCTGCTGCACCTGCACCACACAGCAAGGAGCTTGAGCATATTAACAACAATAATAATTAAATCGCTGCCCAGGTCATGATGAGCTAGGTGCGAGCGTACTTGGGGCATATGGGCATGCAAAAGAGCCGATGGCCCCTCATGGGGTATGGCCTTAGCCTTGGCAGGAATGTTGGTTTGTGCTAGCAATTATGGGGTATGCCATGTACAATTGGCTGATCATGACTCATTCAATGCGGGCATGCATGATGTGCCTTGTCAAGCAAGTGACATGCATTGACAAAGACGCTGTCATGCCTGTAGGAATGCAAGAAGGGATGAGCAGCATGGCCCTATAATGCACAAGCAGATGTCAACCACAAGGGTTGTTACAAGCAAACAAAGCTGCTTTTGCTTCAGCATAGAATCCTGCAGTGAACTACACTGTTCGTACATGGTGCAAAAGGGCCTTTTTATGCCGGCAGCTTTGGCTTGGCATTGTATAGTACATGGAGAATACACATTGAACAGTGCATGGAGAATACACATGTGCAAGAACATACCTGCAAGGCTTTAGCTGTGCAATCCTCCTGCACCAGAGCCAACTCAGCCTGAGCCTGTTCCGCTTGAGCACCACCGCCCCTGGCCTGTTCAACAATGTGATCATCATGCTGTGCACGCTGAGCAGCCAGGGAGCGAGTGAGCTGGTCAATCTGAGCGTGGCAGGAGTCAATCTCCTGCTGAGCTTGCTCCAGCTGCAGGTCCAAGTCAGCAACACTGTCCTCCAGCTGCTTGTTGACATTTGTCAGGTGGAGAGTCTGCTCACTGTTTGCGCTGGACTGTTGTGTGTGCTGAAGACCGCCTGAAGCCTCAGGATGAGTGCTGAGTTCAGCAAGGAGCTGTTGCACCTGCAGGGCCAAGAGGCAATTAAATGTTGTATGCCCCTATGCAAGGGGTGGAAATAGATTACATGGATAACGCCATAGCCATTCCAGGCACATTAAAATGCTTTGCAAAGATGCAAGACCAAGCAGCGATGCAGTGTCATGTACGAGGGCAAGGCTGGTGTGACGACAGAGGGTTGTAAGTGCAACTTGGCTTGCAACAAAGGGGTATTTTTGGGGGTATGGCCTTACCTTCAGGTCCTTGGCCTTGCACTCCTGCTGCAGACTGTCAAACTCAGCCTGAAGTGATGCGGCATGCTCCTCACGCTTTGCATGCTGAGCCTTGACTAGGTCTCGCATGTGCTGCAGCTGGCCTGTAGCTGACTGTGCTTCACGCTGGGCCTGCTCCACTTGTGCCTTGCACTCAGCAACCTGAGCTAGCAGTTGGCTGTTGGCCTGGGTCAGATCAGTGATGTCGCCGGTGCTGTCAGCTGCCTGCTGTGCATGCTGTGCTGCGCTATGGTCTTGCACATGAGTCAACTCAGCCTGTGTTTGCTCAAGCTGTTTGGTCAGACTACAGGTGTGCTCGCTGAGTTGGCTGCCATTGATCTGATCAGCTTTGCCATCAACTTCATCACCTTTGCCATCAACGGTATTTAACGACGGCTGCTGTGCCGAGTGCAGCTTGTGAGCGAGCTGCAGCTCATGCTGAGTCTGCTCAAGCTGGTGACTGAGGTCAGAAACCTGCTGTGCATGCTGAGCAGAAGCACTGTGCTGTGCATGCTGTGCCTCAGACTGTGCCTGTTCAAGCTGTCTGTGCAGATCAGAGAGCTGACCTCTGAGCTGGCGGTTCTCCTCAGTGAGGTTGGTGACCTGACTGACTGCCTGCTGTGCATGCTGAGCTGCAGCAGCATCCTGAGCCTCCTTTGCACCAGCCGGGGCCTCTACAAGCTGCATGTTCAAATCAGTGATCTGGTCTCTGAGCTGCTGATTCACCTCAGCAAGGTTGGCAATGTCCCTTCTGCTCTCAGCTGCCTGCTGTGCCTGCTGAGCTGACAGCTCATACTGAGCTTGCTGCAGATCAGACTGTGCACGCTCAAGCTGCGTGTTCAGATGAGCTACCTGCTCTGTCAGTGCCTGCGAGGTCTCACTGTGCATGTATGCCTGCTGTGAGCGCTGCGCTGAAGCAGCCTCAAAAGCCTGTTGTGCATCAGCTTGTGCCTGCTCCAGCTGCTTGTTCAGGCTGGCCATCTGCTCCATCAGCTGTCCATTGACTTCAGTCAGGTTGGTGATGTCATCTGCACAGCACCATCACAAACACTCACAGACAGCCCTGGTAATGCTAAGCAGATCTGCAAAACCTAGCTTGAGGCCTGCCCTGTTACATGTTTTTGCAGCAGGGCCATGTGCTCAAATCACAAGGTCTACACAGCAACCACTTTGCATGTCTTGCAATGGTAGGGTAAGATGCTGCGGGGTTGTCATTGAGCCTGACACATTTGGGCCGGAGGCATTCAGCACACTCGAGAACAGATGAATGTCTGACACTTGCCTGTGTTGGCAGCGTCAACAGCCGCCTGCTGTGCATGCTGTGCTGCTGTCGACTCCTCAGCCTGGTGGCGCTTGCTCTGAGCCTTTTCGAGCTGCCTGTTGAGAGCAGAGACATGGCCCTCCAGCTGGTTGTTGGTGGCAGTTAGGTCAGCTATGATGCCGGCATTGCCAACATGCTGGGCCTGGCGGGCAGCCTCAGAGGTCTCAAACTGCTCTTGCAGCTTCAGCAGCTGCCGCACCTGGTGCAAAAGGAAAGCTCAGAGCAGAGCTCTGAAGATGTCTGATTCTGCAACAGTGTTGACAAATAGCATAGCCAGGTCATGTGCGCATGTGAGTGATGCTGCATGGGCTTTTTGGCAGGAATGGACATCCCAAGAACATCCTAGGGCGTGGCAGTTGCTGTTGCTACAGCCTTTCGCACAAACGCTACTTTTGCTTTGATTTGGAATAGAAATTTCACGGGGGGGAGGGTTTCAAGGACCATGACAGCTGACCTCAGGATCACAGGCAATGCAAGCCATCATTGCAGATGTGACACTCTTAAGGAAGAAATCACGCAGAGATTGGAAGGTCAGAACATGGCCAAAGTCCCAAAATGGAAACCACAGCTGACTTTGCAATCAGGTATCAAAAGCAGACCTGCGAGCCCTTGGCACTGCACTCCTCTTGCAAGCTTGCGTTATGAGCTTGCAGGGACGCTGCCTGAGTCTCAATTTGCCTGCTTTGCTCCAGGTTCTGTTCTGCCTGTTGCATCCTCCTATGTAAAGCAGCAAGCTCCCCTGCAGCAATGAATCACCCTGGTCATCTAACCCCCAGTGCATATGTGCTTTGTTGTACTGCCTTTGGTCAAAGTTGCTTGAGACCATTCGTTGACAACATGGCTGGCAAGCCAAGTTGCTTTTGAACAAGCTCCACAGCTGCATTGCCTTTGATCCTCAAGGGATGATAGCATGTATGCGTGGCATTTCAGCAGGCTGAGAAGTGACACAAAAGACAAAATACTGTGCAATGTTTGGCGGTTTGCATGGCAAAACTGACCTTCAAGTTGCGTGTTCTTTTCTTGCAGCTCAGCTACTCTGCTGCTTTCCTGCTCTGCGCGCTGAGCCTGGTGTGACGTATGAACATCATGCAGCTCATGCTTTGACTGCTCAACCTGCCTGTCAAGGCTAGAGACATGAGCTTGCAGGTGCCTGTTGGCATCAGCCAGCTGTGACAGCGCAGAGGCGTGATCGTCTGCCTGCTGTGCAAGCTGTGACTGATGCTCCTCCTTCACAAAGCGCAGCTGATCATGGGCTTCGCCCAGCTGCTGGTCCAGAGAGAAAGCATGTGCTTCAAGCTGCTCTCTGGCTGTGCTTAGCTGAGCCAACTGCTTGGATGCTTCTGACGCCTGTTGTGCATGCTGAGCCTGGCTTGATTGCTGGGTTTGACGGAGCTGACTGTCAAGTCTTGCAATGTGCTCCTCAAGCTGTGCATTGGTGTTGCTGAGTTGAGCCAAGCTGTCAGCCGCTTCTGATGCCTGCTGTGCCTGCTGAGCCTGAGTTGAGTCATGAGCCTGGTGCAGCTGATGCTGTGCATGCTCAAGCTGACTTTGTAGATCAGAGATGTGGTCTTCCAGCCGAGCGTTGACGCTGCTGAGCCCAGTCAATCTGTCAGATGTGTAGGCGTCTGTCTCTTGGCGAGATGCAAGCTGGCCACGAGACTGTTGCAGCTCATACTGTGCCTGATCAAGCTGCTGTTCCAGACCAGACACGTGGCTTTCAAGCTGTGTGACGTTGTCTGTAAGGTGAGCAACAGCCTGAGTACGCTCAGCTGCCTGCTGTGCATGCTGCTGCTTCAGGGAGTCTTGTGCTGCTTCATGATCTTGAAAGGCATCTGAGAGGGCAGACCTGAGGCCTTCCAACTGGAAACTGAGGTCCTTGTTTAGCTCTTCTAGGTGCCTGTTGGTTTCCAGCAACTCCCCATTGGCCTCCTGCAGGTGCCCACTGGAAACGTCCAGCTTCCTGTTGGCCTCAGTGAGGTCTCTGACATGTGCTTGGTGGTCAGCTGCTGCAGCTGTTTGGCCTTTGAGCTCAGCCACCAGCTCCTGCATGTGACTGCTTTCCCGCCAGGTCTCAGCCAGCTGAGCCTGAGTGTCATGTAGCTGCTGAGCTAGCTG
>JAABUK010009010.1_pt1 | contig 13798 bp, 14 predicted proteins | sample 5559141 | NCBI WGS metagenome assembly JAABUK01 (sample SAMN10711869, study PRJNA513367) | rock metagenome | isolation source: Antarctica rocks | place: Antarctica: Victoria Land, Pudding Butte nord | collected 2016-01-03
CCCCGAACTCGCCCAGCGACCGCGCAACGGTGAGCGTGACCCCGTACGCCAGGCCCCACCGGACCGACGGCAGAGTCACCCGCCAGAAGGTCGTCCACCGGCCCGCCCCGAGCGTGTACGCCACCTCTTCCTGATCGACCCCGAACTCGCGGAGCACCGGCACCACCTCGCGGACGACGAACGGCAGGGTCACGAACACCGTCGCCAGCGCCATGCCCGGCCAGGCGTAAACCACCCGCACCCCGGCCGGCTCCAGCCACCGCCCGAGCCACCCCTGCGGGCCGTAGACGATCACCAGCATCAGCCCGGCGACGATCGGCGAGACCGCGAACGGCAGGTCCACCAGGCCGTCCACCAGCGTCTTGCCCCGGAACCGGTGCCGGACCAGCACCACGGCGAAGGCCATGCCGAAGACCGTGTTGACCACCGTCGCCACCAGCGTAATCCCCAGCGTCAGCCCGAAGGCCCGCCGCGCGTCCACCGACGAGATCGCCTGCCAGAACGGCGCGAGCCCCGCGGCGAAAGCCCCACGCACCAGGGCCAGCGTCGGCACCAGGATCAGCAGCGCGAACCAGCCGAGCACCGCGGCCGTCAGCAGCCGACGGCCCGACGCGCCGCCGCGGGCCGAGACGGCCGCGCGCGGCTCGCCCCGCGACGGGGCGTGCGCCTCGGGGCCGGGCCGGGTCTCGGTCTCAGGCGACATGGTTCCGCTCCCCGCCCCGCCGCTGGAGCCGGTTCAAGACGACGAGGACGGCCAGCGAGCAGGCCAGGAGCACCGCCGAGACGACCATCGCCCCGTGCCGGTTGCCGCTCTCGATCTCGCCGAAGATGTACATCGGGCCGGTCTTCGTCTCCAGGGGCCGGTTGCCGGCGACCATCACCACGCTGCCGAACTCCCCGAGCGCCCGGCTGAACGAGAGGCCGGTGCCCGTCAAGATCGCCGGCCAGAGCGTCGGCAGGGTGATCCGGCGGAAGGTCGTCCAGGCGCTCGCCCCCAGGGTCGTCGCCGCCTCTTCCTCGGCCCTGTCCATCTCCAGCAGCACCGGCTGCACGCTCCGGATCACGAACGGGTACGTCACGAAGAGCAGGGCGAGCACGATCCCCGGCTTCTGGTAGATGATTGCCAGACCGTGCGACGTGAGGAAGGCCCCCAGCACGCTCGACGGCCCGTAGAGCGCCACCAGCATCAGGCCGGTGACGACCGTCGGCACGGCGAAGGGCAGGTCGATCAGGGCGTTGACGACCCCCTTGCCGGGGAAGTCGTACCGGACCAGGACCCAGGCCGTGGCCGTGCCGGTCACGGCGTTGACCGCGACCATCGCCCCGGCCGTGAGGAACGTGAGCATCAGGGCGTGCCGCGCGAACGGGTCACTCAGCGCCTTCCAGAAGGCCCCCGCCCCCTGTTCGCCCGCCCCCGCGCCCAGCGCGGCCAGGGGCAAGAGCACCATCAGGCCGAGGTAGAACAGGGTCGTCGCGCGGAGCAAGAGCCCGCCCCCCGCCCGGATCGGCCTCGGACCCCCGCCGCGCGCCGGACTCACCGGCCCCGTCCCTTCGCCCTGCCGGTGAACAGCGAGTCCCAGACCCCGCCCGGGTCGTACACGTCCTTGTTGACCTTCGACCACCCGCCCAGGTCGGCCATCCGGAAGAGCCGCGGCGGCAGCGGCGCGCGGCCGGGCGGGTCGAGCTTCGGGTCGAGCGGGCGGAAACCGAAATCGGCCAGGATCGCCTGGGCTTCGCCGGTCCGGAGGAAGGCGAGGAACGCCTCGGCCAGCGCGCGGTTGCCGTGACGCCTCACCGACGCCTCCACCACGGCCGCCGGCCCTTCGATCAGGAGCGTGGCCGGCGGGATCACGTAGGGCACCTCCCGCCCCGTCATCTTCCGGCGCAGCAGGAGTTCGTTCTCGTAGGTCACGACGGCGTCACCCGTCCCGCGGTCGAAGGTCGCCATGCTCTGCCGGCCCGAGGCGTCCATGTTCACGACCCGGGCCTGGACCCCGGCCAGCAAATCGTGCGCGGCCGTCTTGTCGGGCGCGCCGCCCTCGAATTTCGGGGTCAGTAGCCCAGCACCGTAGATCGCGTTGATATTCCAGCGGGCCCCGCCCGAGGTCTTCGGGTCGGGGTACAGGACGTCCACGCCGGGTCGGGTCAGGTCGGCCCAGTCGCGGACGCCGTGCGGGTTCCCTTCGCGGACCCCGACGACGACCAGGCTCCGGGTGATCATCCCCCTATCGGGGCCGCCGTTCCAGGTCGCCCTGACCAGCTCCGCCTTGACCAGCCGGGCGATGTCCCCTTCGAGCGAGAGCACCGCCACGTCGGCGTCGAACCCCGAGGCGATCGCCCGGCTCTGCGCGCCGGAGCCGTTGTACGACTCCTCGAACCGGACCTCGCGCCCGGTCGCCGCCTTCCAGCGCGCGGCGAAGGCGGGCAAGACTCCGTCGTGGAAGGCCTCGCGGACGACCGAGTACGCACCGATGGTCAGCGTGTCGGCCGCCCCCGACGCCGAGCCGAGGCTCGGCGCGCAGCCGGGCACCGCGGCGGACGTCAGCAAGCCCACCGCCGCGAACACGACCCGGATCGGTCCCGCTCTCCTCGTCATCGTGCCCGGGCGCGTCAAGCGCCCCGTCCCCCCGCAAAAACACCCCTCAGATCACCCAATCGCCGACGTACCCCCGCTTCCGCTCCCGGTCCTCGCGGACGAGGTCGGCGAACGTGGTGCAGTCCACGACGTCCGACATCGCCTGCCGGACCCGCCCCCAGAAGCCGAAGAAGTGGCACTCCCCGTGGAAGTCGCATTCCTTGTGGCGCGACTGGCTGACGCAATCCACCGGCGCGATCGGCCCGTCCACGTACCGCATGATCTCGCCGACGGTGAGGGAATTGGCCGCCCTCGCGAGCCGATAGCCCCCCTCCGCCCCGCGACGGCTCTGCACGAACCCGCCCCCTTTGAGCTGGCTCAGGATCACTTCGAGGAAGCGGATCGGGATCTTCTCGCGTTCCGCGATGTCGGCGATCTTCAGCGGCTCCTGACTGTCATGCTCGGCCAGCGCGTAGACCGCCCGGATCGCGTAATAACACTTCGACGAGATACTCATCGGACCGGCCTCGCTCGGAATCGACGAATCTTCCCTATATCGACCAGAGAAGTCAAGATCGAATGCGACTGGGGAGGAAATGAGGGTCCGCCCGCCCGGGAGATGGTACGCGAAGCCGGGCCGACTTGCTATGATCCGGGGAGTACGGGGCCGCCGGGCCCTGGCAGGAAACGCCCCGGAAGCTGGACACCGGCGCGTCAACCACGTCTCGGCCGGGCCCGACCCGTTATGCCCTCGCTACCCGTCGAACTGCTGGCCGCCCGATCGTTCGCGGAAACCTTCGGGGGCCGCGCGGCGGTGGTGGGTCGCGCCCCCGGCCGGGTCGAGCTGCTGGGCAACCACACCGATTACAACGGCGGTCTGGTCCTCGCCGCGGCGATCGACCGGTTCACCGCGGTCGCGGGCCGTGTGGTCGCGGGGCACGCGGCGCGGTTCCGCTCGGCCGGCTTCCCGGAGGGCCTGGGGTTCGACTTCGGTCCCAACCCGATCGAGCCCGGCGAGGCCGGGTCGTGGGGCCGTTACGTTCGGGGGGTCGCCTGGGCCCTGCAAGACGACCGGGGCGACTTCGCCTCGGGCGTCGAGGCGGCGATCGCCGGCGACGTGCCCCTGGGCGCGGGCCTCTCCAGCTCGGCGAGCCTCCAGGCGGCGCTGGCGGTCTTCTTGCTCAGATCCGGGGTCGTCCCCGACAGCTCCGCCGACCTCGACGACCCCGCGCGGCTTGACCTCGCGCGGGTCCTCCAGCGCTCGGAGAACGCCTTCGTCGGGGTCGCCTCCGGCCTACTCGACCAGTTCACCGTCCTGTTCGGCCGGGCCGGGTACGCCCTGACTCTCGACTGCCGGAGCCTCGATTTCCACCGGGTGCCTCTCGGGTCCCCCCCGCCCGCCATCGTCGTCTGCGACTCGAAAACCTCGCGGCGCCTGGCCGACGGGATGTACAACCGCCGCCGCGCCGAGTGCGAGACGGTGGTGGCGCACTTCCAGGACCTCCGCGGCCCCGGGTCCGTGCGCTGGCTGCGCGACGTGACCCTCGACGACCTCGAATCGGCCTGGGACGCCCTCGACCCCGTCGGCCGCCTCCGCGCCCGGCACGTCCTGACCGAGAACCTCCGCGTGACCCGGGGGGCCGACGCGCTGCGCCGCGGCGACCTCGCGGAGTTCGGCCGCCTGATCTCCGCCTCGCACGCGTCCAGCCGTGACGATTTCGAGAACAGCTCGCCGGCGCTCGACGCGATGGTCGAGGCGGCCGAGGCGTCACCCGGCTTCCTCGGCGGCAAGCTCTCCGGCGCGGGCTGGGCCGGGTGTACCGTGAACCTCGTCGCGTCCGATCAGGCCGACGCCTTCGCCGCGTCCGTGGCCGCGTCCTACGCCCGCCGGACCGGCACCACCCCCGACGTCCACGTCTGCCGGTCGGCCGACGGCGCCTCGGGGTCGGACTGGAACGGGGATTGAGGCCAGACCATGCGGCGGTTCCGGGCGCCGGCCGCCCTGATCGGCTCCGGGTTGCCGTTGTGCTTGGCTCTCGCGTGGGTCGTGTCTCGATGTGATCTCGGGCGGGGGCCCTGTCGTTCGTTCTTCTTGAAGGAGTTGCCGATGCCCTGGGCGCGTGTCCTTGCCGACGCCATCGTGGTCCTTCACGCGGCGTTCGTGGCGTATGTGGTGCTGGGGATGGCGGCGATCGTGGTGGGGGTCGTACTACGCCGGGCCTGGGTGCGGAACGCCTGGTTCCGGGTCTCCCACCTGGCGGCGATCGGCGTGGTCGTCCTCGAAACCGTGGCCGGTGTCGCCTGCCCGCTCACGACCTGGGAGCACGCGTTGCGCGTCCGGGGCGGTCAGACGGCGTACACCGGCGACTTCGTCGGCTACTGGGCGCACCGCTTGATCTTCTTCGACGCCCCGCCCTGGGTCTTCACGCTCGGGTACGTGCTCTTCGGCGCCTCGGTCTTGCTCGCCTTCGTGCTCGCCCCGCCCCGGCGGAACCGGCGCGAACCTGATACCGCCGGCGGGGACGGCCGGTGACCGCACGCGTGCTTCGATTCGCGGTCAACGGCCCCCCCGACGCTCGCCCCTCACCTCAGCGCGAGCCGCGGGAGACGCGCAGGGTCTGCATCCGGCTGGGGATGTGGGTGGCATGGACGTCGTTGTCGAAGGTCACCAGCAGGCGCGCGGTCCGCGAGGGGTCTGACCCGGCGGGGGCGGGCAAGTCCGTGAGACCTTCCGCCTTCATGGCGACCTCGAAGTCGTAAACCCGAAGCGGGGCGGCGACCCCCCGGCCGGCGGGGACCTCGTCGAGCGGCAAGAAGTACAGGGTGTTGCCGTGGAAGACGTTGCCCTTGTCTTCCGTGGCGGTGACGACGAAGAAGCCTTTCCAGGCCGGCAGGTACAGCAGCGAGGTGAGCTGCGCGGCCTCCCCCTCACGCTCGCCCGCGGGGAACGCGAAGAGGCGCTCGAAGGTCAGCTCGGCGTCGGCGCCGGGGTCGCGGCTGACGTCGGCGGTGAAGACGCGCACCAGGTCACTCGGGTTGCGGAGCCCGACGGCCAGCTCCAGCCGCTCGGGGCGGCCCTCGCCCGCGGGGCGGGTGTAGACCGACAGGCCCTCGATCTTCAACTCCTTGACGTTCGCCCCCTCACGGCCCAGGGCCGAGGCCAGCGAGTCGCGCAGCTTCCAGCGCCGGACCGAGGCCGGGTCGATGGCGAAGGGGTCGGCCGTGGTCCCCGCCCCCTTGAGCCGGAACCGGATCATCTGCGCCTGCCGCTTCAAGACCTCTTCGGTCTTGGAGGTGTGGGCGCCGACGAGGTAATAGTGGCCCGTGTCGTCGCGCCCCATCCCTTCCCACTTCGGGGTTTTGGGGAAGGCGGGGCAGGTCAGCGGCTCGCCGACGAGCCGGCCGGTCGCGGACTCGGCCACGTACAGCTCCTCGCTCTTGTCGTGTGCGATCAGCACGAGCCGGCCGTCGCCGATCGGCTCGACCCCCGACGCCTCGATCGTCAGATCGACCTTCGGCGTGCCGCGGCCCGACCCGGCGTCGCGGTGCAGCGCCACCGGCACCGTCTGCGGCTCGACCCGGATCTCATCGGCCCCCGCGGCCGACACCGCCGCCAGCCCGGCCAGCGCCAGGCCGCGTACCAGAATCACGGTTCGCATGTGAATTTCACCCTTTCGATTCGTCCGACACTTTGACACGCCCCCGGGCGAGACGGTGCCCATTGTCGGGGCCGGGGGGCGGGTTGCAAGCGAAGATGTCGTGAAGATTTGGTGATACATACACGGGTGTCCGCGGTGGACGCGGGGCGGGGCCCCGTCTAGCATGGGGGGCCGGCCGTTCGCGGCGGGTGCCGGCGCCGGATGTGCAACAACAGGCTCCGGCGTGTGACGGGCACTCCCAGTCGGGTCAGAGGAAGACGGACCGATGGCCACCGTATCGCGAGAACATGACGACGTGACGGGGACCCGGCGGGCGACCAGCGCCTTCGTGGTGCTGAACCCGAAGTCGGGGGGCTGCGACTCGGGCGAGGCGCGGAGGACGCTGGAGCGGCACCTCTCGGTCGTCGGGGTCGCCTGCCGGGTCCACGAGCCTTCGCACGGCGAGCCGCTGCTCGACCGGGTGGCCGAGGCCGTCGCCTCGGGGTGCGACATGGTCGTCGCGGCGGGGGGCGACGGCACCGTCTCGGCCGTGGCCGACGCCCTGACCGGGACCGAAACCCCGCTCGGGATCGTCCCGCTGGGCACCGCCAACGTCCTGGCGGGCGAGCTGGGCGTCCCGCTCGACCTCGAAGCCGCCTGCGCCCTGCTGGCCGGGCAGCACGCCCTGACCCGGATCGACGCGATGGAGCTGGGCGGTAAGCACTACGTCACCCAGGTCGGCGTCGGCCTCGACGCGGAGATGATCCGCGACACCAGCGGCGAGCACAAGCGCCGGTTCGGCCGGGTCGCCTACCTCTGGACCGCCGCGACCCGCCTGGCCGGCGTCCAACCCCGGCGGTTCACCCTCACGGTGGACGGCCGGACGACCTACCCCCGCGCGATGCAGGTGCTGATCGCCAACAGCGGCACCCTGGGGAGCCGCCCCTTCCGCTGGGGGCCCGACATCCGCCCCGACGACGGCCGGCTCGATGTCTGCGTGATCCGCGCGCAGACCTTGCTCGACTTCCTCAGGATCGGCTGGCACTTCGTACGCGGCCAGCACCGCCGGAGCCCCGGGGTGAGATACCTCGTGGCCACGCGGAGCATCACCCTGGCGACCCGCAAGCCGATGCCCGTGCAGGCCGACGGTGAGATCGTCGGCGAGACGCCGGTGACGGTGACGGTGGTGCCCGGTGCCGTCCGGGTGGTGGTCCCGCCCCCCGGTGCCGGGGCGCCGCATCCGGCTTGAGAACCACGACCAGGGTCGCGCCTCCGGCCCCCGCGAGGTCCACCGTTTCGCCATGCTTTTCGCCATCGCTTCGAACGCCGCGTGGGCCCTGAGATCGGTCGCCGGGCCGGCGACCGTGGGGGTCTTGCTCTCGGCCGCCGTGGTCGCCCGGTTGGCCGCCGCTGACCCCTTGCGCCCCCGCGCCTGGGCGTCCGCGCTGGCCGGGCTCGGGTTCGCGGTCTACCTCGCCTGGCAGCTCGCCGTGCTGTTCGTGTTGCCGACGGGGAACATGGACCTCGCCGTCTTTTACCGCGCGGGCCGCGAGGCCGCGGCGGGCAGGGACCCATATCTGTTCCGGGGCGAGATGGTCTTCTTGAGCCCGCCCCCCGCGCTCGGCGCCTTCCGGCTGGCCTCGGCGTTGCCGTACCCGGTCGTCGGAGCCGCCTGGGCGATCGCCTCGGCGCTGATGACCGTCGCGCTCGTCCCGCTCGCGAACCGCCTGCTCGCCCTCGACCACGCGGCGGACCTCGCGGCCGCCCCCCCTGCCCTCCCGGCTGACCTCACGGCCCTTCTCGGCGCGGCGCTGGTGAACTCGAACGCTTCGATCTGGGGCCACCGGTCCGGCCAGCTCTGCGCGCTGACGGCGTTCGCGCTGACGCTCGCCCTGCTGGCCCGGCAGCGCGGCCGCCCCGCGCTGGCGGGCGTTTGCCTGGCGGTCGCCGCCTTCAAGCCCGCGACCCTGATTCCCTTCCTCGTCCTCTTCCTCCGCAAGGCCGACGTGCGCACCTGGCTCGCGCTGGCCGCCTGCTCACTCGGGCTGTCGCTGGCGGCCGCGCCGCCGCGGGTCTGGAAGACTCTGGTCGCGCACGACCTCGAAAAAATCGACGAATCGGGCCGCCCCGGGGGCATCAACGATTACGACTTCCCACGCGCGATCAGCTCCGACATCCTCGCCTTCAACCACCTTTTCCACCGCGCCGGGGTCCACGACCGCGGGGTGATCTCGGGCTTGCAATCGGCCTCGGTCGGCCTGTTGCTGGGCGGACTTTATTTGACACGAGGCCGCCGACCGTTCACCGCCGCCGCCTCGCTGGCGGCGGTGGGGTCGATGCTTGTCCTGTATCACCGGATGTATGACGCCGTCGTCTTCGCGCTGCCCCTGGCCTATGGGTCGGCGCTGGCGGTTCGCGCGGCGGGCCGGCGCCGCGTCCTCGCCGTCGGCTGCGTGGCGCTCTTGCTCGGCGTGATCGACCAGCCCCGCGAGACGCTCATCCCGCTGACGCGATGGTCGCTCGAACAAGGAATCGCCGGGCGGTTCGTCCAGGCGGTCGTCCTACCTTACGCGGCCTGGTCGATCCTGATCGCGTTGGCGGGGCTGACCCTCTGCGCCTTCCCGCCTCGGAACCGGATTTCCGCAAGGCCCGCCGTCTCCGATCATGCGAGAGGGGGGACTTGAACCCCCACGCCTTGCGGCACAGGAACCTAAATCCTGCGCGTCTGCCAGTTCCGCCACTCTCGCAATTGCGTCAGGTCTAGAGGCGTGTCGGGTGGGCACTCCGCCGCGCGACCACTCGTATGACGGATCGTAGGACACGGATCCATCGCAGGCGGTTCGGTTGGCGTGACCTGTTATACGGCCGAGGGGCAGAACTCGTGGACGATCGCCACGGAACCGTCCTGGGCCTCCAGGTAATCGAGCGCGTCGTCGGGCGAGATGTGCTGGCGGCAACGGTCGCAAACTTCAGGGGCGTCGAGGGCCGCGACGTCAAGAGGCGCGTAATAGACTTCGGCCCAGTCCCGCATCGCCCGCTTCAGGTCGATCTGTCCCTGACCCGCCCGGCTGGTCTCGGTTTCGGGCAGTTCAGCCCCCCATTCCCCCGTCGTCTGACCACCCGTCTGCTCGGTGGCCGGCCTGGAGAACGTATACAGGTGCTGAAAGGCAGTTGCGGGTAGCATGGGCGGCCCCTTCCTGAGTAAAGTCCACCCCCCTTGGTGCAAATGGTGGGCCGAAACCGTTTCAAGGTTCCGGTCCTTCCCGGAGATGGAAAAGGCTAACCCCGGCCTTTGGCCCAGACGCCTTGCCGGGGGCCGTAAGGTTAGTGACCGTTCGATCGTCGGGACGACATGGGTTCACGACCGATTCCCAGCCGCCGCCCCCCGGTCCTAGAGGACGCCCGCACAGGAAAGGATGTTCCGATGGCCGAACGCCGCGAGTTGAGCTTCGCCGACCTCGGTGAGGCGGTGGCTGAGGTGGACCGACTCCTGGCCGGGTACGTGACGGTAGGCCGGTGGTCACTCGGGCAGATCTGCAACCACCTCGGCACCGCGTTCCGCCTGCAACTGGACGGGAATCCTGGCCCGACGCCAGTCCGGAGGGCCCGCGAAGCCCTCCGCGTCCGGTTCTTCCGCATGGGCCGCTTCCCCGACGGGGTCGAAGTCCCTCTCCCCGCGCTGCTTCCAGGTCCCGGTCTCGACGACCTCGCGGAGGCCGACGCCCTCCGCGAGGCCATCGCTCGCTTCCTCTCGGCTCCGGGGCCATTCCCGCCGCACCCGGTGCTCGGACCTCTGACCAGAGACGAATGGACGCGGTTCCACGGCATGCACGCGGCTCACCACCTGGGCTTCGCCCTGCCCCGAACGTCTCCGGACGGCGACGACTCGCAACCTGGCACGGTTCGAAACGAACCGGCCCCGCCCAAGGAGGCGGGGCCTGCGTCGTGAGGGGTCGCCCGTTCCCGACGCGTCGGAGCGGGAGGGGTTACCGGGAGGACGGCCGGGTTCACCCAGCTTTCGCCTCTTCCCCTTCGCTCCAGACGTCAACGATGTTGATCGGCTTCAGGAAGACGGCGTCCGGTTTCAGAGCGCGGACGACCCGGAGCCTGGCGGGGTTGGTGTCTCCCGAAGTGACGGCCACCCGGGTCTTGAGGTTCCCCTCGCGCACCTTGCGCAGGATCGCCTCACCGTCCCCGTCGGGAAGCGACAGGTCGAGGATGAGATAGTCGGGGGCCGGGTCCAGCAGGGAGAGCCCTTCGGCGACCGTGGAGGCGGTCACGACATCCCATCCGCGTTGCGAGAAAATGACGTCCCAACCGGTACGGATCGAATCGTCGTCCTCGACGACGAGTAATCGGTGCTTGTTCAAAGGTCTCAAACCTCCTCATTCTCAGGTCCCTGGTCTGCTGAGGCCTGCCTTCAGGCAAGCGTCATGCCGGGACCCTTGGGGAACTACCGTGTTCGTGACGCAAGTCTTGTTCCGGGCGATCCTTGGGCGGCTTCCTGGGTGTCCCAGGGGCGAGCCGACCGGCGGGGATGTGTGACCACCATCTCTGGGTATCCGGCGTGCGAACGCGACCAGGATCTGTTCGCGTTTCCGGTGCCTTCTACCCTACGATGGGGCCACGGGATCTGGAACACTGACTTCTCTGTAAGCCGCCCCCGGTTGGTCCCCGGATCGTATCGATCTGGGTGCCGGGAAAAGGATCGCTGCGGGGTCTACGACCCGCAAAAACGGCCCAGAGGTCGTCCTTGACTCTGCAATGGATTATGGATATCGGGATGATAAAGTCAAGGACAGCTGGGCGAAAACCCCAGGTCTTCGAAGTGGCTCGCCCGGATACACAGGCAACACGATGGGAAATATGAGTAGGCTACGCCGAAAACGTATTCCCATTTCCTGCTTGCGGGGGGCGCGGGTCACGATAGGATAGTGGAGAACGTTTTGCCTGGTCCCGTGGAGGTGCCGAGATGCGATTCATCCTGGGCGTGATTCTCCTGGCCTTCCTGGCTGTGGTCGGTATTTTTGCCGTTCAGAACAACCAGCCCGTACGGCTCGTCTTCCTGAACCGGAGCGCGAACACGACGCTCGCCTTGCTAACGGTCGGCGTCTACTTCCTGGGGATGTTGAGCGGCTGGAACGTGGTCGCCTTCTTACGAAGGTCGATCAACAGTGTGACGAGCGAACCGCGTCCGAGGTGACCAGGTCACGATCGACCGGGCCCGGGGCCTTTCCGCAGACGCGGCAAACCACGTCCGCGCTCCAGACGTCGGTCAGGGCGATCGGCTTAATCAACAGGGCGTCCGGTTTCAGCCCCGCCACCGCCCTGAGGCGGTCCCCGTCCACCACCCCGGTGGCGACGACCACCCGGGTGCTGTACCCCTTATCCCGGACCCGCTTCAAGACCACTTCGCCGTCCCCGTCGGGCAAGCCCAGGTCCAGCACCAGGCAACACGGTTCGGGCCCGGCGTCCAACAGCCTGAGGCCCTCGGCCACCGTCCCGGCGACGAAAACGTCCCAGCCCATTCTCAGGAAGATGCCCCGCAACGGGTGACGTAACCACGCGTGATCGTCCAGAACCAGGAGCCGGTGTAACGCCATCGAGACCTTCCCTGTGTGACGCCGAGGGAGGTGTTCCGGGCCGCCTCGTGTTTTGGTAGGGGTGCGTAGGAATCGGACCGCCGTGGGATCGAGATGCGCACTGGATCGTATCGTCGGGCGGCCCCGCGCGGCAACAGGTTCCGCCCGGAAAAAACGATCATCGCATGCGAATCCCGGGACTTGCTCCCACCCGCCCTCACCTGAAGTGATGAAGGCTTGGGTGGGTCAGGTCACCGGGCCTCGTCACTTCGAGTCAGCCTTCCGGTTCAAGACCAGGACGTTGGGCGGGCCGCCGTCGCCGGCCTTGAACTCGGTCGGCCGCTCCTTGCCGGGTCCGCCGCTACAGACGCGCAGGGTGTCGGCGTCGACGAACTCATAAAGGCCCAGGTTTTCAGGGAGCTCCTCGCCGTTGACGCCCTGAAACTTCACCCAGTCGATCGTCTTGTGGGGTTTGGCATTCTCGTCGATCTTGACCCGGCCCTCGCTGGTGAAGTCCTGGCCGTTGGGGCTCGTGATCTGGAGGGTGACGGCGTCCCCCTTGATCGTGACGGTGATCGGGACGTTCTTCTCCGGGCCGGCCTTGGCCGTCCAGGTCCCCTGGAACTTGCCCAGGTCGCCCTTGGGTGTCGGAGCCTTGTCCTCGGCCGCCGCGGCGAAGGCGGAAAGCACGAGGAGGACTGTGGCGGGGGGCAGGAGCCGTTTCATGGAGGGTCGTCCCGGGGTTCGGAATGGTTCGTTCGGGGGCCGTGCGTCGCGCTTTTGAAGGGTACCCGTGCGGTCCGGGGCGGGTTTCGGAAATGTCTCATGTCCGACGCTCAATCCGCCCGTTCGGTCGCCAGCCACGCTTTGAGTTCGGCGCCCAGCCTTTTGGCCAGGTCGGGGTGTTCCGCGACGACATTCCTGCGCTCGGCGGGGTCGGCCTCGACGTCGAAAAGCTCGGGCCGGCCGCCGTTGGTGATGACCAGCTTGAACCGCCCTTGCATCGCGGCGAGCTGGTTGGACCCCTCGCCCCGCCACTCCCAGAACTGCGTCCCGCCTGGGGCCGCCGGGGCGCACGGCTCGTGCGGGTGGCTGGTCCAGTAATAGAGGATGTCGCGGCCGTCGACCTTCCAGGACGGGTCGGGCCGCCCGCCCGCGGCGGTCAGCACCGAGGGGAACAGGTCGGTCATCTGCACGACGTAATCCACGACCTCCCCGGCCGGGACGTGCCCCGGCCAGCGGACGACGGCCGGGACCCGGATGCCCCCTTCCCAGAGCGTCCGTTTCTGGCCGCGGAAGGGGCGGTTGCTGTCGTGGAAGGCGCTCGCCCCCTGGTTCCCCTGTTCGAACGTCGCGCCGTGGTCGCTGGTGAAGACGACCATCGTCTTGTCCGTCAGCCCCAGCGTGTCGACCGCGGCGAGCAGCCGGCCGACGTTCCGGTCGAGCCGGGTGACCATCGCCGCGTAGGTCGCGTTGAGCGGCCGGGCCGAGTCCTTCTCGGTCCCGGCGAACTTGCCCCGCGGCCGGGCCGAGTCCTTCTCGGTCCCGGCGAACTTGCCCCGGTGCCGCGCGACCTCGTCCTCGGGGGCCTCGATGTTGAAGTGCGTGCTGGTGTAAGGGATGTACAGGAAGAACGGCTTGTCCGCTCGCCTCTTGAGGAAGTCGACGGCCCGGTCGGTGAACAGGTCGTCGGCGTAGCCAGAGACGGGCTTCATCGCGCGGCCGTCCCAGAGCTTTTCGGGGAACTTCTCCCAGGCGTGGACGGCGTCGGTGAACCCGAAGAACTCGTCGAACCCCTGGTCCATCGGGTGGACATAGGTTTTCTCGCCCGCGCGGGGCTTGCCGTGGTGCCACTTGCCGAACAGCCCGGTGGCGTAGCCGCGCGCCTTGAGCGCCTCGGCCAGGGTGACTTCCGACGCGGGCAGGTCGGCGTCGTTGCGGCTGACGCCGTTGTGGATCGTGGCCTTCCCCGTGAGCATCGCGGCGCGGCTCGGGGCGCAGAC
>JAABUK010009011.1_pt1 | contig 13797 bp, 14 predicted proteins | sample 5559141 | NCBI WGS metagenome assembly JAABUK01 (sample SAMN10711869, study PRJNA513367) | rock metagenome | isolation source: Antarctica rocks | place: Antarctica: Victoria Land, Pudding Butte nord | collected 2016-01-03
ATGAGCGGCGAGGAGCTAGATCAGGTCAAGGCGGCGTCACACCCAGCCCGCACCAGGAACCCGACATAGAGAGGCATCATGGAAATGCAGTCGAGCGCTCCTGGCGCGACCTCAAGCGGCACCACCTCGCCCACCACACGTTCAAGGACGTCGCCCATCTCACCTGCGCCATCCACGCCGCGGTCAAGCAGCTCAACAAAGAGCGCCAAACGCCGCATCCGTGCGGCAAGCTGAATAAGGCTGCTTAGTTGTTTGGTTGAATGTCCACTGCCGTCCCTTGATGTGTCCGCCTTCGAACACGTTGTAAATAAGAAATGAACATAATAGAACATGAGACTAGCATTCATAGTCGCTGAATAATATGCTAGTATGTACAGGATGCGACGTTGTAACGTAGGTTCCACAGGAGCGGTTTCGCTCACGCACATCGCGGCGCATACAGGCTTTCATTGCGGTTTCAGGTTGCCAGGCTTGCCAGCCCGGCGCGGCACCGACCCTGATCGGTGCCGCGCAGCCGTCGTTCAGATTGGAAATGGCGTCATGCAGCACGTGGATCGCACTCCTCATATCAACCAGATGCTGGCGGCGCTGCCGCCGTCCGAGCTGGCGCTGCTGCGCCCGCATTTGATCCGGACCCGCGGCGTGAACGGCCAGACCCTGCACGAGCCTGGCGAGCGCATGGACCAGGTGTTCTTCTTCGAGAGCGGCTTCGCCTCCATGGTCGCCGTCGCCGACGATAGCGGGAGGGTGGTCGAGGTCGGGCTGATCGGACCGGAGAGCATGGTCGGCTTGGGGCTTGCCACCAACCCGGCCGGTGTCGCCTACAACCGGACCATGGTGCAGATGCCCGGCCTCATGCACCGGATGCCGGCCGCAGCGCTGACCGGTTGCCTGGACCAGGCGCCCGTGCTGCGCGCCCTGATGCTGCAGCGGCAGGAGGTGCTGTTCGCGCAGGTCTCGCAGACCGCCGCCTGCAACAGCCGGCACACCCTGGCGCAGCGCTGCGCCCGGTGGCTGCTGCTGGCGCACGACCGCGTCGAGGATGACGAGCTGCTGCTGACGCAGGAGTTCCTGTCCATGATGCTGGCCGTGCGGCGGGCCGGCGTGACCGTGGCGATGCAGGCGCTACAGGCCGCCGGCTTGATCCAGTCCAGGCGCGGGCGCGTCCTGGTATGCGACCGGCCCGGGCTGGAGAGGGCGGCGTGCGGGTGCTACGCCCGGGTGTGCGGCTTCGCCGCCGGGGTGCAGGCCGCCATGCCCATCCCAAGGTTCGAAAACGTACGCGAACGTGTATTGGACAGGGCATAGATGGCTGACAGCGCATGATATTCAGCCGTTTACCGATTGCAGCCCCGGCAAGGCCGTCGGTATAAGAAGAGACCTGATGACCGTGGCCTGTGACCGTTCTTCGCGCTCCATCCCCTGCGGGACGGCCAGCCTGACACCGCTGCAAGCGGGTCTGTCATTACGCTTTCTTTGGGTGTGGCCCCGGCTCACGGCCATGCTCCCTGCCCTGTCATCCGACCATGGAGGCGAGACATGACGACAGCCATCCCAGTGCTGGTTCTGGATGACGATGCGGTGTTCCTCGACTTCGTGGCCACCGAGCTTGCCGCTGCAGGGTTCAGCACCGTCCGGGCTGCCACGGTCATGCAGGCCGAGGCCATGGTGCTCAGCGGCCCCGTCCGGTTCGAGGCGCTGGTGCTCGACGTGGGGCTGCCGGACGGCGACGGGCGGGAGCTGTGCGCCCGCTTGCGGGCAGCCGGGGTGCATGTGCCTATCATCATGCTCACCGGCTCGGACGATGAGACGGACATCGTGCGCGGATTGGAGGCCGGGGCGAACGACTACGTCGCCAAGCCCTGCAGCGCCGGTGTGCTCATGGCACGGCTCCGCACCCAGCTCCGGCTGCATGAGAACAGCATGGACGCGGTGTTCACGCTTGGTCCCTGGCAGTTCCACCCGGCGCAGAAGCTGCTGCGGAACGCCCGCGGCGTAAAGGTCTGGCTGACGGCGAAGGAGGTGGACATCCTGCGCCGCCTGCAGCGCAGCGGCGGCACCGTCAGCAAGCAGGCGCTGCTGTCCGATGTCTGGGGCTACAACCCTTCCGTCTCGTCCCACACGCTGGAGACGCACATCTACCGCCTGCGCCAGAAGATCGAGGCAGACCCCTATGCCGCCCGGCTGCTGCTGACGGCCGAGGGCGGCTACCGCCTGGCGCCGGAGCCTATGGCAGCCTGACGGCCCCGTGAGGCCAGCCGCCATGGCAGCCTGCAGCCTCGGACCGGGGGTTCTGGCTGCCGCGCGCCGGCCTGCTCGCCCTGCTCGTCAGATGCTGGCCATCCGATCCAGCACGCCAGGCGCGGCACGCCGCATCCTGGCAAGTGCCAGGCTGGACGCCAGCCCGTGCCGCCATCGTCCGTCATGCCGTTCACGGCATGGTCCCGGGCCTGTGACCCGAACGCAGTGCAGGACGGCCGCTGCATCCTCCGATCTGGTAGCCCCTGCCTGAAACGCGCATCCAGGCGGTCACCGAGGCCCTTTGCAGCCCGTCATGCGATCCACGGCGATCAGGGGCGTCAACACAAGACCGAGACCCACGCGGGCTGGCGCTGCACGACCGGCGTGCTGCGGCGTTGGTTCCCGCAGGCCGGGGGAGGTACTTCGGTCCCACGCCCCTGCCCTGCAAAGGAACAGCGCATGTCCGGTTCGGCCAGCATACCATCCCGCAACCCCACCATGGACGCCATGAGCGGGTCACTGGCCCGGAACTGGTGGGCGCTGGCCATGCGCGGGGTATTCGGCATCGTGTTCGGCCTGATCGCCTTCCTGCTGCCGGGTGCCACCCTGGCATCGCTGACCCTGCTGTTCGCCCTCTACATGCTGGCGGACTGGATATTCGCCATCACTGCCGGTGTGCGGGCAGCCGCCCGGCATGGGCGCTGGGGCCTGCTGATCTTGGAGGGATTGGCGAACTTTGCCGCCGGAGCGGCGGCGCTGCTGCTGCCGGCGCTGACGGTGCTGGTGCTGGTCACGCTGCTTGGACTGTGGGCAGTGGTGTCGGGCGCCTTGATGCTGGTGGCGGCATTCCGGCTGCACGCCGGGCATGGGCGGTGGCTGCTGGTGGTGCCGGGCGTGCTGTCGGTGGTCTGGGGCGTGCTGCTGTACATGGCGCCAGGGCTGGGCGCGCTGGTGCTGACGATCTGGCTGGGCGGCTACGCCCTGGCCTTTGGCGCACTGCTGCTGGTGCTAGCTTTCCGGTTGCGCGCCCGGCACGGAAGCTCCGGCGGCGGTCAGGGCGGCGCAGCCCTCGGCAATGCATAGCCGGCGCGGTCCGCAACGCCGTCCAGCGCAGGCAGCCACCGGCAGCGCCGACGCCGTCTCATGCGTGCCAAGTCGGCTCATGCTGTGTGGCGTCCGTTCCGGGGCCGCGCGCCGATGCGGTGGGACGGCATCAGCGAGGCGCAGGCTGTTGCAGCGCGTTGCTAGGGGTGGGGCGGCAAGGCCGGGCGGAACGGTGCCGGCACGGCGGTTCACCCCCCCTCCTCAGCAGGTCATCATGCAAATGTATCTAAACTGCCACACTGGCGGCCAGCACCTACCAACTGCCACCGCAGTTCAGGTGAATCGGGGTGACATGGCCTTGACGGTCAATGGACGCCCAGCGCAAAAGCGGCACCAGCGTCAACCAAACCTGGAACGACTCCGGCACAGGGCTAAAACCTTGACGACTCACTGCAACCTTGCCGGCGGCTGAGCAGTTTTGCACGCCCAACACTTTAGAAAGTGACCGCGATGTCCCGTTTCAATATGTTGTCTGCCCTGTTGCTTGCGGCTTCGCTTGCCGCTTGCGCGCAAGGGTCCCAGTCCGCAGACGCTCCCCCGACTTCGACCAACTCGAATTCGGCGAGCCAGATGCCGCAGCCGCCCAACAGCTTGCCGGACGGGGCCGCGGTGAACGCCCCCATCGCGGGCCAGACCGGCGTCGTCAGCACGACGGAGACTGCTTCTCCCGCTCGCCGCGTTTCGGCCCGGCGTCCAGTGCGCCACCATCGTCGGCCGGTCCACCACCGCGCCCGTCGGTCCGCAGTGGCGCCGGCCTCCACGCAGGGGACTGCGCCGCAATAGCGCTGTCCGGTGCGGGACGGACCTGGAAGGTCCGTCCCGCTCTGCGGACTTCGGCCATGCCAGCCGTTGCCCGTTGACTGCCTGGGCCGGCTAGTGCCTTGCCGACGCCAAACGTCCTGAACGGCCCCGCATTCAGGCGCGGGCCGTGACGCCAACAGCAAAGAGCTGCCCGGTGGCACGCTGTCATCGCTGCGAGGCGTAGCTTCGGCTTACCAGTCCAGTGGCCGCAAGCGCCGCACGCGCAGCCTTCCCGTCGCATGCGGCACGCGATGAGGGCGGCGGTCAACTTCCTCTCGAGAATCTGACATCCGGGCAGGCCGCCCGGTCCCGCCTCACCGTCATCGGGCGCGTGCCGCAGGTCGTGGGGCGGACGTTGCAGGAGGCAGTGGGCCGGCCTTTCCCATAATGCCAAACGCCGTTGACCTCGGCCGGTCGTTGCAAGGAGCGCAGCGGCGGGGCAGTCCAGGAACGGCGAGAGCCATCCTGGCGGTGCGCCTGTGCCACGTTGTAAGAGCGGTCGGACCAGCCGGAGGCAGAGGCGGCTGCGCGGCACCCGAGGGGCCTGGACCAACGCCCATGCCGGGCCGTCGCGGCACCGTGGCTTCTAAGCCGTGCGCCGCTTCGGTAGGATGGCCTGGCCACCAGCAAGGACCCCACCCGTGAGCGGCTTCCGCAGCACCGAGCGCTACATTGCCTCCCGCGACCTGGAGGTGGCGGTCAACGCCGCCGTCGCCTTGCAGCGCCCGCTGCTGGTCAAGGGCGAACCAGGCACCGGCAAGACCGTGCTGGCGCACGAGGTCGCCGCCGCGCTGGGCTACCCGCTGGTGGAATGGCACGTGAAGTCCACCACCAAGGCGCAGCAGGGCCTATACGAGTATGACGCCGTCTCCCGCCTGCGGGACAGCCAGTTGGGCGACCCGAAGGTGGCGGACATCGGCAACTACATCGTCCGCGGCAAGCTGTGGGACGCCTTCGATGCCGACCGGCCGCAAGTCGTGCTGATTGACGAGATAGACAAGGCCGACATCGAGTTCCCGAACGACCTGCTGCTCGAACTGGATCGGATGCAATTCTTCGTTTACGAGACCCGGCAGACCATAGCCGCCCGGCACCGCCCGGTGGTCATCATCACCAGCAACAACGAGAAGGAGCTGCCGGACGCCTTCCTGCGCCGCTGCTTCTTCCACTACATCCGTTTCCCCGACCGCCCGACGATGGAGCGGATCGTGGACGCGCACTACCCCGGCCTGCAATCGGACCTGGCGCGCGAGGCGCTCACGGTGTTCTTCCAGGTGCGGGAGGTGCCGGGGCTGAAGAAGAAGCCGGCCACGTCCGAGCTACTGGACTGGCTCAAGCTGCTGATGATCGAGGACATGCCCGCCGATGCGCTCCGCAGTGCCGACGCCCGCGTGGTGATCCCGCCGCTGCACGGGGCGCTGCTGAAGAACGAGCAGGACGTTCACCTGTTCGAGCGGCTGGCCTTCCTGAACCGGCGCGGCGGCTAGGGCATGTCCGGGTCAGGCGGCGTCGGGTCCGGACGGATGCCCGCGGGCGCAGCGCCTGAAGGCTGCCGGCCGCGTCCCCCTGCACCGGACGGATTCTAGCCGTGTTCGGGCATTTCGTGCTGGCGCTGCGGGACGCCGGGGTGCCGGCGTCCATCACGGAGTACCTGGCGCTGCTGGGCGCCATGCGGGCCGGGGTGGCGGATTACAGCGTCGAGGACTTCTACCACCTGAGCCGTGCCGCGCTGGTGAAGGACGAACGGCACCTGGACCGCTTCGACCAGGTGTTCGGCAGCGTGTTCCGCGGGCTGTATGCTGCGGCGGGCGAGGGGGCCGCGCAAGGCCCGGCGCCGCGCGACCTGCCGGCGGAGTGGCTGCGCCGCATGGCGGAACGGCTGCTGACCGCGGAGGAGCGGGCGCAGGTGGAGGCGCTGGGCGGCTTCGACAAGCTGATGGAGACCTTGCAGCAGCGGCTGAAGGAGCAGGAGGGCCGCCACCAGGGCGGCAGCAAGTGGATCGGCACGGCGGGAACCTCGCCGTTCGGCGCCTATGGCTACAACCCCGAGGGTGTGCGGATCGGCCAGAACGGCAGCCGGCACCTGCGCGCGGTGAAGGTGTGGGACCGGCGCGAGTTCCGCGACCTGGATGACGGGGTGGAACTGGGCACGCGTAACATCAAGCTGGCGCTGCGCCGGCTGCGCCGATTTGCGCGGCAGGGGGCGGCGACGGAATTGGACATGCCGGGCACCATACGGGCGACGGCGCACAACGCCGGGTCATTGGACCTCAAGATGGTGCCGGAGCGGCACAACGCGGTAAAGGTGCTGCTGTTCCTGGACGTGGGCGGCAGCATGGACGACCACATACGCGCGTCGGAGGAGCTGTTCTCGGCGGCGCGCAGCGAGTTCAAGCACCTGCAGTTCTACTACTTCCACAACTGCCCGTATGAGCGGCTGTGGCAGAGCAACGCACGGCGGCGGGACCAGGCGATCCCGACCGAGGAGGTCCTGCGCACCTACGGCCCGGACTACCGCGCCATCTTCGTCGGCGACGCCACCATGGGTCCCTACGAGATCGCAGTGCCCGGCGGCAGCGTCGAGCACTGGAACGACGAGGCCGGCGGCGCCTGGATGCGCCGCCTGCTGGGCCACTGGCGGCGCAGCGCCTGGCTCAACCCGGTGCCGCGGGAGTACTGGGCCGGCGCGCAGTCCATCGGCATGGTGCGGGAGCTGATGGCGGACCGCATGTTCCCGCTGACGCCGGGCGGGCTGGACGAGATGATCCGGGAGCTGGGACGGTGAGGGCGGCCCGCGTCCTGGCGCTGCTGGCGCTGGCCCCGGTGGCTGGAACGGCTGCTGGAACGGCGGCGGGGGCGGCAGAAATCTGCACCTATGCCGGCGCGGCCAGCCACAAGGCGCGGGTCGCGGTGCGTACGGAGGCGGCGGAGGCGGCGGGCCTGCTGACGGTCCGCGTCGTGGCCCGGCTGCAGGCGGAGCCGTGGTGGTGGTCGGTGGGATACCTGTCGGAGGAGATCAGCACCTGGCACGGCGGGGAGCTGCAATCGGTGGCGGTGAACGGCCGCTACATCCTGGACGGCCGGGTGCGGCGGCAGCAGTGGGACGTGCTGGTGCGCGGGCCGGATGGCCTGCAGGCGCAGCGGGTGCAAAGCACGTCGGCCGCCGAGTTCGGGCGCCGCCATCCCCGGTTCGCCGCCAATTGGGACCCGGTGCGGTTCGGGCAGCCCTGGCTGGCCGACTACGCGGCGGCAGCGCCGGAGCGCCGGACGGACCTGGACCTGCCGCGGGCCGGGCTGGCGCCGGGGCTGCGTACGCCGCTGGCGCTGGCGTTCTACTGGTCGCGGTTCTTCGCGCCAGGCAGCATGACGATCCCGGTGTTCCTGCCGGGCTGGAAGCGAGACGCGCGGGCGGACGAGCCGGTGGCGGCAGTGGCGCCGGGCCGGTGGCGCATGACGCTGCGGCATCCTGCGCTGGGCGGTGGGTCCTGGGCAGAGGCTGCGGTGTCCCCGGACCACCGGCTGCTGCGGTTGACGTTCGCGGTGCGGGCGCGGGCGGGGGACGGGGAGGGCTGGGTGGCGCTGGAGGGGTGCGGGCCTTGATGCCGCATAGTGGCTCAAGCCGGTCGGGGCTGACGGCCGTTGGCGCCGTCGCGCGGGGAGGCCAGACCTGGACAACGCCGCGCCGCGCCTCCATACGCCATGCCCGTAGTTGAACTGGTCGAGCCGGCGCCGGTCTTCCTGCCCGGCTACATCGAAGCCTTGGAGGCCGGCTGGTCGCCCAACACGAATCGCAACGTGAGCGGCGAGCAGCTTGCCGCCATCCGCGCGGACGCAGGGGCGTTCCTACATGGCCTGACGCAGCGTGACGGCGGCGGCACCATAGCCCCGGGAGACGGCACGGTGGTGCCGCGCCTGCCCGGCCGGGTGCTCTGGGTCTGGGACGGCGAGTTCTGCGGCGCCATCAACCTCCGCTTCGTCCCCGGGACGCTTGACCTGCCGCCGCATGTTTCCGGGCACGCCGGCTATGCCATCGTGCCCTGGAAGCGCCGCCGCGGCTATGCGACCCGGGCGCTCGCCCTGATGCTTGCGGTCGCGCACGGGGCCGGGCTGCCGCGCCTGCTGGTCACATGCGACGCGGGCAACGTCGCGTCGCGCCGGGTCATCGAGGCAAATGGCGGCATTGCGGCGGGCAGCGCACAGAACTCGGATCAACCCGGCGAGGAGAAGCTGCTGTTCTGGGTGGCGACTGCTGCTTGATCCTCAAATTTCAGTCCATGTCGCGGAGCATGGTGCCGCGCCTGCTTCTCCGGGCAGCCCCTACCCCTTCAATCCCGCACCCGGCGGCACCCGGCTGCCCGCAAGAGCCGGCACCGCCGCAGCCGCAAGGCCACCGGCCAGCACCGCCGCAGCCAGCGCCGCATCCGCCCAGCCCGGCATGACAGGGATCCACAGACCCGCCGCACGCCCCAGCACCGCGCCGGCCACGCCAGCCGCCGCCCAGCCCAGCCCGATCCCGGCCGCGACGCCAACCGCCAGCACGGCCCCTAGCTCCAGCCAAAGCGCCGCCAGCAGGAAGCCCGGCGGGGCGCCGATGGCGCGCAGCACGGCATGGTCCCGCGCCCGCGCGGCGACGATGGCGCCGAAGGCCAGCACCACCGCGGCCACCACCAGCACGGCGCAGGCGGTCGCCATTGCCGACAAGGCGCCGCGCACATCGCCCAGGATGCGGAACAGGCCGGCCAGAACCTCGCCGGGGAACACTGCCGTGCTGGCCGCCGTTCGGTAGCGTGCGCGAAGCTGGTAGGCTCCGGCGATGCTGCGGGGCTTTACCACGATGGCCGGGACCCCGGGCGGGCCGGCTTCCCAGGGCGGGCCGATGCGCTCGATGCCGGGGCGGTGCCCGTTGCCCAGGCCGTGGATTTCCCACACGCTCTCGATAGGCACCAGGATGGCTTGGTCCCAGGGGGTGCCGGTCGGGGGCAGGCGGCCGACGATGGCGTAGGTGCTCTCGGCATGGACATGGCCGCCCTCCGGCGACTCGATCCGGCCATGCTGCGGCTGCAAGGTGCTGCCCAGGGCCAAGGGCACGGCGGCACCGGCCACAGCCTCGTCCTCCGTGCCGAACACCCGGCCCTCCGCCAGGATGCGCCGTCCGCCGAGCGTCGCAAAGGCCGCGGTGACGCCCACGATGGGGTGGCCGTGCCAGCCGTCGCCGAAGCCGATGGGGGAGGCCCAGACCGCCTCCGGCTCCGCTGCCACGCGGGCCAGGGTGGCGCCGTCCAGCAGCGGCACGGTGTCGGGCTGCAGATAGACGGAGGTGAGCACAAGCTGCGCGGCGCTGCCGGGTGCGCCGACGACCAGATCGAAGGCGTCCGCCGCCTGTGCCGCGGCACGGCGCATCCCGCGCTCCAGGACGCCGACGCCGGTGCCCAGGGCGGTCGCAAGCGCCACCAACAGGGTCATGGCCAGGGCGCCGCGCCAGCCGCGGCGCAGGGCGGCGCGGGCGACGGGCCAAGGGTTCACGCTGCATCCTCCAGTCGGCCGGCGCGCAGGCGCAGGCGGCGGGGCAGGCGGGCCAGCAGTGCCGGGTCATGGGTGGCGACGATCAGGGTGGCCCCACCTGCCGCGGCGGCGTCCAGCAGCAGGGTGCCGACCTCATGGGCGGCGATGGGGTCCAGGCTGGCGGTCGGCTCGTCCGCCAGCAGGACGGCGGGCTGGCGCAGCAGGGCGCGGGCCAGCGCGACGCGCTGCCGCTCGCCGCGGCTCAGCACCGCGGCGCGGCGGCCTGGGGCGGCGATGCCCAGCCCGTCCAGCAGCGCCGCCGCGCGGGCGCGCAGGGCCGCCGGCACGCGAGCATGGTCGAACAGCACCGGCAGCAGCACGTTGTCCACGGCGGACAGGCCCGGCAGCAGGTGCATGTCCTGGAACACCAGGCCCAGCCGTCCCCGCCGCCAGCGGTCCCGGGCGGGGCCAGGCAGGGTCCAGAGGTCGTCCCCATCCCAGCGCACGCTGCCCGCCGCCGGACGCTCGATGCCGGCCAGGGCGTGCAGCAGGCTGGTCTTGCCGGCGCCGGACGGACCCTCGACGGCGGTGGCGCTGCCCGGCGCCAGCAACAGGGCAGGCAGGGATAGGACCGGTATGGACAAGGCCGGGCCGGCACCGGGGAAAGAGATCACCAGGCCCGCCACGTCCAGCGCCGCGCCGGGCCGCGCGTCAGGTGCGGCGGAAGCCGGCATCGCGCAGCCGGGCCTGGCTGACGAAGCCGGTGGCCGGGTCGGTCCAGGAGCCAAGCTCGAGCGTGCCCGTCACCTCGATCACCTCGTTGGGCGCGGTCGGCTGCGCCTCGCGCCGGAGGTAGGCGACGACGATGTCGGGCGGCCACTCGGCGTCCGACGAGCAGAACGGGCACATGCTGAGCGGGTCCCGCGTGAGCACGAAGAAGTCCGCCTCGGCCTTCAGTGGCGGCGCCATGAAGCCGGCCATGGTGGCGGCATGTCCGGCCAGCCCTTTGGCGCGGTCGGAGAAGCGCAGGCCCGTCACGGTCCAAGCGCCATAGAGGTCGTCGAACTGCAGCCGCTCCGCAGCCCATGCGGCCCTGCCGGCAGCCAGCAGCGGCGCTGCCAGCAAGGCGCGGCGGGGCAGGCTACGGCCGGCCAAGGCCAAGCGCCTCCGCCATGGCGCGGAACACGAAGGTGTTGTCCACGAAGCCGTGCAGCCTGTCCGACCCCGGCCCGGTGGCGCGCAGCAGCGCGTCGTCCATGGAATGCACGCCCTGCTCGGCATCGCGCGGCAGGTTGCCGACCCGGAGCTGGGCGCCGGGCACGTTGCCGCGCTCGTTGGCGACATAGGGGCCGCCGGGGCCGCTGCGGACGGCGGGGACGCGCGGGCCGTCCAGGCTGGGCTTGTAGCTCTCGTAGTAGTCGGGGAACGCGGCGTAGAACATCGCCAGCCGGCGCGACACGTCCACGCTAGGCGGATAGCCCCGCGCGTCGGGCGGCGGGTAGTTGGGGAAACCCGCGTCGGCATAGACGCTGACCTTGTCGCGCATCTGCTCGGCCTGCACGTCGTCGCGCACGGTGCCGATGATGCCGACGCCGTGGGTGTGGTCCGGCACGACGATCACCAGGGTGTCGTTGCGGGTGCCGGCCCAGTCCAGCACCACCTTGAGCGTGCGGTCGAGCATGATGGTGTCGTATACCGAACGCTCCCAGTCGAGCGGGTGGTTGAACTTGTCTATCAGCCCGCTCTCGATCATCAGGTAAAAGCCTGCGGGGTTGCGCTCCAGCACCTGCAGGGCGGCGGCGACCTGCTCCGTCAGGTCGGGCTGGTCGGGGAAGCGGCCGACGTTGCCCCCCTTGAGGTAGAAGCGGTCCAGGGCGCCGTCCATGTTGCCCAGGTTGAATAGGCCCAGCAGCTTGCGCGTGCCGGGGTCGGCGGCGGCGGACAGGGCGGCTGCGGTGCCGGCAAAGGCGTAGCCGCGCTCCTTGAACGCGGCGATCACGTCGCGCTCGTCCCGGCGGCGGCTGCCCGGCGTGGACTGCGGCAGGAACGACGCGCTGCCGCCGCCCATCGCCACTTCCGGTGCGAACGCCAGCATCTGGTCGGTGATCGGAAGGTAGTCGGCCCGGCGCCTCGTATGGGCGAACACGGCGGCAGGGGTCGCGTCCTGGATTTCGGTGTTGGTGACGATGCCGACAGACATGCCGAGCTGGCGCTTTACGACCTCCCCCAAGGTTTCCACATGCGGATGGTCCAGGTTGCCTGTGCTGCGGCTGGCATAGACGCCCAGCGCGTTCGCGGCGCTCTTGTGCCCGGTGTTGTAGGCGCTGGCGGAGTTGGCGCTGTCGGTGACGATGCTGTCCGTGCCGGAGGTGCCGACCGTCGCCATCGCCGACAGGCCGTCCATCGCGAGCGGGCGGCGGTAGCGGCCCTCCGTCATCTGGCCATACAGCAGGCGGGCGGCGGTGACGTTGGCCATCGCCATGCCGTCGCCGATCATCAGGATGACGTTCTTGGCCCGGCGCGGCTGCGGGGCGGCATACACCTCCCATGTCACGGTGGCGCTGCGGTCGCCGTCGGTCGCGGTGACGGCATAGGTTCCGGGCTGGGGGATGCTGACGCCGCGCAGGACCAGGGCGGAGGCGTCCTTGCCGTCTTCCCGTGCGGTGAACTCAGCGGCGCGGCCCAGGGCGGCAGCGTGGTCCTGGCCGTTGACGGTGACGCGGACGCGGGCGGGGTCGGCGACGCCGGGGAACTCGACCTTGAGGTCGAAGCGGCTGCCGGCCAGTATCTCGGCGCGGTCAATGGGATAGACGACCTGTGCGCCTGCGCTGCCGGAGGCCGCAAGGGCCGCCACCAAGCCGATCACTGCTGCGCGCATCCGAAGCTCCTTCTTTGCTGGCCGGACCTTAGCGGGTGTTCGGGGCGGGGCAAAATGACCGCATGATGACAGTGGGCGCGTCGTTATGCGGCATCGCCGATCAGGTGCAGCACCAGCGTCCGGTCGTGCGGGCCGGACTGGTGCTCGAACACATAAAGGTCCTGGAACCGGCCGAACACGGGGCGGCCGTCCTCCACGGGCACGACGACCTGCACGGCGCGCAGGTGGGAGGGCATGTTGTCCAGCTCCTCCGCCTCGTGCAGGTATAGGCCGCGGCCCTCGGGGGCGAGGCGGACGAAGAAGGCTTCGAGGTCCGCCTGCACGTCAGGGTCGGCGTTGGCCTGGACCAGCAGGGAGCAGGAGGTGTGCCGGCACCAGACCGTGAGCAGGCCGGTGGCGATCCCCTGCCCGGCGACCCAGGCGCAAACCGGGCTGGTCGCGGGGTGCAGCCCTTGGCCCTGTGTGGCGAACGCCAGGTGGTGGACGCATTGTTTCACGTGGAACACATCAGCGGGCGACGGGCCGTGCGAACTCGGTCGTGGCGTAGAAGTCCGCCACGTCGAACTCGGCCTCGATGAAGGGCAGAAGAAGGCGGCCGGACACCTGCGTGAACTCCGCGGGCCAGGTGCCGTCCGGTTGCCGGGTCAGCACCTCGGCGCCGACCTCAAGCGAGCGCACGACCAGGATGTCCCGCATGGAGGGGATGGTCGCGTAGGCCAGGACGCTGCCCCAGGTCTCCGCCTCGTTGCTCGGGGACAGTATCTCGATGGCGAGCACCGGCTGCTCCATCAGGTGCCGCTTGAGGGACGCCGGCTGGCAGGTGACGGCCAGGTCCGGCAAGCGGACGTTGGTGTTGGCGCGGATGCGCGGGCTGACGCCGGGCGCGACGACGACGCGGCACGGGCTGTTGCGGCTTAGCAGGTGATTGCCGACCAAGGCAGCGATCTCGGCCTGGATCGTCCCTTGCGTGTCCGACGCCGGCGCCATGGCTACGGGTTCGCCATCAATCAGTTGCCAGGTGCATCCGGTCTGGTCCGACGGCCAGGCCAGGAACTCGGCAACCGTCAGGTGCCGGATCGGCGGCATCTTGCGCAGTGCGGTCATCGTGCGGTCCTCCTGTGACGATCTGTAGCACGGACGGTGATGCCCTCTGTGCCAATGACGGTGAGACAAACTCCCTGGTGCAGTTTAGGCTCTGGGGTCTGCAGGAGAATGTCTCGTGGTCATGCCGAACCGAGCAGAAGCGACGCCGGCCGCCGCGGGCGCCGGCA
>JAABUK010009012.1_pt1 | contig 13797 bp, 17 predicted proteins | sample 5559141 | NCBI WGS metagenome assembly JAABUK01 (sample SAMN10711869, study PRJNA513367) | rock metagenome | isolation source: Antarctica rocks | place: Antarctica: Victoria Land, Pudding Butte nord | collected 2016-01-03
TTCTCTCCTTCAGACTGCACCGCAACAATAGGGGAGGCTGCTTTCTTGGGATTGGGCTTGACTTGTAGGTGCTCCAGCTGTGTATACCTTTTGACTTTGTCTGTCCATTCACCTACGCATCAGGCGTATGCCTCCACATGTATGTGTGATGAGCAATCGAGGCAAGTGTTTAGATCATTACGTGCAACAGCTTCTGCGCCCTTGCTGTTCCCCTTTGCAACAGTGATGAGTTTGATTTTGACAGGTCTGACTGCTCTGGCAAAGCTTTTAGTTGTGGGGTTGTCAGCTTGAGCACAAACGACCATTATAGCTCTGACATTAGACCACCGAAGCTGAGGCACCGACCAGCTGCATACTCGACCGAGGGAAGCTGTCATGCATACTCTGTTGCGACCAACCAAGCAATACTGCAGCACGGCCACTTCAAAATGCTCAAGTATATGGCGCTTGTGTCACGGGGACATGTGGTGGCGTACGAATTGGACTCCAGGCGCTCAAGCAGAAGCTGCGCAATGATGCCTGAGTGCTCCGGAACCAATGCTTACCATGATATGCTTGCCACGCCCATTCTCAACTTCTTCACAACAAAAATTTTCGAAATTTTCCACGCTTAAATTGTAAAGTATACAGCCCAACCCTCCAGGCAATACAGCTATGACCCTGATCGAGATTCCATCCGCCTTGCCATCTATCATGAATATCATAGCACTGCTGAGCAGGCAGTAGCTACAGCAGCTGGTCTGCCTTGATTGGCTTGCATGCCACCGAACTGGCATTGTATTCATTGGACGAATCGTGCAGCTGCACAGCACGGGCAAAAAATAGACTACCATCCTACACTACATCCTTACACATATCACAAACAACTATAGCATAAACAATCAGTCCACAAGCATCTCTACATGCAGCAGAAAGAGCCCATTCATTATTCGACATCACCTATGGCATCACACACTGTAAACTCGGGGAGAACCCCTGAGCCCCTGCTCACACACAGCAAGAATCTCGAAAATATGCTGCAGAGATTTCAGTTGACAACTGAATGAAGCAAGGCACCGACACTCCAACAAACACAGCAGAACAGCAGGAGATAAGACCATGATCGCTGGCTGTTCATGTCACAAGCATGCAAGCCCCCAGATCTGGTTTGCTTAGCAAGCTCTCCAAGCAACAAACAGGGACAGAATCAGAAGTTTAAAAGGACGTCGCATCTGTACTGTCCGGAGCAGTCATGTTGTACCGCTGCTGAGGTCCTGCTGCTTGTATTGAGCCACTTGGCTGGTCATACCTCCTGGGTGGCCTTTGCAGCTCCTCAGCAGCTCTCAGGGCAACACGAGCCAGAAGCTGCCTTGCAAACATCTCAGCTGCACAACATCCAAGACACAAATGAGCATACAGCATACCAGCTGTTTAAAACAGGCTGCCAATTCCTGAGGCTCAAAAGCATTCACGACGCACTTCTGATGATGCTAAGTTTGCATTGAAGTTTACTTCAGGGGCAGCCCAGGCGCCTCATGTCACTGGCTGCTGCTGAAGGCAACAAGGCAAAAGCTATGAACAGACCTATGAGACTGAGCCCCGGTAAAAGCTCTGGTAGAAGCGGGTAAATCTCTTCCCACACTCTTTGCCTTTGGTCGCCTTCCAGCTGCCACCGGAAATTGGGCTGCAGAATGCTCCAGATGCCACGCACTGTAAGGAGTGCTTCCTGGTCCTCGTCATTTGGAGCCACCGCAGGTTGCAGGCTGCAACATGCAATCATTGCTGAGCACATGCTTGACATGCTACAACCCACTGCATAACACACACGTAAGCCATCCAGGGTGTGAACAGTGACATGATGGAAGTCGTGCATAACTGCACTCGTTGCTTCTTGAGACCTAGACTCTGCGGTTTGCCTGCTGCACAGAGTGCACACCAGCAGCACCTGGTAGTAGCGGCAACATAACATTCAGAGGTTGCCTGTACCTGTAGAGAACTTCAAAAGGGGTGGGGAAGGGTGCAAGCACAAGGCGCAGGGGCCCCAGGGCTTGCAAGGTACCAAAAGTGGCCAAGGCAGGTGGGGTGCCTAGAATCACTCTGCACACCTCACTCACTGCTTCCCGCCCAATCGCATCTGCTCCAGCTACCAGTTCATCCACCAGAAGCTCCTGTGAGTGGTCAGAAAGGCATGAGATGGGCTGTGACACCAACAAACACACTTTGGAGGTGCAGCAGCAAGTCAGCTAGGAAACAAGTGTATTACGTATTGTCTGTGTGATGCTGTCCTAAGATAGTCTCTAGGTGCCTGAGAGATGTGCAATGTCTTAAGTCACACACAGTGCAGAGCAGAGCGGTGTCAGCACAATAACAGCTTGTGCGTCTGCATTACACTCGATTGGTACCTAAAGGGCATCTCAGTCACAGCTATCCATGGCAAGGAGCCACATTCATGAAATTGTATTTTACAGTCCGTATTGAAAGGTGTGCCATGCAATGCCTGAATACCTGAAGATAGCTACCATTCCTGTTGAAGACAATCTTCAAGACCTCCCTGGAGGTGTCATCCAGAGCAGGTGCAGTGAGGGCAGGTGACGCACTCCTGATGCCGCTGGTGGTGAAGCTGCCAAAGCCTGAGCTCAGCCTCTGCAGTCTGGTGATGTCCAAACGAGCCTTGTCCTACAATGCCGCAACAATTCCCTTGCTACAGTGAGGTGCGGTTGCATACTATGCAGATGATGACGATGGCAAAGCACTGAGAGCTGCGTAAGAGCTGCAACAACCAGATGACATCACGCTGTTGCTCATGGGCACAGTCAGTATGAAGAACTCATGAGCCATAGAACATGCAGTGAGACCTTGGTTCTGGACCTGTTCAATGCTAGATGCAGCATCATTAGCAGGCCTGATATACTGTGAAGATGATGCAGAAGGTGGACTTGTTTCCAGACAAAAGTGAGTAGCAGTCATACCCCATACAGCAATTGACGTAGGGCTGCACGAGCACGGGGCTGGTTATCGGTAAGCAGGCGGCGCGACAGGTATGGGAAGGTCTCCTTCACTATGGCATAGTCAGGGTCCACCCTCAAAGCTGTTCCCTCAATCACGCTGAAGGCCCTCAGTATCAGAGCAAAGTATGGCGGAATGTCAATTGGGTAGTCCTTGGACAGCTCATCCAGAGCAATAGTCACCTGTGCGATCAATCAAACAATCTGTTGTCAGACAGCATCTGTGTGGATTTCTGCTGAAACAGCAGCCAAAACCCCTGCTCTTGATCAGTGCCTATGCTGCATTCATGAAAGGCTATGTCATGCATGTTCAAGAACACAGACATGCAGCTTATACACTGCAGTTGTGGGAAGATGTTTGCATCAGATGCAAGCTGTCTCAGGCACTGGTTCAATTGCATAAAGGATAGCGTGTGCACAATAAGGGGCTGACCGCGTCTATGTTAATGCCCTTAGCGCCTCCACCCTGAGACAGCTGTGACAGGATGTTACCCAGGGGAGCAATCAGTCCCAACTCTGCCATCTCTGGTGCATCTGCATAGGCCATCACACATGTAAGCTGAGGTTGCAGGAACGCTTCATTGATGTCTTGTCAACACATTGTCTTGAAGCCTAGTATGCCAGACCCTTGTGCACGACGCAGTTGCATCAGTCAGCAGGGTTTGTCTCTTTGCCATAACAGGCAGCCACCATATTGCAACCAATGTCATTGAGCGACAAGGCGACAGAGTTAGCGCATATGATTGGCCGCTCACAATGCATGCAGCAGTACCCTAAAGGCGTGCTGCAAACAAGGCATGAAAGCAGGAAAGGTCCTTGAAAGGAAAACTTGCAGAACTTGATACTGTTTGTCTTTGAATGCTGAACCTTTTTGTCAGGATACAAGGATGACAGCAGGTGGCATACCAGCTGGGACAAAGCCAAGCTTCCTGAGGTCCCGAGCAATGCCATTCCAGTCCTCCACAGACAAGTGAGCTATGTACTCCACCAGAGCCAGACTTTGCTCGGGAGTCACCTGCAACCAAACTCAATGTCTTCAGGCTTGCGCCAGTATTCAAACAGCTTTCAGAGGATGTAGCTGAGGCATGAGCACAATTTGCATCAATTGGATAGTGTTTGTTGTCGAGGTGGCAGCTCAGCTGGCCAAAGCAGACTTGCATTTGTGATGGCACAGTCAGAGCATGATGCGGCCTGCCACTAAACAGTAGGCTGCATGCCATGTCAAGCCTTGATCCTGCCAGCAAGACCTGTGGCAAAAAGCATCAATCACATGAGGGGGGTGTGCAGCTCACCTCAGTCATGAGACCAAAGTCCAGAATGCAGATCTGGCCCTCAGGGGTGCGGATGAGGTTACCAGGGTGGGGGTCAGCATGCAGGAAGCCTGTCTCCAGCAGCTGGATGAGATAGCAGTTCAACAAGGTAGTGCACAGCTCCCTCACATCACCTGCTGTACTCTCGCTTAGCTTCTCCCCTGCACAGCAGCAAGCACACATGGGGCATGTGCTTCAAGAGCCACTGCAGCTTGTTACCTTGCCCGGCAACAATTTCTGTAAGGCTTCAGTTGTGGCAAAATCATTGCTTGTCAACACTGCTGAGCAAGCTTTTGAGGTGTCCACAGGTCACAACACAAGCAATGCTGCCCAGGTAACATTGCACAGTGCAAGCTCAGCTTCACAAAATTACACATTATATGCAAGGTGAATGGCAGCAGCAGTAGCAGCAGCAGCAGCAAGCTACACATCACATGCACCTCAGTGTATAGCAGCAGACAGGTGTGTCAACATGATTGCAGAAGGACTGACCTTGCATCCAGACGGTGGTCAGCACTTCTTTGTTGCTAAGATGCTGGTAGACATCTGCCACCACAATGCCATCCAGGCCTGCCATCTGCTCCTTGAAAGTCATGCCATTCTGAGCTTCACGCTCATAGTCCAGCTCATGGAAGAAACGCGTGGCCCACTCATCGATCAGACCTACCCAGTTTGTCCTTATCTGCAGCATCGGCCTTTCTGAAGTCAAGCCACAATGCTGGCACCATCCCACAACAAGCATTGGTTAAGGCCAAGCTGTGCCAAACATGAGACAAGACAGGAAGGGTCCTGCCCAAGACAATTAGCCGCTCTGAGACAAAAGCATGAAGCAGCAGGACACACAGGACTGCGGTGGCAGATGTTCTGCAAGGCCAGAACTGTACGCGTGACCAACATCGTGAACAAGCATCGAGTGAGGGTACCTGAGGGAACGTTTGACAGAAGGCTGCAAAGCGGCGCATGAGTAAGAGGTCCAGCGCCACAGAGGCTTGCACAGAAGGCCTCTGCACCTTGACTGCTACTTCACCCCTCCCATAGATGTCCCGCAGTCGCCCCTTGTACACCTGTCCCAGCGAGGCTGACGCCACAGGAACAGTTGACAGGCTGCTGAAAACCTCGTCCACTGGCTGCCCAAACGCTGCAAAGCAAAGCAGCGTACTTCAATCAGATGGCATGCAACAGCAATACTGCTTGCATGCGGCTTGGCAGCTGTCGCATGCTGCACTGAGTAATTCTACCTGGTTAATGTAACAGGGTGGATAATACGCACCCTGACACGCTAGCATGACCTTTTCACCTTCGCCCCGTTACAATTGGTTTCGGATGAAGTCAAAGCTGTGGGCTGATAGACCTCATTAGCTAGCGTGTGTGTGTATCCCAATGAATGGCAGGTTGGCTTGTGTTGACTTACTCTGTTGCTGTTCTTCCTGGACTCACTTAAAAGAAAATTCAACTGGTAGTTGAATATTAAGTGGGGGGGAATGTAGCAGGGTGCGTAGGTAATGACTAGCTACGGCGTCATTCCTGATTAGGATCCTGCCGGGATAGACATGCTTTGTAGGATCAGAGCACAAAGGACACTTTTTCAGTCAACGACTGTTGCTCTGGTCTTGCGTGCCCTTCAGCACCAAGCCAATAGCTTGTAATTATCCCGGCAGGATCCTAATCAGGAATGACGCCGTAGCTAGTCATTACCTACGCACCCTGCTACAGTTGACAGCTGTTCTAACAGACCCAGTTGGGGTCGTTTTGTCACACAGCATTGACAGGTCTTCAAAAGCCTGGCATGCATCAGGAAGTATGACCCTGCATTAATGCGAGTGGCGTGCTGCATGTGAGACAGCACTCTTTATGAACAAATTTCCTGCTATGTTGCAGGTTTTACCTTGCAGCAGACAGCTGCAACTTTGCTGTCTGCTGTAGCTTGTGGCAAACGGCTGTGACTGCACAAGTGTTGGAAAGTAAGACAGCCCAGTACTGCCTCCTGTGTATGGTCTGGTGCTCTAATGTTACTGACCTTTTGCCATGACTAGCAAGGCTGCTTTAGTCGGAAAAGGTGGTACACGGTCCTGTAGTCTCTCTATCTCCAGCAGGTAGTTCATATCTAGCACATCCCCTCGCGTGGAGACTGCCTGAGCCACCTTGACATAGGCTGGGCCCAGCTGCTCAATCGCCTTCCTTACCTGGATTGCCCTCCTTGGAGAGTTGATCTTCAGCTTTCCTGCAATTTGACGCATGTAATGTAAGGTCAAAGAAGTTGCAAAGGGCATGCAAAGAACATCCAATAGATGCGCACATTCCTCTGCATGCTTTTGTATGTCACTCTGTGACAGCAGCTTTCATTAGTACCAGCGTGATGGACAAGCCGCATCTGCAAAACACTGAAAGCATGCATAGGCAAACCTAGCAAGTATATGACTGAGTAGTATGCAGGTCAGCGCATCAATGTACAGTTTGCCATGTCAACGGGGTTCACTAAGAAGACCAAGCAAAACAGAGCTTGAAGGAAGTGCAAAGAGGAATGTACCAGTAGCTTTGTCAATGAGCAATGCCAAGCCAATGCTGAAGCCTGCAAAGGTGACTGCAACAGTTCTGCGAGCAACAGCCACAGGCCGTCTAGCCCAGTAGCCAGCAACGCCGTCTGCGTTCCATTCCCAGGGCAGTGTGTCCCTGGGATCAGGCGTTCCCCAGCTGGACCGAGGGTATGACGCTATGACTGCTACAGCGACAGCAGCTGAGATCAGGGCAATGGTGGTGGCGCTGTACCCTCCAAATTCTGCAAATGCACATTTGTCTCAAACTGTGCTATTAGTCAGTTTGCTGAGCAGTGACAGGTGCTTGAGGTGCGCCTGAATGCAGCCCAAAGTTCAGCTGAGCGGAGAAGCACAAAACATGTACGCAATTTTGCACAGGTGTCCATGCTGATCGATGTGTTTTCAGACTGACAGTGTTCATAGTCTTCTGCCTCCACGCACAGCACGACAACCACAAGTGAGCTTGCATGTATGAACTGAACATAACAATGACTGCTTCTGACCTGCAGACTGCAGGTTGCCAAAGTTTGTGAGCTCGTAGCTGGGCATGGCTGGTGTGCTGGGCAGCAGATCATTCAGCTGCGCTTGCAAAGACACTCCGAAGTCCTCCACACTGGAGGCTGCTTGCAAGAGCAGCTCGGAAGCTTTCTTAACATTGCCTCCTGCCTGCAGACCCTGCAATGACAATGCCACTCAAGCAAGCAACCTTTACACTGATTGTGTCTCAAACTACAACTGCATTGCACCAGCAGTTTCAGTCACATCAAGCGCATGATTCAGTGCACAGCAACTGACGACTTACATTCATGCTTTGCTGAAGGCTGTCAAGAGCTGACTGGAAGGTTGATTCAGAGGGCTGTGACGAGACAGAACCCCTGCCAAGCTGGTTGTTGACCCACTGAGACAGTTCTGCTACTGCTGCTTGTGCAGCATGAGTTCCATAGTGAGGCTCAGGACTTGTGCTTGCTCCTGCTGTCTGCATAAGTTACAACACAATGCCTCATGTGATGCTACAAGCCTTGCTGCTCATGCATGCAAAAGAAGCCCATGTGATTGAAATGCAGGAAAGAACTGAGCAGTTGTTTGTACACTTCGGTGAGTGCTTGTGTGGATAGGGGCTGGAGGAAAAACAATTCTGGCATGCTTGCAATTGCACAGCATCAGTCAGCACCTACCGTCAGCTGACTGGCGATTGCAGTGCTGAGGTTGCTGAAAGGTGCTGACACAGCATGGAAAGCCTCAGAAAACGGATTGCTGACACCTGCATGGGCTCCTTCAGCTGCATGACACAAATGCACATGTGTCAGTGAGTCTGCAGCAGGACCAGACACTGGACTGACAAAGTCAATCACTGCCTTTGTTGTGATTATGGCCGCAGAACACACTGCAAACCTGTGTACGTGGCTGGTGCCAAATTTGGCAGACTTGGTAGGGCAAGCCTTTGACCCCCAGTTATCTTCTGTATCTGATCATTTGCTGTGTTAAGTATTTGCTGCCCAGTTCTGGCAGCGGCTTCAGTACCAAAGTGTGGAGGGAGGGACTCCCAGGTGGGGTCGCTTTGCAAAAGCTCGTGTCCTGGCAAGCTGCAGCACACTCACAAGGCGTGACACAAGTTACAGATGCAATGATCCTGTTCTGTGATCACGCAGGGCATGTGTTAAATTCACACACCTAGGAACAATTTGTTGGACACCTCCTATTGACTGCTCGGAGGCAAGCTGCTCTGTCAGGTGAGGGACTATGGAGTCAGCTTGATGCGCAGCTTCTGATGTCAAATGAGGTGATTGCTCAGTGGATGCTGAGGTGCTGGCAACCAATCCATGAATGGTATGCTCAGGAGCAGCAGACAGTCTGCTGGCAGCATCTGCCACCAGTGTTGGCCCTTCAAGTTGCTGATCTAGCTGGCTGCTGCAGCTGGTCAATACTTGGGAACGGTGACATCTCTTTGGCCCAAAAGGCGCGCGGGTCAAGAGCCTACATGGAGCACGTGAGCTTGTGCAAGGTGTTTGGTGCATGCCTGATCACAAGCACCAGTGACCTTTTAGGCCTGTGTAGTCAAGCCTCACAATCGCCTCACAAGACTGACCGAACGCAACTTGACAAGCAGGATCTGGCTGTGTAATGCACGTTGTTGAGCAGTGCACACCCAGCCAGGAAAGTCATGCGTCCATACCTGCGCGTGACAACATCGGAGGGGCTGCTTATGACTGAAGCGGAGGACACATGCGACTTCATTCGAAGGGCCGATCGCAGTCGAGACCACCCTCCGGACTGGTGCTGCAGTGCCGACCCAGGTCGAACAAGCAAGCTAGACTTGAACTTGCTCAACTGGAGGTTGACAATCTTTGACGTCATAACTAATTCGTTACGTGCCCCATGCAAGGCAGCAGATTCTTCAGAAGCACCGCAGGGAGAGCACAGCAGGCTTACAAAGTTTGATACAGCCAGAGGTAAGCATGAGCATGGCTCAAGACCTCGATTCAGCACGTTAGGTAGCCATCAAGTTTCAACAATTGTTTCCTTCAACCATTGAAGTTCAATGCAGAGACAGTCACTGGCAAGCTAACACAGGGACTTCAACATGTGATGAAGCACTGGGTACCCTGTAGACATGCTGTTGCCACTGTCTTGCACAACCATTGCTGGAACTTCTCCTGAACCTGGCAGGCGCATCGTGCAGGCATCGATTATTTCAAAATGTCATCTTGCAAATGCAAGGTCAGGTTGGAAATGGTCACAAAGAGTGCAAGATGCAGTTTGTTGGATGACACACTCTAAGCCCAGAGGATTCACCTCTAATCCGTGAACATGGATCATCTGTTTGCTCTGGGCTGCCGCCTTAGGAAGCCGTTATGATCGCAAATGCGTAAACTTTTCTTCCTTTTCACTCTAAGCCCACAAGGACGCTGCACTGTGGTGACACAGCATGAATGACCATATGACATAATCATGATGTTACTGCTCATAGGCTTGAAGGCAAGGCTTGAGGCATCATCATGCACTATCTGTGCAAAACACTTGAGCACACTTTCTGACTGCCCCAAAGGCAAACAATACATCGTGTGTGCTGCTCATTAGTGTCATTCCCACTGCAAAGCGTTCATTCTGCTTACCTCTTGCCCTAATACCTCTCTTCAGGTCTGCCTTGAGGGCATCACTGAGCCCATCAGTCTGTATGTGTTCATTCCCGCCAGCTATGTATGCCAGGCAGTACTGCTTCAGCTGCTGTGCCTGGTGCCAGTCAGCCAAGGTGAGGATGTCACAGCATGACTCAATAGTCACTGCTGACCGCAGTGCTCTCTCTGCCTCACAGACCAGGTAAGGCACCTGGTACTTGTTGGCCAGTACAAGCAGCTCAGCTGCAGTCATGGAGTCTGCCAGGTTGTCTGGCCATCTGAGCACACCAGTGTAGAAGAACTCAAGGAACATGACGGCTGTGTTGTAAGACGTCTCTTCTATAGAGCACTCTGGGCTGCTGCCGTCCAGGGTAGCTCTTGCACCAGAGTCTCTCCACACAGTGTCATTCCAGTGGTTGGCTAGTGCTGTGCATGCCTTGGCTATGATGAGCTTGTGCACCAAGATCTCCCGGCCAGCTGCTACCACGACTGCGTCTGGGAACTTAGCACTGTTGTTGAACAGCCCGCAAAACTGGGCGGCAATGGTGGTGGTTGCTGTCACAGGGTTGGGGTGATGTTGGCGGATGCTAGGAGCACCTGACTGTGTGTCTGTAGCTCCTAGGCAGTTCACCATCCACTTCTTCACTGCTGGCTTGCCCCGTAGGTACTTTGCAAGCATGGCAGGCACTGGCAAACCTGTCAGCCATGGATCACTGTCAGCAAGGAGTTCCCTCACTGCCATGCAATGTGGTGTGGTGTGCTTCCACCAATAGTTATTGGTGGTGAATTCAGGTCTGTGTGCATACATCAACAACCATCTCAAGAAACCAAGAAAATGATGCAGTCTATTGCATACCATTGTAGTTGGAAGCAGAATGACTGTCATACTGCATGCTGACAACTACATGAATGGAATTGATGCTGACAAGGAAGTTGATGAATGAAAGGTTAGACAGTGCATGTAAAGATCCACAGATTGTACCTTGAATGCTGTTGTGGGCTGCACCAAAGCACAACTCATTGGGAACCACAAATTTGCCACCGTCTACCAGCACCCAGGGGTCCAGGTATAGACAATTGGCGAGGGAAAACCGCTTGTTGTCGCCAGCAGCAAGCAGCTTGTCCATTCCTTCGACAATGTGCCCATAGGCATGGTCGATGTCCTCAATCAAAATCTCCAAGACATTTCCAGCCCTTGACCTGGGCATGGCAAACAGAGCAGCCACACTGTCTGCCTTCACTGTCTTGAGCAGATGATGTACAACAAGCTCTAGCCTAGGCTCCATGGGAAGATTAAGCTCACTGCGCAACAAGCTGGTAGGCCCCATGGCATTGTTGATGACAGCAACTGCATTGGCCATCACACGGTAGTGGGCGTGGTCTGTGCTGTCCCTCAAACTGATGAGCTGCTGTTTGGGTCCCATGTCATGTGGGAAACCCAGCTCAGCAGCAAGGAAAATGGGACAGTCAGCTAGATAGGTCTTGATAGCATCCCAGCTCAAAGCAGAGGCCATGCTGTATTTGGAGATGTTGCGCCGCAGCATATTGATCAAGCTGATGGAGTGTCGGGTCTTGTCATCTCTGCTCATATCAGGCGCCAGCTTCACAAACTGCTTTGCACATGCTACGAAAAAGTCTGGGGTCTCAAAGTCTTCATGCTTCAGTCTCAGCAGACAAGACTTCAACACAGTTAGCCGCTGCTCTGTGGCAAACTGTGCTGGCAGTAATGCGTAGCGTGCAGCTACAACAACGGATCAAGATCATGCATAGATGCTCAGGATTTTGAACGTGTGCTGGACATGCCACAATGATGCTGAGCAATTGCTTACAAATTAGGAAAGGCTGTCAAAAGCCTCATCACAGCCACAAGCTGTGAAGCACAGGATTGAGCAGCAAGATACTGATGACATGTGCTTGACTGAGAATAAATAAGTGCATGATTAGATGACCGAGTAAGTGACTCATTGAAATGAGATAGATTATAAATGAGTGCAGAACAGTTGAACGTACGATCAGGTCAAGGCAAAAATACAAAATCCAATATACAGCAGATTATTAGCTCACCTGTAGCCCCATCCTCAAAAAGAGCCTGCAGCAGCTTGCTGCTGCTGTCTACCAGCAAGGAGACTGGATACACTCTGTCATTCACAAGCAAGTGGTTAGGCCACCGTGGAATGAAGGTTGTGAATCCCCCAAGCTGGTCAAGCGCTTGGAGCAGAAGTGTCTCTGCCTGGCTGTCCCCAGAGGTTTGGATGCTGTCAAGCAAGCAGTCATCCAGAAAGTGAGGAAGCTGCGGCACAACAAGCCCAGAGTGCTTCAACAGTGTTTTCTGTGTGTCTGAGGCTGTATGGTGCTTGACAGGCGTCCATTGTACCAAGTGTGGTGTTGCCAGCATCTGCTGCTCCCATTCTGCGTTGGGAAGTAGCTGCAGTGTGCCATGCCTCAGGTCTGTCATGTCACCATCTGCAGTCTCAAAGATGCAGCACTGCTTCTGCACATCCCAGACTGCACCATTGGGCTCTTGTGGCAAAGGGATGTGGTTTGCCAGCAGGCTGCGCACAGCCTCAAGTTTCTCATCGTCAAGCCAGCGAGGAGACACCAGCTGGTGCAGTGGTAGTGGCATATGTGATGGCAAGGCAGCCAAAGCTGCGATGACTGGCACCTCGGTAGGAGGGATGCAGCTGACCCTGTCTGCACGTGCATCAGCAATGCACAGGCAGCCGAGTGCTGACAGGAGGCTCGCTGTGTTGGCAGGCAAGGCTGTGAGGTGGGCGGTGCTGAGGGCAGCCTGACTACGGCAGAAGGCAGGTGATGCAAGGCGGTTGCCTGAAAGAGGGACCACCATCACGGGCATCAGCTCATCTGGCACACTGTGCCAGGTATTGGTCACCAGGCCCCAGAATTTGTCAAGCCACGCCTGGTCTGGGTACTGGGCGCTGTTCTGTGCAACAGTGCAGACAGAGCCTTTCCAGGTGGCTGGGAGGCTGTCGGCCAGGTCAGCAAAAGATGGGAATTGGACGTTGAGCACCTTGCTCTCCAGCAGTGGCACCCCATTGACCTTGAGCCTGTGAGCAACAAGCAGCATGACTCACTGCTGCACAAGCTGCAGCAGCAAGTGCAGAGCTGCAATGATACAGCTTGAATGATACTTTGCAACTGACTGGTTGCAGTGCCTTTGTTGCAAAAACAGTGCTGCAAGTTGCGCAGCATTGTGTCTATTGCATGGCATCCATGCCTTTCTGTGCAGGCATTGCTTCAGCAGGGAATTGTGTTAGAAGCAGGCAATCACCCGGAGAGACATGTCCAAGGTGGTGAGGGCTTCACTTGCTGGTCTGTGCTGGCAGACATCAGGTCATAGATGTGCTGTGAGTCACCATCACCAGAAAGGAAGAAGCGTTTGACAGGATGCTGAGCTGTGTCTGCCGGGCTGACAGGCTTGGTGCCATAGCAGGCAAACTTCTGGACTGAGTTGTCTGTCAAAAGAATGAGATGCAACCCGGCCAGACAGTCTGTGCCAAGCAGAGGTGGCTGAATGACATCTCTGATGACATATTGCAGGACATCTTCTGTCTCACTTGGCTTGACAATGTTGCCTGCTGCCCTGAGGGCTTTGCGCAAAACAGCTGGGGTAAGGCTTGTCAGCTCTGAGTCATGCCCAGCAGCATCCTCCAGGATCTGCATGCAGAAGACACAACCATTCAGCGCCGTCCTGTTATATGTGAAAGGGTTTTGCATTCGGTTGGAAGAGGCTGGTGCTTGTCTCTTGATAGACCGCATACCTTGGTGACATTCTGTGGAGCATCTGTGATCTTCAGACCTGCTCGTCGGCCAACATTGATGATAAGTGGCCTGA
>JAABUK010009014.1_pt1 | contig 13794 bp, 13 predicted proteins | sample 5559141 | NCBI WGS metagenome assembly JAABUK01 (sample SAMN10711869, study PRJNA513367) | rock metagenome | isolation source: Antarctica rocks | place: Antarctica: Victoria Land, Pudding Butte nord | collected 2016-01-03
CTCCGCAGACTCGACCGCACAGGGGCCGGCAATCAGCGTGAACGTCTCCGGACCGATCGCCACGGCACCGACGTGCACGACGCTGGTCGACGGGTGGTTCTCGCGACTGACCAGCTTGTACGGCGCCGTAATCCGGATGACCTCGGCGACGCCGCTCAGCGGCGCGACGTCAAGGGCCTCGAGCACTTCCTCGCCGGCGACCACCCCGACGATGGTGCGGTTGACGCCGCGGGAGACAAACGCGTCCCCGCCCGCGGTCTGCACGACGTGCACAAGCGCTGCCAGGTCGGCATCGGTCGAGCCGGGCTGCATGACGATGACCATCGGACGGCGGTTCCTCGGGGGGAGGGGCTAGCGCAGGAGGTTGACCGTACTGCCCTTGGGCGCCGCCTTGCCGCCGCCCGGCGACTGGCGCAGGACGATGTCGCCGAACAGGAACGTCACCACATGGACAGTGAAGCCGGCCGACTCCAGCCGACGCTTTGCCTGGGCGACCGGCAGTCCCGTGACGTCCGGCACGGCGACCAGCGGGGGGCCTCGAGAAACCGTCAGTGCCACTGAGGCTCCGCGCGCCAGCCGGCCGCCGGCCGGGACCTGGGAGATGACGGCATCGGCCGGCACTGTGTCGTTGTAGGCGCGGGTCACGGTGGCCCGGAGCCCGAGTGCGGTCAGCCGGGTCTGTGCCCCGTCGATGGTGAGGCCCACCAGCTTCGGCACGGCGACCGGCGCCGGCCCCTGGCTGACCGCCAAGGACACAGGGGTGCCGGGCCGGACGGACAAGCCGGGCGCCGGCGACTCGGTGATCACACGACCGGTGGGCACCGTCTCGTCGTAGTGACGGCTGACCTGCGGGGCGCATTTGCCGGCCCGCAGGGCCGTCAGGGCATCAGACTCCGGGCGCCCGCGTACGTCGGGGATTCGATGCCGCTCGGGGCCCTTGGACAGAACCAGGCCGATAGCGCTGCCCTTGCGGATGCGGTCGGCGGCCCGAGGCGTCTGCCCGAGCACCGAGTCGGCCGGGACCACTTCGCTGTACGCGGCCGGCTCGAATGTGACCGAGAAGCCGGCGGCGACGGCCCGTTGCGCGGCCTCCCCCCGGGTCAGGCCGGTGAGCGACGGGGTGTTCGTGTAGCGGCCGGCGCCGAGCCACCAGCCGGCGCCGGCGGTCAGGGCGCCCAGCAGGACCAGTACGAACAGGCCGAGAGCCAGCCTTCGGCGCCGGCGCGGTGGGTGCGCGTCGGCCACCGGGACCGCCACCGTGCGGCGGTGCAGCGTCGAAGCTCCGCTGGCCAGCGGGACCGGCACCGCCCGAAGGCCGAGCGTGTCGCGGACGCTGCGCAGGTCGGTCAGGAAGGCTCCGGCGTCGCCCGGCCGCACGGCGGGGTCACGGCGGGTCGCGCGAACCGTCAGCTCGTCCAGCGCCGACGGCACGTCGGCTCGGGTGGATGGTGGCGGCACGTCCTCGTGGACGTGGCGGTAGGCGACGGAAACCGCCGTGTCGCCGGCGTAGGGCACGCTGCCGGTGAGCATCTCGAACAGCAGCACGCCGGCGGCATAGACGTCCGTGCGCTCGTCGGCCGCCCCCGCGGTGACCTGCTCCGGCGCCAGGTAGGCGGCGGTGCCGATGACCATGCCGCGGGTCGAGCCTTGAGCGGCCGCCTCGACGGCGCGGGCCAGGCCGAAGTCGGCCACCTTGACGGTCCCGTCGTCGCCGAGCAGGACGTTCTCCGGCTTGACGTCGCGGTGGACCAGCCCGGCGCGGTGGGCGGCGGTCAGGGCCATCAGCACCGGCTCCAGCACCGAGATCGCCTGCGCCGGCGAGAGCCGGCCGCGTTCGGCGAGCAGGTCCCGCAACGTACGACCGGGAACCAGCTCCATCACCAGGAACGCCAAGCCGTCGTGGGATCCCTGGTCGAAGACGTTGACCACGTGCGGCGAGCTCAGCCGGGCAGTCGCCTTGGCCTCGCGGGTGAACCGGGCCAGGAAGTCGCCGTGCTCAGCCAGGCCCGGGTGCATGATCTTGACGGCCACGACCCGGTCCAGGCGGACGTCGAAACCGCGATACACCGTCGCCATCCCGCCCCGGGCGATGCGGCCGTCGACGCGGTAGCGACCCTCCAGGAGCCGCCCCACCAGGGGGTCGGTGAGAGTCGTATCCACAGCGCCAGTCTAAGTGCGGCGACCTCTTGCAGGACCTGCCGCGCACCGGCGCGCCGCCGGCGACTGCAGGCCGGTGGCAGTGACCTGGTAGTTCTATGCCATGACGGCTCTACGGGTGCTCTTCATCGGCGGCACCGGTGTGATCAGCGCGGCCTGCTCCCGGGAGGCGGTCGAGGCGGGCATCGACCTGCACCTGCTGAACCGGGGGACGACCAGCCTGCGCCCGGCGCCGCCCGAGGCACGGGTCCTGGTGGCCGACATCCGGGACCGGCAGTCGGTGACCGCGGCCTTGGCCGGCCTGGAGTTCGACGTCGTGGTCAACTTCGTGGCCTACACCCCGGAGCACATCCAAGCCGACCTCGAGCTGTTCGCCGGGCGGGTCGGCCAGTACGTGTTCATCAGCTCCGCGTCGGCGTACCAGACGCCGCCGGCGCGGGTGCCCGTCGTCGAGTCGACGCCGCTGCGCAACCCGTACTGGCAGTACTCCCGCGACAAGATCGCCTGCGAGGACGTACTGGTCGGGGCCTACCGCGACAGGGATTTTCCGGCCACGATCGTGCGACCATCGCACACCTACGACCCCACACTGGTGCCCTTCGACGGGGGTTGGACGGTGCTCGACCGGATGCGCCGCGGCGCCGAGATCGTCGTGCACGGCGACGGGACGTCGCTGTGGACGCTGACCCACCACACCGACTTCGCCCGCGCTTTCACCGCACTTCTCGGCGACGCCCGGGCCGTGGGGGACAGCTTCCACATCACCTCCGACGAGGCGCCGACCTGGGACCAGATTGCCGGCCACCTCGCGGCCGCGGCTGGGGTCGAGCCGCGCATCGTGCACGTGCCGGCCGAGGCTGTGGCGGCCGTGGACGAGCAATGGGGCGCCGGCCTGCTGGGCGACAAGGCGCACTCGATGGTGTTCGACAACAGCAAGATCAAGGCCCTCGTGCCCGGCTGGGCCGCGACAGTGCCGTTCTGGCGGGGCGCCCGGGAAATCGTCGAGTGGCACGACGCCGACCCCGGTCGTCGCGTGGTCGACCAGCGGCTCGACGCGGCGATGGACAGACTGGTCGAGCGCTACCGCCTTCCCACATAGCGCAGCGCGAGGAGCCGGAGGGGCGACGGAGGCGCCGGATCCTTACCCTGTCCGGGTGACCCGGATCGCCTATCTGAGCGACCAGCCCGACGCCGGCCTGGCCGCCTACCTGCGTCGGTGCGGGCTCGAGGTGAGCAGTGACCCGGCCGGCGCCGACGCCCTGTTCCTCAACAGCTCGCAGCCCGACGAGGAGTTAATCACCCGGATCGCCGCGGGCCTGCCGACTCTGCTCGCCGGCCCTACGCTGCACGCGTGGCGCAACGCCGGCGTCGACGAGCTCACCGGCCTGGCGCTGGGCAGCGTGAGCGAGCCGCACGAGGTACGCGTACGGGCCGAGCCGGCGGCCGGCGGGGTCGCGGACCGGCTGGACCTGCCGTGGGTGCTGGCCGGTGACCGGGTGCTCGCCGTTGACAAGATGCTCGACGAAACCGCAGTCCTGCTGAGCGCCTACCTCGGCCTGCTCGCCCACCCGGTCGCCACCTGCCGCGGGTCGGTCGCCGCGTTGACTTTGGGCTGGACTGCTCAGACCCTTGCCGACCCGGCATATCACCGGGTCGTGTACCGGCTGCTGCGGAAGCTGCTCGGCCAGCCGGACCGGCCAGCAGCCGGGGTCGGCCTGCTCGGCTACGGCGCGATCGGCCACCAGCACAGCGCGGCGGTCACCGCTGTTGCGGGGCTGCACCTCGCCGCGGTGTGCGATCCCAACCCGCTGCGGCTGGACGCGGCCCGTGTCCTGGCTCCCGACATCGCGGCGTACGCCGATGCCGGCAGCCTGCTTGACGATCCGGACGTCGATGTCGTCATCGTCTCCACGCCACCGGACACGCATGCCGACTGGGCGTTGCGGGCGCTGGAAGCCGGGAAATCGGTGGTCGTCGAGAAGCCGTTCTGCCTCACCGTCGCCGAGGCCGACGCGCAGATCAGTGCCGCGACGGATCGCGGTCTGACTCTGGCGGTGTATCAGAACCGGCGCTGGGACGCCGACTACCTCGCCGTCAAGCGCGCATGGCGGGCCGGCCTGCTCGGTGAGGTCTTCCACTACGAGTCCTTCATCGGTGGCTACGGCCACCCCTGCAACTACTGGCACTCCGACGCCGGCGTGTCTGGTGGTGCGATCTACGACTGGGGCTCGCACTACCTCGACTGGGCGCTCGACCTGCTGCCGCAACCGGTCGAGTGGGTCTCTGCCACCGCGCACAAGCGCGTGTGGCACGACGTCACCAACGCCGACCACACCCGCGTGCTGCTGCACTTCGCCGACGGAGTGGAGGCGGAGTTCACCCACTCCGACCTGGCCGCGGCCGCCAAGCCCAAGTGGTACATCCTGGGCACCCGAGGCGCGCTGGTCGGCTCGTGGCGTCACGAGAACCTCCTGCACGCGGCGGACGGCTCAGTCACCCGGCTGGCAACTCCGCCGGCGCCGGCGCATGCGTTCCACCGCGAGCTGGCCGACCACCTGCTGGCCGGCTCGCCGATGTCGGTGACGCCGCAGGGGTCGCGCCGCAATATCGCCGTCATGGAGGCGGCGACCGCCTCGACCCGCGCCGTTGGCCGCCCGCAGCCGGTGACGCCGTGATCCGCTGGGGCTTCCTCGGCGCCGGCTTCATCGCCCAGCAGGCGATGGCGCCGGCGGTGCATGCCGCCACCGGGGCGGTGCTGCAGGCGGTGGCCGCACGGGACCCGGCTCGAGCCGCGGCGCTAGGGCCGGCCGGCGGCGCCTACGACTCCTACGACGCCCTCGTCGACGACCCGCAGGTCGACGCCGTCTACATCGCCCTGGCCAACGACGCCCACCTGCCCTGGGCGCTGCGGTGTGTGGCTGCCGGCAAAGCGGTGCTGTGCGAAAAGCCGCTGGCCCTGACCGCGGCTCAGGTCGACGAGTTGGCCGCGGCCGGCGGCACCGTCGTGGAGGCGTCGTGGTACCGCTGGCATCCCCGGGTCCGTCTGGCCCAGCGGCTGCTGGCGGCCGGGGAGATCGGCGCGGTGCGCCACGTCTCGGCGGGCTTCACCTTCGCCGGGGTCCCAGCCGACAACTACCGACTCGACCCGCGCCAGGGCGGCGGCGCGCTGTACGACGTCGGCTGCTACGCCGTCTCCGCGGTCCTGTGGGCCATCGCCGGCGGGCAGCCGGCCAGGGTGGCAGCCGGCGGGCAGCCGGCGGACGTCACCGCGCAGGCCCGGACGTCGGACACCGGGGTGGACCTGACCACCGAGGCCGTGCTCACCTGGGCGGACGGCACAACGGCTGAGATGCGCGCCTCGATCGACGAGCCGGAGCGGCAATGGCTGACCATCACCGGGGACGCCGGTGAAATCGAGCTGCCCGGCCACCCCTTCGCCGCCGCGGCTGTCGAGGCGACGCAGCTGTGGGTGTCCGATGGCCGCGGCACCCAGCGCCTGCCGGTCCCGGCCGTCGACGCCTACCGGCTGATGATCGAGGAGATGTCGTCGGTGCTGGCCGGCGGTCCCGGCTGGCTGCTTCCACTGGGCCAGTCCCGGGACTGCGCAGCGGTGCTGGACGCCTGCTTCTCCAGCGCGCGAGCCGGCGGCGAGCCGGTCGGACTCTGAGCCCGACGCTGGCGTGGCAGGCTGTCGAGGTGCCCGATGCCGTGCCCGCCTCCGACCCTGACCTGCCGGTTCGCTGGCTGAGCCTGCCCGACGTCGCCACTGCCCTGTCGGTGCCGGTCACTCGGGTCCACCAGCTCCTGCGGGACGGGGCACTGCTCGCCGACCGCATCGACGGGGTCCTGAAAGTCCCGGCCGACTTCGTCCAGGACGGGGCCGTGGTCAAGGGACTGACTGGGACCATCACGCTCCTGCGCGACGCCGGCTACGACGACGAGGGTGCCCTGCGCTGGCTGTACCGCCCAGACGACTCGCTGCCTGGCACACCCGTGCAGGCACTGGTCAGCAACCGCGGCACCGAGGTGAAGCGGCGGGCGCAGGCGTCGGCGTTCTGAGAGCCACCTACCTTGTCGTCCTGCTGGCCTGCCTGGCCGGCACACTCCCGCTTGAGCTGTTCCTGGACGTACGCGTCTACCGCCGCTGGCGCCGGCTGCTGCTGGCGCTGACCCCGACGGTCGTCATCTTCGTGGCCTGGGACATCGCGGCCATCAAAGCCGGGCACTGGCACTACGACCTGCGGCAGATGACCGGGGTCGTCCTGCCCGGCGGACTGCCGCTGGACGAGCTGCTGTTCTTCCTCGTCGTGCCGACCTGCGCCATCCTGGGATTCGAGGCCGTCCGGGTGGTCCGCCGCTGGCCGGCGGGCGACGAGTGAGCTACACGACCGCGGCAGTGCTCGGCGTCCTCGGCGCGGCGGCGGTCGACCTTGCGGTGCTGCGCACGCACCTGCTGCGACGCAAGGTCTTCTGGACCGCGTACGCGATCGTGCTGTTCTTCCAGCTGGTCGTCAACGGCCTCCTCACCGGCCGCCGAATCGTGATCTATGACCCTCGCGCGATCGTCGGGCTGCGCCTCGCCTACGCGCCCGTGGAGGACCTGTTGTTCGGTTTCGCGATGGTGCTGCTCACGGTGTCGACCTGGGTATGGCTCGGCCGGCGCGGGCTGCAGCGCTGAGTCGGCGGGCGGCGTAGGCGCGGGCCAGCCCAGGTCCAGCCACGAGGGCCCGCCGGCGTCGACCGACCGACACGCGGCGGTCCAGTACGCGGTAGTCGGCGCGTTCGATTTCGTCGAGAATGCCGCTGTACAAGGAGTAAGCCGTCTCCATGCAGTCGCGTGAGGTGGGGTGCAGCAGCCGGATGCCGACTCGCGCGGTGCGGAAGATCTCGCGGGTGCGGGCCACCTCGTAGGCCAGCAGCCGCCGGACCGGTCCATCGACTATTCCACGCAGCAGGTGCCCGCGGTCGACGCCGAAGTGCCGCAGGTCGTCCATCGGCAGGTAGACCCGGCCTCGGCGAAGGTCCTCGCCGACGTCGCGGAGGAAGTTGGCGAGCTGGAAGGCGACGCCTAGGTCGGCGGCGTAGGGCTCCACAATTCGGCGGGGGACTTCGGGGTGCTCCAGCAGGGGGACCATCTGCAACCCGATGACGGCGGCGGAGCCGTACATGTAGCCCATCAGGTCGTCGAACGTCTGGTACTCGGTGACGGTCAGGTCCATCTGCATGGAGTCCAGGAACGCCGCGAAGTACGACATCGGGATGTCCCAGCGGGCGATCGTGTCGAGCACGGCGGGGAGCACGTCGCGGGTGCCCGAGCCCGAGCGGAACTCCGCGCTCCAACGGCGCAGCTCGTCAGCCTTCTCGACCGCGGTCAGCGGGGAGCCGAGGGCATCGACGATCTCGTCGGCATATCTCGCAAAGCCGTACAGCGCATGGACGTACGGCCGTTTCGCCGCCGGCAGCAGCAGGGTGGCCAGGTAGTAGGTGCGGCCGTGGGCGGCGTTGAGTCGCCGGCAGGTCTCGTAGGAGGTGCGCAACGCAGGCGTCAGGATGCCGGCGGCGTCGAGCTCGCGCGCACTCACGCCGGCACCCGGTCCGGGTTCTGGCTCCGGGTCCGGGTCCGCCGGCGAACCGCCCAGCCGATCAGCGCGGCAGTCACGGCGACGTCGAGGGCGAGGCCGACGGGCTTGGTGGCCAAGGCAAGGTTGTAGCCGTCGGGCATGACCAGGAAGCACAGGGCGGCACTGGCCGCGACAACCGCGCGGCCGGCGGTGCCGGCGATGCCGGCGGCAGCCAGGACGGCCAGGGGCCAGCTGAGGTACCACGGATGGACGGCCGGCCCCAGGACGACGACGACGCCGAGTGCCAGTCCGCAGTGCAGCAGCACCGTCCGGGGCTCGGGATGCCGCAGCACCCGCAGCCACAGCCAGACCAGGGTGGCCGCCGTCAGGGCCAGAGCTGCGGCGCGGGTCACACCTAGCGCGGTGTCGGTGCTGACCGGTGATGCGGCGGCGACTACCAGGCCGAGGCCGGTGGGCAGTGACGTCCACTGCCGGCTGAGGCCGACCGTGCTCACCGTGCTCACCCAGCCGTAGCCCAGTCCGCTCAGCGCCGTGACGCCGACGAACGTGACGGCAGCGACGCCGACGGTTGCCGCGACGGCACGCACCAGGGACCACCGGCGGTGCAGCAGCCACAGCAGGGCGACGAACGGCAGCGCCACCGCGGCCGTCGCCTTGACTGCCACGGCCAGCGTGCACAGCAGCGCGCCGGCGGCCGGCCATCGACCCGCCGCAACCGCAAGGCCGGCGACTAGCAGGCCGACCATCAGGGCATCAGCGTGCGCCCCACCGACGAAGTGCGCCAGGACCAGCGGGTTGACCAGGCCCAGCCAGACAGCGCGGCGCTCGTCGACCCCGCATGCCCGGGCGGCCCGCGGCAGCGCCCAGCCGAGGAGCACCGTGCCGGCGACAGCGAGGAGCCGCATGCCGAGGACCACGGCCAGGAGCGACCCGCCGGCGCCTGCGACTACCGCGCGGGTCAGCATCAGGAACAGCGGCCCGTACGCAAAGGGCACGTGCAGCCACGACGTCGACGTCGACGTCACCCACGGCGAGACAAGATCACCGGCTCCGTGCTGGTACGGGTTGAGCCCGGTGGCCATCATCTGGCCGGCCACGGCGTAGGCGTACACATCCCGGCTGAGGATTGGCGGGGCCAGCGCCAGCGGGGCGCCCCACAGGGCGGCGGTGAGGTACAGCCGGCGCAGGTCGCAGCCGTCAAGCAGTCGGCCCAGGCCCAGCCAGGCAACGACCAGCGCGGCCATTCCCCCCGCGGCCAGGGCGATACAGATCACCCGGCCGGGGCCGGCGCGCATCGCGGAGAGCACGACCGCGTCGCGCAGCGGGTCGGGCTTGGGAAGCACGCCGGCGCCCAGCGCCCCCACCGCCAGCAGGCTGGAACCGGCGAATCCGAGGAGCTGCCATCCGATCGGACGCCCGCGCGGCTGCACTGACCCATGCTGCCCCGCGCCCCGCTATTGCAGCAACTTCGCGGCAATTGGCCCTTCCGGCGATCGCCGGTGAGGCTCAGCGAGCGGCGCGCGAGCGGTAGGCGCGGTCGGGGCCGGTGACCCGCTCAGCTGCCAGCCGGCCGGAGATCAGCACCATCGGTACGCCGACCCCCGGCTGGGTGCCGGACCCGGTGAACACGACGTTGTCGAGCCCGGGCGCCAGGTTGCTTGGTCGGAACGGCCCGGTCTGGAAGAACGTGTGCGAGGCCGAGAACGGCGCTCCCATCGCCAGCCCCATCTCCAGCCAGTCGTCCGGGCTGACCGTGCGCAGCACCTCGATGCCGGCGCCGAACCCGACATACCCGCGCGCCTCTAACGTGGCGACCAGCTCGTCGGCATAGCGCGGCCCCACGACCGACCAGTCGATGTCGGCGCCGGCGTGCGGGGTCGGCGCGAGGACGTAGTAGCTCTGCCGACCGGCCGGCGCGAGTGAGGGGTCGGACCGGCTGGGGTTGGTCACGAGGATGGATGGGTCGCTCATCAACTGCTGATCGTCGATGAGCTCCCGGAACACGCCCCGCCAGGACCGGCCGAAGTGGATGTTGTGGTGCGCGACCTGGGAGTAGGCGGCGGTGGATCCCACGTGCAGCAGGAAGCAGGAGGGTGAGTAGCGCAGCCGGGGTACCCGGCGGGGGGTGAGGGCCGGCGGCAGCAGGTCGCGGTAGGCGACCGGCAGGTCGGGGTTGAGCACCACCACATCGGCGGCGATCCGCTCGCCGGCCGAGGTGATGACTGCGGTCGCCCGCCGGCCACGCACCTCCACCGACGACACTGTTGCGCCGTAACGGAAGCGCACGCCGTGCTTCTCCGCCGCGCCGGCGAGGGCGACCGGCACAGAATGCATACCGCCGCGCGGGAAGTAGACGCCGGCGATTGAGTCCATGTAGGCGATGACGGCGTAGAGCGCCAGCGCGTCGTAGGGCGACAGGCCGGCGTACATCGACTGAAAGGAGAAAACTCGCTGCAGCCGCGGGTCGCGTAGATAAGTGGCGACCTTGGGCGCGAGCCTCCGAAAGCCGCCCATGGACAGCAACCGGAGCAGGCGCGCGTTGACCAGCGTCAGCGGCGAGTCAAGGTTGCGGTCGATGAAGTCGCGCATCTCCAGCCGGTACAGCTCGGAGACGAAGTCGACGAACCGCAGGTAGCCGGCCGCCTCGTCGCCGCCACAGACCCGCGCGACTTCGGCCGCCATCTCCTGCGGGTCGGCCAGCACGTCCAGGCGCGAGCCGTCGGGGTAGTACGCCCGGTAGAGCGGCGACACCGGCTCGAGGTCCAGCCAGTCCGTCATCGACTCCCCCACGCAGTCGAAGGCGTCGGCAATGAGGTCCGGCATGGTGAGCACGGTGGGCCCGGTGTCAAAGGCGTAGCCGTCGACGTTGAGCCGGCCGGCACGACCGCCGGGCACGGCCCCCCGCTCCACGACGGTGACCTCGCGGCCGGCGCCGACCAGCCTCAGCGCCGCCGAGAGCCCGCCCAGGCCAGCGCCGACGACGACGACGTGGTCAGTCGGTCCGACGACGGTACGCAAGCGCTAGCGGCGCAAACCGTTGCGGCGCAGGGCCCAGTCGGCGGCGAAGACGCCCACGAGAGCCAGGGCGATGCCGACCAGGTAAAGGTTCTCGACGTGACTGCGGTGATTGCCGAATAGCATCAGGAGCAAGAACCCGGCCGAGCCAAGGCCCAGCACACGCGCCGCGGTCGCATGACCTGGCTTGTGCTGATCAGGTGAGGTGACCACGGTGCCATCATGCCAGAGGCGTCGCCGGCCGACGGGGCACTGCTAGCGTCGGGCCGGCGACCGACCAGGAGGAACACCATGTCTCACGACGCGCTGCTCGCCCGCCACCGCAAGGTGATGCCGTCCTGGATGGGCCTCTACTACGAGCACCCCATTGAGATCGTGCGTGGCAGCGGCCGGCGGGTCACCGACGGCGAGGGCCGGGAGTACCTGGACTTCTTCGGCGGCATCCTCACGAACATGCTGGGCTATGACGTCCCCGAGGTGAGGGCGGCGGTCGAGGAACAGGTGGCCAGCGGCGTCGTGCACACCTCGACGCTGTACCTCATCCGGCACCAGGTCGAGCTGGCGGAACAGATCGCGGCGCTGTCCGGAATTCCCGATGCGAAGGTGTTTTTCACCGCCTCCGGCAGCGAGGCCATCGAGGCCGCTCTGCTGCTGTGCACGCAGTACCGGCGCAGCAACTCCATCCTGGCGCTGCGCAACAGCTATCACGGCCGCTCCTTCGCCACCATGGCCGTCACCGGCAACCGTGGCTGGTCGGCATCGTCGCTGAGCCCGCTCAACGTCTCCTACGCCCAGAGCGGCTACCGCTACCGCAGCGCTTTCGGACACCTCGATGACGGGGCCTACATCGACGCCTGCGCCGCCGACCTGCGCGACGTCATCGACACGACAACCTCCGGTGACGTCGCCTGCCTCATCGCCGAGCCGATCCAGGGTGTCGGCGGGTTCACCGTGCCACCCGACGGCCTGTTGGGTGCCTATCAGGACGTCTGCAACGAGCACGGCATTCTGTACGTCTCCGATGAGGTGCAGACCGGTTGGGGCCGCACCGGGGAGCACTTCTGGGGCTACCAGTCCCACGGCGTGGCGCCAGACCTGCTCACCTTCGCCAAGGGCCTGGGCAACGGCCTGACGCTCGGCGGGGTGGTCGCCCGCGGCGAGGTGATGGACTGCATCACCGCCAACTCGCTGTCGACCTTCGGCGGCAATCCGCTTTCCACGGCGGCCGGTGTGGCGACTCTGGCCTATGTCCTCGACCATGACCTGCAGGCCAACGCCCACAAGGTCGGCGGCCAGATCCTCGACGGCCTGCGCGATCTCGCCGGCGCCGTGCCGACGGTCGGGGACGTGCGGGGCAAGGGGCTGATGATCGGGGTGGAGTTGGTGCAGCCCGGCAGCAAGACGCCCGACACCGCGGCCGCCGCCCGGGTGTTGGAGGCCACCCGCGAGGCCGGCTTGCTGGTCGGCAAGGGCGGCCTATACGGCAATGTGCTGCGGATCGCCCCGCCGCTGACCGTGACCGAGGCGGAGGCGGCCGAGGGCGTGGCGATCCTGCGCGGTGCCCTTCAGGGACTCAGCGAGCCGGCTACCTGACGCCGGAGTCCAAGGTGACGGTGACCGAGGTGTCCGCCTACCCGTAGGACAGTTACCGGCCGTGGTGCGTCGAACGGCCCTGGCGCCCCGGCCGCGCTGCTGGCTCCCAGCTGATTTGTAGCCCTAGTCCGGGAAGGCAACCTCGCGGCACGCGGGTTTGCCTATCGGCGTGGCGCCCACGAGGCGACGTAGCGAGGCACGGGTCGGCCGGCATCGACGCCGGGCGCGTGGACCGGCTCGCCGAGCCGGGTATTGAAGGGGATGACGCCGGCCCACACCGGGCGGTCGAGATCGGCGGGGTCGTCCTCCGGCGGGCCATCACTCACCTTGACCGACCACTCGGTCAAGGGCAGCCCGACCACCAGGGTCTGGGCCAGCTCCTTGCCCGAGGGCGGCCGGGCATCACCCCACCGCCCCGGCATCAGGTGCTCCGACAGCCTCCGCAGAGCCGGCTCCTTGGCGTCGCCGCTGATGGCCGTGCCGGCGCCCAGGACCATCACGCTGCGGTAGTGCATGGACGACTCGAACATCGACCTGGCCAGCACCAGTCCGTCGAGCAGCGTCACCGTGACACAGGCCGGCGCACCACCCGCCAGGCGCCGAAACAACCGCGACCCGGTCGATCCGTGCAGCAGCAGCCGGTCACCATCGCGGGCGTAGGCGCACGGCAGGACGTACGGCTGTCCCGCCTCGTCGGCAATTCCCACGGCAGCCACGAGGCCGGCGTCGAGCACGGCGTACAGGACGGCCAGCTCGGAAACTGCCTTGTCCGGCAGCCGCCGGATCTGGGTCCGCGACCGGCTCAGGGCCGTGACCTCATAGCCTTGACCTCATAGCCGTGACCTCATAGCCGTGACCAGGCCTCCGTGAGCACCGAGCGCAGGATTTGCTCGATCTCGTCGAAGTGGGACTGGTCGCAGATCAGTGGCGGGGCCAGCTGCACCACCGGGTCGCCGCGGTCGTCGGCCCGGCAGTACAGGCCGGCGTCGAACAGCGCCCGCGACAGGAACCCGCGCAGCAGCCGCTCGGACTCGTCGTCGTCGAACGTCTCCTTGGTCGCTTTGTCCTTGACCAGCTCGATGCCGTAGAAGTAGCCGTCGCCCCGGACGTCGCCGACGATCGGCAGGTCGTGCAGCTTCTCGAGCGTTGCGCGGAAGCCGCCCTCGTTCGCGCGTACGTGGGCGTTGAGATCCTCGCGCTCGAAGATGTCGAAGTTGGCCAGCGCCACCGCCGAGGAGACCGGGTGGCCACCGAAGGTAAAACCGTGGGCGAAAGAATTGGTGCCGGTCAGGAACGGCTCGACCACCCGGTCGCTGACAATCAGCGCCCCGATCGGGGAGTAGCCCGACGTCATCCCCTTGGCACAGGTGATCATGTCCGGGACGTAGCCGTAGCGTTCGGAGGCGAAGTAGTGGCCGAGCCGGCCGAAGGCGCAGATCACCTCGTC
>JAABUK010009015.1_pt1 | contig 13792 bp, 18 predicted proteins | sample 5559141 | NCBI WGS metagenome assembly JAABUK01 (sample SAMN10711869, study PRJNA513367) | rock metagenome | isolation source: Antarctica rocks | place: Antarctica: Victoria Land, Pudding Butte nord | collected 2016-01-03
ACGTCCGTTCTTCGTGACAACCATGCCAACCACTTTGCCGTTTTGAAGAATGGGTTCTGGTGCAGGAGCATTGGGCCACAGCTCCACCCCAAGTTTCGTAGCCGATTCGAGCAGTCGACCGACCAGTGCGTTTCCGTTGCACAAAGCTGTGCCTTTACCGTAACGTACTTGATCCATTGCGTATCGGAGTAGGCTCTTTGCGACAAACGAGAATTTTTTCCAACTTGCTAGTGGTCGCTTCCAGTCATCCAAACGCATCAAGTCCGTTTGCATTGATCCGAATGCACAGTAGCCTTGAAGAGGATACCGCACTTGCCTCACCATCTTCCCAAGGTTACGCCCATCGTATGGTGCGTTTAGCAGTGTCCTTCCAGCCTTAAGCGCACCATCAACATGCATATAATAGTCTGGGGTCGGGCACGGTACAAATCGAGCTGCGTCGATGTCTTCTAGCCATCTGACCATCTCTGGGGCCGATTCCAGGTAAGCTGAAATCAAAGGTTCGTCGTAGTCATCCTTCAAATAGTTTCGAAGATATCTCTCTGCTTGTTCGCGAGAGTCTTTGTAGCCTTGCTGTAGCGATTGGGGGTTCATGGGCACCCAGATGGCTCCACCAGAGAAAGCGGACGTTCCGCCAAACCATCTCGTCTTTTCTGCAACGAGGACACTTTGCTTTCCTGACGAAGCCGCGGTCAAGGCAGCCGTCAGACCTCCGGCCCCAGAACCAACAATCACCAGATCGAATTCATGGTCGAAAGTGGGTTTCTGTTGCAAGTCCGTTAATGCGGAGCTGCGGATTGGAGTATCTGACATACTTACATCGACCATTGTTGCATACGGCTGACTGCAAGCCAGTTGGCGTCCAATAGCTGGAGGGTTCCAGCTTGTACGTATTGATGATGTTCTGAACCCAGGACGGTACTGCGAACGAAATAGACGCAAGATAGTTCTTGCCATTATTCTCCAGTCTGTCGCTTGTCGTTATGGTGCTGCAGCTCTACAGCTCGGGTCCTGCAAGTAGTGTAGGCAGGGAGGTTCAGTGATCATCGGTTTTTGGCTTTCATTCGAGTATCATGCACTCCAGGATTCTGCAAAGCATCGCCAGCAGGGCCACTAAAGCATGGGGTCTGCAAGCGAGCGACATGTCCCCAGGAAAAGGTAGTAAGAGGAGTTGCGAGGCTGCACATCCCATCCGGAATTCCTGGGGTGACATGAATCGAGCTCCTCTTCTCCAGCCTCCAGCCCCGGATCCCACGGGGTCTCCTCGATCCATCGGCGGTCTCATGTCCCATCAAGTACACCATTCGCCTAAAAGAAGGTCCCACGAGTAATGCAGGACCGAGACGTAGTTGGAGAACTAAGTATTACTTAAAACCTGCGAAGGCGCTGTGCTGGTAGGCCATCAAAGCCGTGCCTATCATTTGTCGCTTCCATCTCGCCAAACGGTCCAAGACTCCATTCATCGAAGGAACGTCCGGCCAGAGCTCAGCACTGATATCTACCTGGAATAAGTCATGGCGCAGGCAATTGGAAAGTTGGTAAGTTGTGAAAGGAAGGAAAGGACGCTTTGAACTTCGCTGACGACCTCAATGGCTGGAGGAAGGAGCTCAGTGGTGAAAGTCGTGGGACTCTTTAGAAGGAAAAAGGGCCTCTCGATGGAACAGTTCAAAGACTACTGCGAGAACCAACATCTCAAATTGTTCGATGAACATGTTGCACTCCCTGGAGTCATACGATATGCTCGTCGATATCTGGAGCCTTTCGCCGGACTGGCTAACCCCATGGCACCGAAGCCTGGCGAAGCCTACGATGTGATCATGGAGGTGTGGTACAAACGAGAGATGTTCGATTCCCTCCGCGGACAGTCGAACCCAGATTTCAGCGAGATGGTGAAGAAGGATGAGGAGAATCTCTTTGATCGCGAGTCGATGTGCATGTTTCTCTCTGAAGACTGCGAGAGCAAGAATAGACCGTGGGATGCAAAGTAGATGTCCATCAAATGCGAATATATCTCAGAGACCATCATCGTTGTATTGCCTTCCCGCCATTGGTCTGAACTTCTGCAGTTGTGAGGCAGCGCATGTCGCATTGAAGCTTGCGTGTGAATGTACCCTCGGCGAGCTTACTAGGACTAAATACTCCCAGAGCAGACTCGACAAGACTGCACGCTCTGACTCGACGTGAAGCTATACTGTTGATGACGGCAGGAGAGTCGAGCATCGAAAAGGAATGATACCACAGATAGATAAGTCCTCGACAATGTGCACAGCTGTGGACTCGCATGCCGCTCTGACGCTCCACTAAGACCTTCGTTGATATCCTTCGACATAATGCGTAGCTCGGAGATCCCCTTCGACTCAAAATGATCGTTATCTGGGAGCATAACGGGAGCATCGATCTTTGCGTTGAATTCGGCGCTTGGATTCCGCAAGAACGCGGCAGCTTGAAACCGTTAGCCTTTTGACCCTCACTTTCCGTGCAAGAGCTGCATCTCACCAACAATCCCGATGACAGAGAATACTCCACCACAAATGAAAACACCCCGGAATCCGACGACACGAGCCTCCGTCATCGCCATCCCGGCGGCTGCGATAACGTCCGGGGTAACGCCAGAGATACTCTTCAGCATGTTTTCATCCCCAGCGGTGAGCGCGCTGATCAGTTGTGCAACGGCGCTCTCCGTGAGTCCCACAGGCTCTACGGCAGCCGAGACTTTGGAGAAGACACTATTGCTGTAACCACTTGCAGAGATCGCGCCGAAGATGGCCACGCCAATGGACCCTCCCAGGCTTCGAACGCTGATGAGAAGACCAGTAGCGACAGCAATAAGCTCAGGCGGAGTAGCAAATTGCGCAGAGGTCACAAACGTGACAAACGCCAGCCCGATACCAACACCAAAGAAGTTGATGTAGCCCCAGAAGTTGGCTTCAGGAGTTGTAGCCGTTACGCTGGCCATCACCATAAAGAAGAGTAACATGGCAACAAATGTCAGGATTCCGGTAAATCGCACCGTCTTCGCCTTGTAAATGTAATAGCCGGTTGCGAAACTGAAGAAGCCGAAGCTGCAGAACCCGACCATATAGCACAAAGCCTGCCTGTAAGCGCTCATCTTGCCGGCTCTTACCACGCTGAGCGCAGCCGGAAAGTAGAGGCCAGCGGCCATGTAAGACAGACCCTCGATGAAGAGTGCCAGCAGCGAGATGATGTAGTTGCGGTCCTGGAACAGCGCATGATGGAACAGTCCGTCTTTCTTGAACTTCCAGGAGTATACAGCCAACCCGATGAGCAGAGCTCCTCCGATGACGAGAGGTGCAAGTACATGGACGTTGTGCCAAGCATACGGCCTTTGAGCCCATGAGAGACCAAGGCAGAAGAGGACGGTCCCGGACGTGATGAGAGCGCAGGCAGTCCAGTCAAGTGCCCTGAGTTTTTCTCTCTGGGTCAGTACCACTTGCAGCTCTCTGGGAACTGGGTTATAGAGAAGGATGACCAGTAGAGTTGCAGCGGCGTATATGGACGCACAAATGTAGAAGTACGTTCTAAAGCCCTCCGGTCCAGATTGAATAAGGTATCCACCAGCGCTGAGGGAGAAGATAGAGCCCAGAGCGTTGACTCCGTTAGCCGCCGCTTGACTCCACGAGCGGTACTCGCGAGGTAGCACTTCGGATACAATGGCCAGGAATAAGCCTTGCGATCCAAAGGCTATGCCGCCCACACAGAACCCGCAGATGTACATGCCCATTGTGGTCGCACGAGCCGCGATGATAGCGCCTACGATACCACCGACGTTTGGAATAACCAGAAACCATTTTCTGCCCCAACTGCATCCGAACATGTTAGCCGATGCCGTATCATCGATACCGAGCAGCTTACTAGTCCGAAGCCTGGCTGATTGGGCCACCTAAAGCGACAGTGAACAGAATGATGGCCAGAGAAGGCCAAGCGGACAGCTCAGCTCCCCCAATCACGGCTGCAATGCTGGGTGCCAGAAACCCTCCACCAACGATGACCAGGAGTTCACAGAAGTACAAGCTAAGGACCGCCTGAAAATGTCGTCAGTGCTGCTCGATGTATTGAGGAATGGGCCAAAACCATACTGTGACGAGGGCGATCGTTCGGAAGTGATTCCAACCAACATTCTCCCCGGCGTCCACTGTGGCGGCGACCGCTGCTCTTGCATCTTCTTGGGTGGCTTGGACGTTGGTCTGTCCCATCGTGGATGAATGTAAGTCCGGGTGTACTGTCGACTGAGTCCCGATAGAGTCAAGTAGCACTCGTGTGTAACTTGAAAATCGGTGATCCAGGATGGAGCTTTCCGTCTGTCTTATACACCAAGACTTCCAGGACCAGATCGGTCTAGAACGCCAACATTGCCACGAGGTGGTGCATGAAGGACCCCGGACCCCGCGACCCCATAGATACCGGAGACACGCCACATGGTCAGCCTGTTGACGCTACCATGAGTCGCGCTACATATATGGCTTGGTCTTCTTCCCATGGGGTAGCCAAGATTGTCTCCCCGCAAAGTTGAAGCGAAGAGCTTCGCTGGGGTGCTGGGGAGTATTCGTCGTGAATAACGGGCCAGAGATGCCCATATCGCTGCTCGCTGCTTCGCAGTGCTCATTCGGGATTCTGGATATCGCTCCAATCCAACATACTATCTTCGCACATCATGGCCTCTTTGAAGAACAAGGTCGTTGCACTGACCGGGGAAGCAGGAGGCATAGGTTCAGCTACAGCTATCTTATTGGCTTCCAGAGGGGCCTGTCTCTTGTTAGCTGACATGGACATCGCAACCTTGGAAAGCGTGGCCCAGGAAATCCGGACCCGACACCACGTCGACGTGATGACTGCCAGGGTGGACGTCTCGTCTTCAGAGCAGGTCAACAAATGGATCGAAGACACCGTTGAGCATTTCTCACACCTTACCGGCGCTGTGAACTTGGCAGGGGACGTGGGCAAAGAGTTCGGGCTGCGGCTGCGGATGAGGTATCGGATGAGGACTTCGGTCTCGTTATGTCGATCAACGTGAAAGGGGTCATGGCTTGTCAACGCGCCCAGTTGCGGCACATTGACACCGGAGGGTCCATTGTCAATATTGCTAGCGTCGCCGGAAAGATGGGCTTAGAAAAAGGACTTGCATATGTTTGTAGTAAACATGCTGTCCTGGGGTTGACTCGAGTCGGTGCGATTGACGCCGGGCACCGCAATGTCAGGGTCAACGCGTTTGCTCCGTAAGTATCGCCTCCGATCACGCGATATCATGCTGATTATTGGCCGGTCGTAGTGGTAGCATCGATACGAAGATGCTTGGTCGAGCTCAGGAAGCGAAGATGCCTAGCGCGGACAGCCATTTAGCTCCTCTCAATCGCGTCGGCAGGCCAGAGGAAGTGGCAGCTTTGGTAGCATTCCTGTTGAGCGATGATGCTACGTACACTACGGGTGCTCTGTACACCATTGATGGCGGTCTGAGTCCGTGATGGTGGCAAGGATACAACGGTCTACATCGTTGGATCAAATAGCCGGACTTAGCATGGTATACCAAAGTTGCTCGTCCTTGGGTGATGCCTTCGTATCCCTGGAATCGCTGTGGAGTCTGTCAGTGACACGTCTGGTGGAGTGATGAGTGACATGGTCAAGCAGCTCAAGCTCCGCATTTCAGGGCACACTTGATAGACTATACCCCATTCGGGCATTCTTCTGGGATCGGGAAGGTACGAGCCGCAGAGGCCGGTCGGAATCCACGCCACTTAAACTAGCTGTCGATCTTCCACTTCTCGACCTCCGAGCACTTCTCTTTCATCTCCTTCATGGCTGTCAGCCCATCAGTCCTTCTCGCGTTTGGATCTTGCCTATGATAGCTGTGAGCCTCCTCTGACCATGTCTCACAGAGGTCCTGTTGCCAGACAAGCAGAGACATCGGGTATGGCCTGCCCGCAACTAGCTAGCACGACAAGGCTGCGGAGAGCTTCGTCGTCTGTATCACGACGCGGCAACGCGCCATGGCAACAGAGAATGTAGGTTCCCAATTGCGTGTGGATATATGGTCACCACTGCTGATGGCTTCGCCAGCGGGGAGCAGAACGCGAAGGAATCGTCTTTCCTGCGCCTACCTCCGGAAATACGCAACAATATCTATGAGCTGGCTCTCAGCCATAAGGTGCTGCACATGAGTGTTCGGAGCACTCTGGACGAGGGTCGAGGTAGCTATGCCCAGGAAGAGTACTTTTCAGGACGCAAAAAGCGGACTCCTTCCGACTACGAGCCTCATCTGAGAGTCACCCATGTCATCTGCCGGCTACCGCTGCACGCGCAAGAAGACGCCTACGACCTCAGCTTGCGGGCGCCCACTCCACACGAAAACGATCAATCACCAGAGACATACGTCCTCAGCCACACCAAGTGCTATACTGACCTCTCCCGGATCAAACACTTCGCTGAGCACAGCGATGCCGTCAAAGCCTCAAAGCTACGCCACCAACAGGTGAACTTGGGCTTCCTTCGGACGTGCAAGCAAGTCTACAACGAAGCATGCCTACTACCGTACACCGACAACACCTTTGCGTTCCACGAAAGCGAGACCTTTAACCTCTTCATCCGCACCCTCGGGACCGCACAACGCGAAGCCATCACGACCATCCACATCGACGGGTTCGTCTGGTACCGCAAAATGCTCACGACCTTCGAGATCCCGGTAATAAAAATGCTCAAAGGTCTGCGAACCTTGCACTTCACCGCCTCTGGTTTGTGGTTCCCAACCGGTCCCATGAAAGACATCCTCAAATTCCACCCGACCCTTGCGTTTGCCGTGCTACAGAAGACGACAACCTTCAAAGTCACGTATACCTACGACACCAGCCCCCCCGGCGTCGCGGACCGCGCAGGCCGGAGAGCCGAGGCGTGGCGCTGGGAAGATCAGTTGCGTACTCATGAGATCCTGACAGCGACGGAGAAGCGGGCTAAGCGGAAAAGAGAGGCCTCGGACCATGCAGATAAGTCGTTACAGCCCAGACGAAGCCGGAATGAGGAGGCAGGTGGGCGAGATGATTTACGACTTGATGACGTGGAGACATGTATGATGTTAGGAGGGAGATTTATAACCGGGTGATCTGAGAGCCGGGCTACGCCGTGTTGAGTAGTTCTACGATGTCACGATTATATGGGAGCGATGAGACGGCGTTCTAACAGCACTTTGGTGAAGGTACGGGCGCGGTATGAGCATTGGATGTTTGACATAATTAGCCACGAATTAACATCAATTGTACCTCACCTGCGCCACACATATGCAAGATGTTCGCCATGGCAGTTCTACGCGTGGTGGCTTAAACAACGAGGTGAGACGAACAGCCTCTTACGGTGTGACAAATGGTGGGTAAGGTTACTGTATTTATCTGAGCAACATATGCTGCAATGTCATCCCTAGTGGCAACCTCCCAGGTTGATGAGCCTTGGCAACATTGGCGCCACGCTTTCTCGGTGACATGACTTCGTGTCCGCGCCGCCCGACGACTGCATCGGCAACCCGAGAAGCGAAGCCGAAGGCAGTCACACTTTCGATGTTGTGTACTACGTTCTGCCCGGTAGACCATGGTCGCCACCCTTTGCCACCAACGCTCGAGTTCGGCTTCGTATGCATCAAGCAGCCCAGACATCCTTGCCCACGCCTTCGATCCAGTTGCCCAACTTCTCGACACCACCGCTCCATTCCGTCAGCCTGGTCTTCATACCCTCGATGCCGGTTCGATCCAGAACCTTTGGCTGCACCCAGCTGATGCGGGCGATCTCGTCAACTTGGTCAATGCTTCCGCGCAGCAGCCCAAGACTCAGCGCCTTCATGATCAAGTGCTCGATCTCGTCTAGCTGTACCTTTGTCTCTTCCGAGATAGTGGCGAAAGTCATTGCCCGGTCTTGCGGGGCGCGGGAGAAGACGAGTTGTGTGAGCGCTGACAGCGAGATCTTCTGGTAGAGAAACTGCTGGTGCTCTTGCAGGAGTTTGTTCGCTTCGGCATGGGATTGTAGGATGTTGTACGCTTGCAGGTCGCCGCGGTTGAAAGCGAAGAGCAGGTCGCGAAGCCAAGCGTGCTGTGTGTTTGCCAGACTGTCGAGGATCGGATGGAGGAGCAGCTCGCCGAAGTTGTAGATGGTATCCGAGACCAGCGCGGCGATGGAGAGGTCGTATGCGATCCGTTGTCGGTCTGATTGGCTGAGGTCTTCGAGCTCAACGCAAGCGAGGTAGAGGAGGGTGGTGCGGTAGTAGTTGGCGAATTCGTGCTGGGACTGGTGGTAGTCTGCGCTGATGCGGTAGAAAGCGGCGTGTACAACTGTCTCGACGCTGTCGAAGGTGTCGAGGATGCCTTCGCACTTGTCGAGGTCTTTGCGGGCTTCTGCGGTTTGGCCTAGCCGTAATCGGACTGAGGCGACGGATGTGAGGGCAAAGACGTGGGCGTCCTGGGAGGCGGGCTTGTTGACGCGGGAGGTGAGAGTGGTGAGGAAGGTCAGGCGCTCGTTGTCATCTGATGGAAGGCATTAGCACCTACTCCACTCATGGATGGTCTACAAAGAACATACCTTGACACTGCGCGGCGGTGCTCAGGCCAATCGTGACCAGCTTCAGCTGATTTATCTTGTCCGCGAAGGTCTTGATGAAGTTGTTGTAGATGGGTATCCGCTGTGCTGCGCTCTGCTCCTCGGCGTAGTATGTCACGAGTATGTCCGTCAGTTCGTGCCACAGCTTCCGCTCCCAGTAGTCTTCGAAGGTGAGGAAGTAGTGCTGCAGGTCATCGGGCGCCGCGTCTCGCTGCTCAGCGACGAAGTTGGAGATCTTCTCGTTGTCCATCTTGGATATGCGTGAAGATGGAGGTGAGAATGAGAAGTGGTATGGTCGAGAAGCAAGGCAGCGTGGTTGCGTATTTGAAGTCGAACATTCGTTCCTGGCATGGCCCAAGCTCAGATGCGGCTCAAAAGCTTAAGGCGGCGAGATCTCGCGGCCTGATTGGATGCCTGCCGTTGCCTCAAGATGTTAAACATAAATTGCACGTCGATTGTCCTCTTCCTCCACCACCAAGACTTTACATTACAATGGTCAAGATGGCTCAATACCACAGCGTAGGACTATTCGGCGGTGCCATCACTGCATCATTGCCATCGACCTACGCCGACGTCAGGTCAGCCACCAATTCAACCATGAAAGAAACACATCTAACACATGACAGCGAAATCCGACAAGTGCCCGATAATCAAGAAGTCTACCTCGACACCAACGGCTTCGCGAGTATAGTCGTCGACATACTGGAACGAGTCGAAAAGCCAGACACCGAAGCATTACAATACCACCTGCACGATATCGTCGAAGAAGACGCCGGCGAGACGAAAGTCTGGTCTACTGCTGAAGCGCATTTGGCCAAGCTACCGTGAGTCTAACAATCGACAATACTTGAGATTCGCTCAATGCTAATTATCTGGCAGACAAGGCACCCCATCCTACACCCTCTTCGCCACGTCGCCACCCAGCGAGAAGCAGAAAGGACGACAGAACGAACCAGACTTTGTTGGCATTCTGCTCACGATAATCAGGCTGGAGCAGCAGAAGACTGACATTCTCGTGGTGATCAATGTGCCGCATATTGCTGGACAGTATGACCCAGCTGAAGTCGACCCAGAGAAGGGCAAGCATGGTCCGCTGTTGGAGGCTGCTATCGATCGCCGTACGAAGATGATCGAGACGCTCGAGATAAAGGACTGGGAGTTGTTCGTCCAGGGGTGAGAGGGCGGCATGAGAGACGGTGCAGGGCGATGGGTTTGGGTTTGGAATCAGCGGGACCGGTTTGGAATATGTAGAAATCTCCGAGACGATAGGGCTAATTCGGTCGGGAAACGAAGCGGAACCAAGAGACGCAGGACAGTATCCTAAGCGTGCGGCGGCACTGTCTCCCATCCGGATTCAGTCATCGTCAAGCGTAATGACTTCCACAGCACTCGTCAACATTTCCAGGGCATCGTCGGTCTTTGGCACCTTCAAGCCCTTCGCCTCCTTCTCCGCCCGATACTTCCTTCCCACAGCCTCCATAACCTCCTTCTGACTCATTCCCACCATCCCCTTCTTGACCCCAGCAAAGTTTTCTTTCACAAATGCCGCGTAGCCTGTCGTCGCGGAGGCACCCCTCGGTACCGGCTTCACCTGCACCAACCGCCCCTTACAGCTCCCACAAACCTTCCTCCCAGGATCAATGCTCTTCGAATGCCTTTTAAACTCCGCCCCACACATCTCATTCTCACACTGCCAAACAAACTTATACTCAATCTGATAGCTATGCTTCGTAGTCACCTCCACCCCCCTCTCCCTAAACACCTCCGTACACTTCCGTCCCCAGACTTTAAACTGTTTACCGTGCGGTTGGTCTTTGATCCCGGAGATCATGAAATTAGCTAGATGGCAGAATTCGTGCGAGAGGACGTTGAGGAGGCGGTGTTCGTCGTCGATGACTTTTTCAGCGAGCTCGATGGAGGCGAAGTGTTTTTGAGTTGTAGTGGTTGTGCCGTCTAGTTGGCGGGATTTGGTGGTTTCTTTGCGCCAGTTCGCGCGGCCGGCGGTGGAGTTGAGGGTTTTGGACCAGAGGATGCGGACGCCGCCGGAGGGAGCTGAGAGGGTGGCAATTTGGCCGCCGGTGATGCGTTGGTCGAGTTCGGCGAGGAAGTCTGAGGCGAGGCGGTGTTTTTCGGCTGAGAAGGACTTTTTGGCGTTAAGCTCGGCTTTGGTGCGTTTAGAGGGACTTTGTGGTTTTCGGGGTGAGGATGATGGGGACTGCGAGCTTTCGTCTTGGTGGAACTTGAGTTTTCGGGATGATTTGAGGAGTTTCTTTGGGGAGTATTGCTCGTTCCAGTCGTTGACGGCGTCTGCGTTCCAGAAAGCGTCTAGGCTCTGTCGTAGAGGTGGCGTTGGAATGCGTTGCTTTGTTTTCGACGGCGACTGAAGTCGAGACTTGGAAGGTGATTGTGGCGGAGTCACTGGCCGAGCGAGAAGATCAATCTTCGAAGGCGAGTGTAATCGTGGAGGTGAGAAGCGAAGGACGGCGTCTGTGTTCTCCTTGTCGGATGAGCTCCCTGGACGAGACAGGGCATCTACCGTATTGACGGTCCTCAATATCTTCCCTGGGAGACGAGAAGCGATATCGCTGTCAAACTGCGAAGGCTGCATGAGTTTGCCAACCTGAGGTTTCGTTGCAGATAGCGGAACATTGCTAGGGTTCGGGATCGTGTCCTGAAATTGTCCAGGAACGATCAGTTTCCGTACACTGGGAAGCTCCTCTTCAGACTCTTCCGAGTCATGGTTCGAGCCGCACCAAATGCTCTCCTCTACATCCACCTCATCTTCGCTGTCATCCGAGATGATGCTAGCAACGGGTGGTTCTTCCTTCGCAGCACTAAGCTCGGCCAAACGTGTTGGTGCTCCAGTAACTTTGTCAGGTCTCGCTCGTCGTAGATCCAGCGGTTGCAACAGCGGCTTCTGTAAAGTAAGAGAGAACGGTGAAGCACCGAGCGATTTCAGCACTCTCTGCCGCCCCAGCTGTGCTTTCTTTGGCGTTGTCTTCGGAACAAGCCTGACTTCGACCTGCGCATCCGACTCAACGTCGCTCGAGTCCTCAATCACGCGGTATGATCTTTGGTTCTTCTTCCGAGGCGAAGCTCTGGGGTTCTGTTGCCGTACAGGTATCGATTCGTCCTGCTTTGCTGTGTTTATCGCGAAGTCCACTGGCACAAACTCCAAGTCATCGGATGCCGGACACTTTGTGACATTTTCTTTCCGTAGCCGCGCCATGCCGAAAAGTATAGATTGTATTAATGCCTGCAATGCTTCTCAGCACGAGTCTCGAATGAGAAGTGAAGTCCATGTCGTCGAAAGTCAGCAGGGTTGTCATGTCAACGGTCGTGCATGAATCTAAATTCAGCCACGAAGCGGCTGTGCATGTGCATGTGGCTGTGGCTGTGGAAAATATCGAAAATAAAGATGCCTTGTGAGCCAATAGAATATTGAAATTACATTGCAGAAGGACAGCTTGGTATAGCAGTCGCTCCATCTTTCAATGACGAACTGTCCAGGATTTTGGAAAAGTATCTGGCGAAGTACATCTACCTGATATACTGATACTGTTGTACAGAGGCTCAAGAGAAGCGACTATGAAAACCTTACTGTTGTGTCCAGTCCTTCCAGATTCTGGAACGGTAGACTTCATTCATCCGGCATTTGAACAGAGACTCCAACCGGCTGCATGATCTTCCATCCTCGCGTGCTGAAACTTGGGCCTCGTCTCCTGCGCACTGCAGCTGCACGGCAGATGCGGAAATCGAAGGCCTTATCGGGCGCCTAATGTACCGTCGACCATAATAGTTCAATCGATGAGTCTCTTGCGGATCGCAGTAGTAGGTGACTTCAACCAATCGTTTCTGCCGTCGTAGACCAATACCAGCGGCTCTGGTACACGGCGAAATCTGCCGAGTTGCTGCACAAAAGCTTCCAGGGAAGGCATGAAGCGAAATCCGTCCATTTCTCCGTGAGTGTCCTTGGTACGAGAAACGAGCGGTACATCCTCCACGTAACAAATCTCTCCGTCGGAGTTGCGAAGTTCCGGGTTTAACAGTCCAGACGCAGGTGGATTCAGGCGTCCTGCATCGCCCGCGCGGCTTTGCATGCCCAGCACTGTGATGTAAGGTGATAAGTCATGTTGTCGTAGGGAGTCATCTGCAGGGGTGAATTTGTCCGCGCATGAACCGGAATGTCGAAAATTCCAACGATAGTGATGGTGGTGTTCTCGTCGCTTGTGATTCGTTCGTTGTTGCAGCGCAGGAAGCAGACGCAGTGGTCTGTTAATGTTTGAGGAAAGCGCGCAAGTGGATTTACCAACGATCTTGCGCCAGGAAGAAAGAGCTGGAAGAAAGAAGCGAAGTCAAGAGTCATACAACAACTCCTTGAATGAGGGTATAAGATATTCCGAATGCATTTGGCGCAACGAAGCGGCGCAGACATCAGCACATGGCTGGTCCGGACAAACGAATGGCGGCATTATGCCGTAACGAAGGTGTAGTGATGGCATTCCCAGGCCCTGCTCTCTCATCATTGTGAACGCTTCTTGTGCACTCGTCTGACGTGGTCCTTCTGTAAAGATCATCAGTTCTAGTGCTCGAGATAATCATCGCACGAGCGCAAGCTTACCATATTGTCCACTCGACTGAACAGCCGATTGCAATCCTCCCATTCACAAACGATCTGCGGATCGTGCTTCGCTTCATGCCTCGCCCGGTCTTTCTTGCTCGAAAAGCCTCCCTCAGTCGCTTGCGGACAACCCTCGTGCCGACAGAACAACGACTTCGTATGCCGTTTGTAGTGTTTCCGCAGATCGCAGCCCCTGCTGAAAGTCGATCGTGAAGTGCATCCTGGGAATCCACATCTCCAAGTGCCAACTTCAGTCTTTCGACCCCATTTCGCCATTTCGCTGGCGCTTGGTGAGGCGCTGCGAGAGACGTCCGAATGGGAGTAGCTTCGGCCGGAGCTTGCGTTGCTGGCGAAGGAGGTGGTTCGGGAGACCCTACTTCTTCCGGGTTCGCCCGGCGATAAATAGCCAGTCGATGTCCTCCACGGACCAGCTGGAGTCATTTCAGGGGAAGAAAATCCAGCACTGGCAGGCTCCGAGTAGGCTGGGAAGGGTGCTACGTTCTGCGCTTGTGGTTGGTACGGTACATTTGATGGTACCGTTGGCGTCACCCAGTTCTGAGCTTGTACCGGCACGGTCGCGTAGTT
>JAABUK010009016.1_pt1 | contig 13790 bp, 8 predicted proteins | sample 5559141 | NCBI WGS metagenome assembly JAABUK01 (sample SAMN10711869, study PRJNA513367) | rock metagenome | isolation source: Antarctica rocks | place: Antarctica: Victoria Land, Pudding Butte nord | collected 2016-01-03
GCCCACGGAGACGAGCGCGCCGGTTCCCACCGAGGCAAACACGCCGGCTCCGACGCAAACTTCGGTTGTGGGGTCGATTGCAGTCCTGACGTATCTCTGTCCCGCCGGCGTGACCGCCGAGCAAGCCACCCCCGCCGCCTGCGGCGAAAATTCCGGTCTTGGCTCAGGCGCGTGGTCATTGAGCAGTTCCAGCGTGACGGGATTCATCGAGCCGGTGAACGACCAGGGCTCGTGGCTGTGGAGCGGCTTGCCCGAGGGCGATTTCAATGTCACCCTCGAACACCCCCCTGCCGGGTACGCCACCTTCGTCATCGACCCGCTCCCAGGCACGCAACGGCTGGGAACCAGCGTCTTCTTGCCGCTGAGCAAGGCCGCGCCGGACGTCGTGATCCACGCGTATTTCATTTTGCCGACCGAGCCGCCAACCGGCAACGGCGCTTCGCTCGGTCTCATTTTCTACGATTGCCCCGCCGGGACGACTCCAGAAACCCTCAACGGCACGTCGGATCCCGGCTGCATCGAGTTGCTCGGCGCCAGGGACGTGACGCTCACGGGAAACGCACTTGCCCAACCACTGGGCGCCGCGGACCTCCAGGAGATCACGCCGCACCCGTCGCTCGCGGGCGATTGGCAATGGACCGGGCTGGCAGTTGGCTCGTACACGCTGACGGCGGCCGAAGCAGCGCCCGGCGACGTGTTCTACTTTGTGCGCCCCTGCGGCGATCAATCCTGTCCCAAACTCAACATCCTTGGGACCAGCGCTGCCTTCGACATCGTGGACAGTGGTTTTGTGATTATCGTCTATCGCTTCCCGGCGCCCTGAGGCTCATCAACAAGGCGCGTCATACCAGCGGCCTGGGGGGATAAGGCAGCGCGCCGAGCGGGCTGGCGCCGGGCGCGCGCAGCACTTTCTGGGTGAGATAGCGGTCCATTCGCAGCGCGTAGTCGACGTTGGTCGCGACCTTGCGAAAACCGTGGCCCTCGCCGGGGTAGTAGGCGTATTCATAGTCGACGCCGTGGCGGTCGAACTCGCGGGCGATGGTTTCCGACTGCGCGGGAAGCGCCGCGGGGTCGCGCTCGCCGTGGAGCAGCAGCACCGGCGCCCGCATGTTTTTGACGAAATTGAGCGGCGAGCGGCGATGCCAGAGCGGATAGCTTGCCGCGCTCGGCCCCAGAATGGTCTCGACGTAGAAGCGTTCGAGCCGGTGCGTCTCCATTCCGAAGGCATAAAGATCGTAAAGCCCGAAGAGCGCGACCCCGCCCGCGAACCGGTCGGGCGCCTTGGTCAGGCAGACCAGCGTCGAGTAACCGCCCGCGCTGCCGCCGCACGCGACGACGCGATCGTTGCGAATCAACCCGCGCTCCCGGCAGAGATCGACCGCGCCGAGGTTGTCGAGCAGATCGCCACGCCCCCATTCCCCGAAGAGCGTCTCGCGATACGCGCGGCCATAGCCGAGCGAGCCCCGGTAGTTCGGTTGAATCACGACCCAGCCGCGCTGCACGAAGAGTTGAAGCAACCCGTTCCAGACCGGGCGGGCCTGATTCATCGGACCCCCATGGATTTCGACCAGACAGCCGTGCTGGCCGGGCACAACCTGCTTTGGAGTGTAGAGCAACCCGTGCGTTTCGAACCCGTCGGCGCTCGTCCAGCGCACGTGCGCCGGCGCGACCAGATCGGCGGCATCGACCCCGCCCATCGCCGAGAAGGTCGCCTGCGTCCGGCGCCCGGTTCCGACGTCGACGCGCCAGACGTCCGGGGGGGCGAGCGAGCTCTCGTGGAGATAGGTGACCGAAGCCCCGTCCGGCGACCAGGTCGGCGATCCGGCGCGCCCGATCTCAGTGGTTACGGCGCGCGGTGACTCGCCTTCGCCGGCCAACCAGAGACGGTAGTCGCCGTCGACGTTGCGCGTGTAGAGAATCGTTTTTCCGTCCGGCGACCAACGCGGCTCGCCGTGCTCCCAATGGTCAGCGTGCAATGTCCGTTCCTCGCCGCCATCCGCCGCCAGGGTCATGACGTTGAGAACGCCAGCGCGATCACACACGCACACAATTCGCGCGCCGTCAGGGGAGAATGACGGACTGGCGTAGGTGACCCGATCGCCACTGGCGATTACGCGCGGCTCACCGCCGGACGCCGCACCGACGACAAGGACCGCCTGATCCCACGGCATGACCGTGTTGGGATGCGCGCTCCAGACCACGCGCTCGCTGTCAGACGCCCACGCCACCGCCAGCGGAAAATCGGACCCGCGGTTGAGCTTCCGTTGCTCGCATCCATCCTGGGAAATGACCATCACGTCGATCTCGTCGCCGCGATCGCGGAGGAAACATATCCAGCGGCCGTTCGGGGAGAAGCTGGGACTGTGATGACGGCTCTCGCCGCGCGTCAGCCGCGCCGGCAAGCCGCCGCTGGCGGGACAGGTCCAGAGCTGGCCGTCCGTGGAAGTAAAGACAAAACGGGCGCCGTCCGGTGACCAGTCGTAGCTGCCGCCCGCCAGCGCTTGCTGAGCGGTGATTTGCACCGGCCATCCGCGTTCGTCGACGACAAAAAGATCCGTCCGGCCATCGAACTCCTGAGCGAACGCGACGGCACGTCCGTCCGGAGACGGACGCGGCGCCGAGATCGTGCGTTGCCGTGCGATTAAATCGGGCGTGAGGGTCGTGGTCCAGGTTCCGGGAATCGTCACCGGCATCATCGCTCCTTCAAGATTGCGCAGTGATCGTTAGCGCTTCATGTGAGGGTCCATCGCATCGCGGAGACCGTCGCCCAGAAACGTAAAGGCGAGCAGCGTCACGCCGAGCGTGATCGCGGGCGAGGCGAGCATGTACGGGTGGGAGCGCATGTTCGTGATGCCGTTCGAGATCATCAAGCCCCACGAGGGCGTCGGCGGATTGACGCCGATGCCCAAAAACGAAAGGCCGGCCTCCAGCATGATCGCGCCAGGCACGCCGAACCCGATCGCGATGATGACCGGGGCCAGCACGTGCGGCAGGATGTGCGTGAACACGATGCGGCGGTCGGTCGCCCCGATGGTGCGCGCGGCTTCAACGTGATCGCGCTGCTTGGTCGCCATCACCTGAGCGCGCACCAACCGCGAAACGGTCAACCAGTGGGTCAACGAGATCACAAAGAAGATCCCGATCAACCCGTCCGTGCGCGTGTCGATTCGGACCAGCCAGGAAGCGCCGTTTTTTGCGCTCGCCGCAATGTTCCCGCGGAAGGTCGACATGATGATGATCGCGATGAGCAAATTAGGCAATCCATAAATCGCGTCAACGATCCGCATGATGACCGCGTCGAGCCATCCGCCGACGTACCCGGTCAGCAAGCCGACCGGCACGCCGATGATCACGATCACGAACTGCGCGGCGATCGCGACGGTCAGGGACACGCGCGCACCGAAGATCAGGCGCGAAAGGATGTCCCGGCCCAGCTCATCCGTGCCCAGCCAGTGCAGGCGGCTCGGGCTTTCCGACCCGTGCAGGAGGTTGCCTTTCGCGTAGGGGAACGGCGCGATGACCGGCGCCAGAATCGCGACGGCGATGAGCGCGACGATGAACGCGAGGCTGACCATCGCCGTGCGGTTCTTGCGCAGTTGCGCCCAGGCTTCCGCCCAGAACCCGCGTGATTTCGGTTGCGCCGAAACGGCCATGAGCGCTCTGGACACGTTCAAGGAGCGATCCGGACGCGGGGATCGATGAGCGCGTAGGCGACATCCGAGACGAAGTTCATCAGCCAGATCAACGCCGCGAAGAGCAGCGTGACCGCCATCAACACCGGGTAATCACGGTCGGACACCGTGCTCACGAAATAGCGGCCGATGCCGGGCACCCCGTAGATCGCCTCGACAAAAAAAGAGCCGGTGATGAGATCCGCCAGCGCCACGCCGGAAACAGTGGTCACCGGGATCAGGGCGTTGCGGAGCCCGTGGCGCAGGATCACGGTCCGCTCCGTAAGCCCCTTCGCCCGCGCCGTGCGCACGTAGTCGGCCCGGATCGTCTCCAACATGGAAGCGCGCGCATACCTGGCGATCAACGACATCGGACCGAGCGAGAGCGCGATCGCGGGGATGATTAGTTTCGTGCTGAAGAGGCCGCTCCAGCCAAACGCGGGCAGCACGCGCCAATCGACGGCGAGCGTGATCACCATCAGGGTGATGACGACGAAACTTGGCGTCGCAACCCCGATCACCGAGAAGAACGTCGCGAGGCGATCGATGATGCTGTTCTGGTTGACCGCCGCGACCACGCCGAGCGTGATCCCGCCGAGCACCGCCAGCACAAACGCCACCGCGCCGAGTTCTAGCGAGACCGGAAAAAAGCGCGAAATGACCTGGTTCGCGTCGAGATTGCGTTTGTAACTGGGTCCGAAGTCGAAATGGAACACCGCGCGGCGCAGATAGTCGAGGTACTGCTTCCAGATGGGGTAATTGAGGTGGTACTTGGCGCGGAGTTCCTCCATCACTTCGGGCCGAAAAGGCTTGTCGGCGTTATCCCAGGGGTTGCCCGGCGTCAACTGGATCAAACCGAAGATGAGCGTGTAGAAGAGCAACATCGTCGGGATGAAGCTGAGCAACCGCCTGATCAGGAATGCCTGCATTCGACCCTAGACCTTTACATGGCGCCAATTTTTCTTTACCCCGGCCGACTCAAGATGAGCCGACCGCTTTTCGCCAGCCCGATGCAAGCGGGATCTCTTGCCGTGAGGCGCTCTTTCGTCCATTCGTCGATTTCATTTGGCCGGACCCGCTGTCTGGGATTTTCAATCCCAGCCTACCTTCCGGAAGTCCCGCTGGGACTGGGCATGAACGCGCCATTTTTCGTATTCCCAGCGGGACTTCCGGATGTAGCGTGGGGTTTTCAACCGCGCGCGGCCAAACCCGCCTGTCACCTTCATTGAGCCAATTGAAAGCGACGAACCGCAATTGCTCGCCTCGCGGCCAGAGATCCTTCGGCTTCATCTGCTGGCATAAGGGGCCAGAGAGACAGGCATTCTTTATAGCGCGGTCTAATGCGCGGCGATTTCGATCGTGTTGATGCCCAGGATCGGCCCGTCCAGCGGCGAGATCGACAGATTGTGCACCCAGGGTTGAATCACCCAGAGCCGTCCGACCGTGAAGAGCGGGATCGTCGCCATCTGATCTTGAATCCGGTATTTCTCGGCCGCCGCGAATGCTAGATTCCGTTTTTCCGTGTCGGTTTCGACGTTGGCGGCGCGAATCATGCCGAGATACGTTTGATCGTTCCACTTCGTCTGCCAGGCGTCGCCGTCAAAAATGACGTTGTGCCACTCGTAGGGATCGGGGAAGTCGGTGATCCACTGACCGAGGTACAAGTCGTAACTTTCCGTTTTGATGCGGGTGCGCCAGTCGGTCGGAACCGCGAAGGCGGTCGCGTTGGTGATGCCGAGGTTGTCGTTCCACATCTGCACCAGCGCTTCGGCGACCAACTGGGCGTTCTCCTGCTGCGCGTTGTAGCCGAGCTGAAACCCCGGAAACCCTTTGCCGGCGGGGAATCCCGCGTCGGAGAGGTATTTTTTGGCGTCGTCCACCGTGCCGTCGAGCCGCGCCGTCGGGTCGTAGGAGGCAATGTCGGGCGAGGTCAGCACATAGGCTGGCTGTGGAAAGCCTTTGAGCACTTTTTGCGTGAGAACGTTGCGGTCGACCGCCAGGTAGAGCGCCTTGCGCACGCCAACGTTCGCGATCGCCGAGGCCTTGTTCGACATGTCGAGACGCAGTTGCCAGGTGCCCGACACCGGAGCCTGGTATTTGAGCTGGCTCAGGACAGGATCGCCGTTCACGAAGTCGGCGTTGGCGACCGAAACCGGAGCGAGATCGACGTTCCCGGTCTGGAACGCGGTCAAGCCCTGCGTGTTCGGATCCTGGAAAATCGTGTATTCGATTCGAGTGAGGCCGGACGCCGCACCTTTGAACGCGGCGTTCTTGACCAACGCCATGCTTTGATCGTGCGCCCACGATTCCATCTTGAACGCACCGTTGCTGATCAGGTATTGCGGCTCGACCCAGTTCTTACCGCCGGCGTCGATCGACTTCTTCGCGATCGGCATCGTAATCCAGAGCGAGAGGATGACGAGCCAATACGGCGTGATCGCGTTGAGCGTCATCTTGAGCGTCCGGTCATCAGTCGCCGTAACCGCGATCGTCGCCGGATCGGTGGTCTTACCGGTGAAATAGTCTTCGGCCCCTTTGAGCGGGTAGAGAAACGACGCGACCGGACCGGCCAGTTTCGGATCGAGATTGCGCTTGATGGCGAACTCGAAATCGTGCGCGGTCAGCGCCGAGCCGTCGCTCCAGAGCAAGCCTTCATTGAGGTGAAACGTGTAGGTGAAGCTGTCGTCGGAAAGATCCCAGCTCTTGGCGGCGGCGGGCGCGGCTACTTTCCGAATCCAATCGTATTGCGTCAAACCCTGGAACATGAAATTGACCCACTGGATTTCCGGGCCGCCGCCGATCAACCCCATATCGAGGTTTTGCGGTTCGGTGCAGACCAGGCGCAGCACCTGATCGACCGCCGCGGACGCCTCGTGCATCGATCCCAACGCCGGCTGGCTCATGGCCGCCGCCGCCGCAAGGGCCGCGCTGCCCTGCAACAATCGCCGTCGATTAATTGACCCGCTGGTAGTAAATCCCACGCGCAATTGCTCCTCGATTACCCGACAGCACGCCGACATGGCCGGACCGTTCCGAAAGGCGGACTGTCAAAGATGTGTTCCGTGAGGTCTGAGTATAGACTTGCGGCAATCACCGGTCAATGCTTTGTACCAACGCTTGTGAAATTCACTCACAAATTTACGCTGAGCGCCATTTGCACACGCCGGTTGCGTTTTCCGATTGATAAGAGACATCCTGGCATCGTTTAACTGCGAGCGTGAACGGCAAGTGACGCGTCAGGAGGCTGGGACATGTTGGCCGTCCGGGAAGCCGACGTCATCAAGGACCATGAATGCGATGCCCTCGCCGAGATCTTGATCGGCGTTGTCGAGGACGGAGCGTCGGTCGGGTTTCTCCCGCCGCTCACGCACGACGAGGCGGTGAGGTACTGGCGTGGCGTGCTCCAACCGGATGTTCGGCTCTTGCTCGCGGAGCGGGAGGGCCGCATCGTCGGGGCCGCGCAGCTGATGCTGGCGATGCGCGCCAACGGCAGCCACCGGGCCGAGGTCGGGAAGGTGCTGGTGCATCCGAATGCCCAGCGCCAGGGAATTGGCCGCGCGCTCATGGAGGGAATCGATCCGATCGCCCGGCGCGAGGGGCGTACGTTGCTTCACCTCGACACCCGTGAAGGCGACGGCGCGAATGGCCTTTATCAATCGCTCGGTTACGTCGAGGCCGGCCGAATTCCCGCCTTCGCCCGGTCGCGAAACGGCGAACTCCATACGACCGTCTTCTATTACAAGCAGTTGACGCCGTGAGCATGAGACGTTGCGTCGCGATTGCAACGTGCCGCGGCGGTCATCCGGGCCGCAACGCGCGTAAAATCGGAAACACCACTCGCGTCCAGACGGCGGCGCGGCTTCGGTCCGATAGGAGCATACAGGTCAATGAAGCGGCGATTTGAAATGCTGACCGGGGCGCTGGCGCTGGTTCTCTTGGCGGCCGGTCTGACTCCTGGGGTTTCGACCGCGCAAACCGCGTCGCTGTGCACCGCGGCTACGAGTTGCTTCGTTTTCACCCCCGCTTACGTGGCCGGCCCCAAATCGTTCGATTTTTATCTCGACGGCAAACTTGTCGCCGGCAATGTCGGTCTTTCCAATTCCTCGGCGGTGATCCCGACGGCGCCGGGCACGCATTGGCTGCAACTTCCACCGGCGGGTTCCGCGCCTTCGGCCGCTAAGATCGCCGTCTCGTTCACCTTCGAAACCGGCAAGACGTACGATCTTGTCCTCCGCACCGGCTCGAACGGACCGGAGCTGCGCGCGTTCGCGATCGACGCCACCGCTCCCGCCGCCGGGTTGAACCGCAGCCGGATCGTCAATGTCTGGACGGGAAGCGGTTCACTCGATGTCGAACTTGGCGATCCCGGCGACAAGACGGGCGGCGGAGCCGACGCCAGCTTCGCGAACGTGGGCGAGGCTGATGTGAGCGATTACGTCGAAGCCGGCATCTTCTCGAAGCACGCGGCGGTCAGCATCTTTACGGCCGGCGGCGCCGACTTGAAAGCCACGCCGCAATTGCGCCTCTGCCCGGCCGACAGCATTTGCAGCTATGTCCTGATCGGTCCGGCCGGCACGAGTAAAACCGTCCAGTACAGCCTCGCCGTCTTCCCGGTCTAGCCGAAACCCATAGCCGTCAGCCCGAGCCGGTGAAGCCGGCCTCGAGGGATCGCGGCGCCGGCGCGAATCTTCCGTCCTGGCCCGCTGGCGATGCCGTGCTCCTTCCGTACGAAGGTCGCTCAAGGCGACTGAAAGTTGCCGCACGGCCAGAGATTTCTTCACGTCGGTCGAAATGACGACGAGAAAACTGGCTCCCCGTCACCAAGAGCCGAAGGCATGGGAGTTCTTCACCCGTGCGGACTTTCCGCGTTTGCCCAAACGTTTGCCGGCAAGCAACCTTCATCCATATCAGGCCGCGCATCTTTTGCCAGTCTCCCATCGTCGCCCGGGATTGAAATCTCGGTCTGCGCTCCGGAAGTCCCGTGGGGACTCAAATGGTCAGCTCGCACATCTTCTGCAAACTGCTCAAGCCGGTGGAAGGTTGCCTTTGGCGAGCCCCCTGCCCTAGCTCTCTTCCGCTGCGAACGTGGGGGAGGAACACGCTGGTTCGTCCGACGGTCGGAGTAATGCGTCTATGAGCCAAGCGCACTGACGGAAGTCTTGTCCGAGCGCAGCGTCAGCCGATTCGGAGCCTGCGCGCCGCTCGCGACCTCGCTGCATCGCAGGGTCTGCAAACACGTGGACAAGACTTTTGCTCTTCCGCTGACAATGACAGCCAACAAAAACGAGGCGAACGCATGCCCAGGCGGCTTCAGCCGTCTTATCAATTCAGGGCGGGTCTTCAGGCCCGGACGACGACACGCGAGCATTCCTTCAATGCGACCATGCTCGCGACCCCATTTCGGACTCGGCCGACGTCTCACCCAACCGGTCGTGAACGTTCTTCAATGAAACACTTGTTCGCGCGCCCATCGTTGACTCGGTCGACATCTCGCCCGATTGAACGCGAACGTCTCCTTTGGGGAAACCGCGTTCGCAAACCGACTCGCCGCCCGAATTTCCCTCCCAATGGTCGGAAGGAAATTTGGGCGGCGGGCGAGAGATCGATTCGATTGGGTTGAACGCTTAGCGGTCGTGGGCGACCCGGAGGCCAAGGGCCGCGTGGGCGGCGGCAAGGCGCGCGATCGGGACGCGGAAAGGCGAACAACTGACGTAGTCGACGCCGATGCAATTAAAGAACTCGATCGAGGAGGGATCGCCGCCGTGTTCACCGCAGATTCCGATCGAGAGGCCAGGTTTCGCCTGACGGCCGCGCTCGACGCCCATCCTGATCAATTGCCCGACGCCCTCGCGGTCGAGCGCCTGAAACGGATCTTCGGTGAAAATGCCGCTTTCCAGATACGCCGGCAGGAACCGGCCGGAGTCGTCGCGACTCAATCCAAAGGTCATCTGGGTCAGGTCGTTGGTGCCGAACGAGAAAAAATCAGCCTGCTCCGCGATCCGGTCCGCCAGCAGGGCGGCGCGTGGCAACTCGATCATCGTGCCGACCCGATAGGGGACCGTTCGCCCTGCCTGGGCAAAGAGCGCCGCGGCGGTTTCGTCGATCACCGCCCGTTGCAGACGCAGCTCAGCCGCGTCGCCCACCAGCGGAATCATGATCTCCAGCGCGGTGTCGATCCCCTGGGCCGCACAGGAAAGCGCGGCCAACAGCAGCGCCCTCGCCTGCATCGTCGTAATTTCCGGATGCGTGACGCCCAACCGGCAGCCGCGGAGACCCAGCATCGGGTTCACCTCGCGCAGCACGTCGATTCTGGCTTCGATCTCTTCCAGCGACAGCCCCATCCGCTCAGCCAGGTTGGCGCGCTCGTCGGCGTTGTGCGGGAGAAACTCATGCAAGGGCGGGTCGAGCAGCCGCACGACGATTGGCATGCCCGGCATCGCCTCGAAGATGCCGCGGTAATCCTCCTCCTGGAAGCGTTCGAGTTGATGGAGCGCGCAGGCGCGTTCGTCCTCATTTGTCGACAGAATCATCTGGCGCATCGCCGCAATCCGCTCAGGTCCGAAAAACATGTGCTCGGAGCGGCAGAGGCCGACGCCCTCGGCGCCGAACTCCCGCGCCCGGGCCACGTCCGCCGGCGTATCGGCGTTCGCCCGAATCTCCAGCTTGCGGAACTCGTCCGCCCAGCCCAGCAGCGTCTGGATCTCGCCGTCAAGTCTGGGCAGCACGGTCGGCGCTTTGCCGAGGATCACCCGGCCGGTCGAACCGTCGAGCGTCAACTCATCCCCGGCGCGCACGATCAGATCACCGACGCGGAAGAGGTTCTGTTCGAGATCGACCTCGATCGCGCCGCAGCCGGTTACGGCGGGGAGACCCATGCCGCGCGCGACCACCGCTGCGTGCGAGGTCATCCCGCCGCGTACGGTCAGAACGCCCTGCGCGCGCGCCATGCCGGGGAAGTCGTCGGCGGCGGTTTCGGACCGCACGAGAATCACTTTCTCACCGGCCGCGCCCCGTTTCCGGGCCTCGTCAGGATCGAGCACGACGATGCCCGAAGCGGCGCCGGGACTGGCGGGCAGGCCGGTCGCGATTACGTCGAGCTCGCCGTCGTCACTGACGCGCGGGTGCAGGAGAAGCTCAATGTGGCCCGGCTCGATCCGGTTGACCGCGGTTTCGCGATCGATCCGGCCTTCCGCGACCAGTTCGATCGCAATGCGGACGGCGGCGGCGGCGGTGCGCTTGCCGGTGCGGGTTTGAAGCATCCAGAGCTGGCCGCGTTCGACCGTGAACTCGATGTCCTGCATGTCGCCGTAGTGCAGTTCGAGCCGATTCGCGACTTCTTCGAACTGGCGATAAACCGGCGCCCAAACCGCGTCGTCGAGCATGTGTTGCAGGGGAGCCGGCGTGCGGACGCCCGCGACGACATCTTCGCCCTGCGCGTCGACCAGGTACTCGCCAAAAATCAGGCGCTCTCCCGTGTTGGGGTTGCGCGTGAAGGCCACGCCGGTCGCACAATCGTCGCCCATATTGCCGAAAACCATCGTCTGAATGTTGACGGCGGTGCCGAGATCGTCCGGAATGCCATTGGCGGCGCGGTACGATCTGGCGCGCTCCGTGTTCCAGGAGCGAAAGACGGCTTCGACGGTTTGGTGCAATTGATCCCAGGGATCGAGTGGAAAAACGACACTGTGCGCGGCGAGGGCCGTTTCATACCCCGTGATCAACGAGCGGAGTGCGGTCGAATCGAGCTCCTGATCGCTGACAACGCCGGCATCCCGCTTGGCGGTTTTGATCTCACGTTCGAAAAGATGGCCGTCGACCTCGAGCACCACCTTGCCGAGCATCTGGATGAGGCGACGATAAGAATCGAGCGCGAACCGCTCGGTGGTCAATGCGCCAAGTCCGGCGACCGCGGCCTCGTTGAGACCGACGTTGAGCACGGTGTCCATCATGCCGGGCATGGAGAACTTGGCGCCCGACCGCACCGAGATGAGCAAGGGATTGCCAGGATCGCCGAATTTTCGGCCCGTCTGCTCCTCGATTCCAGCGATGCCCGCGGCAACCTCGTCCCACAGCCCGGCCGGGATTTCCCCGCCGGAACGCAGATAGGAACGACACGCCTCGACCGTGATCGTGAAGCCCGGAGGAACCGGCAGGCCTAGACCAGCCATCTCGGCCAAATTCGCGCCCTTGCCCCCGAGAAGATCCCGCTCGTGCGCGGAGCCTTCGGCAAAAAACTTCACCCACTGCCGGTTCACCATGGAAGATCTCCCTGCACATTCGCACTCGAGCCAATGCCCCAAGCTGCATGGAGACGTCGTTGTCATCCGCATTACGGACCGGATTCGCCTCTGAACGCGGCGTCCGTGTAACTTTCATACATTGTGATGATTGTAGCAATACACGATTGGAATGGCAATGGCCCAGGCGCCCGCTTGCCGGCGAACACATCTCCCAACGGCGAAAAACGTGACGCCGCGGGGAGATTTCCACAGTTCTTCGGTTCAACAGTCCCACGGAGAATTACGCCAGGGCACCGGCGCCTTCGACCGCATCGCCCAACCTGATCAGAGCGCGCTTCAGATTTTCATCCGAGTTGGCGTACGAGAGACGCAGATATCCCTCGCCGTATTTGCCGAAGCTGGTGCCCGCGATCGCCGCGACGCAGTGCTCGCTCAGGAGATAGTCGGCGAATCGCTTGCTGCTCAGCCCGATCGAGGAGATGTTCGGAAACGCGTAAAACGCGCCCTTAGGCCGCAGGCACGTAATGCCCGGAATCGCGTTCAAGCCGTCGACGATCAGATCGCGGCGCCCCTTGAACGCCGTAATCATCGCCTTAACGTCGTCCTGCGGCCCGTTCAGCGCCTCGATCCCGGCGCGCTGCACCGCCATCGACGTGCATGAATTGCTGTTCACCATCAACTTGGTGACGACTTCGGCGAACTCGACCGGCATCGCGCCGTAACCCAACCGCCAGCCGGTCATCGCGTAGGTCTTGGAGAAACCGTCGAGAATGATCGTTCGCTCCTTCATGCCGGGGAATGTCGCGATCGAGACGTGCTCGCCTTCGTAGAGAATCTCGCTGTAGATCTCGTCGGCCAGCACGATCAAATCGTGCTCGACCGCCAGCTCGGCAATTCGCTGAATCTCGTCGCGGTTGAGCACGCCGCTGGTGGGGTTGGCCGGGCTGTTGATGATCAACAGTTTGGTTCTGGGCGTGATCAGCGTCGCCAGCTCTTCGACGTCGAGTGCAAAATCATTTTCCTCGCAGATTGGGGCCGGAACCGCCGTCGCGCCGGTGAAATTGATCATCGATTCATAAATCGGGAAGCCTGGGTTCGGGTAGATCGCTTCGTCGCCCGCTTCGAGCAACGCCAGGATCGTGAAGAACATGATGGGCTTGCCGCCCGGCGTGACGACAATGTTCTCCGGCCCGTAGCTGAGGCCGCGCGAGCGGTTCAGATAGTCCGCGATCGCCTGCTTCAAATCGGGAATTCCGCCCGCCGGGCCATAATGCGTCCAGCCGGTCTGAAGCGCGTGCGCGCCGGCATCGATCACATTTCGAGGCGTATCGAAATCGGGCTCGCCGACTTCAAGGTGAATCACGTCGCGGCCCTGGGCTTCGAGCGCCCGCGCGCGCACCAGCACTTCAAAAGCGGTCTCCGTGCCCAACCGGCCCATTCGCGTCGCCAACTTCATGGTCGTGCTCTCTCCTGCGCTTTGTATCGATTAACCGCGTCGGACAAGCATACCGGCAGTTTCGCGACGGCGCGATCATTCTGCCGGCGTCGAGAAATCTTCGCAATTCTGACCTATCTCGACTTTAAGGTGAGCATTTTGCGATTAGCGGCGCCCGTATTGCTATTAAGTCCACCGAAGGCGCCATTGCCTCACCGAACACTTGCGCTTAGGAGATGAATCAATGAGCGTTCAATCTAGTCAGACCAGTCTCGACGATAAGAGCAAAACCACGCTGGCGGACTATCTTGGCGACTTGATCAACGTTGAGACCCATATTGAAGAGGCGCTCGATAAGCAGAAGAAGGAAGCGCAGGACGATCCGACCGCCGGTCCGCTCGTCAACGAATTTCACGATATGGTTCGCGCGCACCGAGACGCCTT